>Ga0207720_100152_pt1 | contig 65238 bp, 60 predicted proteins | sample A23P2SouthBayCA_2_FD_187751 | JGI IMG/M metagenome (GOLD analysis project Ga0207720, IMG submission 187751) | Aerobic enrichment media microbial communities from Eden Landing Ponds, California, USA - A23 E3 (2) (SPAdes) | ecosystem: Environmental > Aquatic > Marine > Unclassified | place... | reverse complement strand
GCAATCGTGAACATCCGAAATTGTTTCTGGTAACGCCGGGCCAGTTCTCTATCCTGCGCTTTTCACGGATGTAGAACACATCTCGAGCCGAGAGAGCCCCGGTGACAGCTGGCGTCTTCAGACACACCTATTCGGTTCCTGCAAAGCGCGTTTGTCGAGGGAACCTCGACAGGCTGTCAGACGAAGTCTGACAACGTCGTGGAAACAGGAAGCCCCACCTCAAGGAGCGAACGGCGTCAGCCGTGAGCGAGTAGGGTGGGAAGAAAGTCACTATGTCCCTCCGGTACGTTCCCAAGTGTAATGACCGGTCTCGTCCACTACCATCACCCCGACGACGAGCAATATTCGCTCGCGTACGTTACGCTCGATCACGACGAGATCGAGCCCGAGGATGGGAAAGTCGAAACCTACCAACTCGAGGAAACAGTACACGTCCTCTACACCAACTCTGGTGCGAGTGGAACGGTCGACGACATCACCGAGAATTTTGAAGCGATACTGGACGAAATGGACGAATCGGACCGGCTCGTGACAGTGCGAATTCTCCAGACGTTCGAAGGTGTCCTCGAAGCTACGGAACTCGAGGAGGGAGAGAAACTCGAGATATACAAGCAGATCGACGTTGGTCGAATTCCAGCTGCACTCGATCACGTTGATTGGTCGAGATCGGTAGTCGAGGTCGCAGGGCAGTTGATGTCGTCACTCATTTTGGCCCACCCGCTTCCAAACGCCAACCATCGAACCTCGATCGCATTCGCCGAGTGGTACCTCGAGAGTGCCGAGCCGTCGTTTTCGCTCCCGAAGTTGGCAACCGAGAGCTACGACTGGCAAGAGTGGGTCGACACATATATCGCCGATTCGAAGCGACTGCTCACCGTACGGCGAAACACAACCCCGTTCAGGTTGCTCGATGAATGGGGCTGTGAGATCGTGTTGCGAAAAGGTGGGATTGAAATTGAGCTCTCGGAGTACGACCTCGAGCTGCCACAGTCAGAAGCCCTGTCAACGTATGCGACTCATCATACCGAACTCTGTACCGAGTTCATGATCGAGTCAGTGACGCGAGCCGGAGCGTCGCATCTGCGTTTTGAGAATGGGGTCGACAAACAGGGGTTCCTCGAGTATCTGGAATCTAGCGAGTAAGACGTACGCGTTAATCCCGCAACTGGGCAACGGTCCGTCCGAGTTCCCGAGCACGTTCGCTCTCGGAGATGTCATACCGTTCTTCCAGCGACCGAAGTTGTTCTTCGAATTCCATAGTGTACGGGAGTGTGCTCCTCTACAAGCAGATAGTGCGTCATGGAATAAGTAAGTTCTCGTGCTCAAGCGCTCACTCTGGGCTGGATGTCTCTGTATCAGCTAGTCGGCTTTCTACTTCCTCACAGCGCTCGGCTACTATCGACGCTCCCTCGAGGGGACCATCGGCGTCCAGTGCCGCCTGGTACAGTTCTGCAGTACGTTCCATCTCCTCTCTCGTTAGTTCGTCTGGGTCCTCGAGCCAGTAGCTATCTGCGAGTTTCTTGTACGCCCACGGATCCTCGGGATACTCCTCGATGAGTGACTCGAATTCGACCCTACTGTCGGCGGTTCTGTCCAATTCCGCAAGCGAGTCAGCGACGAAGTGGCGAAAGTCGAGTAGGAACTCGTCAGATGCATCCGGGAACTGCTCGCAGACCTCCTGACAGAACTCGAGTCGGTGCTCATGATACGCTGGATCATCTTCTGCTACGGTAGCAAGGTCGCTGTCCGCTGATCGAATGAAAGCCTCAAGTGAGAGAAACGACGGCAATTTTCGGTCTGCCCCATCGATAGACGTGATTTCGTCGGGTGTTACGGCGACGATGTACTCCCAGGCAGTTAGCCACCGATCACAAGCCTCAGCGCGGTTTCCTTTCTCGCGGAGATCGCGTCCTTCCTGAACGAAGTCGTAGATCCGTTCTTTGTTCGGGATGTCGGGTGCCCAGCGCTTCCAGAGTACTTCTGCCGCCATCAAGATGAAGTCCTGATCGTAACTCGTGGCATCAACCTCGTATTCAGCTTCCCACTGCTCAGAGAGTGTCGTCGCCGAATTGAAATTTTCAATCCGATTCCGAAACGTCGACTCGCTCGTTTCGATGCCGTGATCGGCGAGTTTTTCGACAATTTCGTCCGTCGAGAGGGCTTCGACATCACTGAGTTCCCACGCATCAGCAGGGTATGTTCCGTTTGATGTGTCGGCTGTTCGTTGCTCACGGTGAGCGGGTTGACTTGCTTCGTGGTTCGCTTCGTTGCCACTCTCACCTAATCCGTGTTCATCGACGTATTGCTCGACACGCTTCCGGTCAATCCGACTGAGTTCGTCACGTTCGTGGTCCTCGTAGAGATGCTCACGGAGTGCAGATTCCTGCTCAAAGGTTTGCTCACAGTAGCGACACTCAACCATTACTCGAGAACTACGTATGCGGGTAGAAAAACAACAGGTGTAGACGAGACGTATGTGTCAGATAGACTATGGAGTGCGTAGCCTGCGACGTCGCCTTCACGGTGCGGCGGCTACCGTGTCGTCAGTCGCTAGATCGAACGAGAGGTTGATGACGAGTTCGTTGAACCAGACGACCGGGCGCTTGCTCTGGCCGTCTTCCTCGAGGAAGATGATACCCAACTGGGCGAGCCGACTGAGTTCTTCGTGGACGTTCTTGATGTCCCGCTCAACAACCCGTGCGGTCTCATTAATGCTGGTTGGCCCTTCCTGGTGGATGGCTTCGATGAGATCGAGGACGCGCGGCGTCAGCGTCTCCATGAGGTCGTCGTAGCTAGTGAACGAGATCGTCGGCGGAGAATCCACCGCGTCGCCCCGCTCAAGCGCTTCGATACCGTCGGTGACATCATCATGGAACTCACTGGACGACTTGACGGTCACGACGAGGGTTGATTCGGTCCGAAGCTGTTCGCGCTCCATCGGTTGCAGTGGCGGCGTGGTATCGTTCATGGGTATCACCGTGGTGTGATGGCCTCACTTGACATCGAACTCGGGTTTCAGGATTTCACTCCAGAACCGTTCCCAGAGTTCGACCATCTCGGGGAATGTGATCGAGGTTTGTTGCAAGTTCGGAGAGCGTCTGCTCACCGTGAAGAGCAGTGAGAGCGTGGATCTCGCCTTCAGTGAGCATACTGTTGCATAATGTCGAATTGATATATAAGTGGCTTCGCTACCTTGCAACAGCCGACTGGCCCAGTCAAGTCAGCGCACAATATTAACGTCGATCTGGGAATCTCCACAGTGCTCTCGACAGGGTCCCGGTGACAGCTGACGTCTTCAGACACACCCATAGGGAAGTCATTGGAATAAGACCGACAACGACCGATCAAGTGGCGTACTACAGACTAACAGTACACTGCATACAACCGCTCTTGTGCTGGATAGTAGGTGGGCGGATAGAGTGGTACCCTTCTCAGGGGGTGTGAGTAGTCGGGAGACACCCGCAACTGTCGACGTCAGGTGTCTCCGGAACCGGCCATCTCACCGGGGATGTCGACATCGTCCATCAACAAGACGCGTCGTTCCGTGTACTCGAGGCCGTTCTTGCGCTGTGTCCGCTTTTTGATTGCCAGCCTGCTCTTCGAGAGGTCGAGTAGCGCATCGATCGTTCGGGAGACCAGTTTCTTCGCGTAGTCGTCACTGATGCCTTTCTCTTGCCGTCGGATCCAGTGTTTCATATCGCCGGCAGTAACGTACTCTCGAACGCTTGTACTCCCCTTCCGCCAAGGGTTGTCTCCAACCGCCGGATCAGTACGCGCCTTCCAGAGCTTTGCAGCGAGTCGTGACGGAAGCGACGATGTCGTTGCCCGGAGCATATCCTCGTCCATCTTCGCGAGCTGCTGGAGTGGAAGCAGATCCCCATACGAGAGGGAGACATCGCCACCACGCTCGAGTGGGTCATCACTCTCGGGTAATCGGAAGTAGCTCTCACCGTCGTCTTTCTGGATGCGCTCGAGGCGGCCATCTACAACGTCGATCTCTCCATTATCGATGTGTTCCTCCAAGAGGTGTGCGCCTTTCTCGAGTTCGCGGGCTTGGAGTTCACCGACGCGATCTTTGTTGGCATTGAGTTTCTTCTCGTGGGCGTCCAGTCGTGCCTCGATGGGTGTCTGTGATTCTTCCAGATCCTCGAGCCGTGCTTCGAGATCCTTGTTTTCTCTGTGGGCCTCCTCGAGTTCGGCCTCGAGGTGATCGATGCGGTCGTCCTTTCGGGAGAGTTCGGACTCAAGGGTGGTGACACGCTCGTGAAGGCGCTCGAGTTCGTCGGCAAGTGTTTGGAGTGTCTGTGCATCGGGGTCGGGACAGTCTGTGTTCGCGCTCATTTGGTTCTGGATTCTGGGTTCGATGGCATCGTCGGGCGATTCGACTCGCGTTGCTGGTCGATATCGGGAACGCTGGCAGAGCAGTAGACTGCGACTCGAGAGCTGTCTCGAGGAATCGCAGTGGCCATCTCCCCGAAAGACGTCTTCGTGTTCGAAAGTCCGGTGTCGGTCTACCGGGTCGGTGGCTCCGTCTCGAGTGGCGAAGTGCGGCGGTCTACTGCGCTGGATAAGTCAACGCGATCCGAGGTGGTGCTGGATCAGCTAGCCTCCCTCGGGTTGGAGTCGACAGTCATGGCTTGCCAGCTTGGTGAGCGAGTCGAATGGACGCTCGCAGATATCGCAGTAATGTCCCTGCTCCGTGAGGAACGTCTCACGGTTCATGTGGCCGCCATCGGGCACGGCAGACTGTCTTTGATCGCTTTCACTGGGGTCGCGCTCGCTGGGCCGTTCCTGTACGCAAAGATCGACCTCAGTAATGGGCTCGCGACCAGTTTCTCTCCAATTGCTATTGCGGCGTTCGTGTTCGATCCGCCAGGCTTCGCCACCGGTATCGGGGACAACCATCACCCGTCGGCGACGGCCGTTGATCGTCGTGTACTCGAACACGAATTCGACGGTCGGTTCGGTGGACTGGTCACAGCCGCCGTCGGTTGCGACATGTGGGTCGTCATCCGCATCGACGAGCAGAATTCCGTCCTCGGTCTCGAGATTGTAGCCTCGTGTATCGTCGTCGGCGATAATGATCTCCGAGCCGTCGGTCGCTTCGATGTCGCCCGGTTCGTAGCCGGCGACGGCGCGGGCCTCCGCTCGCAGGCGCATCTCGCGAGCGCCTTCGCGCTCGAGTTGTTCGGCACGCTTTGCGACAGCTTCGTGATCGTTGACGATCGTCATTGGTCGCTCACCTCGACAGCGCCGACGATCGCGTCAGCCATCGTCTTGAACAGGTACTGCACTTCGAAGCCGCCGCGACGGTCGGCAATGTAGTCGATCCAGTCGTCGATCGTCTTCTCGACGTCCTCGAGGTCGTAGCGGACGGTGCGCTCGCCGTTCTCGATAACGTGAACAGACTCGTCGGTCGTCCGGTAGACGTGGTGTACGCCCTCGTTGTCGATACCGACAGAGATGTAGTCGGCGCGTGGGTCGGTAGTCTGTGCTTCCGAAACCGTTTCGTGGGTTCGCGGTTGAACACTCATTGTCCTTACCTTAGGACACAGGTCGGGTGCTGGAACACCCGGCCGAGAATCGGTTTTCCCGGCCACCCTGCGTCTCTACTTCATAGTCTGTCAGCCAGCTCCTTAGTTATTACGTTACGTTTATTCGTATCATAATTCGTTGATACTGAACGTAATAGTGATGTGACGGACCGTCATATTTACCCTTGTGATGAGTGCAACAACTAATCGGATGACGCTTGATTCGTCGGATTTGAACCCGACAGACGTGGCAATTCTCGATGAGCTACGGCACGGCCGGGCCACTCCTGCACATATCGCTGAAAAGCACGGTTATTCGAGCGGAAACGTCCGAAACCGAATGACACACCTCGCGTCACACGACCATGTTGAGGGGATTGGTGGCGGAATGTACGAACTCGTCGACGACCCACGCGATGACGTTAATGATCGTGTCCGCGTACTTCTGGTTCGGGCAAGCGATCCGACAACCCTTGAAGAAGCCGAAAACGCGATCGACCTCGAACTTGGCCCAGCTGTTGAAGATATTGAGAGCGACATTGTGGAGGTGTCAAAAGACGATCTCGAGGAGTTGATCGACGATGAGTAACCAGCAGCCCCTGTCGGATCTTGAGGTTCGCGAACAGTCGCTCGCCCAGATCCGCGATGCACTCGCCGCACTCCAGCAGGTGCCGGCTGCTGGGTCACAGACATGATCGATGATGCCCAGTCACTCGAACGATCGCTGTTGAACGAGGTCGGCCAGATGCGAGGTGATCCCGATCAGTAGCACAACCACTGACGGTGGCCTCGGACTTGATTGGCTCAAGAAGATATCAAGTCCCCTCGGATAGGAAGGGGCGATAGTCATCAAGCAAGCTAGGCCAGAAGAGAATAGGAATCGATTCTGTCTAATATCGCGCTGCGTTTGCGATCCCATACGGGTTCGGAACGTCGCGCGGCCAACGTGCCGTTGCGTTCGGGCGTGCGATTCAACCCCACAACGGGTTCATCTGGAACCGGTGACTCGTCGCTCTCCTAGTCGCCGATCGAACATTGATATATTCGGTACTGAGATTGGTCACCCTCAGCAGCAGCTCTGAGACAATTCGTACACACGAACCCGGCTTTTTCAAGTGAGGTCGAAATCGATACGTAGGCAGATCGTCTAAATAGACACAGACAGGTCGTTTACTTCGGAATCCCCAAATGGACGACGTGCACACGACAAGTCGCGACTCGTGTGTATATTCGGGAATCGGGTTCTGACGACGTGCAACCCCAGGGGGCTTGAGAAGAAAAATGATAGAGACCAGTATTTATATGTATTCTATAATTAGAGGGGTGTAAATGGTAGTAGAGTTAATTGCACTTATCGTATCAGTGGTATCTGTCTCAATAGCTCTTCACACAAAATACAGACAGCGTAAAAAAGATGAGTTGAAGGGGTTGGCAAATGAACTACAGGAATTGGAAAAAATAGGCCAGAATATGTCAGAGATAATATTACATCCGCGGAGTCATGAAGATAATGAGTATTCATTAGATGATCTAGCAAAAGAGGTTCTCACTGGAAAGTATGAGACAGGGAACGATCAAATGATGGTTGTAGTACAAATTAAAGAATCATTCACGGATGAAGAGACTATAGATGATCCGAACGCTCTTCTCAGTAAGTATAAAAACGGAGAAATGATCGTTTGGGATTTTAAGGTTGGTAATCTTGAGGAATTATACACAACTGATAGAACTATCCATTTGCATGCGCCAATAGGGCATTCCGCATATATGTATAAGAGATTAAATCGGATTGAGCGGGACTATAATGATGTTATCAACGAGTTTGATGAATCACTATTAGCTGATTTCAAAACCACTTTAGATAAAATTGTAAAGCAGACCGCAACACATGCGACCAAAAAATGTGACACCATTGATGTACACGTAGAAGAGTTCGAAAACACTGAAGAGATAGGAACATATGTGTTTGAAACTTCATTTCTCTATGATGGAATTGAAGACGATATAGAAGACTTCAACCAGAAACTCAATCGAATTGAAGAGTTTCGGACAACTGTTTTACAGGCAAGTTACTCATGAGACCGATTTTCTCGTTAGCACTTTATCACATCATGACCGTGCCCGATCTATTGAGTAGTAGCACGGTGGCCCTCTGAAAGACTGAAGCTAACTCAAGTAGTCGCCTAACCCCTGTTTCGTGTGCTTCAACTGGAGGTCTGCGTGCGGAGGTAGGGGTGGGGCGCTGTAATTTTTTGGCGCTGTCGCCTTGGCGACACTCCCAAGCTAGGATCAAGGATCTCGAGACAACTTATGAGCGCGGCGACGGCGTCGGGATCGCACTCAAGCGGCTGAAAGAGGTCGCCGGGGCAAGCAGAGAGGAATGAGCAACGACACCGTGACGAAACTCGAGATGTCAACAGCCAGTTGGGTGGGAAACCACATCGTTCAGCGGGTGAGCTTTAAGATTATCTGGGCCGGGTTATTTTATATCGCTCGTAGTCGCCTCATCCATTTTTTACAAAGATGTTGATACTCACTCAATAGCTGCTTCGTCACAACGGCGGACAAATCCGTAAGAATTCGAAGGACGGAAGGTGTCTACAACTGATAACAGACCTCTCCAATCCGTTTATCCATATCAACTAAGTGGTGCGGATGGTTCGGGATACAGTATGACTCTCCGCACCGACGGGAGGGGTGCTTCCCTACCGTCGCTCGACTCGACATTTTCTCACGACGAGGTGTCGATAGGTCTCACTAGATGCGGGCTTCTCGTGGATAGAGCAGAGACGCTCGCTCGGCTGTACGCCCAACATCGGGACTGGACGGTCGTCGAAGAGAAATGGATCGAAGGACGATTCGATGAGCGAAGTACGCGTGGGAGCTCAAAGGGAATCTACCGCGCTCTCAGTTCGCGGTTCAAGACCGCTGGTAGCGAGCTTCCGTCTATCGTTCAATTGCCCTCCGTGTTAGACCGGTGTGAAACAGTGCGCGACAAAGCGCAGGTATTGTACTTCTATTTACTGGAAGACGACCCCCTTGTGAAGTACGCTGTCCACCGGTACGTCGACCGGCTTCAGGAGTCTGGTGGCGACGGGCTAGATTTCGAGCAGGATACGGTCGAGCGCTTCCTAAACGAGTTCCACTACGACGACGGGAGTGAGTTTGACTATGCAGAATCCACGACGCGTCGATGGGGGGAAGGACTCCGATCGGTGATGCGAAAAATCGGCGTTATCGACACACAACAGGCCCTTCAAGGACAAATCCCCAATCTCGGAACGACTCCACTACTTGTTGCGTCAGGATACTCGTGGGAGACCCACGGCGATGACTGGCTGTCCCAGCCAACCGGCTGGCTCTATCTCTTCCAGTCGGAACAGTACTGGGACTCCTTAGCCAAACGTGTGAGCGACGATCCGAACTGGGAAGCGAGCGGGATTCACGGTGAACTGAGACTCCAGCCGGTCGCCGATACATACGACTGGGCCGAACCGTGGGAGGGCGAAGTATGACTGACGAGAGCTGGTTCGCTGCCGATGTCGGGAGTGATTTCGAGGAGTCCGTCCGCATCGACCGCGAGGATGACGGTCGCGATCACCGGCTGGAATCGATCGACACCTACCACGTGACCGAGGAGTCCAAGGACTTCATATCCGACTTCTTTTCACGGCTACTCGGTCGTTCCGAGGATATGCGGTCGGGTGCGAACTACTGGCTCTACGGATACTATGGGAGCGGGAAGAGCCACCTCCTCAGCGTGCTTCGCGGGCTCCTGGATAGCGAATGGCTCCGACAACGAGACGATGTCTGGGGGCAGCTGACCGACGGTCGTGAGTTAGAGACGCTCGAGTCCACGTGGTCATCGATCCACGACGAATACGAGGTTATCCCAATTTCGGTGAACCTCCTGAAACATCAGGGTCAAAAGAAGCTGAGCTTCAGCGAGATCGTTCTCCGAAGCGCTCACACGTCGGAACGGCTCACCGGCGCCAAGGGAGGGCTCTCGTCGCAACTCGACGTCGCATTCTTCGAGGACTGGTACCGAACGACCGACGCGTGGGATGACCGAACTGCCAACACCCAAACGGCACTGCGGAGTACGGTTGACAGCCCCGAGAAGTACGACTGGACGGATGTTCAGCAGTACAACGCTCTTGCCGACGCCGTTCTTCCCACACTCTTCGAGCAGGAGACCGGCACGGAGGATGGTTTGGACGACTTGACGCCGTCAGATCTCGACCCCGAAGCGATGGTCGAGCGTCTCGAACAGTTACGGAGCGATCGCGAAGACGAACTCGGCCGCCCGGTCAAGCTCGTACTGTTGCTCGACGAGGTCAGTCTCTTCATCGGGACGGATTTCGATCGACTCACAGAGTTACAGACGCTCGCAGAGAGCGTCGACGAGACTGGAGACGGCGATATCCAACTAGTGGCGACGGCACAGGCCAAAATCGAGGATGTCCAACCGCAGTTCGCGGCTCGCGGCGCCGACTTCAGTATCGTCAAGGATCGGTTCCCGCACCGGTTTGGCCTTCCGAGCCGACACGTCGGCGAAATATCGACGCAGCGATTACTCAAAAAGACGGAAGCCGGAAGGGCAGACACGGAACGCGTCCTCGAACGAACCAGCAACGAGCCCGAGACGCTACTCGTGTACTCGGGCATCGAACAGAACACCGAGCCGCCGCTCGACAACATCGATCGCGAGCGCCTCATCGAGTTCTATCCGTTCCTCCCGTATCAGCCACCGCTGTTCCTCGAGATCCTCTCGAACCTCCGGCAGGAGGCTCACGATCCGGCGAAGTCGATTTTCTCGGGAACTGCGCGGGCGATTCTGGCTCTCGTTCACGGGCTCCTCCAAGAGTGGTTAGAGGCCGGCGACGAGACACACGCCATTTCGCTGGTCGACTTCTACGACCTCATCGAGCCAGAACTTGATGACATTACGCCACAAGACGTGGCAGTCATCGACGAGATCGAGGAACAACATGAGGCAGGCGAACTGGAGGAGATCGACGTGGACGTCGCGAAGGCCGTGCTGCTCCTCCAACACATCCCGAACACCATTCCGATGTCCGAGCGGAATCTCGCAGTCGCCGTGTTGAGCGATCTTGACGGCCCGACCCAGTTCCAGATGGAGAACCGCGTCGAAGACTCTCTCGGTCGACTTCGGAAATATATCCGTCCGACGCACGATGAAACCGGGCCGAAGTACGCGTTCACTCATCCGGAAGAGCGCGAGATCATCGAAGCCTCCGAGCAGAACCTCGACAACCCGGACTGGCAGTCCATTATCGAAGCCGTGGACAGGAATCTCTGGGAGGACATCGTACGTGACCTCTCACTTCCGACGTCGGCCGAGTACGGAGATACCGGCGAGCAGTATCCCGTTCGTTACGAATTCAGTGTTGATGGGATCGATCTCGATACGACGGTCGATGCTGAGGACGCGCTCGATGTCGAGGTCGCCGTCGAGGAGATTTCTCCCACTGTAGCAGACACCGACTACGATGGTGATCCGCTCGAATGGACGATCGGACAAGACGGACTGGACGATCTCCGGGATAGCCTCATCGAGTGGTGGTCGCTTAGAGATGCCGTCGGAGCTCACACGCTGCCACAGTCCGTGGAGCGCGATCGGAAAGATCGCGCAGCTCGCGTTCAGAGCAAACTCGTCGAGGCTCTCAAGAGCGGGACGTTCGATGTCAAGGATCGCGCCGATCAGATCGGAGGCATGGTTTCGGGAGTTGAGGAGTATCTCGACGTCAATTATCCCGACGACTTCCATCCCGTAATGCTACAGGTCAGCGACGAGCACTTACATGAACTCCGAGGACTCTCCGCACAAGACCCGCTCCCTACGTGGGCCCAGCAAATCGATGTCGCGACAGAAGACCCAGAAACGCACGGTGGCTCGATCCAGAACAACGTGCGCGCCTTCACCGGCCGGCAGTTGAAGCAACGCGGCGGGAACCTCGCGATGGCTACGATCCTTGACGGGATCACTAAGAAGAAGCCGATTTACGAGGATGCTCGCCCCGCGCTGTGTGCGATTATCTGGGGCCTCTGCCGGAAGGGAGACTTCCTGCCCGTCGACGAGACAGGGGGCTCCCTCGAACTCGACGCCGTCATCGATCTGAACAAACTGACTACGACGCGTCTCAAGATTGCAGGGAACGGCGGCGTACGAGGGATTCTTCGAGAGGGAGGATTCATCGACTCGACAGAGACTATACCGGACGGAATCGTCAGGCTCCAGTCCGCGAACGACACGCTTGCCAGTCGGTTCGGTAGTCTCGTGGAGGACGTCAGACTGGTCGCCGAGAGTGACATCCAAACGCGAGCCGTTCGCAACCTCCTCGAGTCGTTCGTGGAGGCTCTCGAAGCCGAGCAGCAGGGTGCGATTGACCGAAGAGAGGCCGTTAAATCACGTGACACCGACTGGAAGGAAGTCGTCGAAGCAACCAACGACGCCCGGGAGTGGTACGACGATACCGAGGAAGTGTGGAGTTTGCGACTTCCCGCGCTCACACAAATCGATGCGCAGTTGACTCTCGCCCAGCAGTCGTACGACTGGCTGACCGAGGAGTGTGAAACGGCTAGCCAGACGCTCCGCGAGAGTATCGATGGCTACGAGGGCGAATGGTGGACACACGACGGCTGGGATCGGTTCAACGACGCCCAAACCACCTCACCAGCGCTCGATGACGCAATCGAGACCGCGTGGGGCTCGTTCCAAGAGGAAACCGATGTCGATGTGTTCGTTGACGAGTTACAGGAGCATCCGTGGATCCAGCCCGCAAGCGAGTTTGGATCGAACGTTCGGCCGGCCTTCGAGAGCGAATACATCACACCGCTCCACCGGGCCGCATCGTGGTACGAAGATGTCTCGAACGCGGTGTCGACGGTGACTGGCGGAACGACCAACGCCAAGGCTGACGACTTCATTCGCGCGACGAACGCACTTCTCGACAGCGAACCTCTCGCTGTGACTGCCGGCAGCGACGTCAAGGAGTTACGAGATACATTCGAGGAGTTACGGACACTCGTCGGTGATCAGTCTCCGACAGACATCACGGCAATTGGAGTTCTCCCTTCGGATCGCGAATCGCTAGACTCCGAGCTAGAACGGCTCGTCGAACGCCATGACCTCAGTATCGAGCGGACTGAGATGGGTGTGATCATCCGATGACGACTAAACGTCCCTTCCATGACTTCACAGAACGGCTCGCACAGTTCGCTGACGGGCGACGCGGCATCCGAAACCCGTTCGTGATCGTCCCTGTTCAGCCGAAATACGAGCGACGGGTCGCCGAACGTCTCACTGAGTGGGCAGCGAACCCGCATCGTACTGAGGACTTCCCGGACGATGGAACCGTTCAAGTCCTCCGGTTGGACGAGCTGTTCGTCGAAACCGACGTTTTCGAACTTGCGGTCGATCTCGGTGAGAGCAGCAAACCAGCGACGATCACCGAAACGATGCAAGACCGATTAGCGGAGGAACTCGTCGCGGTTATGGTCGAGAAAATCGAGGCGCCAGCCCAGCAGCGACACGTCGTTCTCCTCACGCATCTCGGGAGCCTCTACCCGTTCACACGTGCGTCGGAACTCCTCGACGAACTCGATCGCCGAAACGTCCAGTCCACCATCGGCATTCCGTTCCCCGGGGACATCGTCGGTGGGAAACTGAGCTTCTTCGGCGAGGAATCGCGTAACTACTACCCAGCCCACCAGATCGAAGGCCGGGTTGAGGGGGTGCATCTCCAATGAGCGACACACATATTCACGACATCTTCCAGCAGTCACCGACCCGCGAACTCGAGGAAGTCCAGAAGGTCAACGCCAGAGCGCAGGCGGAAAACGACGTCCGAGAGTTCTACGAGACCGATAGCGCTCGCGACGTGCTCACCACGCTCGGGAACCTCGTCGACAAGTATCCACACGAGGAACCGCGCTTCCTCTACATCTCCGCGACGTTCGGGTCGGGGAAGACGCACCTCCTGAAACTTATCGGGTTCGCTGCCGACACCGAATCGGAGTTTGCCGATCTCGGCGAAGAGCTGGCGAACAGATGGCCGGGGTTCCAGTCGTTCCGACAGAGCGTCGCTAACTCTCACGTCGACCGGCTGAAACCCGTCTTCTTGAACCTCCTCAACAGGGACGCATCACAGGAACCGCCGCTCCCGTATCTCATCTACGAGGCGATCGGCCGCGAACTCGGGTATCCCACCGACCCGAACTGGCTGCTCGAGTGGGCGTGGCAGCTCGATATGAACCACGGTGACTGCTGGGAACAAGTACAGGAAGTCGAGCACGACGGACAGACGTTCGAGGATGTGTACGAAGAGCGGGCTTCGCTACGGAGCTGGCTCTACGACGTCGTTCCGACACTCGAAGACTCGCCGTTCGCGTCCCGGGAGGAGGTCAAGCAGTCGATCGACGACGCCATCCAAGAAGTCGATCCCGACGAGTTCGATCCCGACGAACTCGTCGATCGCATCGAAGCGGCTCAAGAGTCGCTGAGTACGCCGGAGACTGAGACAGAGTTGCTGATCGGGCTCGACGAGGTAGCGCTGTTCATTGGCGATGGACGACATCGCTATAGAGAGTTCCAAGAGACGATGGAAGCGCTGACAGAGCTGGGCGTCGGGCCTAACCCTCCAGTCATCGGAACTGGACAGTATCCTATCGAGCGTATTCACGGCGAGTTCGAAGATACCGAAGTCACAGATCAGCCGTGGTACGGTGCCCAAGAACCGCTGGAGGGTGCCGACACCGAGATCATCGTCCGGAAACGATGGCTCCAGAAGGATACCGAGGGCGGACAGGCCGTCGAATCAGCCCTCCGGGAGATGCCCGACCTGACGCTCGACGACTACTCCGACATCGCCGGCGCTGACCCCGACGCAGCCGAGTCGTATCCGTTCCGCGAGTACGACCTCGGGTTACTCCGAACGGTGATTCAGCAGTTGATGCCGCGTGGACGCGTGACCGAGGAGGAGTACGTGCAGGGTCGGGCGTTGCTCATCCTCGTCCGCTCGCTGTTCACGCGGTTCGAGTGGGGCGACAAGCAGGTCGGAGCGCTCGTCATGTGGGACGAGTTGTACGACCTGTTGGTTGAAGAGACGACCTACATCCCGCTATGGGTGCAGGAGATGGTCGAGAACAAACTTATTCCCTCGGCCGGCGGCGACGAGGACGCGTTCTCCGTCCGCGTTGCAAAAGCGCTGTACTTGTTGAATCAGGTTCGTTCCGAGGTGCCGTCGACGCCGACGAATCTTGCCCGGCTGATGGTCAAGTCGACTAACGAGTCATTCGAATCCGTCCGGGACGATGTCAAATCGGCGCTGACCGACCTCCTCAAGGATCGGAAGGTGCTGACGGAGACGAACGACCGCGGTGACGAGGAGTACCTGCTGGTCTCCGAAGAACAGGAAGACATCTTGACGCGAGCGAAGACTCGCGCACAGCAGATCCCGTCACATCGACTTTCGGCCAAGTTGGAGAACTCCCTTCGAGAGGGAAGCGACCTCCTGCTCTCAGAGGGCAGTCGACACGAGGTCGACCTCGAGGGTGAGCGCAAAGTCCCGCTCCGTTTCGGCTACTCTGTTCTCGACCCTATCGAGCAAGCACTGACGCCGGAGTTTGACGCCGTTCGTGTGCGGCTGGTCGCGGGCCGCGACGAGGAGGTTAGCGATCAGGTCGATGCATGGCAGTCGACGAACGAAGGACGGGACGGGGGCGAACATGTCCTCGTCGCCGTCGAGCTACAGGGATCGACGGTCGACCGCCTGCGGGACGTGATGGGTATGCAGGAAGTGCTGTCAGAGGAGACGGAAACGTATCCGGACTTGGAGTCCGACCACCGCGACGAACAGCGGGCACTCGAGTCGACAATTCGTGAGGAACTCGAGGACGCGGACGTCTACGTCCGAACAGGTGGGACGAGAGGACGATACGGGAATGTGTTCGAGCAGGTCGTGGAAACGCAAGTCAAGTCCGTGTTCAGCGAGACGCGCTTCGTCCTGACCAACGGAATCACGGAAGTCGAGGACGCCAAGCAGATGGCGCGGTTCTTCCGCGGTATTGACGACTGGCCCCTCTCGAGCGAGGATGCCGTTAGACTCGGTGTGGATACCGATCGAGCAGAACTCGTCGACGGCCGGTGTCAAGAATTCCTCAACAAGCACGAGAACACCCAGTCGCTTCGTGCCGAAGACTTGCTTACCCAGACCGTCCAGCGTGGAGGCACGTATCGCGGGACACCGCAGGAATCGATTTCGGCACTGCTGATCACGCTCGCGACGGCCAACAAAATCGCGCTGCGCCGTGACGACGAGTACATTACCGAACCGGACGAGATCGGGCGAGCGGTCAGAAACAAGACAAACCTGACCGACGTACAGATTCGCTTCGAGTCACTGGACGGAATCGATCCCGATCAGATTCGGGAGACCGTCGAGACGCTAATCGGCGAGGAGCCGGACGGAACCGATCCCGATGCATGGCTCTCAGAGCTAGCCAATTGGATAGATGAGAACAGCGTACTGGTGAAACGCGTCTTGCGAGGCGTCAGCAGAGAGTTCGGTGAAGGCGCTTCGCTGGATGAACTCGAAACGGCTCTCCAGCCCGCACTCGGGGGCGAATTTCTCGAAACGGACGACTTTGCGTCCGACGAGATCGCACGGCAGTCCGAGCGCTTCGCTCGGGGAAGGGGACTATTCCGGTCGATCGAGGATGGCGACTCTCTCTGGGAGCAGTTCAGCCAACGAGCGACGGAGACGCAGCGGCTCTACCCCGGTGCGGACATCACGGGGGAGATGCAAGCGATCGTCGGCGGGGACGAAGTGCCAGATGCCGACCGGATTCGAGCAACGATCGACGAAGCCGACGCTCACAGACGAACCGTCGTCCGTGAGCAGTACAAACGCATCACGGGAGAGCCGCCGACGGACGAGGAGCCCGAGAGCGTGGTTTCCGGTCTCGCGACGTGGCTCTACGCTCACGATGGGAGTAGCAAGGAAACTGCCGACCGCGTTGCCGTCGAATTCGACGGTGTGACCATCGATAATCTCTACGATCTCTTCGAGACGGCGTGGAACGGTGGCTCGTTCTCGGAGGTAGCTCTCGTCGATCCGACGGTCGTCCAGCAGACCAAGCGATACGAACGGGCACGGCGACTCCTCGAGGCATCCGGCAGCGAGGCATCGCTCTGGTCGCGACTTCGCGATGCGTCGAGACGACTTGAGGAGGAATATCCGAACCATCCGACCACGACCAATGTGAACGAAATGCTCAGTCGGTCGCAGCCACCGAGCGTCAACGAGGTGGAACAACTCCTTGCCGAGGCAGAGAACCCCTTCAAGATCGATAAGCGGCTTAAAGAACTCGCCGGTGAGCTACAGTCAGAATATCCCGGTCACGTTCTCACGCAAGAGGTTGTCGATGCAGTGGAGGGAACCAGTTCACCGAGTGAGGAACGTATGGGTGAATTAATCGAAGAAGCTGAACAGTTGCTTGTTGGTGTGGATGAACAGTTGCGGCGAATTCAGGAAACCATGGATGAATTACCGGATGGTTCTGTTATGATGATCGAACCGCTCGACTGACGATCTGCTGTTGCAAAATACCGAACTCATTTACATTCATTTCGTAATTACGCAATACAGGTACGTCATCATGGTCGAAAACGACGTGCTTGTCCAAAATCAATCTGTGAGACGAGGTTGGCCTATCGTAGATCGAGATAATCCGGAGGATCATCGCGGAATTCCCTTAGCCGCCGAATTGCAGCCTCTGTTTCAGTGAACTCTTCCTCGTGAGTCCCCGCACCATCGTGCCATCCGTCATCGATACGATAGCGGTGGCTTACGGTCAGAATCGTCGTATCGGGGAGATCTGATCCTCCTACGCGTTCGAGGTACCAGTCTGGCTCGTAACGCCGAAATATGGTCACATCATCTGTTTCCTCTTCGACTCGCGTTAGATGCCAGTCAAGGACTGTACTCTGGAACCCTCTCTCGAGGTGTGCCGTGATGCTCGTAGCGATCCGCTCGCCGTGATTGTACCTTTCGCGATTGTTCCCCTCGTCGACGTCGTTTTCCACGGCACGAAGATGCTCAAATAGCTCCGAATCGAGATCTCGAACCCACCGCTCGACATCACCTACGTCAGACCCTAACTCGATCAAGACCTCAAACGAGGAGTTGTCACGACCAGAAAACAGGAGTTTCTCGTTCATTCCGAGGTTTCCTCGGGAAATCAATATATCTCCAAAAACCTGTACGACCGGAATATCCGACTCTCGTAGCTGGCGCTGCAGGCGAACGATGTCGTATGGAGGTGCTTCTTCGACCAGTTCCACGCAGATCGAGGCTAAGGCCTGTCTCGAATAGAACTCGCTCAACCCCGAATACGATGCTCTCGTCCGGACGCAGATGTCGACTTCGCTGATGGTGCGCAATTCTTTGGAGTCGGGGAGGTGGGATGTCGCCTCGTCGTTCAATTCGGCCTCGCTTTGATAGAGGGCTGCTCGTGCCGAGACCCCTATCCGAGCTGGAAGCCCGATGACCGAGCTAAGAATCCCCTTCATTGTCGGCTACTTTCGGTCGAGAGTTGTTAAATCGCGGTGATCGCCCGTTATCTGATTCTACGTTGAATATACCCTCGTAGTCTACCCCATTTGAATCTGCAACGTGCGCCCAGCGCCCATCGCTTACTGATGGCTCCAAAGGATTATCATGCGTCTGTGATACTATTTCGACATCATGCTTAGAGTCGGAGATGAAGAAAACGTTTCCACATTAGAGACGGTCTCCCTGAAGGATGAGGGTTTTCGTGAGGACGACCTCCGAGAGTGGATCATCAACAGCCCCGAAAGCATCCTTGGAGAGGACTTTCGGCTCATCGGTCGGGAGGTCTCCGTGAAGCAGATTGGCGATGGCATCGATCTCCTCGCTATCGACCGAGACGCCAACGTCGTCGCCATCGAACTCAAGCGAGGCGCGTTGAAGCCAAAAGTCGATTTTCAGGGGCTCAAGTACGCCGCCTACACTTCTCACTGGGATTACTCCAAGCTCCGCGACCAGTTCGAGAAATTCAAGTCCACGACGTGGGGGAAGACGCTCTACGAGGAGGAAACCACGTTTACTGAGGTACTCGACGAGTTCTGCAACGAGGACTACACGCTCAACCAGGATCAGCGGATCGTTTTTGTCGGGGAATCCGTCCGCGAGCGGCTAGACATCGTGCTCCGGTGGCTCAGCGACAGGTCGATCGACATCTCAGTCATCGAGTTTCAGCTCCTCAAGGACGGCGACCGGTTGTATCTCGATGCAGAGCAAACGATCCCGATACCGGAACACACGGTAACGGACGTAAGTCCTGATACCTCTGACGAGCCGTGGAAAGAGGACGGACAGAGTTGGCACCTCAACGAGCGTTCCAACGAACAGACAGCGGATCTGCTGGAAGATGTCATAGCTGCGCTGCAGGAACTGGAGTCCCTGAATGGGCCGGAGTGGGGGCAAAAGCTCTACGTTGCTTTCAACAAGGGACGAAAGCGTCGTATTTCGATCTGGACGCAACGGACACAGTTCCACATCGAACTATACGACGTTGATACTGTTTCGTTAGATGCTGGAGAGATTGCGGATGCACTCGAAATTGATGTTGAGTCAGTTGAGGTGAAAGACGATATGCGAGGAAATGGTCGGAGGGGGGTAAGAATCACCTGTAACCCGAATCAGGAGGTCGATTTCGATGCGCTTGAATCTCAGACTCGGGAGATACTCGGCAAGACTACTAAGTGAGTTTATCCAGCATCTTGCTTTGAGAGCGAGATGTATTGCTCATTCGTAAGTGGAGAGTCGAGGTGATCGTCGTTGAAGAAGCGGAGAACAGCCCAAACATCCCGCTTGTCGTCCATTTTGATGGACATCACTCCGTCACCGTTCTCCTCGAATTTCACGTCAGTATCGAAATTGTCGCGGATATACGTCGCATCGTCTAAGTCCATATCCTCGTACACGCCCCGATCGTGTACTTTGTACATCAGTCTCAGTACACGGTTGTTCCCGTACACTGCCTCCTTGAACATCTCAAAGTCGTGGAAGGGAATGTCCGTTTCCTCGATTCGGTCTATGACGTCATCCGCACACCGCTCATACTCCGCAAGATAGTCGAATATCTTCTCGAACCGGGACTGATCGAAAATGTACATCAGTCCGTTGTAGTAGATGGAATCGACGCGGTTGGGGATCGAAATCAACGAGTCATCTACCTTTCTGTGTTTCTCGCTTCCGACCAGCATACGGGCACGGGACGTTCGACCCATAATCTGGCGCCGACTGTAGTTTAGAAAGGCAATCGCCATCTGGTCGTTGTCGCCATCTCGAATACGGATCGTTTGGAACTCGGGTTTCGGCGGCTCCGTATAGGTCGTGTGACTAAACCGTTCCCCGTCCAGCAGGCGTTCGAAGTTCTCGAACTGGGGGATGTTCTCCGTGGGTTCGTATTGAACGAAGGTCTGATCGCGATCTCGGTTTTCGATGCCGTAATCCGAGAAGCGAATATTGTCGCTTTCGAGTGCAGATTGCTTGTGTTCGACCTTCTCGCGCACCAAATTCTCCAAGTCTTCCGGGAGCTCTTGATCTAACGAGATGCGCTCAAAGGTGTAGTCGTAGTCTTTGGCACTCTCCTCGTCCAGACGAGCCAGTAGCAGGTCGATCCCAAGGTCGGTGGTGTCGACATCCTCAATCCGCTGGAGGAATGCGACCAGTTCGTCGAAGTGGTCTCGAGCGTCACTCCGGCTCGCTGAACTCATTATCTTGTGGTGATATAGACATCACTACTTATTTTTGCTGTATTGAGTGTCATATCATTCCCATCGAGTTGCTGCTTGGTGAGGAGGATTCGTCTGTCGTGCTCAGTTTCGATTTCGTAGACGCGGTATCGAAAGCCGATCAGAACCGGATTGACGAAAAGGCGGTTTGAGCGGATCACGATCGCGGCGACCGTGAGAAATAGAACAAGAAACGCCGCTACATCGTATATGTTCGAGAATTCGAACACGATGAACGGAAAGATGTAGACCAAGAGGTATTCTGTGAACATATCTGACCGATTTCGATAGTGCTCGATTTCGCTCAGCTGGCCCTGTCTCGTGCGATTCATCCGTATCATCAAGGCCAAGAAGACGACGCTAATCACGGTGAGAATCGAGAAACCGAGCGAAAGATAGGATAACTCAACGGGGCCGATCCCGACGGGCTCCAGTTGGTATCCGAAAACTGAGTGGGTCGAATCGTGGGCGCGAAGGGCGACGATAGCGAAGAGCGGGCTATAGGAGCTCAAGAACAGGACGATCTTCGCCCAGCTCGGAATGCGCCCCATTAGGTTCGCTACGTTCTATTCGGAGGTCAAAGTCAGTTTTGTATCCACTTTCCGGAGAACATCATGGATACTGACCCGGCCGCCGTCCGAGAGTATATGGACAATCTTCAAGACATCTTAATGACTCTGCTTGTAACATCACTGAGTTTCGTATGGACGGACAATCTACCCAACCCCCCAAGGCCCAGCTCGACAAGGAAGAGCGTGAGCATCTCGAGGACGTCGTCACCGAGATGCGCGACCGCGTCGAGGCGAACGTTCGCTACCAGCTTGATGACGAGTACGACCTCGACGAGAAACCGGACGACGACGCGTCCCTGAGCGAGGAGCAGGAAGACCTCGTCGAGGCTATCGAACTTGAAGCCGTCGACGGGAACGATTGGGACGACGGCTACGAGCAGTACATCACGGGCGTCGGCTACACGATCGTCAATCGGCTGGCCGCGCTCCGTTGTATGGAGGTTCGGGACTTCATCGACGACGAGGTCACGGCCTTCCGCGACGATGGCCTCACGCCTGCTGCCGACCGGCTGGTTACTGAGGAGTTCATGCTAGAGGAGGAAGCCGTCCTCGAAGCCTATCGGAACGCGTGCGACGACCTCGCCGAGGAGATCGATATTCTCTTCGACCGCTCGACGGCCTACAGTCTGATCGATCCCGACGACGATACCTACGAAGACCTCTGTGGGATGCTCGATGGAGTTCCTGATGAGGTCTGGCAGGCCGACGACGTGCTGGGCTGGGTCTATGAGTACTACAACGTCAAGCTTCTTGATGATCTTCGACGGAAGAGCGATCGTGAGGGACTAGAGCCCGAAGATGTGCCAGCGGCGAACCAGTTCTACACCCCGCACTGGGTCGTGCGGATGCTCACCGACAATTCCCTCGGAAAACTCTACCTCGAACATACCGGCGAACTGCAGGACGTAGTTGACGCACAGGAGGAGTTCTCCCCCGACGAGCGCAAGAACCGCCCGCTCTCGCCGGACGAGTCCCCGGACATCGCGGACTTCTGTACCTACCTCGTTCCCTCGGAGAAGGAGGGCGAGCCGACTGACTTCGACCACCCGAAGGAACTCCGTGTCATCGACCCGGCTTGTGGCAGCGGGCACTTTCTTCTCTACGCCTTCGACGTGCTGGAGCGCATCTGGCGGGCAGAGACTAATCTCGACGCCAAGGAAATTCCCCGAAAGATCCTGCGGCACAACCTCTACGGTGTCGACCTTGACATGCGGGCCTGCCAGCTCGCGGCGTTCAACCTCTACCTGAAGGGCCGAACCCGCGTCGCGGCGGAGGGTGCTGACGGTTTCGACATGCCGGAGGTGGGAATCGTCTGTGCTGACGCCAAAGTGGCCGATGTCGAGGGTGTCGAGGAGGTGTTCGAGGAGGTGGCCGGCGACGACCGGGAGGTACAGCAGGCGCTCGACCGCATCCTTGACGCATTCGAGGAAGTCCACGGCCTCGGTAGCCTGCTCGATGTACGCGGCACACTCGGCGACCTGTTCGAAGACGACGCCGACGTCGGCGGCACTCAGTTGACCCTTGGCGACGATCCGCGTGAGAGCCACACGCTCGGACAGGTACTACACAGCCTGCACGAGGCTGTGGAGGAGCATCGAGAGGCTGATTCGTTCCTCGCTCAGGACTTGCGGAGCTTTGTCCGACTGCTGGACATTCTAGCACAGGACTATGACGTTGCATTGATGAACCCGCCGTATGGCGGTGGTGGGAAAATGCCTGACGTGGTGCAGGAATATGTTCGTGAGAAATATGAATATAAAGCAAATTATTATGTTTCCTTTTTTGAGGTCTGTGAGCGGCTATCTCGGGACGCAGGTAGGATTGGTATGCTGATCCCTCGGTCATTCCTATACAAAGGAAGGTTCACCAACTTCAGAACTGATTTTGTCGGCTCTAAGGGCGGGTTCGATTTCCTCGCTGAGTTTGGACTGGGTGTGCTGGACAATGCGACAGTCCGAACTGTCGGAAGTGTAGTTCGAACGGGTAACTATCCAAATCCAACAGGCAGGTTTTATCGGTTGTATGATCTTCCTACAGCAGAGAAAGAGGCAGGCTATGTTGATACGATTTCACAGGTAAATATAGATGTCCAGCGGGAGTTCACCGTTGATCTTGAGGAGTTCTCTCGAATTCCGAGAACGCCCATTTGTTATTCAACTCCCTCCGAGATCAGGTATCTTTATTCAACAAACCAATATATTGACGCTGAACAAGCCGATATTGACGGTGATTCCGTTGGGAGTGCAGTCTCGGGACTGGTTACAGGGAAAGACGGCCGATTTGTTCGGCGTTTCTGGGAAACTGAGGAGGTAGAAGGGTTTCAGCCGCTTGCTTATGGTGGTTCAGATGCGTGGATCACACCCAAGATACAGAACGTCGTGGAGTGGGGAGAAAATGGGTCGGTAATGAAGCGATCTAGCAAATCTGTTCGCACACCTAACGACGAATTCTATGGAGATTCAGGGTTAACATGGACGAGAATTAAGGATACTGCACGCCGATTCGGTTACTACGGAGGTGGGTTGTTTGAGACCAGCAGTTTCATGCTTTTTGCGGAAAATAACGATATTCTTTGGCACCTTCTTACTGCCTTGAACTCAGATTTGTATAACACACTATTCCTATCGCAAACACCAGAAAAGGAGTGGGACGCAGACGTTCTTGGCTGTTTGCCGTGGCTTGAGAAGCTTGAACAGATCCCTGAACTGGCAGAGGCCGCCAAAGAACAATATGAGATAGTTGTTAGCAAACAGACGGAAGATCCTACGAGCCCTTACTACGTCCGGCCATCGCTCCACCCTGCCTCTCAGTTGGAGTTCTTTTACGACCATCAGCATACTAAGGAGATTCATCCAGAAGTGGAGGCTATCGAAAATTCGAGTCCGTTGAACAAGCCGATAACAGAAGTCTGTAGGAAACAAGAGAAGCGCCGTCTTCGTCAACGGAGGCAATTAGAACAGCTCTCAAAAGAGACAAACAAGGCCATTTTCGATGCTGCAGATATTAGCCAAGATGCGCGCGAGGCTGCAGAAACTGAGATTTTCCTCAGGACATCCGGGTCTGCCGAAATCCGCGAACTCCCCGACCCTGACTCCGTCCCTGAAGTCCCTGAGAACATCGACAAGCAAGTCAAAGACCTCGTCCACCACTTCGCGATGGAGGCTGTCCGCGAGGAATCGGACGGCATCATCCCACTCGAAGGTACAGACGAACAGGCGGATATTCTCGACCGCATCGTCGAACGATTTGAAGACGCGTACGAAGAGTACGCCGAGGATCGACTCGTCGAGGTCGACGACATCCTAGGAGTAGAATCGGCCGCCGACGAGGCGTACCCTAATCTCCGAGCGTTCGTCAAGAACGACCTCTTCGATTACCACGTCGATACAATGGAAAACACGCCTATCCTTTGGAAGATCAGCACGGAGCGGCTCCTCGCCGACGCGAAAGGTGAGGGCTTCGCGTGCTTCGTCGACTACCACCAACTCGACGCCAGCCTGTTCGACCGCCTGAGCAACCAGTACCTCGAACCGCAGAAGGCCGAACTCCGCGAGCGCCGGTCGGCAGCGAACCAACGTCGGAACGACGAATCCTTCTCCACGAGCGAACGCGCTGATGCGACCGATGAGTTCGAGTTCTGCTCGAGCGCGCTCGAACAGATTGCCGAACTCGAAGAGGTGATGCAGGAACTCGGCTCCACCAGTGAGCGCGAGTTCGACAACGAAGATCGCGAACGCGTCAGAAAGCTGGCCCCCAAGGTCGCCGCTTTCCGCGAAGAGACTGCGGAGCGCATCGAGACGCTCGAACGACTCCGCGAGATGAACGATGAGGAGTGGTTCCAAGACACCTTCTCCGATAATTTCTGGAACGCTGTCGACGAGTGGCGCGACGAGTGGGTAGACGCTCTCGAGGAACTAGAACACGCTTGTGAGGAGTATGCCAAGCCCAGCGACGAGCCCGTCGAAGCCCACCTTGCCGACCTCTTCGACTACTTCAACTGGCGACTCAAGGGCTCGGATCACTACTCCAGCACAGGCATTCTCTTCATGACCTACTACTTCGAGCGCGAGGGGAGCAAACTCCTTGACGACGATGGTGAGCCATTCGATAACCTCACCGAGGACGAGAAGCTACTCGCCTCGCTCGCGACGGGCATCGACGACGCATCCGTCCTTGACGAAGGGTACCTCCAACAGATTGTGGACGATGAAGACGTCGACGACGTGGACGAGTTACCACCGCTAGCGGAGTTCAAGGCGCTCGCCGAGGAGATCGACGATCGTTGCCAGTCGGTCTACAAGCAGATTCCTTCAGACTGGGAGGATCGTGCCCTTTCCGAAATCACGACCGCTGGCTACCAGCCCAATCACAAACACGGCGTCGCGATCAACATCGCGCCGCTCGCGGAGAAGGACATCGTCCCCGAGGTTGTCGAAGACAAGGTGCTCTAAACATGCAAGCGAATCAGACTCTCCCGGATGCCGCAAAGGACACCATCCGAAGCAAGTTCGACCGGGCCGAGTCCTCAGACCCGATTGTCCTCTGGTGGGACGACGGGAGCTACCTCGAAGACATCATCGAACAGGCCTGCGCCGACCTCGGCGTCGAGCTGAAGGTCGCTGAGAAAACGCCGCTGGAACTCCGTGCTGATCCAGTCGACGGCGAACAGGTCTGGTACGTCCCGCACGTTAAAAAGCGCGAAGACGCCGAGGGCGACTACGATTGGTTCCGCGACATCGAACACACGGGCGGCGAAGTGGAGATGAGCATCGAAGACCTCACCGTCCACGCGTTCGGGCGTGGGCAACTTGATGCGTGGGAGCTGAAAACCGCGACACAAGCGGACGATCCCGCAAAGCGCCGTGAGATCGTGCGGATTCTCCACGACCAACTCACTGGCGGACAGCTCCCGACGCTCGAACAGCTCCGCACGCAGATCGTCACTGGTGGCTACACCGACCCGGTCGCGTTCGTGCTGGAGAACGGCTGGGGCGACATCAAGGACAGCCTCAACACTATCGAGCAGATGCAGGACTTACTAACCAGTGAGGGCGTCGATGCGGTTGCCAGCGAAGACGAACCAGTGGGGATCGTCGCGGCGACACGTCGATGGGCCGTCGCCGAGTGGCTGATCCACGCTGGCGCCGATGCCGAACACTTCCCAATCGAGTTCCGAGCCGAAACGGCCGGCGCTCACGACCTCCCCGAACTCAAGTCGCTGTTGAACAACACCACCTCGTCCGACCTTCTCGCCGACCGCTACCTTGGCGAGGCGATATGGCCCAACGTGATCGCGGATGTCGACGACCCATGGGAACTCGCAGACTGTATCGTCGATAGTGCGCTCGAACGTCGTCTCTGGGAGGAGTGGCACGCGTCCTTCGATGCTGGCGACTACGAAGAGTGCCTCGCGCGCGCCGAGGAGCGGTACGACGCCCTTCTTGGTAGCGAGGACTTCCGGGGCACCTACCGAGGAGCCTACGGCCCGGACAGCCCGTGGACGCAAACATGGGAACAGGCCGCGGACATCGCTCGACTCGCGCACCAGCTCGAAACGTGGGACGAGAGCGCCACCGACGATGTCGTTTCGCTGTACGCCGATCCGGACGACGGCACGTGGCAGATCGACAACGCGGTACTCAACCTCGTCGTCGCCGGCGAGCCCGAGTCCGACCTTCCCGACGATCACCCCGCGACCGCTGCGCTCGACGATCTCCGCACGCAGCTCCAGTCGGAATACATCGAGTATCTCGAAGACCTCGGCGATCTCGTCACCGAAACCGTCGAGGCTGGCGCTCCGTTCGTCGACGAGGATCACTCTTACCAGTTCTTCACCAAGGAGTCGGCAGGTCTCGAGAGCGGCCAGACGGTCGCCCTGTTCGTCATCGACGCGCTCCGACTTGATCTCGCCCGCCGACTCGCAGACGAGTTGCGCGACTACGTGGCGACGCTCCCGGCCGACGCTCCCGAGTTCGCCATCGATGAAGACGTCTGGCTTGGGACGCTTCCCTCGGAGACCGAGTTCGGGAAGGCTGCGCTCACGCCGGGGGAAATACAGATGTTCGATGTCTCGCTGGTCGACGGCGAGTTACAGCCGCTGCGAAACAACCGTCGCGTGACGACCAACCGCCGCGAGTCGCTGTTGAACGGCGACGGCTGGACAGTCACTCGCGAGGAGGACGATGGCTGGCAGTCGACGCGTGTCGCCTACTTCAAGAACGACATCGACGACATCGGTGAGAAGGAACTCAGCGACCTTGAGGCGATGCTGGCCCGACGCGTCGACTCGCTTGCAGAGTTCATTGGCACGAAACTCGAACAGGGAGAGTGGGATCAGGCCTACGTGCTGACCGACCACGGATTCGTCCTGCTCCCGGACAACGCGTCGCCGGAGAAGATTTCGCGGCCGCCGGAGACGTCCGACTCCGGCCGGCGATGGGTTGCCGGTAAGGATGTGGACGAGGACTCTCCTGGCGTGATACTCGACTCCAGTACCCGGCTAGGGTATCTCGACGCCAACGTCAGCGTCCTTGCGAGCCCACTCAAGCGGTTCAAAAAGCAGGGGCTCGGTGACGCACGGTTCTATCACGGTGGACTGTTACCACAAGAGTTCGTCCTCGACTTCATCAGCATCACACAAGGGTAACACCGCTAGCGTCGGTAACCAGTACGCGCTCAGTCCTTGCGGACGTTCTCTGTGGCATCGATAACGATCTCGTCGATGACATCCGCGAGGGGTTGATGTTCCGCAAATGCTGTTGCGAGTGTCTCAAAGTAACTCTCTGGGAGGTTGGGCTGATCGACATCGTACGTTTTCTGCGTATAGTCCTTCTTTTGTCCCTTGTTCGTGATTCCGGCATCATCGAGGATCGGAACAAGGCGATCTTGCCACCGATCGGTGTTGTAGAGGCGGTTGAACTCGTCCCGTAAGTCGACTCTCGTCGGAGTACGGAGTATGAACGTGAGCCTTCCGCGGCTAAACGACTCCTCGTTCCGAATGAGGTGGACGAAGTGCAATCGGAACCCAGTCTGGCCGTGAGTGGCCGTGTGATCTATCGTGGGTTCGAGGTTGTCGTCATCGAGGTACCAGCCGTCTTTGAACAAACAGCCCCACTTCCCGTGATCCGGACGAGTGTGCCACTCGTCCGTCCATAGCTCCTCGTCCACGTGGCTTTTGAACAGTTCCGGCCAGTCCTCGATTGCCCGCTCTCGAAGAGATTCCGCGGCAGCGAGTAGCGTGTCGATGTCGTCTCGATACTCCCCGAGCAACTGGACTTTCTCCTTCTGTATCTCCGTGAAGTCGTCATCTTCCATATTGGTCACCTGAGTTATCGTGGACAAGAACTCTCGAAGTTGGCTAACGCTCCGTTCTGGATAGCGGCCGTGTGAGCGTTCGAGTACCGTCTCGAAACTCTCGACGACGTGCCGCCAATACAGGTCACCGAACTCGCTCGCGTTGGAGTCGGGTGCGTACTTTTTCGAGAGGAATACGTAGTGATGCCCGTCGTCGGAGTACGTCGCTTTCTCTTCGCTTCCGAGATGTGTGTCTTCGACGTAGCGGGTCGTTTGTTGGTTGCCCTCCGTCGAGTTGACCTTTGATTCTATACAGAGGAACCAGTCCCCCGGAACACGGAGTACCACGTCGGGGCGGTTATTGTCGGGTGACGTGACTTCAGTCTCAATCTCGATATTCTCGAGATGGCGATGGTAGTACTCGAACGAGGGATCAGCCACCTGTTGTACCTTGTCCAAGAAACTCGTCAGGAGATCAATACCGAAGCCATGTGGCTGATTGGGATCGAGGAAATACGCCAAGAGCGTATTCCACGTCTGCTCCGATCTCGCTGACCCCAGAATTCGAAGTGTCGATTTCGGCGGTTCTGACACGTCTGGTAGGGCCTCAAGTGAGGTTCGGAGTTCACGAAACCGCTCTTCCAGTTCACCGACTGTCGCCATTACACAACGGTTAGAACGAACTAATATAAATCTACGACAGGAATAGGCTCCAGCCGGAAACCATTACAGGTCGGTATCGATGGAAGCTGGAGACCGCGACTCATCAACATTCAAGACGGCGTCAACCGTTGCCATCAGTATCAGTTAATGACGGGATCTCCACAATTTTCTCCCGGCCAGCGGGTGATTCTCAACGGTACTCCTGCGGAGGTTATTCGGACTCGGACTGTCGGTGACATCGAATACCTTCGAGCGTATCTCGAAGGAGAGGGTGTCAAGACAGTCTGTCTCGACGACATCGATGTCAAACCTGCTCAGAGTGGCCTTGAGAGAATTCCCGATCAGGAAATTGACTCCCTCCATCCTGACCACCATTCGGTTTCCGCGCAGTGGTTCGATCTCCACACGCAAGCGACGAAGCTCAAACTTGCACACGAACAGGGACAACTCTTGAGCATCTCGAATTCGCTTGTTCGACTGGAGCCCTACCAACTTGACGCCGTGAACTGGGTAATGCAGAAACTCCGTCAGCGGGCGCTCATCGGAGACGATGTCGGGCTCGGGAAAACGATAGAAGCGGGACTCATTCTCAAGGAACTCGCGGCCCGGAATCGCGCCGACCGCGTCCTGTTCGTCGTCCCTGCTCATCTCCAGAAGAAGTGGATCCGAGATATGGATCGCTTCTTCGACGTTGACCTCACCGTCGCAGACCGGGCGTGGGTCGAAGGTGAGCGTCGACGACTTGGCGAGGAGGCCAACATCTGGAACCAAGACCAACAACAGCTCGTCACCAGTATGGCGTTCCTGCGACAGGACGAGTTCCGGCCTGCGCTTCGGGACGCGTTCTGGGACGCCGTCGTGGTCGACGAGGCACACAAGGCCGCAAAGCGAGGGGAATCACCGAGCAAGACGGCAAACATGGTCGATACCGTCACGGGGAACTCTGACTCGCTGCTGCTTCTCAGCGCGACGCCACATGACGGGAAGGGAGAAGCGTTCCGGTCACTCGTCGAGTACATCGACCCGTTCCTCGTCGCCGAAAACCGAGAGCTCTCACAGGAAACGGTCGACCGCGTAATGATCCGTCGCGGGAAGACCGACATCTACGACGAGGATGGTGAACGTGTCTTCCCAGACCGAGAGGTCAACTCGGTCTCAGTCTCGATGACGCACGACGAGCGGCAGTTCTACCGTGCGGTCACCGACTACGTCAAAAACGTCTACAACCGTTCGGAGAAGTTGAACGAGCCTGCGGTCGGGTTCGCGATGGCCCTCATGCAGAAACGGCTGGTGAGTAGCGTCGGTGCGATTCATGCGACGCTCCGCCGACGGCTGGACGACCTCCTCAACGAAGAGGCGGAAACAGATGGTCTTTCCGAGGAAGCACGAGCCTACCTCGATGGCGACGATCTAGACGAGGATGACAAGCAACACGCGGAAGACGAGATTGCCGGTCTGACCGTCACCAGCACCGACGAGCAACTGCAAGAGGAGATCGATACACTCCGCGATCTCGTCTCTCTCGCGGAGGATTTACCGGTCGACTCTAAGGCGCAGAAGGTCAGACGATTTATCTCCCAGCTCCTCGAGGAACAACCGGACGAGAAACTCCTGTTGTTCACGGAGTACCGGGACACGCTCGACTACCTCCTTGAGTTCGTGCAGGACGAGCCGTGGGCCGACGATATTCTCGTGATTCACGGCGACGTGGACAAGGAAGAACGGGCGCGGATCGAAGACGAGTTCAACCACGGCCAGTCGCGGCTCCTATTCGCGACCGACGCAGCGAGTGAGGGGATCGACCTCCAGCACAGCTGCCACATCATGGCAAACTACGAACTCCCGTGGAACCCGAACCGACTCGAGCAGCGGATCGGGCGCATCCATCGCTACGGGCAGGAGGAGGAGGTCAAGGTCTGGAACTTCCTCTTCGACGACACCCGCGAGAGCGAGATCTTCGAGATGCTCCAAACCAAGGTCGAAGAGATTCGCTCCCAGCTCGGAAACACGGCGGACGTGCTCGGCATCCTCGACGACATCGACGTAGACTCGCTCATCATGGAGTCCATCGAGAACGACGAACCACCGAGTGCGACCAAAGAGGAACTCGAGGAGATGATCGAGGAGCGTCAGCGGACGCTCGAGGAGTGGTACGAGCGGAGCCTCGTCGATACGAGCACGTTCGACGCGGAGAGCCGCCGGCAGATTCAGAAAGTCGTCGATGAGTCGGAGGACGTCTACGGAAGCGAGGGAGACATCCGCGAGTTCTTCGAGCAAGCAGTCGACGTCTTCGGAGGCGAATTCGAGAAGCGCGGCACCAACCTCTATCAAGCCGAGTTACCGGACGGAATCAATTCGCCCGGCCAAGGTGCGACGTTCGGCCCGTTCACGTTCGACCGCGACTTCGCGATGGATCATGAGGACATCACATACCTCGCTCCCGACACAGATGTCCTGCAACGGCTCATGGCACGCGTGTTGGAGGACGAGCGCGGCGAAGTCGGACTCAAACTGCTTCCGTTCGTCGACACGCCGGGAATCACCTACAACTATCGCGTTGCGTTCGAGGACGGCACCGGGGATGTGATTCGCGAGGAAACCATCCCCGTCTTCGTGGATGCTGCGCAAGAGGACGCTCAGCAGGCGCTTGGTGAACGTGTTGTCGAGGGCGACTCCATAACAGCAAAACCCGATGTCGACGACCTTCAGACGGTACTCGACGCGCAAGCCAACTTACGGACGGCTGCCGATCGCTATGTGAGTGTGCGGGTCAACGAGATCAAGAACCATCTTCAGGAGAAGCGTCACGAGGAGACCGCTCGGGAGTTGGAGAATCTCGAGGAATACGCACAGGCTGAACGAGAACGGATCGAGTCCTTCATCGAGGAATACGAGCGTAAAGCCGATGCCGGCTCGGATATGGACATCGCGATCCGTGGCCAACAGGAGCGTCTCGAACAGCTCGAAGATCGAATTGAAACGCGCCGCGAAGAACTACGACGTCGGGAACAGATTATTTCCCTTGCACCCGAGGTAGAGAACTACTGTCTCACGCTACCCCTTTGAATCCGTAATATCTCATAGCGGACTGTAGCTGTTCTCGTCACATCCATCTTCAGAGGTTCAATGCAACACAGTACTTCGATTATGTCATCAGAATTAAACTGGAACAGTCGCTCACTGAACGTGCATATCGAGAGAACGAAGTATTTTTGACATAGGTCGATACTGTCACTATTAGATGGTCCTCGGGATTCTCTCTGGGTTGGGTCTTGTTGAGATTGTACTTTTCCTCCTCCCGGGGCTATTCGGTATTAAGGCCGCTCTTTGGAAGGCCCATCGAGCAGACTGGTTAAACCAGATCGATACTGTTGCGGCCAGCTTCTCCCTGAGCCTAATCTCAATGGGTATCCTGTACATCTATCATAGCGGAAACGCAAACTTATGCCTCGTAAACTATCAACGCGCTTGCAGCCCATTTCTGACAGAAGCAAAAATTAAACAGATGACTAAGCCCTTAGAATCGCTGCTCGAACTCTATGTTCAGCTGCATCTGGTCTCGCTAATCACGGGATTGGTCACGGGTTCCGTCTACTACCATGGGTTACGAGCCGGAGAAATGATTCCACGGGGAGAACTCTGGCCGCATTACTTTAGACTGATTCGGAACAGCGAACGTGTCACGCTGAGAAAACGAATCCGTAACGGAGTATCTAGATGGTTGTCCAATCGATGGATGTACAATGCACTCCCCTCATTGCTTCCCAACGACGGTCGTGAAGAACACTACATCCGGGTTCACACTGTCGATGGAGTTGCTATCGACGGGAGGATAACCCAAGAAGGAGAACCGTCTCAAAATCGAGACATTATCCTTGAGCAACCTACGATGATACAGTTCGAGAATGACGGCACTGAGAAGATTCTTGATGAGTGGACAGGCAGTATCTACATTCACAACCAAGGCATCTCCCACATCCAGTTCGACGATTTGTCGACAGCGGATGAGATTCCTGCAAAACAGGAAGGAAAAGAGGAACTCGAGGGAGACGAACAATCACTTTCCGATGATGAATGGGAAGAGATGGAACAACTTGCGGACAGTGACGAAGATCCGTCTGAAACAGACAAAATTGAGGGGGACGACTGACGTTACAACTTGAGTTTGCTTTTCTCTGCCATCTCCGGGTACTCCGAATACACGTATTCGAGCAGGTCCCAGAGATTCTCATAGTTGTACTCCTCCATGATCTCCGACAACGTCTCCAGGTCGAAGTCAAAGTTCTCCTCCTCTGCCTTATTGAGTGCTCGTTTTCCCTTCTCACTTAGGGTATAGACCTTCCGCTCGTTGCCAGTCACCGTCTTTTCTGTAGACTGTTTAATGAAGTCTCGTTCCACAAGTTGATCGAGATCATCGTAGAGTGATTTCGAGAACGGTCCGTACTTGTGGGGTTTATACGGATAGAACTCGTCTTCATCGAAGAGTTCTCGTTGCGCTAAGAACACCAATTTCTGGAACCGCGTAATACCCTCTACAGACTCGCTGTTGTCTGCGGCAAGTAGCGCGAGAGGGAATAACTTGGTGTTCATGGTGATGGGTTCTCTTCACCTGATACTAAAACCTCCGTACTTTTTGCTCTTGTGTTTAGCCTGAAAGTGGGCAGAGAACGACATCGAATGCGGTCCGAAAACGACCAATATTCCCGTCTTCGCGGACAATTCACCACGAGATCGGGGCCGATTGCTGTACTGATAACCCCATTCATCATGGTTTGTTGGGCTAAAAGTGAGTATTGAGGACAGCGATGAGACTCAGGTCGTACCCTCAACGTGAGGGTAGGCGCGTGTAGTTGAGTGAAAATGAACTGCAGGCCGTGATCGACGAGGCGGAGAACAAGCACGAGAACTGTGACGACATGACAGTCTGGCTCAACAAGAAGAAGTAGAGCGGTTGCTCGAGGCTGCCGACGGAACCCAATAGCGGATCGCATTCGGTTTTTCTGCGCCTGAGAGGGTGAGGCGCATACTCATGTGCCTCGAGGCCACGAATGAGTACAAATCGACCACTCCAGAGCGACTCGCATCGAGATCGACCGACAAACGAGTACACGAGCGACCGCGATCGCAGCTATCCAGGAGACGTTGCCCGGCTGAACGGACACGAACTCGTCGCGATCGACGAGTGGCTGCCAGGCACAGAGCCAACACCGTACGAAATCGACCTCACCGATGGCTACGAATATCGGACACGCTACTGGCGCTGCAGGAAATGCGGCCAAGAACGCAACCATCGCGACGAGTTCACCACCCCCTGCAACAATCCCCAGCCGCCGACTGCCCTCGAGGAAGGTGGCTACTCGATTGACGACCCACGAACTCGCCGTGCACTGAACGAAAGAATGGACGTCCGCTTTGCGACAGTGGGCCCGATCTATGAGGTCGAGAGTGAGAGTGGTGCTACCTACGAGGTCGATATCGAGGCAGCGACGTGCACCTGTCCTGATTTCGAGCAGCGCCAGCCAGAGAACGGCTGTAAGCATCTGCGCCGTGTCGACCTCGAGATTCGGACGGGACTTGTCCCTGCGCCGGATGGTACGTTCAGCCGCTGACTGTCGAGTGATCTCGTCACTCGAGACGGTTTGTATCCCCCGGAAGGGGTGCGGGGGCTCGAAGGGAGCCCACCGCAGCAATCCATGAGACAAAGAGAGACAGCAATCACGTCGACAACCACTGAAACGACTCAGGTCCTGAACCGAGGGATCGTTAGATGACTGATCGCGACGAGTGCCGAATGCCGACGTGTTTGGAACCTGCTCGCGATCGGGCAGGATATGCTGGTCGGTTCTGTTCGGACAGTTGTGAGATCCGCTACGAGCACCTTCAAGCGGACGCTCGAGATGCTGCAGTGGACGAAGCCGAGGATCGGTACTGATGCTCGAGCAGATCGATCACCGTGGCAAGCGGTTTACGATCGGTGACGAGGACGGTGTCGACGATGTCGCTCATGAACGGTGTCGGCGAGCCGAACTACTCGAACGGCAGGCTCAACGAGAGATCCGGGAACTCGAGCGTGCGAAATCGGTCGCTGGACCAGACAGTGCTAATCCGGATATCGAGATACTCGAACGATGATACCGAACATTCCGCTCGTGGTGTGATCTCGAGCCATTCATTCTGCACACGGTGTGTCTCGAGTACGGAAAAGCGGTACGTCTGGTGGATCGAGGACAAAGATCAGCACCGGACAGACTGAGGAGTGGGAGTGATCGGTCAATGTGGTCAGAAGAGAAGAAGTGAACCTCTTCGGGGTACTCGGCCTGCTTCGCCTGTCGACGGGGCGCCCCCATTTTCGAGTTGTAAATGGGGATGGGGGAGAGATTATGTCAGATGGGGAATCAAAGCTCATGAGTCTTCTCCCCCCGTTTTCGAGTTGTAAAATCTGGGAAGGAGAACCGTATTGGGGTCAAGCACCGAGGCTCTTGCCTTGCTTATCTGTAAAGTCGAGATTAGCTATTGGAACGAAACTTCTTCATTCGTTCTCGAACAACAGAGCTGATAGTTGGGTCTTCGTGAGCTAAATCAGCGAATCGGGAGTCTTCACGGATCGTCTCCATGATCGTTTCCGGGTCTTCGGAAAGAGAAAAGTACATGTGTACTCCTCTACCCCGTCCCCTCCCTCGACGCTCGAAGTCCAACACACCGTATGTACTCTGTTCAGTCACGTGATTCACGAAGGTTTCACGGCTGTATTTCTCTGCATCCATCGTGTCAGCGATAAACTGATACGTCTTAAATGCGGGGCCAGCTGGAATCCACTCCGAGTTTTCTTTCGTATAGTGGGCAGTAGCCGCCACGGCATATGTGGAGAGTTTCTTCTGCGTCGAAATCCCGCTAATGTGGCGGAGCTTTCGATTCTCAGTGTATTTCTCCTGTGCCTTGCGAACGTCGGATTCCGTGACTGTATCCGCCCCCCGCCGTTCAGCTAGTTCACCAGCCCATCTGAGAAGGTCAATTGCTTTCCGTGCGTCCCCATGCGTTTGGGAACCGAACGCGGCAACAAGTGGAATGACGTCATCTGAAAGTGACTCCGGTTTGAACGCGTCGCGACGGTATTTGAGGATGCTACGCAGTTGCGTCGCATCGTAGTCATCAAAGAAGATGTCATCGGGGTTGTAGGAGCTTTGAGCCCGACTATTGAGATTCTTCATGAAATCTGCATAGTTAGTAATGGTTGTAAGTGAGATCGGACCATCAAAGTCGGCGAGCTTTCGGGCCCGTGAAAGCTGGTAGATGAGAGAATTGTACTCTGCCTCCTGATACGGTCCCTCGAGCAGATCGATCTCATCGAGGATGAATATGACTCCGTCGTAATGTTCTCGCATTAGCTCGTACAGTCGTTCGAGTTTTTGATCGGTTGAGACGCCGGTCTGTGGAACACCGGGATCAACACCGAGATCATCAGCGGCGGCTTTGACTAACCGATATACAGCACGATCTGCGGTTTTTGGACCCTCACAGTTGATGGAAAGAACACCGAACACTTTTCCTTGGGACTCACACAGTTCGACGATCTGTTTGCAGACTGCATGAATAATAAGCGATTTTCCCGTTCCCGAGGGGCCACTCAGGAGCATATCCGGGATGCCTTCGTCCTGGAGGACAGGTTTAAGATTGTCAACGACTCGAGCCAGCTGGCCATCACGACCGACAATACGGTCCTCGTCAATGATGGTATCTGAGCGAACGAGATCTTTATTCGCGAAGACACCACCGGACGACTCAGTCTGAAGTCGCTCTCGGATTGAGATACCGCCACTATCATCGTTCATTGCACTTAGAGGCGAGTCAGTAGTATCTGAGTCGGCCTCGAAGGTTGCTTGAGTCGTTGAGCTAGAATTCTCGGGGTCAGTAGAGAGAGATTCACGGGCTTCTTCAGTGGCATGATCATTCGAATCCTCTGTACGTCTCTCTCGTCCCATTATGCTTCCCCTCGGACTCTGGGTATAAAAAAGTAGACCATTGCGGAGTTGTAACCAGCCGGAAACAGGTTCACTACCGACTATAAAGACGTATTTGTAGAGTTAGCCAAAGACCGTTTTCGAAATCTATTGCCCCCGTTTTCGAGTTGTAATGGATGAATCTATCAGTCTGTCAAGAATCTATGGGTAGAACACAATCAAAATAACATGAACCAACATTTATATTATATAGGTCATATCGCACCCCCCGTTTTCGAGTTGTAAACTCTGTAATTGAGTCAGTAGAACAACTTACGCAAGACATATCCATGATTAATACTAATAAATTATTATTGACAGAACAGCACTTGGCCAACAGATTGATCTCAAGCAATCTACCCACTCCCCCCTTTTTCGAGTTGTAAGTTGTTTCGAGAGAGGAGGGTATAAGTAGAGCAAAAGGATCTGATTTAGCAAATATAAGGGTTAGAGTGTCTGAACTAATAATATTCTCAATCTCAAGAACGTACAAAAGATCCAAGGTTAGAATATCTAATTAATATATTTAGATAGGATCTAAGTCTAGTACGGTTTTGATTGAACAACATTCCACATAAAACTTTGCATTATCAAGGGTGTACGAGAAAATTGGACTCCTAGGAGTGATATCCGGTGAATACGGCAGAATCTCTTTTTCATAGGATATTCTTCGAGGTTTCTCTCCCCCTCTGTATCGAGTTTACAACTCGAAAAAGGGGGGAGAGGGTTTGTAAGTTCTATTTCATTTTCTGAACGGGTGACATGCCGGTTGGCGGATTCCAGCTGCAAGAGTACTTGACCATGGTGTTGCATATCACTGCGCGTGCTCGAGGACTTGTTGAGCATCCACGGGGTGTCAGAGTCCGAGCTGACATCAACACGGCTGCAAACATCGCCGATCGCGTTGATCTCTATGGAGGGAGTGTTTGTAAACCAGGACGTGATGACTCGCTACATGGTGAAGCACTCTTTGCGGAATTAAAGCCACCGCGAGTTGAGTGCTAGAACTACACCGACAACGCTCGTGGCGTAGGGCTGAATTCTCTCCGGTCGTAAGCCAACTTTCAGCACGTGTTTAAAATAATTGATTGGGTAGTATGTCCAGTAATACTGTCTAGTATTACTGACTAACATCACTATCTCGTCTTGCTATATCTTCTACACACGTGAATCAAGGCGGAATTCTTGCGATTGAGATGGATCCGCAAGATGGCACTCTCACCAATCACTTCGGTCAGATTCCACGCGCTCAAGGAACGGCAACCTTGAGAACTAGAAGATCGGCGCAAGACAGCGGACGTGATGGTCGTAGGATACTGGACGCAATGATGGTTGTGTACAGTTCGGACGTTCTCGCACTTCTAGAGACACTGGACGTATTGGAGTGCGTGTTCTAGTTGATCGAACAACCACGATATACGACAGAAACCTAGGGTGAGGCTACGGAAATGACGGAAGTAAGCTGCTACGTCTTGAAGGGCGTGGCATTCAGCGCGGACTCTTGTTTAACGATAAGGGGATAGGAGAATACTCTCCATTTACTCGATTGACCACTTTTCCTGCCAGATTCGGCCAGAGAAGGAGTCCAGAACGGCAGTAGCTGTGGGTGGATATCAGTTCGAAGCAAAGATATTGGTCGCGATCCAGACAAGAACCTCCTCGCCGTCCTGATTGTATGCGACCGTCTTGTTACGAACGTAGCCACGATCATCGCGGCTCTCCGATGGACGCGTTTCGAGAATCTCGTTCGAAACGGTAAGTGTATCGCCCGCCCGAACTGGGTTCTGCCACCGGAGCTCGTCCAGGCCAAGCGCACCCATACTCGCAGCCTCATTGAGGAATTCGTCCGCGAGGAGCCGCATGCAGACGCTAGCAGTGTACCAACCGCTCGCGATTACCCCGCCAAAGATGGAGTCCCGAGCAGCCTCCTCGTCAACGTGGATTGGCTGCGGATCATACCGTCGTGCGAACTCCATCATCTCATCCTCTGGGACAGTATAACTACCGAGTTCTCGTCGTTGACCTTCCTCAAGATCTTCGAAATACAGATCTACCATTTTCGCTGTACAGTTGTCTTTCTCAATAAAAACTTCTCCGTAACAGCGCCAGCATTCAGAAGTTGCCATATCGTGTGGCTAGTAATACTGGACAGTATTACTGACCAGCAATACTGTCTTGTCTGGCTAGTATTTTTATATGAGAAGACCATCTGCTTAGCGTGTATGATTCCGTATACAGTCTGGTCCGAGGCGGGTGGCGTCGGAAAGACGACGCTTGCAGCTAACCTCATGCGTGCGCACGCGAATCAGGGAAAGAAGGTTCTCGGGATAGATATGGATCCGCAGGATGGCGGTCTAACCAATCACTTCGGTCTCGATGATCGGAAGGCCGACAGCGAAGCCGACAATCTCGTACTCCATATGGTCGACCGACCACGAGGTGATTTCCACGACCTCATCCAGTCGACTGAAGGCGTCGATCTCGTTCCAAGCCACAATAATCTCGGCAACCTTGCTGATCTCCTCGCGACGGCCAAGGAACTCGAGGACCAGACGAGTCTTGAGGGGGAGTTCGAGAAGGAAAAGCAGCTCCGACGGGTCCTCGTCGACGCTGGTGTCCCATCAGAATACGACGTTATCATCATTGACCCACCAGCGTCTGAGGGCCAACACCTGTACAACGCGGTTTACGCAACGTCGAACCTTCTCATTCCCTTCGAACCATCTCCGAAAGGCGAACGGAGTGTTCAGGGCCTCCGTGATGTGGTGAGCGGCCTTGAGACTGAACTCGGAGATATCGACGTCGGTGTTCTCGGTGCCGTCCCGAACAAGGTCAAGGGGACGAACGTGAACCAGAAATATCTCAATGCACTCGAGGAGGAGTCACTGCCGATCGCCCCGGTGTCGATTGGCGAGCGTGGATCGATGCTTGGTGACGCATGGGACAACCAGGTGTCGATCTATGAACTCGCGGAGAACGATGACTACCGCGATCTTCGCGATTACGAAGAACCAACGCTCGAGAAGTTCGACGAGCTAGCCGAATTCATCGCCGATCAATTCGTGACGACGGAGGCCACAGCATGAAATCTGGTGGCCAAAACCCGTTTGCTGACGAGACTGAGCAGAGTGACCAACCAGAGGAACAGGAAGAAGAAGTCAGTACTACTGGCCAGTCAGAAGAACAAGAAAAGGTGGACAGTAATACTGGTAATACTGATCAGTCTGACCAGGCTGGTGAGCAAAAAGATGCAGTCAGTAATACTGGACAGACTGGCCAGCCTGAGCAGGAAGAAAACCCGACGTCGTCTGCCAGTAATACCGGTCAGTTTGACCGATCAGACTTACCACGAATAGTCGTTCGAGACTCAGTCAAAGAAGACCGCGATGGAGGTGTGCATCAACTGTTCGTCTACCAGGATACCGAAGACAAAGAGAAACAGGCACGCCGCGATCTCGAGGATCGGTTTGACGATGACCTTTACAAGCTTGATGCTCGGGAAGCGATATATCTCGCCGGGATGCAAAATTTAGACGACGCTGAGGATATTCTCCGCGAGTGGGGTATGGATTTCTAACGCTTCCGTTTCCCTAGATCGGCCACTCCGGAAACTGACTGTGATGCGACTTGCGCACACCGCCATATAGCAGTAATACTGGTCAGTTACACTGATCAGACTTGCCAAGAATAGTCGTTAGATACACTATCAAAGAAGACCGTGATGGGGCGTGCATCAACTGTTCGTCTATCAAGATACCGAGAACAAAGAGAAACGAACATGCCGCGATCTCGAGCGCTGATCATGCCGACTACTCCTCGTACGCGAGGTTCATGATCCACTGCGAGAAGGCGTCGCCGTTAGGATCAATCTCTTCCTCGCCGACAAACGGCGAGAGCATATCGCCGGCCATCAGCAGCCTGAACTCAAGGTCTTGTGCGGTCGGCGAGATGAAGTAGGTGTTGTGGCCGTCGTAGACGGTTTCCTCTCGATCGACCAGTTCCTTTTCGACGAGTGATTCGACGATCCGGCTGCCCTTGCGTGAGGAGAATTCTATAGTAACAACTGAAACGATTTACACACTGATCGCACAGCTGTCGTGCGATCGGGTGTGTACTGACTTTCAGTGGCTACTATAGTTCCTTCCAGAAGTCGCTCTGGTGGATGCCGCCAGACTCGCGGATGAGTTCAAGACCCGCACGCTCGTCCTCGTTGAGTTCGGTTTCGGAAGATAACTCCGAGTCCTCACGGTGAGGATAGAGTAACGGCTGTGTGGCACAGCCATCGGTACACCTGTTCGACCGCGAGAGCGGGACGTTTCAGACGAGAGAGCAGGTCGTGTCGTAGACCAGCAAATATCCCACCTGCGGTACGGGAAGCCGCGCCGTTTACGCCGCGGAGTATGTCACATCCACTAATTCGGGGAGTAGAACGTGATGGAGTTCGTAACAGATCGTGATGTACTCCTCGGAGTCAAGCGTCTCTTCCCTTCGAAGAATCGGGTCTGCAGACATCGCGTTCTCTTCCAGTAGCGCACGTACTACTCGCCACTGTTGCGCTGAGAGTACCCGTTCGATGCGCTCATCGTTACAGCATTCCTCTCCCACTCTGCTACCGATCCGGCCACGCTCGTAATTGGTTACTCCGATTGCTGGTTCTTTTCGACTTCCGTGACGATCACGTCCCAGTCAGGATGTTCGACCCCATTCCGGCATTCGAATCCACCTTCCACATCGATTCCGCTCTCGTACGCCCTGCGAAGGAGCGCTTTCAACTCCGCGTTCAATTCCTCCTTCGACATAAGCGAGGCCTCCTCAGATGTCATCTTCCCTCGCCCCTTTCGTATTTCTCCGCTGTGAGCTCGTGTTCTGGTGTGATGGCGACCATTCCGTAGCTGTGCACGGTTATCGCATGCCCCTCGTGCGTGAACGTAACGTGGGTATCTCCGTTCGCTCCGTTGTGAACTCGGACGAGCGAATCTAACTCTTCGGGGTCAACAGTGGAATGGAGCGGGGCCAGATCAACCGGATCAGTGTCTCTTACATCTGCCAGCGTTGCGATAACAGCCATACTCGCAGGTGTCCTCGCTTGATCGAACTGGGTGCGAACAGTCCCAGATTCCTGAGCGTACTCAACCGCTTCGACTCCAACCCCAGATATCTTCTCCTCCATCTAGCCTGATTCTAGCCGTCTGAGTCGGTTCAACAGGGATACTGATAATACAGCAGGTTTAAGAGGGATAACCGAACGGTCACGACGAACTGCTGAGTGTCGCTCCAATGAGGCGTCGATGTCCCCGACGGAGTCGTGACGATAGTGACTGCTGGGTAATACCGAGCTCGTCGGCAATCTCTTCGAGCGACGCCTCGCGTGGGGAGTCGAAGTAGCCCCGTTCGTAGGCTAGTACCAGTGCCTCGCGTTGGGTCTCGGTCAACTCGTAGCCCTCTCCCTGGATCGGAAGCATGGCGTGGACAGCGGTGATCGATATCGGAATATCGTTTTCCTGGCAGTACTCTCGGAACTCAGCGAGCGTCTCCTGACTCTCACCGCGCACCTCGAACCGCCATTCCTCTTTCGTTCCACTCCCGGAAAGCACGACGACGTTGGCCTTGGCAAGCGCACTCAGGATGCCGAAGTACTCTGACTCCCACTCGGCACGCATGAGATACTCGTCTTCGACGCTATCGACCACTCGAATGTTGCTCACGCCGGAATGTGCCCCGAACGCAGCTTCGATATCCTCCGTTTCTACATCGCGCACCCAGAAGTACGGGATAATCAGCGTCTCGTGTGGAATCAGTCGCTCCAGTTCAACGGTCGCACCCGGCAGGTTCTCGAACACACTTCCCAGCGGAAACTCCGCTACCGGACTCGTAAACTCCATCACAGTCGCCATGCGGAAACTTTCGTCTGGCAGACGAATAACCGGCATGGGTGGTGTACCATGGCTTCGAGACGAGTCAACGCACCGTTGCTGGCCGAGATGGTGTGCGCTGCGAGCGGGGTGTACCTCTGGAACCTGGATGGCCATGGTGCACCATGTCATCTCCTTTTGTACGACCGAGCAATCTAGTCTTACAAGCGAGTATGAGTGTGATAACGGAGGTTCGCATCCCATCCGACGATTTTGAACTCGGACAAATCCTCAGTCTAGAGCAAGCCTCGGCCATCGAACTGGAAACGCTCGTCCCGAGTGGGGACGTGACCGTGCCGCTCTTCTGGGTCTACGAACCGGTCGAAAACGGCTTTCTTGAGGCCGTCGAACGCTATCCAACTGTCAACAGCGTCACAGAGGTGGACGTGTTCGACGACAGGACGCTAATCAGGCTCGACTGGGATGCGAGCCAGGACCACCTTTTTCAGTGCATCTTGGAACACGACGGGCAGATACTGGGTGCGACTGGATCGCCAGAAGGGTGGAATTTCGAGATACGGTTCTCAGACCGCGAGGCATTGAGTCAGTGCCAGGACTGCTGTGAGGCCGCGCACATCTCTCTGGAGCTAACCCGCATATACAACCCGACGGACCCTGAGGCAGGTCCGTGGTACGGCCTGAGTGAGCCCCAACGAGACGCGCTGACGCTTGCCATTCGAAGGGGATACTACGACATTCCGCGAGGCTGTACGACCGCAGAGTTAGCTGACGAGCTCGGAATTTCCGATCAAGCAGTGACGGAGCGACTGCGTCGTGCCATTGGGACGTTCGGGAGGTACGCACTTCTCACGCCCGAGTCAGCAGCGGAAATGGACTGACTGTTTCCATTATACACCATGGGACAGAGCCAGGCAGATGGGACTACGCTATGTGAGTATGGATGAGAGTCGAGAGCTGGGGACACGTGATATACAGTCAATTGATGAGGGTACCGGTTCTTCGGGTCGTGAGAGATCGATCTCCCCCGATACGATTCTGTCAGCAGTAGCGAGCGAGCACCGACGCGCCACCCTCAACGCGTTGGACAACGCTTCTGATAAAACACTAGAATACGATGCGCTCGTAGCTCGCGTTGCAGACCGGGTTCGGAACGAAGACCCGAGACGGGAGTCAGACGAACACCGACAACGCGTCCGAATCGCACTTCACCATACCCATCTTCCAAAACTGGAGGAGGCTCGGATAATCGACTACGAGGCCGAAACGGGGAACGTCCAGTTTGTTGGTGGTGAATTGGAACGAGATCTCCTGACCTTGGTCGAACCGCACGTCGTCCACGAGTGAAAAGCGGGTGTGATTGCAGACGAGTAGCTCTATTTTCAAATCCAGCATTTATCGGATATGTTTGTATTTCTCGAGAAGTGATGAAGAGTAGATCCATTTACCGAGCCGATGCGACTCAGTCTGGTCAGTTTCGGATCGTGATTCTTGACTTTCCGCCAACTCCTGATTCACTATGTTGTTCATATCATTCTCATAGAATCTCAAATCTAGGCATGTCCATCTGGAAATATCAGACCCATCATCGAGAAATCAGTCTGGCCCCTTCACGTACAGAAACAGCGGGGACACGGGCACGGAAACCATAAGAAAGGGCGTTTAAAGGAGTACATGGCTAAGAAGAGCGGGCCGCCACAGCGGTCTTCGGACTGGAATGCACTGACGATCTTCGCAGTGGTAAGCACGGCGCTCGCCGTACTGCTCGTCTTCACATATTTGCAATACGTCTTGCTCGCGATCGTGCTCGCATACGTTCTCACACCCGTCCAACGGAGACTCGAGCAATGGCTGAGCTCGGCGACAGCAGCGGTCGCCACTATCGCGATGTCGATAGTCGTATTTTTCATTCCAGTTGTATACGTCCTCGCTATCGCATTTCAGCAGGGCCTAGCGCTCCTCACCGCAATCCAGGAGGGGGCATTCAGCACGGACCGCATCCAGGACCGACTCGAAACCATTGGATTCGTCGTCGACCTCGACCTGTTGTACGCGACCTATCAAGGCCCGATCGCGCAGACCGCGCAGCGACTCGCCACTGGCACACTCTCCGTCATCGGCGGCCTCCCGGGCGTGCTGATTGGGCTCACCGTGACAGGTTTCGTCCTCTTCGCACTGTTACGCGATGGCGACCGGTTCGTCGCGTGGCTAGAATCGGTCGTCCCCGTCGACGATCGTGTACAGCGAGAACTGCTCGTAGAACTCGACCACCTCATGTGGGCCTCCGTCGTGGGTAACGTCGCCGTCGCGGCTATCCAAGCCGTGCTGTTGGGAATCGGACTCGCACTCGTTGGTATGTCCGGGGTCGTCTTCCTGACCGTCGCGACCTTCATCCTCACGCTGCTCCCGCTAATCGGCACGTTCGGTGTCTGGGTGCCGGTTTCGGTCTATCTTCTTCTGGTCGGACGGCCCGTGGCAGCGAGCGCGATACTGGTGTATGGGTCGATAATTAGCGTCTCGGACATCTACCTTCGGCCAGTAATCATCGGTCGGAGCGGGGCGATCAATGCGGCGACCATCGTGGTGGGAATTTTCGGCGGACTCGTCGTGTTTGGTGCGATTGGCCTGTTCATCGGCCCCGTGGTCCTCGGGGGTGCGAAAATCATACTCGACCTGTTCGCCCGGGAGAACGCGCAACCGATCGCCGACTAATTGCAACCGTCTCCGTCATCCATTTTCACCCCCTGAAAAATCAGCTCTCGATATCTCTCCGGCTGCAAGAACAGGGGTGGGACAGGCATAACCGTCCAGCGCCCCTTCTAGTAGAGAGTTACACCATGGATATCTCCGAGATCCTTTCGACGAAGTTCACGGAGTTCGACATCGGCACACCGCTTTCGAAGGTCGCCGGGGCGTTCGAGAACCAGGAACTCGATGCAGTTGTCGTGACGGACGGCGACGAGTATCGCGGTGTCGTCAGTCGTCGACAGCTGGCTTCCTCGTCTAACCAGCCGTCTGCGAAGGTCGGCTCACAGGTACAGCACGTCCCGACGGTCGACCGCACCGAGGACGTCCGCGAGGTCGCGCGGCTCATGATCGGCAGCGACGCCAAAACGCTCCCCGTACTCGACGCCGACGACCGGGTCATCGGGGTGGTGACCGGCGATGCGGTCCTCGAGGCCGTCCGTCCGTTTCTTGACGCGGCGACTGTGGACGACGCCTACACGGCGGAGTTGGTCAGTGCGACGCCCGAAACCATGATTGGGAAAGCGCTCAATATGCTCCGAGAAGCCGGTATCGCCCATCTCCCGGTCGTCGACGGGGACGACCTCGTGGGTATGCTGAGTCTGTACGACGTCATCGAATTCACGACGCGGGGCGGCAGCAAGAGTCAGGGCGGTTCGTCGAGTGGCTTCGGTGGCCGCGGTGGCGGGGGGCAGAACCGTGGCGGGTTCGGCGCGCGAGAGGGCGATGCCGACCGGATGCTCGACCTGCCGGTACGGAACCTAATGTCCGACGCAGTTTCGACGGTCAAGCGGAGCGCACCGCTCGACGAGGTCGTCGAGACAATGTTCGAGCGGGAGATTTCCTCGCTCGTCGTCACGGCCGATGACACCGATAACCCGGTCGGTATCATCACGAAGACGGACGTCATCGAGGCGCTCACCTGGGAGCGTGACGACCGGAACGCCGTGCAGGTGTTCGGCCTCGACCTGTTGGAGGAGATGGACTACGACGATGTCTCCGCGCTGATCGAGAGTATGACCTCAAAGTACGGCGAGATGAGCGTGATCAAGGCCAGCATTGAACTGCAGGAGCACAAGGAACAAAGTCGGGGAGTGCCACTGGTGCTCGCACGAATCCGACTGGTCACCGACCGCGGCTACTTCACGGCCGATGGCGAGGGATACGGTGCCTCTCACGCGCTTCGACTCGCCGCGAACGCGGTCGAACGCCAGTTGCTCAAAGGGAAGACCTACGGCCAGTCGAAGAAGCATTCAGACAGTGACGAGCAGGCACAGCTCTACGGCTGGTGGCTCGGGGGCAAATAGTGCCAAAGGGGGTGTACACGCTGATACGACTACCCCTCGAATGAACGAACGATGCCGACGCACCGCCATGGAACGCAGCCATTCATCGACTTCATGCAGACGTACCTCCTGGATCATCCTAAACGCTGCAAAGAGTGTGGAAACGTCGCCCGCGCCCGGTCGGAATGGCGCATCGAAAAACGTGATGAGACTGGTCTCCACTTCGTACATACCTGCCCACGGTGTGGCGCGGAGAACGGCGTGTTTCTCAACCTTGCCCCAGAACACGAGCGATCTCGGGGGTAGGAAGGGCTATGTGCAGCCTCTCACTTACTATTGGTTCAAATACTCAGGAATCCGACACGTTATGTCTGTTTCTGGGATTCATGGGACGCGAGACGGGGTAACCGTATGCAAGAATTCACGATCGATGTCCAACAGCAGATAGCTGCCTCGGAGACTCCAGGTGCGGAGTTCCAGGCACTCCCGTGGACACGACAACGAGTCGTATTCTTCCAGCTACCCGAGTCGATCCAGCGAGACGTACTCGATGACATGGATCGTCAGGAGGTACGGCGATTCGTCCGCCGACTTGATCCCGACGATGCGACCGACGTGGTTGGATTACTCGACGAGGACACTCAGGAAGCCGTGCTCAGTCAGCTCGATACCGACCGAAGGGAGCGGATCGAGTTCCTCTTGAAGTTCAGTCCGGACAGCGCGGCCGGTATGATGGATCTCGACTACGTCACCGTCGACAAAGACCGGGAGTTCGAGGAGGTGGCACGGCTCGTCCGACGCCACGAGGCCCGAACGGGACGCTTCCCGACCGTCTTCGTCACCGATGGCGACGAGGTGTTGGGGGAGTTACCTGGCCATACCCTGGCCCTGGTTGGCCGCGGGTCGGCGGTCATCACCGAGTATCTTCGCCCCGCTCCCACGGTTCGATACGAACAGCCCGACTCGGAGGTCATCGAGGTGTTCCGGGCCAATCCTCAGAGTAAAATCGTCGTCCTCGACGAAGACGACAGCATTCTCGGAGTCATCTATGCGGACGACCTCTTACAGGCCATCGAGGAAGAGGCCGGCCAGACGCTCTATGAGTTCACGGGTGTCGACGAGCAGGAGAGCGTTCTCGATGGCGCCTTCGAGAAGGTTCGCCGGCGGTACAAGTGGCTCACCATCAACCTCGGGACTGCCTTTCTCGCGGCGGCGACTGTCGGATTATTCGAAGACACGATCGCGGCGTTGACGCTGCTGGCGATCTACATGCCAGTCGTCGCCGGAATGGGTGGGAACGCCGGCACGCAGTCGATGGCCGTGACGGTCCGCGGAATCGCGTTAGAGCAGATCTCGCTTCGAACTGGGAGACGCGCCATCGGCAACGAGGTGCTTGCGGGGGGTGCAAACGGTGTGATTACCGGTAGTGTCGTGGCCGTCATCGCCACCCTGTTTAACCAGAGCCCGCTGTTGGGACTAGTTATCGGCATCGCGATGGTGTTGAACCTCGTCATTGCCGGGTTCTTCGGCGCACTCGTCCCGCTCGTACTGGACCGGCTTGGCTACGATCCGGCAACCTCTGCGACAATCTTCATCACGACCGCAACTGACGTCCTCGGATTCTTCATATTTCTCGGACTGGCTCAGGTTGTTCTTCTCTGAACTGACTATTAGTGATATTAGTTCGTATCGGTGGTCTAGCACCTATACAAATGGGAATCGGCACATGAACTCCTCCTGAGACGATGGCACTCTGGTACTCCGTGGAGACCGCACACGACAAAAAGAGTTCGGAAGGGCGCAAACAGAGTAGACAAAAGTGTCAACACGACCACCCTCACCAGCGAACTACCAGAATAGAATTCTGCACATTGCGAGCCGATTCGTTACCGATGTATCAGTCCCAGTATTCGACTTCGAACATCATCAGCAGAGTCGTACGTTTGGGTATCGGTGGAAGCGAGCACTTCCTCTAGGGATTCCGTCCCTCCCTGTGTTTCGATTTCGTAGTCGCCATAGGCCTCGACCAATTCATCCGTCGTGATGGGATAACCCTGGGTTTCGAGTGCTTCATCGAGATCACCAAGTCGCTCACCCATTCGTCTTTAGCTAAGACTCACACCTCGTTTGCGTAGCGGTAGCGAGCATCTCTTGCAGTATCGGTCGTTGCTGGTGGATCTTCTGGGCGCCTTCGATCAGCCGTTCCAACAGCGGCGGTGGCGAGTAGCCGAGGAACTCGTCGAGTTCGTGGAGAATGAGCTGGGCGTGCGACCGGAAGGTCGCCGCCCAGCGTTCCGGCGGAAACACGATCTCATCGTCAGCCTGCTCGGTGACCAGATCCAACAGATCACGGCTCACCAGCAGTGACAGCAACGCCGCGTACAGCAGGATTTCCACGACATCCCGGTTGTTTGTGTCGAATTCGTCCAGTTCGTACTGCGTCTTCAGCTCACGGAACTGGGTTTCTACTTCCCAGCGACACCGATACAACGTTGCTAGATCCGCCGGCAGGAACTCTTCTCTTGGCAAGTTCGTGATGTACAGATGGTAGTCGTCGGCGTCCTCGTTGCGGACGCCGACGACGCGGAACCGCTTCGTATCCAGTGAGCGCGTTCCTTCGTATTGGCCTCGTTTGAACTCCGCCTCGATTTCTACGTCGATGTACTTCCGCGAGAGATCATCGACCACGTTGTGAATCTGCTCGCCTTTCAAGGGAATGGCGCGGCCGCGCCATTCCCGTAATTCCGCCGTTATCACCGGATTCGCGCTCTTCTTCAACCAACTCACGAGTAGCCGTCGTTCTCGTCGATCAACGCGAAGCGGCGGTACTTGAAGTACGCTAGATCGAGCAGAACGAGCCGTCCTTGTAGCCACGAACCCGTCTTGAACAGTGTGCTGTCGTGCGTTTTCTCGTCGGTCACGTCAATGCGTTCGATCGTCTGATCGGTAGCATTGTGGAGCAGGTGGAGTTTCGCTCCAGCCTGCTCCTCGTGGCGGGCTTGGAACTCCTCAGAGAGGAACTCGTGTAACCGCAACACGGTACCACAGCGATCATCACGTCTCTGAACCGGTCGATATCAGCGTCAACAGCGTCAGGGACAGCGACCTCGTCGAGCGCGGCCTCGACGAGGTCGCGGAGGAACTCTGCGAGTGACGGCGTCAGTCGATGGTAGAAGCCACCGGGAGAGATCGTCTCGTCAGCAGTCGAGTTGTAGCTGCGTCTGAACCCAGCGAGTGTTCGGCTCTCGCCTGGAGTGGTCGGCGCTATGTTTGAATCTGCAGGGCGCGTATAGACCCCGATGAAGACAACTCGTCGGACTGAAATGGTGAAGCATTTGTCGGAAAAACAGCTTGATGAAGCGATCAATGAAGCCCAGAAGGCGGACGAGACCCGTCTCGTCCGACGACTCTGCTTCATCAAGAACGTCTCTCTCGGCGACACTGACAAAATGGCTGCACGACGTGTCGATGCGTCCCAACCAACCGGTGGACGCTGGCTCAAAGCCTGGAACGAAGGTGGAGTCGATGGACTTCGACCGAGCTTCGCGGGCGGCCGCCCCGCGAAGCTCTCCTCTGAACAGTTTGACGAGTTCTTTACACTCCTTGAAGACGGTCAACCGTGGACACCACAGGAGATCGACGATCTTCTTTGGGACCGCTACGGCGTGACGTATGATCGATCCCACCTTGCCCGAATTCTCCGCGCTGATGGAATGCAGTACGCAAAACCACGACCGATGGACCCGCGACAATCACCGGATGCTGAGGAGGATTTTCGTGAGCGCCTCTCCCAGGCGCTCACGAAAGACAATGGTGATGAACCACTCGTTCTCGGCTTCTTCGACGCTTCGTGGCCACAACCGTTCGAGAATTCCCAGCGACTGTGGTCGTACGATCGAACCGTGGAAATCGACAAACCACTGGTCGCAGTCCCCTGGAAAACGCTTGGCTTCTATGCATTACTCGGCAAGAGTACGCTCATCTTCCGGAAACGAACGACGAAAGAGAGTATCTGCGCAGCGTTAGAGGCAATCCGTGAGCAGAATCCGGTCGGGCGGATTCTGCTCATCGCAGACAACGATGGCGGTCATCATGCGAAACTCACCCAGCAACGGGCCGACGAACTCGGCATCGAGTTCGTCTTTCTCCCACCGTATTCTCCCATGTTCAACGCCATCGAACCGCTCTGGAAGACGCTCAAACGGAAGATTTCACCAGAAATATTCGAAGGAAAGGATCACTTCAAGCAGTTCGTTACTAACACATTTCTAGACCTATCCAAACGCGTTAGCTTCGCCGACAACTGGATCGAAACGTTCCTCCCGGATATTCAAAAGTTACGCTGACCACTCGCGGCGAAGCCGAACACGAGCGCCCATACGAGGACTGGAATCTGAAGCTTGCTATCCCGTTCGACCACGCCGAGTTCCTCGGCGTGCTCTTCGAGGAACTCGGAGGGAACAGTGTAGTGAGCCGACGCATGATTCTCGATGAGGAGGCGTCTGTGTGCACAGCGGATACCTCCTCATTCCTCTCGAAAAGTAGCCTCGATAAGCCGTTGCTGTCACGCGGTTCTTCTCTTAGCTAAAGACGGATGGAGTGGCGACACTGTGCGAGTGGTCGAATTTGGGGCTGTTTTCGCGTATTCGATGGTATTTCACCGAGGACGGTAGTTGATGCGACACCGATGTGGCCTGTCCCAACCACGAAAAGCCCTAGAAAACCGCAAAAATAACCCACCCTCCGAAACTTTGGTGGTCGCCGCGCGAGAAAATCTATACAGCCATATTTGGTTTATAGAATGTGATTTTGCACGCTCGAGTATCCGAGACTACCGAAATAGCCCGCGAGAGGCGTTTCAGACTACACTTGGTTAAATGATCGTTTAACCAAGGGACTTTACGAGGGTCGACACTGTACCCCACATACGAATGTCTGGATCAACGGAACAAGGGGCTTCCTCCGGGGGCACAACCGTCCACGAGGCCATCGAGAGCTACCTTCGGTACAAGATCAACGCCGACGGTTCGAAGACGACCATGCGCTCACCACTGCGTGAGTTCGCCGACCACTGTCGAGACGAGCGTGATCTCGAGCTCGTCGACGACCTCACACCCCACGATGTCCGCAGTTATAGCGAGCACCTCTACGACCGCGTCGTGATCGACGAGGATCTGGCGGCTTCAACCGCCCACAACTACTTCGCGTACGTCCGAGCTTTTCTCTCCTGGTCGGTGCGAGAACAACATCTCGAGTCGAACCCGGCAAATACGAACACTGCGATGGATCCGCTGCCAGAGGACGACGGGAAACGCAAACGCCAGTATTGGTCTCAAGAAGACCGCGAGACGTTGCTCGAGTACGCCACCAAGCGCGTAGACATGGCTCTTGAGGGAACCATCCGGACCGACGCCGAGACAGCCTTCCGTGACCGGGCAATCGTCGTCATGCTCGATGGCACGGGGGCGCGTGGTGCTGAGTTGTTTGCCGATCCGAAAGACGACAAGCGTAACGGCCTCCGGTGGAAGGACGTCGATTTCGACGAGCGGCTGATCGAAGTCTACGGCAAGTCCCGTGAGTACGAACAGGCCCCGTTCCCCGCAAGCGTCCACGACGTCCTCAAGCGATGGCACCGGGTGCAAGAGCCGGCGACCGAAGCGTGGCCCGTCTTTCCGACCGGTCACTACGGCTCGAAAAAGCGCATACTTGAGGATGCACTCGGTGAGGAGTCAGTCTCTCGGGCGCTCGAGGATAGGGGTGACGCCGGGAAAACCGAGGTGCTTGACCGTCTACACTGCGAGCACGAGGTTCCGCCGCCGTCGATCTCGAAAGAGGGTGTTCGCCGGCTGTTGAAACGACTCACCGATGAGGCCGGGATCGACCCCGACGGTGAGTACGACTATCTGACGCTGCATGGCGCTCGGCGGGCACTCGGACGCGACCTCTATACCAGCGGGATGTCCGAAAAGGCTCAGGAAGCGTTACGACACAACTCGATTGAGACCACCCACGAGGCCTACGCCGACGTCAAGATGAGGGACGTCTCCGATTCGATTGACGACGTGCGTGGCTGAGAACGACCTCGAGTTACTCTTCGGTATCCGGAATGATTTCGCGGTGTTCGTTGACGAACTGCTCGAGCATAGTGACTCAGACGCCCGAAGCCGATCGATTCGGGCTTTGTTCCCTGCATAGGTCCGCCTCGAGTCATAGTTCAGATCATCGGGCAGCGGGGCCTCGCTCTTGGGGACTGCTACGCCGGGATACTCGACTCGCCGAGTAGGTTTCGCACCATCGTTTCCCACGCCCAATCGTCGACTCGTCTAGCATGGAACGCATCCGTTCGAACACGCCGGCGACCTCCGCATAGGCGTTGTTGAAGTCCTCGAGCCGCTCACCCACGGCGTCGTCCCCGCGGTGCGTTCGTCTATGGGTTGTTGGGCGCGGGCAAGACGTGTGTAGTTCGGAGTGTCTTCTCGGAACTGTCCCACTCGGTCTACGTCAACTGTCTGTCCTCGCACACGCGGCGGTCAGTCTTCAATCGCGTGCTGGAAGGCGCCGAAGACGGGCCGGCCCTTGAGCGCCGGTCAGTCTTGACGGCGCATCTAGCCGCCCGGATTCCCGATGCGCTGTCAGGGCCGACTGTCGTCGTGCTCGACGGGGCCGGCCAACTGGATGATTTGACCGTGTTGCACAGCGTTTGAAACGCCGATCAGCGCGGCCGATCGACCCTCTCCAATTGTAAAGCGCTCGACCGGATCAGTATGAGCGTCTGTCGAATGTTGCTGCGCCAGCCGGCGAAGCTACTCAATCCATCTGAACACGCTGCTATCGACGCAACATTCTACGAACGAGATCGTGCGAGCTGCCACTACTGCTACCGAACGGTTTATCGCGTTCAAACGCACAAAGTCACAAAAACCGTCGATACAGCAACGCAAGCCGTTCTTGATCGTCACTGTTCGACGACTAATTCACGACGCTTAGTCGGACTGGCGTTCCGATCGTGGTTCTGCGGGTTCGCGTTGATCGATCCGCGAGACATTCGTCCATCCCAGTTCCGTGCCGCGGACGATGTCAACGAGGCTTTTCAGCATGACGAGGTCGTGAAACTGCTTGTATCCTACTACGAACAGGGGTGCGTACATGAGGTACCAGTAGCTCTCGCCTTCGATGCTGATCGCGAGGGCGTTCAGGAGCGCAATGAGAGTGGTATAAACTGCAGCCAACAAGAGGACTGTCACGAGTCCTCCGGTTACTGCCATGTAACCGATACTACCCAGAATGATGATCCCTGCGATGGGTGAGATGACCATCATCAGCAGGGCGAACGGTAGATGGATCCGGTTCAGGTATCGGTTTCTCGGCTGAACTTCGTTGAACAGATGCTTTCTAACGGTCATAAGGTTCCCTCGATACCAGCGGAGTCGCTGCTTGTAGAGGTCGCGCCAAGTATCTGGAGCCTCAGTGTAGACGACCGCTTCGCTGAACCGGACTTTGTACCCCTGTCTGAGTACTTTCAGCGTTGTATCGAAGTCTTCGGTCAGTGTATGGGGATCATACGCATTTACCTCGTCGAGGACATCCCGGCGGTAAGCGCCGAGACACCCGGGCACGACGGAGACAGCGGAGAACTGGTCGAACGTTCGCCGAAAGACGTTGATCCCAAATACGTATTCGAGGACCTGACAGTTCGCCACGAACGAGTCACGGTTGAAGATCCGGACGTTACTGGCGACCGCACCGACCATCGGATCCGCCACAAACGGGACGACAATCTCGCGGAGCGCGTCAGTCTCGACGACGCTGTCGGCGTCGACGGTAATGATAATCTCGGACTCGGCGAACAGGAGACCGTAGTTGAGCGCCGAGTACTTTCCTCCGTTTTCCTTCGAGACAACAGTGACCGTATCGGACTCGTAGCGACAGGCCTCTTCGTATGTTCCATCGGTGCTGCCGTCATCGATGACGATGATCTCTTTTTTCCCGTCTGGATACGCAGCTCCGAGGAGAGCAGCGACTGTCCGGCCGACGTATCCCTCCTCGTTGTATGCCGGGACAAGGACTGTGATTGAGGGGTACTCCGAGACATCCTCGAATTCGTCTCGAGTCGTCACCGCCTGGTAGAGGGCAGTAAACGGAATTAACCAGTAACAGAAGAGGACTGTGAGTGCACCTATATGGACGAGCGCGATCGCCGAGAGTGGGACCCACTCGAGCGCTACGACGCTGATTGTACAGAGGCCGAGAGCGAGACCGAGAAGCGACGGTGAGACCCATTGCCGGTACGCGGGGCGACGTTCGACAACATAGTACGACCAGCCAAGATACGCTCCGAAGACGACAATGTAGGTCGCAATCGCAAACAGTCGCTCCTTCGGCAGGATCCATCCGAGAAGAACGTATGGGACAAGAGTAGCGAGACAGGCGACAACCGGGGCCCAGCCGCGAGTCGTGAGTGAGTCACGCATCCGCTTTCCCCCATTGGCCGATGATTCGCGGCCCGTGTTTGACGGTCTGGATCTGCGGCCGCGACATTTCATCGTCGGTCGATTCCAGTACCTGCCATCCGTCATCAGTCTGCTTGATTTCGCCGCGCTTGTACTTGTAGGCAAACTCGCCGACCGTCATGAACGTGACGCCGTCTCTGGACTGCATGTGATTGATGAGTCCGCGGAGACGATCTCGTCTGGATTCGGTGGTAAATGTCGGGTAATGGAGGGTCTGGACGTACACCTCTCCATCTCGATACGCGTCATCGAACGACGCCTTGAGGCGGGACTGGGCGTAGAATTCGTTGGTCGTCCAGTTCCGGACGAACGACCGGGAGGCGGGAAGATGGCGGATTCCGTTTCGTTCGAATGGACCGGTCTCATTGTAGTAGGTCTCCGTAAACCATGTGCCGCCAGAGAGGGCGTCATACCCCTCGTCAGCGAGCGCAGTTGAGGTCGCGTTGTCGTAATTGTCAAACGGTGGGATAAACGTCGTCGGTGTCTGCTGGAGGCACGCCTGGAGGGCGGCTGTTCCCTCTCGAATCAGGGTCTCTTGTCTCTCTATCGGGAGTCCACCGAGCTCGCTGCCACCCTGGAAGTCGGTTCGTTCCTCATGGCTATACCCGTGAAGTGCGTACTCAAACGTGTCCGGATGCGCACGCGCCTGTTTCCGAAGCGAGCGACAAAACTCGTCAGGCAGTCCTTCGTCATCGATCGCCGGAATAATCCCCTGTGTTACCGGCACGTTTTCCTCAATGAACACGCTGTCGACGGCACGTCTCGTCTCCGGCCGATAGTGCGGTTGCACATCGTCATTCCGGAAGATTACGATCGATTGGTAGTCAACCCATGTCCCGGTCCCACTCACTGATCGCTCCGGCTGTGTCTCAGTGGGAGAGGCTATCGGCTTACTTCCGGTTTCAATTTCGCCGTCTCGTAGCGATGGGGTGATTGGGGCCAGAATTGTCACTGAAACGAGTAACGCGATCAGTAACATCATTACCCCTACCTGAAGGGTACGGCTGGGGGACGGTGATGTCGACCTCAGGCGCGAGCGGATGTCCTTGCGGACGACAGCCGGCTCGCGTCGCTGAGATACATCGCTATTTGATGAGTCTCGGTCTATCTTGAAGGTGTGTCTACAATCCTCGCATGCGCCCGTCGGTTCATCAGAGATAGTCGTCACGTCGTCGATTGGGACATCGCAGTCCGGACAATGCATTCCATCTTCGGTTCGGAACTCTGTCGCTGGTTTGATCGCACCGCAGGATTCGTGTTCGACTATCTGAATCGCCACTACTGCCGAAGAGCCACATTGCGGACAGACCAATTCGCCCCTCGCTCCCCCCTGTGTCATCGGCTAGACCAGAGAGAACTACCATATTTGTAATCATTTGATTACTCGAGTCTGATCGACGTATTTGACGGCGATACCGACCTTAATACAGTCCTACGCAACGCATCAGCGGATCAGTCTGCCGCTTGAGGGGCCGGCCATGTCGAGACAGATCACGTGCGAGCAACTAATCGTACAGCTTTGGAAAAACCCATTCTCGGTGGCAGTCATGGGGGTTAGGTACCGAATGTTGCCACCAATTCAAATAATAGTTAGATTCGACTATTCGGCTGGAAATATGTTGTTACCGGTCGGAGTCGGTCGAGCGGCATGCAGTAGTTGCTCGTACGAATGGGGCCGTGTCCGCTCATGTTATTCAGATACTCGATAACTCGTGCTGGGAACAGCAGACGCTCTGGTGTGCCTGTTGCCGACAGCGCGAAGACTGGGGTTGGGGGAGATCATCAATCTACTTTCACCGGCGCTCGGCTGGATCAAAGTGTATGTCGAAGCCGACGGCCCCGTGATCGCTCCCTATGCCGGCAACCGGCAAGTTGACCAACTCGAGGCCCGTCGTAAGTGGGAAGATTAGTACGTCGGTGAGCTACTCTCGAGTTCCGGTTCGTCGATCTTGCCCTCGGCATAAAGATGTTTGGCCTCGGTGACGTGGTCGGCGTCAGAAGACAGTCACTCGCGTAGGCGACGGCAGCGAGGACAACGAGTGTAGCAAGTGTATCAATGGTTTCGATCATCATCTATCTGAGCCGTTGTATCAAAAATGTAGACGAAATTTTACAGAGGGCGACACTCGAGCGGCAGATATGGTCGAGTTCGATAACGTTCGTGAACTTACTGACGCTGAATCGACAAGATCGGTTCTTACCAGCGCCTGCTTGCTGCGTTTTCTTTGTTTGCCGCGGGATGTGTATCAAACCTGTCATTCATGGCTCTATTCGCACTGGTCGCTGTTCAACTGCATATCTCCGTTGCGAACCTGCACCCAGGCCGCCGCCGGCTCGTTGTCGGTTGGTCTCGGTAGCCGACAACCGTCATTCAGACACCCGATACCGATCGATTCGGGCTTTGTTCTCCGCATAGGACCGACTCAAGTCGTAGATCGGATCATCGGGCATCGCCGCGACCGGCAGGTCAGTCGCGGCGAGCACACCTCGAACCAACGATTCTCACTCGCCGATCGCCGAGTCGTCGTCCTTGTTGGTATGGGGATTGACAGTACTGGTGATATATATGAGAATAGTGTAGACGATACCCAGGACATAATTGATCAAGGAGCAGACTTAATTTGCTTTTAAGAGCTTAGTGTAGCTTCAAGTCTGAATCTGTAGATCCTTTTCAATCTCAATTGGGTAGAGCTGCCGTAGCTTGATCCGGGCGTCGTCAGTAGTAAACTGCCAGTCAATGGGACGATTGGTCGTGTTTTGACGCCTTTGCCACGCAGCGACCTCCGCTCGGAGGGTCGCTGCGTGGTAGATCCGGCGATCAAGGCACTGTCGTTTGAGGACGCCTATCTCGATTTCGGCCATATTCAGCCAGCTTCCTCTCTTGGGAGTGTAGTGAAACTCGAAGCGATCAAGATACGCTTGGGCATAATCTGGCGGAAAGAACTGGTAGAAGGCAGCGGGCTTGTGCGTGTTGAGTTGATCCATCACTACCCGGATGCAGTCCGCATCCGGGTAGTGAACATCTGCGAGTTCGACCATTCGGTCGATCCATTCTGTTGTCCGTCTCTTCTCGGTAATTTCAACGTTCACCCAGCCAGTCAGCGGTTCTGTCGAGAGGTGGATTCGCTGTTTCCCGTTGCGTTTGTAGCGGTGATCGGAACGGGCGACCGCTCCCGGTCGGGCCGGGAGCGGGTCGCGCTCGTGTCCTCGTAGAGCCTTGCTAGATTCGTCGAAACAGATGACTGGACGCTTCTCGTCGTACGGTTCATGGTATAGGTTGAGAACATCTTCCATGTAGTAGACGAAGTCAGCGTCCTGTTCTGGCGGTATCTCCCAGTAGCTGGAGAGATGAGGTTTCAGGGCGTTTTTTTAGACGCTGCCGGACGGCCTCGTGAGAGATCGACTCGAAGTCGATCTCGTCGAGGGTAACGAGTTCGTCGGCAAGGAGGTGTAGTGTCCATCGAGAGTGTCCTTCTGGCGGTTCGCTGCAGGCGAGTTTGATGAGGTGGGCTTCGGCGTTGCCATCGAGTTTGCGCTCATACTCCCGATCGGGCTTGCGGCGATGAATCGCCGCGAGCCCTCGTTCAGTGTAGTCTTTGCGCGTGTTGTGGACGGTTTGGGGATGACAGCCGACGTGCTCACTGATTGTCGCATCAGTGAGCCCGTCGTCAGCTTTCAGAAGGATGCGTGCGCGTGTGTTCTCTTGTGCTCTCTGTTCACCAGTGGACGTGTACTGTTCGAGCGTCTTGCGGTCTTCGTCGCTGAGATCAACGATATACTTCTTCGCTCCCATTCTGGGAGATACGCGCTCAGAGAATATATCGTTATACGCTCACGCTTGAAGCTACACTTAGGACATATTGACTCAACATATATGGTGGAACCAAAAAAGGCAGCTAGAATCTTAGATATTATGTTATTATTTAGTATATCCGTATATTTACTCGGACAAACTGAAATAGGACAAACCAATATGGATGATCCGCTCTTCCTGCTGGATCTTTGGCTTATAACGATATTTACCCTATCGGCTCACATTCTCGTTTGGTATAAGCGATGGACAAAATATAACGATAAGTGATATTCATTCGATTAAATTTTCATAGATGTTATTCAAGTTAGAATAGTATAGATATAGTGATAATAGCTGATATTTCATTTGACGCGGCCAATCGATCCATCGACTAGCAGTTTACTACTGACGACGTCCGGATCAAACTAACAGGGAGAGAGATTAACTGATCAATTGGACCCAGATGTATCTGTTTCATGGAGCGTTTTCTCGAGTTCTCGAAGTCGACGAATTCTCTCCTTCGTCTCTGGATGAGTGCGTGAGTATATTGACAATTGATCACGAAATGTTTCAGGAAGCCAATCAGAGGGTGTATCCCATCCTGCTGTCCAGCCATCTGTAGTATCCGTGATTGGAAGAATTGCCATTGGTGACATATCGACTAACCGTATATCAACGGTAGGCGGACTTCGGCTATCGATAGTCTCTAATGCTACCGCGATGGTTGCTGGTTCTCCTGTAATAACGGCGGCACCTCGATCTGCAGCGAACTCGCGGTATCGCGCAAACGGAGCCGTACAAAGGCAGGCTAGTACCCAGAACATGCCAGCGATCAGTCCAAACATTCCTGAGATAAGCCCCTCAAATGTGTGTGATGAGTTCTGGTTTCTGTGTCCGTATGCTTGCCCAGGTTGATGACTGGTGTCGTTTGTCATGACTGTCCACAGTCCAGCAGCGACAACGATAGGGATCATCACCGCAGTCATGATTGTAACATCTCGATTCTTAATATGACTCAGTTCGTGCGCTAGAACCCCGTTAAGTTCAGGTTTAGATAACGTGTCGATGAGCGCAGAGGTGACGGTGATCTGTGCTTTGTTAGGTCGTAAACCGGTAGTAAAGGCGGTCGCAACCTCTGAGTCAACCACTGCAACTGACGGCGGTGGCATATTAACACTCTTTGAGAGCATTGTAACCCGTTGGTGGATGTCAGCAGGCGGATCATGAGTTCCAGATTCAAATCGTTGAATAAGTAATCCACGTAGCCAACGATTCAGTAACGGCAATCCAATAAATATCGTGAGCGTGATGAAGATTGGAACACCCATCGACAGCCACAACGGAATTCCACCAGGGACAACAGAAATGAGGCTATGAGGGATCTTATCCAGCGGTCTGACGAAAATAAGAATGATGAGAGATCGTGATGAAAACGCGATAACTACAGCGAAAGTCCCTGTCAGGATAGCAATGTTGGTAATTGCAAAAATCATATTCCCAATCAATCTCTCATCCCGAGGCCAATCTGATTTCTTCATTATGGGAGCACACACCCGCGAAAATCTGGGTTATTTGTTCCCCATATCGTGAGTGAACTTAGTTTATCCGCTCAGCGATAATCGGTAGGTCGCGTCGCAAAGCCGTCTCGAGTGTGCTGCTGAGAGTTGCGGCGGCACTTTATTACAACGTTAGAAGGGCGTGTACCGAGTGCACGTAGTTTAGAGAGCGCTAGAGATAGGCGCTACTGGACCGTCTACTCACCCACAGCTCGAAGCTCTATACCGCTTTGAGACGGCACCCAACTTGAGGTACACGACCCCTCGCCGCAACTGGTTTGCTCCACCACTGTCTGGTGCCATTATCCTCTCAGATCTCCCGCTGATGACACGCCATCTGGGACATGAGTGTGTCGAGTCGGCGAGTCAGTCCCGTTCGCGCGTTCCGTTCCGGTCGTGGTGTCCGCGGATGCTATCTTCTCAAGAGACGGTGCGGGTTGCCATTACGTCCACAGCGGGAGCGTGAACACAGTAGCGTTGAACGTCCCATGAACGAGAGCGGGTGAAATGAGGGTGTCTGTTCGATGGTACACCCAACCAAAGATTGCTCCCATAAGCGTGTAGTACACCGCCATGTGGCCGATCATGATCGGTAGTGGCGAGAGCAGAGCGACAGGGTAGACGTGGAACAGCGCGAACGTCGCGCCCGCGATGCTGATAGCACTCACGGAACCGAGCGCTGCCTGAAGCCGACTCTGGATCACGCCACGGAAGAAAAACTCTTCAACGGGCCCGATCACCGCGAGTGACAGGACTGCCGCGGCAACCAGCCCTGCACCAGTTGGCTCGCCGAGATTGCTGTACTCCATGTATCCTGGCGAGAGGTCGATCGCCGGAACGATCGCATCGGTGACCGCGAGCGAGAGAAACGCCGTAGCGAAACACGCGAGCAAGCCACCAATCAGGTAGGGAACGGCCCCTCTCTCGAGCATCTGGACGGACGGGCGGAACGACGACTGAACCCGAAGATAGGCCGCCCCGATCAGGAGGAAAGACAGTTCAGTCCCGAGAGTTCCCGCAACGAAGGTGACCATCTCACCCGCGTCGCGGCCGATCGCGACGACAACGGCCAGTGATGCTGCGAAGTTCCCGACCACTGCAGCCAGCACCACGCCAGCGAGGAAGATTCCTGTGCGAGCAATTCCGGTCTTGTCGCCGAGTCGCTTAGGGATGACCGCGGTCGGCATCGAGGTCGAATCTGACACGGTAAGTGACTGTACTGGATCGGTTGTAAGTGTTATCTCAATGACCATTAAGTTGAAAGGCTGACAGGTATGACCGGAATACGCACGGGGCAGAAATCAGGTATCCAGGGTATGACGGACGAGGACAGTACACGGGAAGCGGCTTACGCGGTGTTGACTGACGAGACCCGCGTTCGCATCCTCTTCGCGCTCGCGGACCGATACGATGAGGCATGGGAGTCTGAGTGGCCTACCTTCTCAGAGTTGCGCACGCAGGTCGGTGTGAACGACACGAGCCGATTCAGTTATCACCTCACCGAACTCCAAGACGAGTTCGTCTGCAAAGTCGATGGGCGGTATCTGCCACGAGTGGCCGCTCTCGAGATCGTGGCCGCGATTCGGGCGGGCACATATGGCGAATCTGGGGCTGGCGACGAGGAGAGCGACATCAAGCAACGAGAGATGGACTGTGAGTGCCTGCACTGTGATCGAGCGCTCGTTGCGACTTACCGGAACCACCAGCTGTACGTCGGCTGTCCTGAGCATGGTGCTGCAGTCGCGTATCCCACGCCTCCACGGGCGGCCCGGAGCCGGACAATAGACGAAGTCATTGACTGCTCGCTACGGAAACACGCCTGCGACGTGCGACTGCTTCGGGAGGGCGTCTGTCCACACTGCTGGGGAACCGCCAGTTTGTCGTTTCCTCGCGACTCCGTCCCGGACACGTACCTCCTCGATGATGTACCGTACGCGACTGCGGCATGTGACATTTGCTGGTTGTCGTATCCGATCCCGATCGCACACACGATTCTCGGTCACCCCGCCGTCGAGACGCTCTACGCCAACTGTGGGCTCGGACCACGGGACGCTCAGCTCGGGCCACACGATCTGGCGCGAGTGAGTGACGTGTCTCTTTCCGAAAGTGACTCACCGACTGCTCGAATCGTCGTCGAACTCAGAGACAACCAGCTGGTCTTCGATCTTGACGAGACCTGCAGTGTCCTCGATCACCGGCATTGATAGTCGATAGTTCTCTGTGCAGTAGAGATAGATATCAATAGTCGCTTGAACATTATTACTATTAAGAAAATACAGATAAAAACCATTAAGACTTATTGGTGGTTAATGACATGGTAAGATATGGCAACACAATCAACTGCGGCTAGGCAAAACAACTCACTGATCAATCTCCCATCAAACCCAATCGGGTATCTCGTGATACTTGCAGCAGTTATAACGGGTGTGATCCATCTCTTACTCGGACCACAAGTCATGGGATTCAGTCAACTACTTGGTGTGCTGTTCATCTTAAATGGGGTTGGCTTTCTCGGGGGTACTGTGTTATACCTAACTAATTACTGGCGTAGTGAACTATACCTCGTCGCAGCGGGCTATGCAGTCGCAACGATTTTCGGATTATTCATTTTTCAAGGCTTCAGTATTGAGGCATTCTATATGAATGGAGATCTCAACCCAATGGCTGTTGTCTCCAAAGCAGCAGAAGCAGTTATTGCTCTTGGCACATTGTATTTATACTCGAATTAGCGCTCGTAATATAAACTCTCTCAAAGAAATTCAGTGTACGACGAGCCTTATATTTGCATATGTAAATGCAGATTGAAGCCGTCTAACAAAAATGGCGACCAGTAACTGAATGAGTCTGAGTATGGGTCAAAATCGTTATTGGAGTTCCATACGAGTAGTCAGAATGTCCATTCCATTCGTCTTTAGCTAAGACTCGCACCTCGGTTGTGTAGCGGTAGCGAGCGTCTCTTGTAACACTGGCCGTTGCTTGTGGATCTTCTGTGCGTCTTCGATCAGTCGTTTGAGCAGTGGTGGCGGTGAGTAGCCGAGGTATTCGCCAAGTTCGTGGAGGATGAGCTGGGCGTGCGACCGGAAGGTCGCCGCCCAGCGTTCTGGCGGAAACACGATCTCATCGCCCGCCTGTTCGGTGACCAGATCGAGCAAATCACGACTTACCAGCAGTGACAGCAACGCCGCGTACAGAAGAATTTCGACGACATGCTTCTTCGTCGTATCGAACTCGTCCAGTTCGGACTGCGTCTTTAACTCACGAAACAGCAACTCCACCTCCCACCGACAGCGATAGATCGTGGCTAGATCCGACGGCAGGAACTCTTCTCTCGGCAGATTCGTGATATACAGGTGGTAATCGTCGGCGTCCTCATTGCGGACGCCGACGACGCGGAACCGTTTCGTATCGCGTGATTGTGTACCTGCATACGATCTTCGGTCAAACGCTATCTCGACTTCTACGTCGATGAACTCACGGTGCAAATCATCCACAACATCGTGGATCTGCTCGCCTTCCAAGGGAATGGCGCGGCCGCGCCATTCCCGTAATTCCTCCGTTACAACCGGGTTCGCACTCTCTTTCAGTCGACTCACGAAGTAGCCGTTGTTCTCATCGATCAACGCGAAGCGGCGGTACTTGAAGTAGGCTCGGTCGAAAAGAACCAGTCGATCTTCGAGCCACGATCCTGTGTTAAACAACGTGCTGTCGTGCGTTTTCTCGTTAGCAACGTCGAGCCGTTCTATTGTCTGCTCGGTGGCATTGTGGAGCAGGTGGAGCCTTGCTCCAGCCTGCTCCTCCTTGCGAGCTTCATACTTATCGGCGAGGAACTCGTGTAACCGCAACACCGTTCCATCAGCGATCATCACATCGCTGAATAGGTCAATATCAGCATCAACAGCGTCAGGAACAGCGACCTCGTCGAGACCGTACTCGACGAGGTCGCGGAAGTACTCCGCGAGTTCCGGGGTCAATCGCTGATAGAAACCACCCGGCGAGATCGTCTCGTCGGCTGTGGAGTTATAGCTGCGTCTGAAGCCAGCGAGTGTTCGGCTCTCGCCTGCGGCGAAGCCGAACACGAATGCCCAGACGAAGGCAGGAATCTGGAGCTTGCCTTCTCGCTCGACCACGCCGAGTTCCTCGGCGTGCTCTTCGAGGAACTCAGATGGAAACAGTGTAGTGAGCCGACGCATAATTCGAGATGAGGAGGCGTCTTGGTGCACACTTGCCGCCTCCTCGTTCCTTCCGCAAACATACCTCGATAAGCCACCGCTGTCATGCGATTCGTCTCCTAACTAAAGACGGATGTTCACTGTGCATTACCACACTAATCCACAGTGAATCTCGAACACACCAATTCGTCCGATTTCGGGCCTCTCGAGTGCTCTCCGGCACAAACTAATACTTAGTAAATCTTATAACGCTATAGGAATTCTGTTCGGCGGCTGATGCACAACTTCGGGATCTCAAATTCTACAAACCACCATACAGCTGACACCCGTTACGATCGTCCTCAGAGAAAATGTTTGAAAAAGAAACTATTCTTCGTCTTCCGAGGCAACAGCGCTCATAGCGTC
>Ga0207720_100151_pt1 | contig 65399 bp, 79 predicted proteins | sample A23P2SouthBayCA_2_FD_187751 | JGI IMG/M metagenome (GOLD analysis project Ga0207720, IMG submission 187751) | Aerobic enrichment media microbial communities from Eden Landing Ponds, California, USA - A23 E3 (2) (SPAdes) | ecosystem: Environmental > Aquatic > Marine > Unclassified | place... | reverse complement strand
CGGGCGTCGTCGCCCTCGCCCGCGGTCGCGACGACGTCGACGACGATCACCTCGCGTACGAACTCGACGTCGACGAGCGGGCCGTCGAGATGCTGACGCCCAAAGTGATCGACCACAGGGAGGGCGACGATGGGTGAGCTACCTCGCGAGTGGGAGCGGATGCCCGTCTACTACCGATGGCCCGATCCGATTCTGGAGCGGCGCTACGAACCGGGCGCAGTCATCCTCGACGATCCCGAGGGCGGCGAAGTGATCAGATCGGACACGGTCGCGGACGATCTCGTCGACGATCTCGAAAAAGGAGTGCCGTCCCGATGACCGAAGTCGCTACTCGGGCGGCCGAACGGTGATCCAGACGCGGTTCATGCCCGGATCGACGTTCACGAAGCCTCGTTTCTTCAGCGGCCGGATGATCGAGTCCATCACCGCGCTCTTCGGCGTGTCGTTCGAGTAGAGCCGATTCATCGCTTGCTCACGGGAGACGCGCAGACCGGCGTCGTTGATCGGCTCGGCGGCGTCGAGGAGCGTCAGGTAGGCGTCCGCGAGATGGTCCTCTGCCGGGAGCGTCATCCCGTCCCGGTCGTCGTCGGAGTGACGGGCCACGTCCTGCTTGACGAGCGCACGCAGGCGCTCGCTCCGACTCACGCCCTCGTCGTCACAGATAGCGTCGAACTCGTCGAGGACGTCCTCGGGACACCCGAAGGAGACGCGACTCGACGGATTGTGATCCATCCGGGGCATCTTATTCACTCACCCCCGTCGTGCATACGCCGTGAATACCCGGACGGAGTGGCGATGAGGAGTCCGTATGCAAGGGGGGTGGGGAGGTGTGCGGAGCGGACTCGCGTGCGGGGGCGTGTGCGCGTGAGCCGTCACCCTCGCCGACCGAGGGGTACAGGTCGACCGTGCCCTCGAACTCGGTAAGGTGGGTCTGTGCGACCGAGTGAATCGCGCGGTCGGCGCGCTCCATGAGGGCGACGTAGTCCATCACGCTTCACCCCCCTGTCGGTACTGCCGCCACAGCATCGCCAGTTCCTCGTCTAGATCGACGTCGAGGTCGGCGACGACGATCTCCTGCCGACAGTAGGCGAGCATCATCGCGGCGAGGTGGGCACACCACTCGTGATGGGCGTAGCCCTTGCAATCGCACTCGCCGACTGGCGTCCCCGAGCGCGTCCCGAAGACGACGCGATGCCGGTCTCCGTCGCCGACGCGGACCATCCACTCCGCGCGGTTGATCGGCTCGATGGTCGTCTCCTCGTCGCGGGCGCGCTGCCAGCTCGTCGAGTCGGTGAAGTCCTCGGGGAACTCGACTTCAGCGTAGCCACCGACGCGCTCGGTGCTCACAGTCGGGCCTCCCGAGTCGTGACGCAGCCGGTCGTCCGCTCGACGCCGTCGCCGAAGGAGAAGCCACCGGTGCGACCGCAGTCCTGGCACTCGTAGCGCTCGAAGGCCGTACCGGTCGGCCGTCCGTCAGCGTCCTCGGGGTAGGTCGCGTCGACGATCTCGATTGCCGGTGACCCGCACTCACAGACGAGAGTCACGCCGACCACCCCGAATTAGCTTCGCGGAAGTTGCCCGCGGGGAGGGCGGATGCCTTCTCTCGCCGAATTACGGCAGAATAGAGACTTCTGTTTTCGGCCGCTCCAGCGCATCTTTGCGGCCTATTTCGGGGTCGGTCTGGTTCGGCCACTTCTGGAGTGGAACTGGCATCGAGACGCACCCCTTCGCTATCCGTCGATCCGTACAGTTGGACGGTGGAGGTCGCGGTGACACGCGCCACCCACTTCGTCCGCGGCGGCAAGCTCTACGATGCGGCGGCGAGCCCCGGATCGAGCGGAAGCGGCGATTGAAGGGGCCGACGAGGCCGGCACTCGGCAGAAGCTCCGCGAACTCGAAGCGGAGGGCATCCCGGTCGAGATACCCGCGATGTCGGTGCTCGGACTCTACGTCGGTCTCGGCCCGGGGATGACCGACGACGAGGAACGGAAGGTGCGTGCGGTGCTGCAACCACGACGACTTCGAAGCGTTCGAGATCGAGACACCCTATAGCCAGTCGACGTTCTGCCGTCCTGCGCTGTATTCAGCACGTGGTTCGTGCCAATTGCCGAGCGTTCCTATCGTCCACCGCGCCTCTGCCACCAGCCCGCCCACAACGAAGTGAGATACGACCGGGTCAGTTCGGGGACGTCTATGGCTCTCGGCACCCGGAGAATCACGGTCGTTCCCGCTTGCTCTTCGGTTTCGAAGTCGATATCTCCCCCAGAATGACGAACCGTCCACACCACGAACCACAATCCTAGTCCGCTCAGATGAACGACCGGCTCTTCTTTACCCGCCCGGAGCGGCTCGAGTTCGGATTCGGGGATACCGGGACCGTTATCCGAAATCCGGACCTCGATCATGTGTGGCGCCCCGCGCACCTGATCGACGTCAATCGCAATCCGAGGCGTCTCGGCATCGTTGTATTGGATCGCGTTAGTTAGCACCTCTTCTATCGCCGCCTCGAACATCTGGTTCGCTTCAACGATGGTGGAGTCGGGGACCGTCAGCGAGATGTCGACCTCGTCGGTCACCCGTGGATGTCGGTCGAGAAGCCGCGGGATCGTTTCAGTCAGATCGTAGGTGCGGAAGAGATTATCGCCCTCGGTTATTCGTCTGATTCGGCCGGCCTGTTCGGTGTATCGCGTCATCTGGTCGGACGTCTCCACGATTTTCTCGCACTTCGAAGCGAGCTGATCCGTCGTGAGCCGCTCACGAATCCAAGTCGCGTACCCCTGAATCACGTTCAGGTCGTTGCGGAGATTGTGTCGCAGAACCCGATGAAGGACCTGGAGTTGCTCGTTCTGTCGGTTGTAACGGTCGATGATCCGGTTGAGTTGCACTTCTCGGTGGGCGGTCACTACGAAAATGAAGCCCGCCGTCAGAAACACTTCGACCCCACCTTTGACGGCCTGTATCTGGCTGAGGAGCGGCTCGGTAAGGTACTGTACGAGCACGACGTCGGAGACGAACAGGGCGCCCATCCCCAGAACCAGGTAGGCGAGCGAGATCCGTAACGGCGTCAACTCGACATCCAACCAGAGTCGTGGTCCCCAATAGCGCCAGGCGCTTCGATGGTCCGGGACCCATCGTGCGGTGGGACTAGAATCCATTATCGTAGAATAGATAACAAGACACACTTATAACATTACGATCATTCGAAGGAGGAGTCGTCCCAGTAGAACGGCTGCTCGGACGGATCAGGAAACTTGACCTCCCGTCCTGTCACACTGCCGACTTAGGTGTGCGGGCGCGAGTCGCGCGCGAGACGCCGGTGAGCGGCGTTATCCGCGTCTCCAGGCATCCGACGGAAGCCGTCGGAGACGTGGGTGCTACAGAACGTGCACTCGGAAGGAATCTCGACTGAACCGGACCATTCGAGGGTTGTACGAAGATTCGATAGCTGGACGCGAACGGCTTAACGAGTCCGTCTTCACCATCCGATTGCAATGTCACTGAATGGCGTTCGTAACGAGAGCGGTTCCGAAACAGGGGGGACGTAATTATGCGAATCCCAGTCCCCACGAACAAACTCGTCGCGTTCACCCTCGGTGGCGCACTCTTGACGACGGTCGTCGCTGGCGGTCTCGCGTTCCCGGGCCTGGGACTCGCCTCTCCCGGCGACACAGCCAGCGCACCGACCGGTACGAACGCATCCGGACAACAGGTCGCCGCAGACGCCCCCACCCCGAACCAGAACTTCACCCCCGCTGTCCAAACGCAATCCGGTTACGAAGACGGCGAACACGAAGAAGAAGGTGAAGAAGACGAAGAAGACGGCGAACACGAAGAAGAGGAAGGCGAGGAATAGGTCACGATGAGGGCACGTCTCGCATCGGCATACGAGCGCCTCGGCGAGGAGGTTCAGGAATCCCGCTGCTGTGATACTAACTTTCGGATGCAGGCGACGGGACTGCGAGTCAGCCATGCAGTAGCTGCGGCCCGCCGCACCGCGAAAACCCTCAAAGAGCAACTCGACGCGTTCGTACTCGTGCGGACACGAACCCGCACGACAGGGATGAGTCGCGTAGTAACAGGTCTCCCGGAGGATCGAGACCGGCCGCCCAGTCGAGTAGTTGCCGGCGCGTCGTCAACTCGTTGTTGAGGCTGACCGGCGCGACCACCGCACGCCGGTGATCCTCATAGGCACCGAGGTCCCACGGTTCGAGGTCGGCGAGGTGGTCGACACCCTCGTCGTCGCACCACTCGACGAAGTGTTCGAGACGTCGGGCGTAGCTCCCGACCGAGGACTCGGCGAGTTCCATACGCTGCCCGTCGAGCCACCGGTCGACGGCGTCAGGTCCGGACGGGTGCGCTCGCCGTCGCACACACTGCTCCCTCCCCCCAGCGTCGCCGGGGACGATGAGCCGCCACTTCCGATTCACGGCGTCGGAGGAGCGGATCGAGGAGCGCTGTCAAGAACTACGCGATGCGGACCTTCTCGCCCCGATCTACCGCGGGGCGCCGATGTACGAACTGACGACGCTCGGCGATCTGTATCTCGCGGGCGAACTCGACGCTGAGAGCCTTCCGCGACGGCGGACGGTGGGGTAAGGTGCGACCGGGTTGATGGACGGGGTTCGGGTGAGGGAAAGCCTGAAGCCGCTCGTTTACAGACGTATACACATGGGAACCAAGAACGTTCGACTGGATGACGACGTGTACGAGCGGGTGAAAGCCCACAAGCGGGAGGACGAGACGTTTTCGGACGCCGTCGCTCGGCTCATCGAAGACGTGTCGCTTCTCGATCTCGCCGACGAGGGCGAGGAGTACGACGCGGAGCGGGCGGCAGAGCAGAAGGAAGCGCTGAAGCGGACGGCACGCGCGGACGCCCAGTCAGCCGCGAAGCTCGACGAGAAGGGTTCGTAGCGCGGGATGATCCTCGATACGAATTTTCTGATAGACCTGGACAACGATCGGCCGGAAGCAGTCGAGACGGCCCGACGAATCGAACGCGAGGGATTGCCACGGCGAGTCCCGCGGATCGTGATGTTCGAGTTGTGGATCGCAGTCGGGAAGGGAACACGTACGGAACACAACTGTCGGAAGTTCGAGCGGCTACTCGATGGGCTTCCGCAGGTCGAACTCACGGCACCGATAGCGAAGCGGGCGGGAGAAATAGAAGGAGAAACGCAGGCGGCCGATCCGAACGACATCGGTGTCGGGTCCGCGGACGCGATCATCGCAGCGACCGCAGTCGAGTTAGAGGAGCCGGTCGTGACGGACGATAAGCGAGACTTCGTGAATCGGATACAGGGGCAGGCAGGGGTATCGGAGTTGGATGTCGAACTGTACGCGGCCGATTAGAGCCACGCGACGCCGTCGCGCGCCCGCTTCTGCGCTATCGGGCGAGAACGTCCCGCGGGAGTGGTCTAAGAACGTCTCCAAGTCGTTCCACCCGTCCCAGTCACGGACGAGCAACGGATCGACGTCCTCGCAGGCGAGCGCCGTCGCCCAGGTCCGGCGTCGGTCGTGGAAGGAGAGGTACGACCATCCGGCGTCGTCATCGACGCGTCTCTCACTAATGAAGAACGACAGGTTCGACTTCGATACCTGCGAGTGCATCCGCTTCCGATCTGAAACGGGGTTGCCACACTCCTCACAGGGGACGCGCCACTGTCGGGCGCCACTGTGGTGCCTCACGCTTCACCTCCCTGCCGGTACTGCTGCCACAGCATCGCCAGTTCCTCGTCGAGGTCGGCGTCGAGGTCGACGACAACCACCTCCTCGCGGACGTAGGCGAGGATAGGGCGCGTCGACGATCTCGATAGCGGGTGACCCACACTCGCAGACGAGCGTCACGGGCGACACACCCCCTCGTCGAGCGCGGGACACTCCTGTCCGAGTTCCTCGATCCGACCACCACAGAAGTCACAGCAGGGGGTCGGCAGGTCCGACAGGTCGGTGTTTCGAGCACCGCGGCTCACGGCGACCACCTCGACGTAAGTGGGTCGCTACTGGGTGGTGATTGGCCTTGAAAACCGAGTGGGACTGCCGTGGTGCCGCTTCGCCCCACCACGTTGTCCCAACAGGAGTATGGGACTGCCGTGGTGCCGCTTCGCCCCACCACGTTGTCCCAACAGGAGTATGGGACCGCCGTGATTCGAACACGGGTCCAACGCACCCCATGCGCAGAGGATACCACTACCCCACGGTCCCGCGTTTCGAGCGAAGACCGTGGCCGGGTTAAGCGTGTCGTTTTAGACGAGCACCCGTTCGAGGTCGACGACGACGCCCGAGTCGGCGCCGGGATCACCGACGAGGCGGCCGAGGCACACGGCCGACCCGTTGGGAGTGTAGCAGGCGACGAGGGCGTCGTGTTCGGCGTCGTCGGTCTCGATGACCCCCGGCGCGTACACCGGTGCCCCCGTCGCCACCTGTTCGGCGGCGCTCGGGGCGACGGTGACGGCCGGCAGGCCTTCGAGGACGCGCTCGGCGGGCGCGACGACCGTTCGGATCGGCTCCTCGTCGCCCTCGTCGGCGAACGCGAGGGCGTCGGCGAGGTCGTGCAGCGTCACGAGGTCGCGGTCGTCGAAGGGGTCGGTCGCCGTCCGGCGGAGGGCGCCCATGTGTGCGCCGGTGCCGAGCGCGAGTCCGAGGTCGTGACAGAGTTTCCGGACGTAGGTGCCGCTCGCGCACTCGATCCGGAGGAGAACCTGTCGTCCGTCGGTTTCGAGCACGTCGAGGTCGTGAATCCGCCGGGTGCGGAGCCGACGGACGACGGCGCTCTTACGTGGCGGTTTCTGGTAGATCTCTCCCTCGAACTCGGCGATTACGCCGTCGAGGTCCGCGGGCGGGCGTCCGTGGAGTTCGAGGACGGCGACGTACTCCTTGCGGCCCTCCAGAAAGACGGGGGCGAGGCGGGTCGCGTCGCCGAGCATGATGGGCAGACATCCCGTCACCTTCGGGTCGAGCGTGCCGGCGTGGGCGGCCCGGTCAACACCCACGAGGTCCCGAACCCAGCCGGCGACCTGGTGCGCGGAGGGACCGGGCGGCTTGTCGAGGTTGACGACGCCGAAGGCGAGGCGGTCGTCGAGCGGGCGGGAGCCTGGCGGATCGCGGAGTGTGGGGGTCACGGATTCAGGCCGTCGATGTCGATCCCCTCGATGGCGTAGCGCCCCTCGTCCGCGGCGGGATCGTAGCGTTCGATTGCGGTCGTGAGGATCGCGAGGACGTCGTCGGCGGGCCACCGCGCGGTGTTCACCACGAGATCGTAGATCGAGAGGTCGTCTATCGGGATGCTGTAGTAGTCGTCGTAGCGTTTCCGCTCGCTGCGCTCGCGGCGGCGCGTCTCCTCGCGGGCGCGGTCGACGGATTTCTCCTCGCGGTCGGCGATCCGGGCCGCGCGGACGTCGACGGGGGCGTCGAGCCAGAGACGGAAGTCGGCGTCGGGGGCGAGCCACCCGGCGAGGCGGGATTCGAGGACGACTCCGTCGCGGTCCCGCGCGATTTCGTAGAGGCGGCGGTCGAGGTCGCGGTCGATCCGTTCGTCCTCTTCGGCGAGTTCGTTGAACTCGACGGGGGAGTAGCCCCGTTCGGCGGCCAGATCGCGGAAGATGTCGCCGCCGCTGACGTGTTCCAGATCGAGTGCCGCCGCGAGACCGGCGGCGGTGGTACTTTTCCCACTGCCCGCCGGGCCGGACACGGTGAGTAACATATCGCCACTCATGGCGGCCGACTAAAAGAGCGTGTTCACTTCGCTCAGCTGCCTGTCGGACTGATGTCGATGTTCAGCCCCTTGCGGATGATCTGGGTGAAGCCCATCGAGCAGAGGAAGTACCAGACGATCCACACCTGAATCGGCCCGAGAACGCCTTCGGTCCACGCACGCTCTCCAACCATCGGCAGGACGATGTTCTGCAGTTCGAATACGGCCTCCGAGTTGCCGCCGATTCCGACGCCCCAGTACATCCAGAGGAAGACGGGGATAGTGAGGAACATGATCCACACCATCGGGCGGAACTGCTCTTTGAACATCCCCATCTGGTCACCCATGGCCTCCATCTGCTCGTCCTGGATGCGGTCGAGCGCCTCGTCGTCGCCACGCTCTTTCGCTTTCTTGCGTTTCTCCTGGATCGCCTGCATCTTCTCCTGATACTCGCCCATCATCTCGGCGTCCATCAGGTTCGCCTGCAGGATCGTCGAGTACAGCCCCGTCACCACGGCGAGAATCATGACGACGGCGTAGAACGGGAGGACCGTCGTCAGCGGACCGAGAAACACGTTCATGGCGTTGCCGATGACGTTCCGCATCGGCGCCCACGAGTAGCCGGCGAAGAGGGCGACGGTCACGAGGGCGGCGCCCTTGTCCCACTTCGACCACGAGGTCCCCTCGTCGTCGCCGTCGGTCGACGTCGACACCGCCGCGCCGTTTTCGATAGCGTCGCGAGTCGCCTCGATGTCGGCCAGTCGGAAGCCGGCGTCGCCGTCGATCAGGATGCCCGTCTCGATGAGGCGGCCCCACTGACCGCTGGACAAGTCCTCGCGGACGTCGACCCACTTGACCTCGCCGTCGTCGGCGCGGTCGAGGACCGTCCGAACGACCGCCTCCATCTCCGCGTCCTCGTCGACGAGGTCTCGCACCTTCTGCTCGATCCGTGCCATTGAGACAACGTATCCCCCAGCGGTTATGAAGCTTTTACTCTGGCGCGACGAGCGAGTGCATCAGTCGGTCGTCGACCGACCCCCGTCGTCGGCGTCGAGCGGCCGCTCGTAGATGTGCGCTCCCGCATACACCGCGAGGTCGAGACCTATCGCCGCGAGGGTGATCCCTCCGACTGCCGTGACGGCGACGAGCAGTTCCCCTCCAGCACCACTACTCCCCCACCCGAGCACGCCGACGGGGAGCGCCAGTCCGAGCGCCACGTTCGCCGCGCCGCCGAGCCGAAACCAGTCGATCCGTGCGGTCACCGGATTCTCGAACGCGGCGACGAGATCCAGCACGCCGGCAACGCCGATCAGAACCAGTTGGGCGGCCACCGTCGGCGTGTTGAAGACCACCATTCCGATCACGGCGACGATCCCAACGACGAACACCGCCAGCCCGGCACCGAGGGCGCCACACAGTCGCCGGTTGGTGATCCAGTCCATCGGTTTGTCAATCGACAGCTGCGCTGTCGTGTCCCGTGATCCGACGCCCGCGCTCAGGTCGCCGCCTCGACTTCCGCGCGAATCGCCTCGAACACCTCGTCCGGCGTGCCCTCGCCGTCGACCTCCACGAGGACGCCCTCGTCGCGGTAGTGTTCGACGACCGGCGCGGTGTTCTCCTCGTAGACGCGGAGGCGTTCGCGGACGGTGTCCTCGGTGTCGTCGTCGCGCTGGATCAGGTCACCGCCACACTCGTCGCAGACGCCCGCCGTCTCCGGCGGGCTGAACTCGACGTGGTAGTTCGCGCCACAGTCGTCACACACCCGGCGGCCCGTGAGGCGATCCACGAGTTCCGCCTCGCTCACGTCGAGGAAGACTACGGCGTCGAGGCTGGTGATCTCGGAGAGATACTCCGCCTGGTCGAGGTTGCGCGGGTAGCCGTCGAGGACGTACCCGTCCGCCTCGGAGAGCGCCGTCTTGACGATCTCGTTGACCACCGCGTCGGGGACGAGTTCGCCCGCCTCCATGTACGCCCGCGGCGTGTCGTACTCGGTGTCCATGTGGCTGATGTCCATGTCCTTGTTCGAACGGAGCGCGTCGCCCGTCGTGACGTGTTCGATGTCGAACGCCTCGGCGAGGCGCTTGCTCTGGGTCCCTTTACCCGCTCCCGGTGCGCCGAGCAACAACACGTGTGGTTCGCTCATACTCGAACCTCCCCCTCCGAGTATAAATTAGTGAAGAAATACGGGCGATATTGTCGAGACCGGAACGAACCGAATCGGATCGATTCGACCGCCCGAGTCGACGCTGACGGGCGAACGCTACTGGAGTTTCTCGATGTTCTCGACGACGGCCTCGGCGTACTCGCTCGTGGCGAGTTTGGTGCCGCCCTCGATCTGCCGGTGGAGGTCGTAGGTGACCGTCCCCGCGGCGATGGTCTCCTCGACGGCGTCGCGGACGAGATCGGCCGCGTCGTCCCAGCCGAGCTGTTCGAGCATGATCCGCCCCGAGAGGATCATCGCGGTGGGATTGACCTTGTCCTGGCCCGCGTACTTCGGCGCGGAGCCGTGGACGGGTTCGGCCAGACAGCGACCCTCGCCCAGGTTCGCCCCGGGCGCGATGCCGAGACCGCCGATCTGGGCGCCCGCGGCGTCGGAGAGGTAGTCGCCGTTCAGGTTCGGCATCGCCAGTACGTCGTACTGCTCGGTGCGGGTCAGCAACTGCTGGAGCATGTTGTCGGCGATGCGGTCCTTGACGACGACGGTTCCCTCGGGCGCCTCGCCGTCGTACTCGTCCCAGAGTTCGTCTTCCGTGATGACCTCGTCGCCGTACTCCTCCGCGGCGACTTCGTAGCCCCAGTCGCGGAAGGCGGCCTCGGTGAACTTCATGATGTTCCCCTTGTGGACGAGCGTCACCGAGTCGCGGTCGTTCCGGATCGCGTAGTCGATGGCCTGCCGGATCAGGCGCTTGCTGCCGAACTCCGAGATGGGCTTGATACCGATACCGACTGGCCCGTCGTGGATGATGCCGTCTTTCCCCATCTCCTCCTCGACGAACTCGCGGACGCGTTCGACCTCGTCGGTGCCGGCCTCCCACTCGATGCCGGCGTAGACGTCCTCGGTGTTCTCCCGGAAGTTGACCATGTCCATCTTCTCGGGAGCGGTGACGGGCGAGGGGACACCGTCCAGGTAGTACGTCGGGCGCACGTTCGCGTAGAGGTCGAGTTTCTTCCGGAGGGCGACGTTCAGCGACCGGAAGCCGGAGCCGACGGGCGTCGTCAGCGGTCCCTTGATCGCGACTCGGTGTTCGCGGATGGCCTCGACCGTCTCCTCGGGCAGGTTCTCGTCGTAGCGCTCCCGTGCCGACTCGCCGGCGTAGAGGCGCATCCAACTGATCGACCGCCCCGTCGCCTCCGCGGCGGCTTCCAGCACCTGCTGGGCCGCGGGACTCACGTCCGTCCCGATCCCGTCGCCGTAGATGATCGGAATGATCGGGTTCGACGGTACGTCGAGTTCGCCGTCCTCGTCGAGGGTGATACGCTCACCGTCGGCGGGGACTTCGATCTGGTCGTAGCTCATATCGTCGGCGAATTCGCCGACCATCGTGAAAGACCTGCCGTTCTCCCGGCGAACGCCCCCGGTCGGGCGGCACTGGACTTATCTCCGACCCATCCGTGCGGCCGGTATGCGCGTCATCGTTCACGGCGGCGCCGGGTCCGGCGCGGACTACGGAGCGTCCGCCGACGACACCGCGGCCGCCCGCGGGGACGTCCTCGCTGCCGCCGCTCGCGACGGCTCGGCGGCCGCCACGCCGCTCGCCGCCGTGGAGACGGCGATCCGGCGGCTGGAGACGGACGAGCGGTTCAACGCCGGCCGCGGCGGCGCGATCCAGTCCGACGGCGTCGTCCGGGTCGACGCCGGCTGCATGACGGAAGATCGGACCGCCGGCGCCGTCGCCGGGGTGCCGGGCGTCGAACACGCCGTGAGCGCCGCACGGGTCGTCGCGACCGAGACGCCCCACGTCCTCGTCGGCGGCGAGTCGGCGGCGGCGCTCGCGGCCGACTTCGGCGTCGAGACGGGGGTCGACCTGACGACCGACCGAACGCGGACGCGCTTCGCCGCCGTCGATCCGCCCGACGGCTCCCCGCGGAACCACCTCGACTGGCTCCGTGACCGCTTCGGGACCGACGAGAACGCCCCCGCCGACCACGACACCGTCGGCGCCGTCGCGAGTGACGGCGAGCGGTTCGCGACCGCGACCTCCACCGCCGGTCGTCCGTTCGCACTCGCCGGTCGCGTCGGCGACGTGCCACAGATCGGTGCGGGGTTCTACTGTGCCCCCGCGGGCGGTGCCAGCGCCACGGGCGCGGGCGAAGACATCGCCCGCGTCACCCTCGCCCGCCGGGCGGTCGACCACCTCGAAGACGGCGCGTCGGCCGAGCGGGCCGCGACCCTCGCCATCGAGGAGTTCGAGGCACTCACGGGCGCGGAGGCCGGTGTGATCGTCTGCGGCACCGACGGCGTCGGGTCGGCGTTCAACAGCGCGTCGATGCAAGTTCGCGTCGCCGAGTCGTGAGGCGTCGAGCCGCGATGCCGCAACCTCTTTCCCCGACTCACGCCAAGGGCGTCCATGAGCGCAGGACCCCTCGACGAGGAGACCGTCGAGAAGTATCGCCAGGCCGGCGAGGCGTTGCGGACCGTCCTCGACGAGGCGGCCGCGATGATCGAACCGGGCGTGACCCACCTCGAAGTCGCGGAACACGCCGAAGAACGGATCGACGAACTCGCCGACGGTCCCGCATTCCCCGTCAACATCAGCGTCGACGAGGAGGCCAGTCACTCGACGCCCGGCCGCGACGACGACACCGAGTTCGGCGAGGAGATGGTCTGTCTCGACGTCGGCGTCCACGTCGACGGCTACATCGCCGACGCCGCCACGACGGTCGATCTCTCCGGCAATCCGGAACTGGTCGAAGCCGCCGAGGAGGCGCTGGACGTGGCAATCGACGCCGTCGCCCCCGGTGTCGACACCGGGTACATCGGCGCCGAAATCGAGGACGTGATCCGGGGCTACGGCTACACGCCCGTCCTCAATCTCTCGGGCCACGGCGTCGAGCAGTGGGACGCCCACACGGGGCCGAGCGTCCCCAACCGTGGCGTCGACCGCGGCACGGACCTCCAGGTCGGCGACGTGATCGCCATCGAACCCTTCGCCACCGACGGTCGCGGCAAGGTGAGCGAGGGGAGCAAAGAGGAGATCTACGGGCTGGAACGGGAGCGGTCGGTCCGCAACCGACAGGCGCGACAGGTGCTCGACGAGATCACCGAGGAGTACCGCACCCTCCCCTTCGCCGCCCGGTGGCTAGACGTCCCCCGCGCGGAGATGGCGCTCCGTCGGCTCAAACAGCAGGACGTGATCCACGGCTATCCCGTGCTGAAAGAGGAGGCGGGGCGGCTCGTGAGTCAGGCCGAACACACGTTGATCGTCACCGAAGACGGCTGCGAGATCACGACGGCCTAGGCGTCGTTCATCCGCTGAATCGACTCCCCTTCGCAGACGGCACAGACCGCGACCCGATACGGCTCCCGCGAGAACGCGGCGTTTGCGGAGGCAGGGTTCTCCGTCCGGATCTCTACCCGGACCGCGTGCCGGGTCTCCCGTCCACAGTCTGGACACAGTTCGAGATTGGTGTCGGGGTTGGGTCGCTTCGCCTTCATCATCGTCCCATCGTGGTGCCGTTCGCATAAGCCCGGCAGTCGATTAACCCGGATTAAACCCGGTTAACTCGGAGTCAGCGGCGTTCTCAACGGTGAGAACGTTCGTCGTCTGACACCCGGCAGACGCGGACGGCGCCGGGATATATACCCCTGGCCGCCCCGGCGGGGGGTATGGACCAACTGTTCGCCCCGTGGCGGATCGAGTGGGTGACCCGCGACGGCGACGACGACGTGGAGGGCTGTCCGTTCTGTGTCCTCCCCGACCGCGACGAGGACCGGGAGAGTCGCATCGTCGCCCGGAGCGACCGCGCGTTCGTCCTCCTGAACAACTACCCGTACAACCCGGGGCACGCGATGGTGATTCCCAGCGCCCACGGGGGGGACTACCGCGCCCTCGACGACGCGACGCTACTGGACCACGCCAGACTCAAGGCGCGGACGTTCGACGCGATGGACGCCGCGTTCGCCCCCGACGCCTACAACGCCGGTCTCAACCTCGGTGGTGGTGCCGCCGGCGGGTCCATCGACGACCATCTGCACACCCACGTCGTCCCCCGGTGGAGCGGCGACACCAACTTCATGCCCGTCGTCTCGGACACCAAAGTCATCGTCGAAGCGGTCGACGACACCTACGACCGCCTCCGCGACGCCTTCGCCGCGCTCCCGGGCGCGACGGTTCCCGACGACGACCGAGCCGTCACGTTCTCTTTCGAATTCGAGGTTTAGACTCGATCAAAAGCTGGCTTGCAGTCGCCTAATGACACCGCTTATGTGAGTTTGGCACGTCTACGGTCGTATGAGCGAGGACCGCGACTCGTTCCTCAAGGCGTCGTGGGTCAACGTCGCCTCGAACGTCCTCAAGATCGTCGTCGAGGGCGTCCTCGGCGTGATGTCGGGCAGCCTCGCGCTCATGGCCGACGCCGCCCACTCGGTCGCGGACCTCCTCGCGAGTGCCGTCGTCCTCGTCTGGGGACGGTTCGTCTACGACGATCCCGACGCCTCGCACCCCCACGGCCACGACCGATTCGAACCCCTCTCCGCGCTGTTCGTCGGCGGCGTCCTCGTCCTCCTCGGTCTCAAACTCCTCTACGACGCCGGGAACGCCCTCCTCACCGAACCCACCGCCGAGTACAGCGCCGTCCTCGTCGCCGGTCTCGCGTTCGCACTGATCGTCCGCTACGCCTGTTACTGGTACACCGTCGCCGTCAACCGCACGGTGGAGTCGCCGAGCCTCCGAGCCCTCGCCGCGGACAGCAAGAACGACATCTACACCACCCTCGCCGCGTTCGTCGGCGTCGCCGGTATGGCGCTCGGCTATCCTGCCTTCGACCCCCTCGCCGGCGGCGCCGTGAGCCTCCTCGTCATCTATCAGGGCGTCGATATCTCGCGGGAGAACATCCGCTATCTCTCCGACGGCGCGCCGCCCGCCGAGGAGCGCGAGCGGATCGAAGCCGCGATCCGCTCGCATCCCGAGGTCCACGGTCTCCACGACTTCGTCGCGTACTACTCCGGACACGTCATCGAGGTCGAGTTCCACGCCGAAGTCGACGGCGATTACTCCCTGGCGGAGGCCCACGACATCGAAACCGAGCTCCGGGAGCGCGTCAGGGAGATCGAGCCCGTCTCCGATGTCCACGTCCATCTCGACCCCGCTGGTCTCGGCGAGTGGAAAGACGCCCCCGACGGCCCGTCGTCGCCGACGGCCCGGTGAGCGGCCCTCTCGTCGATTCGGGGTCCCTCGAAGTTACTCCGACAACGACTCCTGCAGCCACTCGTAGTGGTCACGGAGCGCCCGTTCGCCCGCTGCCGTGAGTTCGTAGCGGTCGGTGACGCCGTCGACGCGTGAGGTGAGGTACCCCTGGTCGGTGAGCGCCTCCATGGCCCCGTAGAACGTCTTGGGTTCGATGCGGGCGTCGTATTTCGATTCGAGCGTCGCCTTGCAGTGCTGGGCCGTCGGGTCGTCCTCGTTCGCGACGACGACGCAGATGTCCCGTCGGAGACCGCTTCGCAGCCACTTGCTCATACCGGCTGGCCGAACGCGTACATCGTCTCGTGGCCCGTGATCTCCACCTCGAACACGTCGCCGGGTTCGACGCCACGCTCCTCGGCCCGCGTGACGATCACCTGCCGGTAGGCGCCGTCGCGACACTTCACGGAGTCGCCGGTACCCGGCCGGACCGCCAGCACCTCGCGACGCTCGCCCACCATCGACTCGTGGACCTCGCCGACCACCTCGCGTTTCAGTTCGGACATCGCCTTCGACCGCTCCTTCTTGATCGTCCCGCCCAGCCCCTTCATGTCGGCGGCGTCGGTCCCCGGTCGCTTCGAGAAGCGCGTGACGTTGATCTTCTCCGGTCGCACCCGGCGCAGGAGCGCCATGCTCGCCTCGTGATCCGCTGCCGTCTCGGTGGGGAAGCCGACGATGAAATCCGTCGAGAGCGTCCACTCGTCGAGACGGTCGTCGAACGTCTCGACCACCTCCAGGAACTCCTCGACCCGGTGCTGGCGGCGCATGTCGCCGAGCACGTCGTTCGATCCCGACTGCACCGGCGCGTGCAGGAAGTTGTAGAGCGTCTCGTTGTCGGCGAAGGTGTCGGCCAGCTCCTCGCGGACGCCGTGGACGCCCTTCGGGTTCGCCATTCCCACGCGCACCCGGAAGTCGCCGTCGATGTCACAGATTCGGTCGAGGAGTTCGGGAAGGAGGCTCTCGCCCCGATTGCGATCCCAGCCGTAGACGCCGGTGTCCTGTCCCGTGATCCGAAGCTCCTTCGCCCCGGCGTGGACGAGCGCCCGCGCCTTCTCGACGTTTTCCGCGACCGGCGGCGAGTCGATCTGTCCCGTCGCACGCTTGGTGATGCAGTACGAACAGTCGCTCATACAGCCGCGGGCGATGGGCAGGATGCCGATCACGCCGTCGAGGATCGGCTCGGCGTCCGGCGTCGTCGTCGGGCACTCGCCGTTCAGCGCCGCTTCGGGTACCGCGTCCCAGTGGACCACCTCGGCGTCGACGCCGGCCTCCGCGAACGCCTCGCCCTGCGCCAGCGCCATACAGCCCGTGACGACGAGGTCCCCCGTCTCGGCCTGGAGTTCCTCGGCCCGACGGAGCATGTTGCGCTCCGTCTTCTCGACGACCGTACAGGTGTTGAGGATGGCCACGTCGGCGTCCGCGGGACCGTCGGCGGGGTAGTGTCCCCCGTCGCGGAGCCGGCGCTCGATGGAGCGGCTCTCGCCGCGGTTGGCCGTACACCCGTACGTCTCGATGTGGTAGCGGGCCATTCGGTTACCGGCGGTTGCGCCCGCGCGGAGAAAAGCGCGACGGTCCCGGCTGGACCGCGGTTACGACACCGCCCCGTCGAACCCCTCGACCAGCGCCACGCCCGCGGACGCACCGATGCGCTCCGCGCCCGCCTCCAACATCGCCCGCGCCTCCGCGCAGGTCCCGATCCCGCCGCTCGCCTTCACGGGCAGATAGTCGGCCAGCAGTGTCACGTCCGCGGCGGTCGCCGGGCCGGAAAAGCCCGTGCCAGTCTTGAGGTAGTCGGCGTCGGCCTCGACGGCCGCCTCCCCGGCGCGGCGTGTCTCCGCGTCCGTCAGCAACGGCGCCTCGACGATCACCTTCACCGGGACGGGCACCGCGGCGACGAGTTCGGCCAGCTCGTCGATCACCGCGTCGTCCTCGCCACCCCGCAACCGCCCGACGTTCAACACCACGTCGAGTTCGTCGGCGCCGTCGTCCCACGCCGCGACCGCCTCCTCGCGTTTCACCGCCGGGTCGTGCTGCCCGTGGGGGAACCCGATCACCGTCACGACCGTCACGTCGGGGGCGTCGTCGACCACCTCACCCACGTAACACGGGGGAACGCAGGCGTTCATCCCGTACTCGGCCGCCTCCCCGACGACCCGCCGGGCGTCGGCGAGCGTCGTCTCCGGGCCGAGGACGGTGTGATCGATGCGCGCGGCGAAGTCGGCTCGGTCCATGCCAGGCACTCACGTCCGCGGAGCGTAAGGCTTTCCCGACGACTCGCCGCTCTTCCTCCATGGCCGTACTCCCCGAGGGCTTCGCACTCCCACCGCTCCCGTACCTGTTCGCCCTCGCCGTCGGTCTCGTCGGTGTCGCCGCCCTCCTCGTCCGTCGCCGGCCGCCAGTCACCGAGGCGACCGTCCTCGCGCTCGCGCCGTGGATGGTCCTCGGCTCTACCCTGCACGTCCTCTACGTCGTCGACGTGCTCCCGGCCGTGCTCCGCCCGCTGGCCGGCGCGCCCGCCGTCTACCTCACCGTCGCCGTCGCCGCGGGGGCGACGTGGCTCGGCGCCGACGCCGCCCCCATCCGCGAGACCCACCGCTTTCTCGCCGCCGTCGGCCTCGTCGCCCTCGTCCCCGTCGTCGCCGCCGCCCTCGGCGCCGGCGTCGGTCGCGGGTCGCTCCGCCTCCTCCCCTCGCTCGCCATCCTCGTCCTGTCCGCGCTCACCGCCGCGGCGACGTGGACGCTCCTCCGTCGACTCCGTCCCGGGGTCGTCGCCACCGGCCGGATCGGCGCACTCGCCGTCGCGGGTCACGCCCTCGACGGCGTCTCGACCGCGGTGGGGGTCGACCTCCTCGGCTTCGGCGAGCGAACCCCGCTCTCCGCGCTCGTCCTCGAGTTCGCGGCCTCGCTCCCGACGGCCCCACTGATCGGGAGCGGGTGGCTGTTCGTCCTCGTGAAACTCGTCGTCGCCTCGGTCGTCGTCGTCGCGCTGACCGAGACGGTTCGCGAGGCGCCGACCGAGGGCCGGCTCCTGCTGGGCTTCGTCGCCGCGGTGGGGCTGGGTCCGGGCGCGCACAACGTGTTGCTGTTCGCCGTCGCCTGACTCACCGCGCGACGAATCGCACCCGGTAGTCGTAGTACGTCCCGTCGTAGCGAACCATCCCGACGCCGGGGTCCTCGACGTACGCGTCCCGCTCGATATCGCCGTCGAGGTACGCGCGGGCGTGGAGCCGCGTGAGGACCGTCCGGTAGGCCGTCGAGTAGGGGTGACTCTCGGCGTAGCCCTCGTGTGCGTCCCGGAGGAGCGACCGCGCCCCGCGGGAGAGGTCGTCGCCGGAGAGCCGCGCGTCGACGAACTGCGCGCGGAGGACGGTCTCCATCCGCTCGGGCGACTCGGCAACCGGCTCGACCGTCGCCCGATACACCGGCTCGTAGAACCGCTCGCGACTCACCGCGACCGCGTACACCCTGTCGCGGTAGGCGACGTGGGACGGCGCGTCGTCGCCGAGCAGCCGGCTCTCCGCGGCGGCCGCGTCGTCACGGACGACGTAGCCGCCGCGCTGGATCAGCCCCCACGGCGCGCCGCCCTCGTTGCCCCGGGCCCGCGCGGCCATGTGAGCGACGTGGACGACCGCCCGGTCGCGCTCCGAGAGGGTGTCGGCCGCGACGGCTTCGGCCGCCTCCGCGTCCGCGGCCGCCGACAGCCGAACCACGGGGTGCGTGACGGCTCGCTCGTTCACGACGACCGACCCGAGGCGGTAGTACGTCCCCTCGTGGCGGGCGTACGCCGGGTCGTCGGGTCGGGAGTCGAAGGGCGTCCGGTGCTGGGTGGTGTACGTCTCGCCGGCGAGCGCCGCCTCGAACGCCGCCCCGTCCCGCGGTCGTTCGGTCTCCTCGAAGTCGATCACGTACCCCGAGCGGAGCGGCGTCGGGGCTTCGGACAAAGTGAGTCGGAGCCGGCGGGAGTCTTCGTCCTCACCGTCGGTAGCGTCGAGACAGCCCGATAGCGCCAAGGTGCCCGCAGCCGCGCCGGCCGCGAGGAAGCGTCGGCGAGTCCAGTCCATGCCGTCCCCACACTCCCCGCCCCGTTGTGCCCGGCGGTGACTGAAACGCCGGGTTGAGTGACCGACGGAGCCGGGACTGTTTTCTCCCCGGCGGGGCGTGAAGCTACTATGGCTATCCAGCCGCATCTGCGTGTCGACGACGGCGACGTCCGCGACGTAGCGCTCCTGCCCGGCGACCCGGGACGGGTCGAGCGCATCGCCGAGGCCTGCGACTCGGCGACCGACCTCGCCCACAACCGGGAGTACCGCCTCGTCGACGCCGAGTACGACGGCGTTCCGTTGACGATCTGTTCGACCGGCGTGGGGTCGCCCTCCGCGGCCATCGCCCTCGAAGAACTCGCGGCCGTCGGCGTGGAGACGGTCATCCGCCCCGGGACGACCGGCGCGCTCCAGGCCGACATCGAGATCGGCGACATGGTGGTCGCCACCGGCGCCGCCAAGGAGGAGGGGACGACCAAGCGCTACGAGCGGGTCGAGTACCCCGCAGTCCCGGATTTCGACGTCGTCCGGGCGCTCGTCGACGCCAGCGAGACCAACGACGAGGACGTTCACGTCGGGCCGGTCGTCACCGACGACGCCTTCTACGCCGAGACGGACGACTACGTCGCCGACTGGGAGGCGGCTGGGCTGCTCGCAGTGGAGATGGAGGCCGCCGCGCTGTTCGCGCTCGCCCGGCGGAAGGGGCTTCGCGCCGGGGCCATCTGCACCGTCGACGGCAACCTCGTCGCCGGCACCCAGAAGGGGAGCGGCGACGTCTCGGAGGACGAACTCCCGCCGAAGGCCCGCGACAACGTCGAGCGGATGATCGGGCTGGCGCTCGACGCGGCCGCGACACTCGGCTAGAATGTTCGAGGGGGTACTCGCTCGGCTCGTCGCCGTGTCCCGCCGACTGCGTCGATTCGAACGGCGCGAACTCGCCGCCTTCGGTCGGTGGCTCCAGCACACGGGCAACCTCCTCCACCTGACCGTGCTGGTGGCGGTCCCCCTGCTCATCGGTCTCGTGACCCTCATCTCAAACGCGCTGGCCGAACTCTCCTTTCTCCTCTTCCCGCCGCTCGCGTCGGGCGCGTACACGCTCTTTTCCGACCCCGAGGGGCGCTACGCCTCGCCACGGAAGTTCGTCGTCGGTCTCGTCGTCGGCGCGCTGTGTGGCTGGGCGGCGCTCGCCCTCTGGGGACCGCTCGTTCCCTCCGGCGGGAGCGTCTCGCCCGCCAGCGCCGCGCTATCGATCTTCCTCACCGGCGCCGCGACGTGGCTGCTCGACGTCGAGGAGCCCGCGGCGTTCTCGACGGCGCTACTCGTCCTCGTCACCGACGACGCCTCGCCCGAGGCGTACGTCACGAGCGTCGCCGTCTTCGGTGCCCTCGTCGCCGGCGTCTTCACCGTCTGGCGCATCCGTTTCTACGAACGCCGCGCGCAGTACCTCTACGACACCGCCCAGGGCGACGACCACGTCCTCGTGTCGATGCGCGGCGACCACGAGCGCGCGGAGACGACGGCGCTGTTCGGCGCGACGCTCGCCGCCGCCCACGACGCCGGCAAAGTCGTCTTGCTGGCCGTCCTCGACGAGTCGCCGACCGACGCGTCGGCCGACGGCGAGGCGCCGATGGACGACGTCGCCGCGGCGACCGCCGAACGGCTGGAGGGGGTCGCGAAGACCGTCCGGACCCACGTCGGCGTCCCCTGTGAAGTCGTCGTCGCGCGCGGCGCCCCGGTCCCGACGACGGTCGAGACGGCGGCGAACACGAACTGCGACCTGGTGGTCACGCCGTACGAGGCCGAGCACGGCCTGCTCTCGCCGTACGTCCGCGGCGTCTTCGACAGCCGGTACGACGCCGTCGCCTTCCGCTCGACGACGGGGCGCCGGCGCTGGCGGCGAGTGCTCGCGATGGTCGCTCGGCCGGGCGACACCGCCCACGCGATGCTCGATTTCGCCGCCCGGCTAGCCGGAAAGGGCGGCAGTCTGAGCGTCTGTACCTGTATCGACGCGGAGGTGGAACGACGGGGAGCCGAATCGCGGCTCGCCAACCTCGCGGAGACGGTGGGCGTCGACGTCGAGACGCGGGTGGCCCGGAGTCACGTCACCGACTTCATCGGCGCCAACGCAGGCGCGTACGACCTGCTGGTCGTCGGCTCCTCGGGCGACCGGTCGCGGGCCTCGCGGTTCGTCTCGCCGCCCACCTTCGAGCGTTTGCGCGACGTGGACTGCGACGTGGCGGTGATCGACCGGGGGCAGCCCTAGATCTCGTCGAGCAAGCGGTCCGCCACCGCTTCGGTGTCCACGTCCCGCCCGCCGAGCGCCGACTCCACGAGCAGGTGGCCGCCGATACTCGCGGGGCTGATGACCGTGTCGGCGCCCGCCCGCCGGAGTTTGTCCACGTTCTCGCGGTGGGTCGCCGCCGCGACGATGTGGATGTCGGGCGCGAGGTGCCGAACCGTCAGGATCGCGAGCGCGTCCGCCGCGTCGTCGTTCGTCGCGGCGACGACGGCCCGCGCCTCCTCGACGTGGACGCGCCGGAGCGTCTCCTCGTCGCTGGTGTCGCCGGTCAGCGTGTTGATCCCCCGGTCGCCGAGTCGGCGGGCGACGTCGCCGTCGGGAACGACGACGAGGAAGGGTGCTTTCCCGTCCAGTTCTTGGATGATCGCCTCGGTCAGGTCGCCGCTCCCGAGGACGAGCACGTGATCGTCGAGTAAGTCGAGTTCTGACTGTGTCATCTTTCCGAGTGCCTTGACGAGGCGGGCTTCGATTGCAGGGGTGAGCAGGACGCCGAGGGCGATGGCGAAACTCGCCGTCCCGACGACGAGCGCCGAGATACCGAACAGCCGCGCCACCGCGGTCTGGGGCGTGATGTCGCCGTAGCCGACGGTGCTGGAGGTGACGACGGCGAAGTAGATGGCGTCGACGAGCGTGCCGATACCGCCGAACTGCTCGCGGAGGGCGTACGCGCCCGTCGTGATGTACACTTGCGAGCCGCCGAGCGCGAGGAAGGCGGCGAGCTGGGTCGCCGAGAAGTCGACCGTGCGGTCGAACCGACGGCGGTTGAGCGCGACGGCGGGCAGCGCCAGCACCGACAGGACCACCAGCGGGATCGAGGTTTCACTCGCCTGCACCAGCCCCTGTGCCGCGGCGACGACGAGCAGGCCGAGCGTCGAGTACCAGGCCGCGCGCAGCCCCCGTCGCAGGCCGAGCGCGCTCCCGAGCAACAGGAAGCCGGTGAGCGTCCCGGTGAAGCCGGCGGTGGCGCGGGCGACCGGCGGCACGAAGGGGACCAGCGGCCGGCCGGTCGGCGACCCCATGTGGACGATTCCCGTCACCATCGAGAGCGCACCGGCGAGGAGCGTCAGACCGACCGCCGCCCGCACGCCGAGAAACCGGTCGCTCCGACTCGCGGCCATGTCTACGCCCTCGCGGACGGGATAGATAAAGGACTCGTCCCCACGTCCCGTTAGCGGTTTACGCTTCGGCGTCGAGTCGTAAGCATGGCCTCGCTTCCCGTCGAAGTGCTCTTCGGGATCTATCTCGGTCTCTTGACGGGGATCATCCCGGCGCTGGTGTCGTGGGCGCTGGGATTCGTCTTCAAGTACGTCACCGGCGTCACCGTGCCCGCGTTCGGTGTCGTCGTCCTCGCGGTCGCGATTGCCGGCGTCAACGGCGGGCTGATGGCGCTGAACGATCCCACGTTCACACAGTCGGCGAACCAGATTCGCCTGAGCGTGGCACTCGTCGTCGTGTTGATGCTCTCGCTGTACGCCCACAGCGCGGGCGACCGGATGGGCGCGGAGTTCCCCCGCAAACTGTCGCTCCGCAAGCTCACCGACCGCACGCTCTCGACGGACGTGGTCGAACTCGTCGGGGGGCGTGGGCAGGTCGCGGTGCGCGTCTCCGGCGACGTGGGCGACATGGAGGGGTATCCGCCCGTCCCCGCCGAACTCCGCCGGGAGATTCGCGAGTGGTCGGGGACCTTCCCCGCCGACGTGCCGGTCGTCGAGCTGGAGGCGCGGGTGGCCGACCGACTCCGGACCGAGTTCGACCTCACGGACGTGGCGGTGACGCTCGACGAGCGCGCGAGCGCGACGGTGAACGCCGCGCCGCCGCTGGGTGGGCTCTCGAAGCGCATCCCGTCGGGCAAGCGCGGCGTCTCGGTCCGGGCGCTCGTCCCCACGGGTACCGCCCGCGGCGACGAGGTGGCGCTCGCGACCGCGGACCGAACCTACCACGGGCGCGTCGTGAGCCTCCGGAGCGACCACGCGGCGCGGCCGGCCGACGCCACCGACGGCGGGACCGCCCCTCCGCCCGATCCGACCCTCTCGCCGTCGCTCCCGTCCGCGGACGGCGGCGACGGGCGCGTGACGCTCGCCGTCGAGGCCGGACAGGCGGCGTCCCTGCTCGGGGCGACCGTCGACCGGCTCACCGTCCGGTCACGCGGGACGCGCCGCGAGTACGAACTCCTCACCATCCTCCGGCGGGCAGGCAATCGAATCCGGAAGGTCGCGCTCCGCGAAGGCTCGCCCGTCGCCGGCACGACCATCGGCGAGGCGGCCCTCCGGGACGCGTACGGCGTGACGGTTCTCGCCGTCCGTCACGAGGGGAACTGGCAGTTCGCCCCCCGTGGCGCGCAGGCGCTCGCCGCCGGCGACGACCTGTTCGTCGTCGGGTCGTACGACGCCGTCACGGCGTTCCGGGAGGCGATGGCGTGAGCGTGATCCCGACCCTGCAGATCGCCGTGCCGGCGGTCGAACCGACCCTCCTCCGTGCCCTCACCCGACTGCTCGCGTTCGGCGTCGGCGCCGCCCTCGCCGCCGCGCTCGCGGCGCTCGGCTACCGCTGGTACACGCGACTCCGACTGCCGCTGTGGCTGTCGATACTGCTCGGTCTCTCGGTCGTCGCGCTGTATCTCAACACCGCCGGCGTCTTCTCCGACCTGCTCAGCGGCGAGATGGGCATCTTCTCGCCAGCCCGCGTCGTGTTCAACGGCATCGCGCTCGGCGTCGGTGCGGCCGCCGCCCCCGCCGGCCGCCTCGTCGGCGACCGCATCGCGACCGACGTGTTCGCCGTCGCCGGCGCGCGAGAACTCGACGTCGAGGTGAGCCGGATCGTCCGCTCGGTCGGCCGCATCACCGACGTGACGCTCCCCGAGGACGTCGACGACATCGTGGACATGGACGAGTACGATCCGGTGAGTACGGCGACGAAAGAGGCGCTCGCGGGCAAGACGCTGATCTTCCCGCGCCGTCTGACCGTCGCCGAACTGGAGGGGCGACTCGTCACTCGCTTGCAGGACGACTACGACGTGGGCCACGTCGACGTGGAACTCGCGGCCGACGGTACCGTCGAGTATCTCGCGCTGGGAAGCCGGGTGACGGGTATCGGCCCGACGCTCGCGCCGGGCACCGTCGCCGTCGCGGTCCGGGCCGATCCCGCCAACGCCGCCAGTCCGGGCGACCGCGTGCAGGTGTGGCGTGCCGACGCGACCCCCGAACGCGTCCTGACCGCCGAACTGCGCGCCCACGTCGACGACGTGGCGACGCTCGCGGTCAACGAGGAGGAGGCGACGCGACTCGACCCCGAGGCGACCTATCGGCTGGTGACGCTCCCGACCGAACCGCAGGCCGCCCGCGAGTTCGCGTCGCTCCTGCGCGCGGCCGACGAGACGATGTACGTTATTACGGTCGCCGAGGGGAGCGACCTCGTCGGCGAGCCAGTCGAGAGGATCGAGACCACCGTCGTCGCGGTCACGGCCCCCGACGGGAGCGTCGACGTCCTCCCCGACGACCGGACGCTCGCCGCCGGCGACGCGGTGTACGTCGTCAGCCGTTCGGACGCGTACCGTCGGCTGGACGCCCGGAGCCAGCCAGCGGACGCGTAGGTCCGGGTACGGAGCGTCCGCGGCTCGGGCAGACAGGCGCCGGACGCGGAGACGCAACTCCTTTGACCGGCGGGGAGCGAGACGTACCTATGCAGTGGAAGTTGTTCGCGGATCTCGCGGAGGTAGCGGGTGACCGGGCGATCCGCGTCGACGTCGAACCGGGCGCGACGGTCGGCGACGCGCTCGACGAACTGTTCGAAGCCCGGCCCGCGCTCCGCGAGCGCGTCCTCGACGACGCGGGGAACGTGGCCGACCACATCAACGTCCTCCGGAACGGGGAGAACGTCCACGCGGCCGAGGGACTCGACACGACGCTCGAAGCGGGCGACGAACTCGCGCTGTTCCCGCCGGTCAGCGGCGGTCGCCGATAGCTGCTCAGTCCGGGCGCGGCCGCGCGGTGAACAGCGTCTGGACGATGGAGAAGGGATCGTACACCGACTGGTGACACTGGCAGTAGACGCCGTTGGCGTTCCCGAACCGGGCGGCGTCCTCGGTCTGCTTGTAGCCCGGGACACAGCAGAAGTGCGTGCACTTGTTGAGCCAGGCGATGAACCCCTCGGCAGTGCTCGCCTGGAGCCACTCGTCGTCCTGTGCGGCCTCCTCGACCCGTTCGCTGCGGAGCAACTGGATCGGAATGACGTTGTCGGCACCTTCGGAGCGCCACGTCCCGGTCGCGGGCTTCCCGACACCGGCGTCGCCGATGCCGTTGCCCCACTCCGTGTAGTCGCTGAAGTCGTCGACGTGGAAGCGGTCGCCCTGTTCCTTGCTGGACGACTGCCAGTCGTAGGCGGGGCTCGATCCCGACCGGAAGTAGTTCTCGCTCTCGTAGCCGGGCTGGATGCCCTGGTACCCTTCGAGTCCGCAGTACTGGAACCACTCCGAGGAGTAGATCGATCCGCCGATGTCCATCTCGGCGACCTGGACCTGTCGGCCGCCCTGTGTGACCGTCTCGACCTCGGGCCAGACGCCCTTGATGTATCCCTCGGAGTCGATCTCCAGCGGGATCTGGGGCATCCCGCGGGGTGCCGGCCCGGCCGTGTTCTCGATGGCCCACGCCTGCGTGCTCCCCCCACCGGACCCGGGCGAGGCGGTCGCGCTGTTGACGGTGACCGTCCCGAGGGCGCCCACGCCGGCGAGCGCCGAGCCACCGACGACGCCTTTGACGAACCGCCGTCGGCCGCTCTCCTCGGGATATTTGTCGTCCGCGCTCATGCTCGAACCTTGGAGCGGGTAGTGAAAAGCATGACGAAGTGCCCGACGACCGCACCCGTCCCCGTCGTCGGCTGGCCCTCGTCTATACGCCTAGCCACTCGTCGTTACGGATCGGATAGCCGTTCGCCCGGCAGAACTTGGCCGCTTGCCGGCGTACCGCCCGGGACCCCGGAAGCGTCTCGTCGTCGCGGATTCGCTCGACGATCCAGTCGGCGATGACCCGCACTCCTTCGTCGTCGTCGTCGGCGTCGATAGCTTGGAGTTCGTCGAGCGTCTTCTCGTAGGCGTCGCGTTGTGATCCGTCGAGCGTCACGTTCGAGAGCGTCTCGCTGGCTTCGACGATCCGCTTCATCGCCCCGGCGACCGTCGGCCGCTGTACGCGCTTCCGGACGGCGGCGGGGGAGTCGAACGTCTCCACGTCCGCCTCGGGGATCAGTTCCTCGACGGCGTAGGTCCCGTCGGTCGCCTCGATCTCGCGGTCGCCGAGCGCGGCGACGACGTCGGTCCCCGTCGCCGGATACGCCAGCGAGTCGAGTTCCGTCTCGAACTCGTCGAGTTCGGCCGCGTCGACCGGCGGCTCCGCTTCGTCCCCGCGCTCCAGTTCCGCGTCGATCTCGCGCTCTTGCTGGCGTCTCTCGGCACTGCGTGCTTGATCCTCGCGGCCCTGTTTGTCGTCAGGCATTCTTTCAGCTAGATCGTCTAGTCGGATAACCCTGTGGTCGCCGCCGACGGTAGTGTTCAGAGAAGCCGGCGAAACGGAGAGCCGCGGGACCTTCGAGGAGTCTGCAACCCAATCGCCCGACTCCGAACGGGACCCCGCCGACCGAGAACGCGCAGTTCTGCCTCAGAACAGCCGTTCGAGCAGACCACGGTCGCGGTGTTTCTCCGCGAGCAGGACCGAACACTCCACGTCGTCGACGACGTCCAATACGAGCGATCCGGAGACGAGTCGGCGGAGGAGTCCCTCCTCGGTCGCACCGAGGAGCAGAAGCGTCGCGTCGTCCGCGGCGTCCCGGATAGCCGACTCTACGTCACCGGATTCGACGAGCCGGATAGCGTCCTCCAATCCGTTATCCGCCGCCCACTCTTCGAGGAACTGCTCGCCTGCCTCGCGGTCCGCAGCGACGTTGAGCAGGGTCACCTCGGCGTCGAACTCCGCCTGGAGCAATTTCGCGATGGTGGCCGACAGCTCCGAGTCCGGACCGCCGGCTGTCGGGAGCAGGATACGCGAGGGATCGAACCCACGGTCGCGGAGAATCAGGAAGTCACAGGGGACGGTCTCGGTGAGTTCGTCGATAGCCGACTCCGCTCGCCCGGGCGAGCCGTGCGAGTTAGGTCCCCAGCCCATAACGACGAGGTCGGCGGAGTGAGTCCGGGCAGCATCGAAGATGGCCTCGTAGGATTTGTGCGACAGGATGGTGTGTGTCTCGACGTCGACGCCGAACGTTTCGGCGTCCTCGCGAGCGTTGTCGAGGAGGTGCTGTGAACTTTCGTCTATTTCGTCGGTTCGCTCGGCGGCGGCCGCCAGCGCCGTCTGGTCTGGCACCGTGACGATGTGGGTGGCGACGACGGTGCCACCGCGCTGTTTCGCGATGGCACTGGCGAGCGTGATGAGTTCCTGCTCGTGTGCGGGATTGGCCAGCGGCACCATCACGCGGAACTGCCCGCCATCTGGTTGGACGCTCGTGGCAGCGCTGACGGCCGCGTCGGGCATCTCCCGCGAGCGAGAGATGATGTGCTTCGAGAGGATTCCCTGTTTTTCGGTTCGGGTGCGAGCGTAGAGGAAATACCACAGTATCGCCGCCACCGCGATGCCGAACGACAGCATCAGCGCGTCACTGGCGACGAAGACCAGCAGCGCAAAGGAGAGTACGACGCCGAGAATCGGCAACAGCGGATACAACGGGACGACGAAATCCGGCGTGTACTCCTCGGGTCCGACGTAGCGCATCACGATGAGCGCCAAATTCAGAAGGCCGTAGATGATGAGATGCAATCCCGAGGCGGCCCCGGACAGCAGTGTCAGATCGCCGATGACGATGAACAGGAGGATGAGTCCGCCGGTGATGGCGATGGCACGGTAGGGGGTGCCGAATCTCCCGTGGATTTCGTTGAGCGCCGGCGTAACGATGCGGTCACGGCCCATCGCGAAGTTGATACGCGAGGACGCGAGGATGGAGGCGTTCGCGCTGGAGGCCGTCGCGAGGAGACCACCGAACAGCAGGGCACCGCCCATCGCGGCCCCCTGAATGTAGTCTCCCACTTCGACGACGGCGATGGGATTCTCGGCATTCGAGCTGATGATGTCCGCGATAAATCCCGGGGGGACGGCCGCGCTCATGATCACCAGGACGAACGCGTAGATGACGGTCACGATGACGACGCTGCCGATGACCGCTCGCGGGAGATTCTTGCCGGGGTCTTGGATCTCCTCGGCGACACTCGTGATCTGGACGAAGCCGAGATAGGAGACGAAGATGAGACCCGTCGTCTCCAAGGTGGTGACCACGTCCGTAGCGGCCGGGAGGTTCGACGGTTCGGCCCGCAGTGTGCCCAGCAGTGTGAACACGGTGAGGATACCGATCAACAGGACGACGATGACGTTCTGGAGTCGGCCCGTCTCCTTCGCGCCGACGTAGTTGATAAGGACGAAGAAGGCCCCACCGACGAGCGCGATGATCTTCACCACGGTGATCGAAAGCGGACCGACACCGACACTGCCGGAGAGACCGAAGATGCGGGCGATGTAGCGGCCGAAACCGACCATGTAGAAGGCGCTGGCGAAGGCCAGTCCGAGCCAGTTTGCCCAGCCGGCGACCGACCCGAACAGCGGTCCCAGCGCGTGGTTCACGTAGTAGTAGGCCCCGCCGGAGCGTGGCATCGCGGTGCCGAGTTCGCTGGCCGACAGCGCCGTGAACATGGCGATGACGCCGCCCAAAACGAACGCCACGGACGCCAGCGATCCCGCCTTGAGGATAGCCTCACCGGGGAGGACGAAGATGCCCGCGCCGATCATCGTCCCGACGCCGATAGTCAGCGCCGCGAGCGGCCCGAGGTCCTTGGCGAGTTCTTCCTCGCTCATGCCTCGTCCTCACGGGGGAGGGCGATGACGGGGCGGTCTGCCTTGGTCACCAGTGTCAGCGAAATATCGCCGGAGAGAAACTGCATGAGTCGATTCCCGCCGCGGGACCGGTAGGCGATGGCGCTGGCGCCGACCTCGTCGGCGGCTTCGAAGATTGTAGCAGCCACGTCCCGTCCATAGGCGGTGTGTTCGTCGGCATCGGGAAACACTGACTGGACGGCGGCGTACGATTCGGCGGCTAGATCCTCGGACTGCTCGACCGGCGTCTTGTCCGGCACGCCGCCGCCCTTCTCTACGACGTGGAGGGCGGTCACGCGGGTCGGCCCGTACGGTTCGAGGGCAGTCGCCGTCGCCAACGCGTCGGCTTCGTGAGCGACGGGAAGAAGTACGTGTTCCAGGATATCTTCGTCGTCGGTCTCACTGCTCATACCAATGAATCCACGCACTATCTGTTAAGAGTGTGTATCCCGTCCCACGAGACCCGTTCGGCGGCGTCGGCGGCGTATCTCGGGACGCTCCGCCGTTTTAATAGGGTCCCTGACCACGAGTCTGTCATGACCGTCTACGAGAGTGACCTTCCCGGCGTCGGGAAGAAATTCGAGATCGAAATCGAGGGCGACGAGCGACTCGTCATCGTCACGCACAACACCGGCAAGCGGGAGGTGTTTCTCAAGGCCACGGAGGGAGCTGACTCCGAGAAACTGTTCGAACTTCCCGACAGACTGGCCCGTACCGTCGGGACCATCCTGGAAGGTGCGTACTTCCAGCCGGTGCAATCCGAGCAGGTCGAGACGATGCTCGCAGAGGGGACGTTCCTGGAGTGGTACAACGTCGACGATGGCTCGGAGATAGCCGGACAAACGCTGGCGGGCGCGCGTGTTCGTGAGCGGACGGGGGTGTCGGTCGCCGCCATCGAGCGAGCTGGCGCCGTCGAGCCGTCACCACAGGCGGATACGGTTATCGAGGTCGGTGACACGCTGGTAGTCATCGGCTCCGAAGAGGATTTACAGGCGTTCGATGCGCTCGTCTCCAACGACGCCGCGAACACAGAGTGAGTCTATGGCGAACGAACGAGGGGGGATGTGGCGTGGCGAGTGAGGTGGCGCTCTTCGAACTCGGGGTGTTGTTTGCCGCAGTTGCACTCGTCGGCGGTATCGCCAGTTACCTTCGTCAGTCGGTCATCCCGTTCTACATTGCTGCTGGCATCCTTCTCAGTCCGTACGTTGCCGGGCGATTCACCCCCTTCGCGCTCGAATCGACCGAGTTCGTCGAACTGGGAGCCGAACTCGGCATCGTGTTTTTGCTGTTCTTTCTCGGACTCGAGTTCAATCTCAACCGTCTGCTCGCCAACCGGAGTCGCATCGGCACGGCTGGCACGGTCGACCTCGTCGTCAACTTCGGCGGCGGACTGGTGCTCGGAGGGCTCCTCTTTCGGGCGTTCTTGCCTGCGTTTCTGGTGGCGGGAATCGTCTACATCTCGTCATCGGCCATCATCACGAAGTCCCTCATCGATCTCGGGTGGATCGCCAACGACGAGGCCGAGCCGATGCTCGGGACGCTCGTCTACGAGGACCTGGTCATCGCGGTGTACCTCGTGGTCGCCTCGGCACTGTTGCTGGGGGGTGGTGATATCGGAGCAGCTGTGCAGTCGATCGGCGTCGCGCTGGGTGTCATCCTCGTTCTGCTGGCAGTCGTGTGGTTCGGCACGCCGTTCTTCCAGCGCGTGCTCACCGCCGACTCGCACGAATTCGTCGTCCTTCGAGCCGTGGGAATAACCGTGCTCACTGCGGGAGCGGCACTCGCGCTCGGCGTCAGTGAGGCGGTCGCCGCCTTCTTCGTCGGTATGGCCTTCTCCTCGACCGAACACGTCGAACAGCTGGAGCGGCTCCTCGAACCGATCCGTGACCTCTTTGCGGCCGTCTTTTTCGTCTGGATCGGTCTCGTGACCGACCCACTGGTGTTCGCGGGCGTCCTCACGCCCATCCTCATCGCCGTCCTGCTAACCGTTCCGACGAAGCTGGTGAGTGGCTATCTCGGGGGCCGGATCTACGATCTCGATGTGCGTCAGTCGACGCGGGTCGGACTCGGAATGACCACCCGAGGCGAATTTTCACTCATCATCGCCACGCTGGCACTGTCCGGCGCGGGGACCACCCTGACTGATACGGTCGCCCAGACAGTCTATGCGTTTGCCGTCGGCTACGTCCTGGTCATGAGCATCGTGGGAACGACGCTGATGCAGTATTCGACTCCGATCGAGGCGGCTGTTGTCCCACTGCTTTCGAAGGCCCGCGCCGACTCTGCTGCCGAGAACTGATCGGTAGTTCGTCCCGCTCGTCGTCTTCGTGACGCCTCCCGTCGAAAGCGCCGTCCGCACGGCGGTCACGCAGCGGTCCGGATCGGTCGGTGCGTGCCGAAACCCAGTGCCGGGACGTCCTACACCGTCCCGACGGGCGCCGCGGTCTCGAAGCCCGCGACGCCGGCGCGAATCGCCGCGTGCGACCCCGCCGCACGCGGACCGCGTAGGCGAAACGATTTTGATGCGCGCTCGCGCACGGTCGGTATGCCGACCGAACCCGAGACAGGGTACGACCCGGAACTGGGTCGGAAGTTCGTTTTCGTGACCGGCGGGGTGATGTCCGGTCTCGGCAAGGGGATCACGGCCGCGAGCACCGGCCGCCTCCTGTCGAACGCGGGCTTCGACGTGACTGCGGTAAAGATCGACCCCTACCTCAACGTGGACGCGGGGACGATGAACCCCTACCAGCACGGGGAGGTGTACGTGCTGAAAGACGGGGGCGAGGTCGACCTCGACCTCGGCAACTACGAGCGGTTCCTCGGGACGGACATGACGTTCGACCACAACGTCACCACGGGGAAGACGTACAAACACGTCATCGAGAAGGAGCGGGCGGGCGACTACCTGGGCAACACGGTCCAGATCATCCCGCACATCACCGACGACATCAAGCGGCGCATCCGCGAGGCCGCCGAGGGGACCGACGTCTGTCTCATCGAGGTCGGCGGCACCGTCGGCGACATCGAGGGGATGCCCTACCTCGAAGCACTCCGGCAGTTCGCCCACGAGGAGGACGACGAGGACGTCCTCTTCACCCACGTCACGCTCGTCCCGTACTCGAAAAACGGCGAGCAGAAGACCAAGCCCACCCAGCACAGCGTGAAGGAACTGCGGTCCATCGGTCTCCAGCCCGACGTACTGGTCGGGCGGTGCGAAGACCGACTGGACCCGGAGACCAAAGAGAAGATCGCGCTGTTCTGTGACGTGCCGACCGAGGCCGTGTTCTCCAACCCCGACGTCGAGGACATCTACCACGTCCCGCTGATGGTCGAGGAGGAGGGGCTGGACGAGTACGTGATGGAGCGGCTGAACATCGCCGACGAGGCGCTCCCCCCCGAGGAGCGGGACAGTCGCTGGCGCGAACTCGTCACGCGCGAGCGAACGGGCGAGATCGACGTGGCGCTGGTCGGCAAGTACGCCCTCGAAGACGCCTACATGTCCATCCACGAGGCCCTGAAACACGCCGGCATCCACGAGGAGGTCGAGGTGAACGTGCTCTGGGTCGACGCCGACGAGATGCGCGACCACCACACCGAACGCCTCCGCGAGGCGGACGCGGTGGTCGTCCCCGGCGGCTTCGGCTCGCGTGGCTCCGAGGGGAAGATCGAGGCGATCCGCTACGCCCGCGAGAACGACGTCCCCTTCCTCGGTCTCTGTCTCGGCTTCCAGATGGCCGTCGTCGAGTACGCGCGCAACGTCCTCGGACTGGAGGATGCCCACTCGGCCGAGATCGACGCGGAGACGCCCTACCCCGTCATCGACCTCCTGCCCGAACAGTACGATCTGGAGGATCTCGGCGGGACGATGCGCCTCGGCGCCCACGAAACCGAGATCCAGCCGGGGACGCTCGCCCACGAGGTCTACGGCGCCGACTCGTGTACCGAACGCCACCGTCACCGCTACGAGGTCAATCCCGAGTACATCGACGATCTCGAAGCCGGCAGCCTAACGTTCTCGGGGCGCGCAGGCAACCGCATGGAGATCGTCGAACTCGACGGCCACCCGTACTTCCTCGGGACGCAGTTCCACCCCGAGTTCCGCTCGCGTCCAGATCGTGCCAGTCCGCCCTTCGTCGGTCTCGTCGAGGCGACGCTGGAGCGAGTCGCCGAAGGACGGGAGGTCGAAGTCTGATGGTCGACACCGACGAGTTCATCGCGGAGGCCACCGAGGAGATCGCCGCGGAGATCGGCGACGAGAACGCCATCATCGCGCTGTCGGGCGGCGTCGACTCCTCGGTCGCGGCCGCGCTCGCCTACCGCGCCATCGGCGACCAGCTCACCCCCGTCTACGTCGACACCGGATTGATGCGAAAAGGCGAGACCGAGGGGATTCGAGAGACGTTCTCGTTCATGGACAGCCTCCGGATCGTCGACGCGAAGGACCGCTTTCTCGACGCGCTCGCCGGCGTGACCGACCCCGAGGAGAAGCGCCACGTCATCGGCGAGGGGTTCATCCGCGAGTTCGAACGCGAAGCCCGCGAGGCCGACGCCGACTACCTCGTACAGGGGACGATCTACCCCGACCGCATCGAGAGCGAGGGGAACATCAAGTCCCACCACAACGTCGGCGGGCTGCCCGAGGTGATCGACTTCGAGGGCATCGTCGAACCCGTCCGCGATCTCTACAAGGACGAGGTTCGCGAGGTCGCGCGCGCGCTCGACCTCGAAGAGGTGGTCTCGGAACGGATGCCCTTCCCCGGTCCCGGTCTCGCCGTGCGCATCATCGGCGAGGTGACCGAGGAGAAACTCGACGTCGCCCGCGAGGCGTGTCACGTCGTCGAGGAAGAGGTCGCGGAACACGACCCGTGGCAGGCCTTCGCGGCCGTCATCGGCAAGGCGACGGGCGTCAAGGGCGACAACCGCGTCCACGGCTGGGTCGTCTCCGTGCGGTCGGTCGAGAGCCGCGACGGCATGACCGCCCGCGCCCAGGATCTCCCGTGGGAGACGCTCCAGCGCATCCAGAGTCGGATCACCGGCGAGAACGACGACGTCGCGCGCGTCGTCTACGACGTGACGCACAAACCACCGGCGACCATCGAGTACGAATGAGTCGAGCCATCATCGCTGGCCCGGACCACGACGGTCTCGGCGCTGCACTGGAGGGACGGGGGATCGACGTCGTGCGCGTCGAGGGCGTCCTCACCGCGTCGGTCCTCGCCGACGCCGGCGTCGACGACGCCGACCTGTTCGTCCTCACGGACCTCGACGAGGCGACGGCCATCTCGGTCGCCAAGGATCGTAACCCGACGGTTCGCGTCGTCGTCTACAGCCACGACTCCCTCCCCGAATTCGCTCGCCGGCAGACGGACCTCGCGATGGACCCCGACCTGTTCGGGGTCGACATGGTCGCCGAGGAGCTGCTCCGAGCGGACAGTTAAATCACCTTAATTCGGATTTAACGGGGCTGAAACGTCGCAATTTGGGCTTTACGTTCACCCCGGTTGAAGGACCCGTCGCCCCAGCGTCGAGTGCAATGTCCGCCACGAAACCGCTCGCGATCCTGCTCGCCGTGCTGGTGGCCGCCACCGGCGTCGGCGCGGCAGTCGGGAGCACACACGACACCGGCGCCGAGACGTACGCCATGGACGCACAGCTCGACGACGGGACCGTCACCGTCACCGTGACGCAGAACGACTCCGGCGTCGCGAACGCCACCGTCGAGGTCGACGGCGAAGACGTCGGCGAAACCGACGCCAACGGGACCGTCGCCTTCGAGCGCCCCGACGACGAGTTCGAGGTGAACACCGAGACGGCGAACGCCGAACTCGAGAGCGAGTACGCCGTCGACGACGGCTCGCTCGTCCTCGAAGAGAGCGAGTTCGAGATGGAAGACGACGAGCGTGAAGAGGAGGACGAGGAACGTGAGGACGAGCGTGAGGACGACGAGCGTGAAGAGGAGGACGAGGAACGTGAGGACGAGCGTGAGGACGACGAGCGTGAAGAGGAGGACGAGGAACGTGAGGACGAGCGTGAGAACGACGAGCGTGAAGAGGAGGAAGAGGAACGTGAGGACGAGCGTGAGAACGACGAGCGTGAGGACGACGAGCGTGAAGAGGAAGACGACGAACGCGAGAACGACGAAGATACCGACGGCGACGCGGCGGCCCAGCAGGGACCGCCCGAGACGCTCCCGTCGGTCGTCCCCGACTCGGTCACGACGATCCACGACCGAATCTCGGCCTTCCTCGGCGGTAACGGCGGGTCCGTGATCGGTCTCGGCGGCGCGGCCGCCAGCTAAGACGCCCGTTCTACGCCACGTCACGCGCCTGCCACTCTTTTCGCCGCTCTCGAAGCCGCACCGTTAAGACGCCGGCCACCCGACCGTCCGCTATGACGCTCGACCGACTGGAGGCGCTCGAACCGGAGCCCGAGGAGGTGCTGACGGCCGAGCTGGTCGTCAGCGACGACGTGTTGGTGAAGGCGTTCGCGCTGGGACCGGACGCGGAGCTGAGCCCCCACGAACACGGCGACAGCACGAACGTCTTTCACGTCCTGCGGGGCACGGTGACGGTGATTCAGGGGACCGAAGAGGAGGCAATCGAGGCGCCCGGCGTCGTCCACCACGACCGCGGTGTGATCCACGGGGCGCGAAACGACACCGACGACGTGGCCGTCTTCACCGCGAGCCTCTGTCCGATGCCGGGGTCGGACTGATCGACCGCCCGGTCGGACATGACACGCACCAGCGTCACTGCCTACGCGCGGCTTCACTTCGGCTTCTGCAACCTGAGCCTCGCGCGCGAGCGACTCTACGGAAGCCTCGGCGTCGGTCTCGACCGGCCGCAGATCCGCGTCACGGCGACGCCGGACGACGGCGTGCGCTGTGACCACCCGGGAGTACGGGAGTACGCGGAGCGGTCCGTCGACCTGCTCGGCGTCTCCGGCGTCGACCTCGCGGTCGAGAGCGCGTTCCCCCGGCACGTGGGACTCGGGAGCGGCACGCAGTTCGCGCTCGCGACGCTCGTCGCCGTCGCGCGAGCACACGACGAGTCGGTCGACGTGCGCGAACTCGCGCCGGAACTGGGTCGCGGCGGCCGCTCCGGCGTCGGCGTCGCCACGTTCGAGGACGGAGGGTTCGTCCTCGACGCCGGCCACCCGACCGCGCGGTTCACCACCGACCGCCCCGAAGTCGGCCGGTGGTCGGTGCCGCCGGTCGCCGCGCGTCATCCGATACCCGAGGACTGGCGGTTTCTGGTCGTCGTCCCCGACGCCCCATCGGGACCGAGCGGCGACGCCGAGGATCGGAGCATGCGCTCGGTCGTCGAGTCGGCGCCGCCGCCGCCGAGCGACCGGCTGGCCGGCGTGATCGCTCGTCGCGTCCTCCCGGCGATCACGGAGGGATCGGTCGAGCGATTCGGCGCCGCCGTCGCCGAAGTCGGCCGACTCAACGGGACGTGGTACGCCGACGAGCAAGGTGGCGTCTACCGGCCGCCGGCGGGGGAACTCGTCGCGGCGCTCGACGACGCACCCGCGGTCTACGGGGCCGGGCAGTCCTCGTGGGGACCGGCGGTGTACGGCGTGACCGACGTCGAGCGGGCGGCGGCGGCGCGGACGGCGGGACGGAACGCCCTCGACGCGGCGGACGTCGACGGCCGCGTGCTGGTCGTCGAGGGGCGCAATCGTGGTGCCGTCGTCGGCGACCCCGACGCGCGCCGCAACGACTAACTCGCCGACCGCCGTACGCCGCCCATGGCCCGGATTCCGTTCGGCATCGCCCGCCTCGATTCCATCATCGGCGGCGGCGCGCCGCCGGGGAGTGTCGTCCTGCTGAGCGGCGAGGCGGGCGCGGGCGCGCGGGAGTTCGCGTACACGAGCGCCGCGATGAACGGCCTGTACCACGGCGACCGCGATGCGTTCGATCTTCACTACGGCGACGTGGCGGCGGCCGCCACGCCGCCCGAGGAGATCCACTACATCTCCTTTACGACTGACCGCAACCACCTCGAACGGGAGATGGCCTACACGATGGACGAAGACCTCGCCCGGACGGCGGCGGATCACGTCGATTTCCGTGACTTCGCCCCCGAATACTTCCAGCTGAGTCCGATCCCGCGGGAGTGGTACGCGGGCGAGACCCGGACGGTGAACGATCTGGCGACCGAGGAGCGCCGCGAGACCGCCCTCGGTGCGCTCGGTGACTACCTCAGCGAACACGCGGCGGGGAATCTCGTCATCGTCGACTCCATCACCGACCTCGTCGCCGCGGTCAGCGGCGACATGAGCTGGAGTGACATCGCCCTCCTGATGAAGGGCGTCCAGCGGGCCGCGTACGAGTGGGGCGGACTCATCCTCATGCTAGTCCAGTCCGAGACGCTCCAACCGACGGAGCTCGGTCACCTGGTGGACGCCGCCTCGGGCACCCTCCAGTTCGACTGGGAGAGCGGCGGCTCGAAGCGCGCGCGGACGATGTTCGTCAAGGAGTTTCGGGGCGTCCTCTCCAGACTCGAAGCGGAGAACATCATCCGCTTCGAGACGGAGATCCACGAGGGCGGGTTCGACGTGAGCGGCGTCCGCAAGATCAGATGAGATAACCGGCCGACCAATACTTATGCCGTCGGGAGCCAAGCGCCTACAGGATGGCAGGGGAACAGTCCGAGGCTCTCCCGGTGGAGTTGCGGGACTGGGTCGAGCGGAAGGCGGCCGAGCGAGACACCGATCCGGAGACGATTCTCGCCCGCGCCGCGGCGATCTATCGGGCGCTCGACGCCGAAGCCGACGACGTGGAGCCTCCCCTCGACGAGGTGCGATCCGAGGTCGAGACGCTGGCCGACCGCGTCGCGGCGGTCGAGGACGACCTCGATCACAAGATCGACGACGTGCGCGAGCGGGTCGTCCAGATCAAACGCGAGACCGACACCAAATCGCCTCGCAAGCACGGACATCCGGAGCTCGAAGAGCGTCTCGCCGAGGTCGGCCACGCGGCCGCGGACGCGGAGACACGCGCCGACGACCTCGCCGAGCGCCTCGACCGCGGCTTCGAGAACTACGAGGAGATCCTGGAGTATCTGACCGACGTGACCGACGACCTCGACGAGCGGGTCGAGGCACTGACGGGCGCGGTCGTCGACGTCCGGACCGAGATACGGCGCGTCAGCGCCGCCGAACACGACCGGCAGGCGGTCGACGACCTGCGGACGGCCGCGAATCGCCACGGCGAGCGCACGGCAGCGTGTGCCGACTGCGGGGCGACGGTCGACCTCGGTCTCCTCTCACGCCCTCACTGCCCCCACTGCGAGGCGACGTTCGTCGACTTCGAACCCGCCACCGGATTTTTCGGTAGCGCCACCCTCGCGACCGGGGACCGCCCCGCGCTGACGGAGGGGGCGGACGACGCGGCCGACCCGTTCGACGCCGGGGAGTGGATCGATGACTGAGGACGAGGCGACGGACGACGCCGACCAAGCGCCCGATTCGGCCGACGACGATGCTCCCCTCGACGACCTCGCCCGCGAGGTGCGCGCCCGTCGGGAGGCCCGCGAGTCGCGGGAGACCCCCGACGCCGACGTGCCCGACGACCCCTTCGAACCCGTCGACGTCGCCGAGGTGGACGACGAGGCCGTCTGGGAGTCGTTCGTCGAGGGAGAGTCGGGACCGGAGACGGGCGTGGGTCTCGGCACCGAGGCCCAGCAGGCCCCCGGATCGGACGAGCACGTCGTTCCGAAGCGCGACTTCTGTCAGCGATGTCCCCATTTCACGGTCCCACCCGAGACGGCTTGCACCCACGACGGGACGACCATCGTCGAGGTGGTCGACACGGATCACTTCCGCGTGCGGAACTGCCCCGTCGTCGAGGAAGAGGACGAGGGCACCGCCTCGCGGGACGGCTGATACGGACGGAGCCACGCCGAGTCACCTTTGTAGGTCGGTGCGTTACCGTCGAGCGTGCAGTTCTGCGACGACTGCGGGTCGATGATGGTGACCCGCGACGGCGAGATGGTCTGTACGTCCTGTGGCGCGACCAGCGCCCGCGACGAGGAGCGCGCCGCCGAGTTCGTCTCCACGGAGGTCCAGAGCGACGACGACGTGATCGAGACCGAGGAGGGCGCGAACTTCGAGGGGAAACCCACCGCGACCGACGTGACCTGCGACGAGTGCGGGCACGGTGAGGCGTGGTACACGATCAAACAGACCGGCGCGGCCGACGAGCCGCCGACGCGGTTCTTCAAGTGCAAACAGTGTGGCTACCGGTGGCGCGAGTACAACTGATACCGGCTACCGCTGGCGCGAGTACAACTGATACGCCGTCGGACTCCCAGCGCGTAGAGTAGACAGCCGACTCCGTCGGCGTCCGCGATCACGGCGACCGGCGAGGGTGTCAGCACTCGCGGCCGGCCATCGACTGTCGGTCAGGGCCCTGCCGGACGGCCGTCGTCGTCCCCGCCTCCACGTTCACGAGCATGGCCTGCCCGCCGTAGCCGTGCGTCTGATCGTGTCCCCGGACGACGACACAGGTCGTGCCGTCGGGCACCGACACCGTCGTCGACCGCGTGAACTCGCGGGTACCGTGGGCGTGTGCGAGGTCACGGCGGCCCAGCCGCTCGCCCGCGAGCGTCTCGACCTGCCACCAGTTCGCGTAACCGTCCTCGCCGTCGTCGTCGTGGAGAAGCGTCACGTCGAAGTGGTGGGCGCCGTCCCGGGGTTCGACGCCGACGGCGACGACGTTCGCCTCGCGGAGGTCGAGATCGGCAACCTCCGTCGCCGACGCGGCCTCGGAGTCGGGCGCGTCAGTCGTCGTCTCGGTGGCCGTCGCCGACGCGGCCTCGGAGTCGGGTGCGTCCGACCCCGAACACCCAGCGAGACCGGTCGCGACGACCGCGGCGAGGGACAGCAGACGGCGGCGCGAGTGGCGTACCGACACACGGTCGCGTACGGTCCCGGCCGACAAAAATCGTCGCGTGCGGCCCACTCACAGCGTCGCGTCGAAGAAGCCCGCCACCCGCTCGCCCACACGGGGTTCCCGCCCGACGAAGAAGTGATCGGCGTCGAATCGCTCGACGCTCGCTCCCGCGTCCCGTGCGGCCGCGGCCACGCGCTCGGCGTCGACGGCGTCGTCCCGCCGACCGTAGCCAACCCACAGCGGCGCGTCGATACCCCCGACGGCGGCGACCACGTCGCTCCCGTCGTCGAATTCGGCGACCGGCGAGAGTGCGGCGACGGCGTCGACGCCGTCGGCGGCGAGGAGCGCGACGCCGCCGCCGAAACTGTAGCCGAACAGGCCGACGCTGTCGTAGCGGTCCGCGGCCCAGGTGCAGGCGGTCCGGGCGTCCGCTCGCTCGCCGCGACCCTCGTCCCACGGGCCGTAGTCGAAGCGGAGACAGTCGATCCGTTCGGGGAGGGCGTCGCTCACGGCGCCGAGGCGGCCGTCGTGGCGCGTGCCGCCGTGTTGGGGGTGCGGTGGGCAGGCGACGACCACCGCGTCGCCGTCGCCGTCGCCGTCGCTGACGTCGAGGCTCGCCCGTCCGTTCCGACCGCCGGGGAGGGTGAGACGCTCCGTGGGCACGTGACACCGTTCGCGACGTGGGGTGACAGCCCTGTCGCTCGACCGCCGGGCGGGTGAGATTTTAAGTGACGCGTCCCAAACGGAGGGGTATGGGAATACTCTCGCGGGCCTCGTACGTCGTCCGGTCGAAGCTCAACGCCCTCCTGAATCGGGCCGAGGACCCGACGGAGACGCTCGACTACTCCTACGAGCGGATGCGCGACGAACTCCAGCAGGTCAAACAGGGGATCGCCGATCTGACGACGCAGAAGAAGCGTCTGGAGATCCAGAAGCGCCGACTGGAGGAGAACGTCGAGAAACACAACGAGCAGGCACGGGAGGCGGTCAGGCAGGATCGCGAGGACCTCGCCCGGCGGGCGCTGGAGAAGAAGAAACAGAAGATGAGTCAGATCGAGGACATCGAGGGCCAGATCGCGGACCTCCAGTCGACACAGGACGACCTCGTCGAGAAGAAAAACGAGCTACAGAGTCGGATCGAGGAGTTCCGCACGAAAAAGGAGACGATGAAGGCCAGATACGAGGCGGCGGAGGCGTCGACCCGGGTCTCGGAGGCGATGAGCGGCGTCGGCGACGAGATGAGCGACGTGAGTCGGGCACTGGAGCGCGCCGAGGAGCGCACCGACGAGATGGAGGCTCGATCCGCCGCGATGGACGAACTCCAGGAGTCGGGCGCGTTCGAGGACGCGCTCTCCGACAAGGACGAGATCGACCGACAGCTCGACGCCGGGCGGACGTCGAGCGAGGTCGACGCGGAACTGGAGACGCTGAAAGCCGAGATGGGTGAGTCGGCCGACGAGCCCGCGGACGACGACGTCGAGACCGAGCTCGACCAGCTTCGAGAGGAAGAAGACGAGGAGTCGGCCTGATGGGACCACACGCGGAGCTGGTCGCCGCAGTCGAGCGCTCGGTCGACCCCGAGGTGCGCGAGACGTTCGACCGACGCGTTCGCGAACAGGCCGAGCGCATCCGCGACGACATCCGATCCGGTCGGCTGGACACCGACGAGTTCGCGATCGGGATGGAACTGGAGGCGTACGCGGTCGACGCCGAGGGCCGTCTCGCACCCATCCCCGAGGAAGTCTTCGAGCGCGGCGGGTGTGCGAAGGAACTCGGCGTCCACAACCTCGAAGTCAACTCGGCGGCGACCGTCTTCGACCCGGCGGGCGTGGCCGAACAGGCCGAGCGCATCGCGGCGAACGTCGACGCGGCGGCCGACGCGCTCGCGGCCGAGGGGCTCCGGCCCGTCCTCGACGCGATGTGGACCATCCCGCCGGCGGAGGGGACCGACGCCTACCTCGGGGCGGTCGACGAGGTCGACGGCGTGACCGTCGCGACGAACATGCGCCAGCACCCCCGATACGTCGCGCTGGACAACGAAATCGTCGAGCGAAGCGGCGGCCGGATCACGCTCGACGTGCCCGGCGCGTACCGATCCGATCCGACCATCCTCGCCGAGTCGCTCGCCACGTCGATCCAGCCGCACCTCCAGATCCCCGAGGTCGACCGCTTCCCCGACTACTTCAACGCCGCCCTGCGGACGCTCGGGCCGGTCCTCTCGCTGTCGAGCAACTCTCCGTTTCTGCCCGCCGACTGCTACGACGACGACCCCGACGTGATCGACGCCACGCCTCACGAACTCCGGATCGACGTCTTCGAGGGGACGATCAACGCCGGCGCCCCGCGGGACGAGGGGAAGGTCAGGTTTCCGACCGACCTCGACCGCGCGACTGACGTGGTCGACCGCGTCGTCGCGGACGAGACGTACGCCCCCGTCCTCGCGGACGACGACGAGGGCGACGGTCTCTACCGCTCGACCCTCCAGGAGTACGATCACAAGCGGGGCGTCCACTGGCGGTGGGTTCGGGGCGTCGTCGGCGGACAGCCGGTGGGGACCGCGGACGACGGCGCCTCCCTCCGCATCGAGTACCGACCGCTCCCCACGCAGCCGACGGTCCGGGACACGGTCTCGCTCCAGCTCCTCGTCGTCGGGCTCCTCCGGGGACTGATCGCCGCCGACCACCCGCTGGTCGACCTGCCGTGGACGGTCGCCCGCGACTGCTTCTACGACGTCGTCGACCGCGGGCCGGACGCTGATCTCGCGTGGGTGACCGCCGACGGCGACCGAACCGACGACCCGACGACCGTCTACGACGAACTGTTCGGCTACGCCCGCCGTGGTCTCCGGGACGCCGGTCTCGCCGACGACGACGTCGACACCTACCTCGATCCGATCGAACGCCGGCGCGACGGGACCGTCCCGAGCGCGTGGAAGAAAGCCCGCGTCCGCGAGGCCGTCGTCGACGGCGCGACCCTGCCCGAGGCAATCGAGCGGATGCAGCGCGCGTACATCGAGCGCGAGGGTGGGGAGACGGTCTTCGTCGACTGGTAGACGGGGGCCGAGCGGACGCCCGGGTCCGGGTCGTTCCAAACACGCGGAAACGTCCCGTATAATTAAGATAGATCGGTAGGGAGGGGAACCGTGTCCGAGATCGCTTCCACCGAGGAACGGAGAGCCGGGACCGTCGTCGCCTGTCGGGGACCCCCGGCGTCGACGGGTGCGTTCGATGCCGGTCCCGAGATGCGAAAGCGCCGGATCGAGACGGCGTGCAACGCCCGAAGCCGTTCGGCGCCCGAGACCGCCCGATCCGCGTCCGGGATGTGGTTCCCGCCATGATTCGCCGTCGACGACTCGCGGTCGTGTTCGCCCTCTTGCTCGTCGTCTCGGTGCCGGCCCCGGTGGCCGCCGTCGATCGGACGACCATCGACGATCCGTTCTCCGAGCGAAGCCTCTCGAAGGTCTACCCCGGCGCCGACGACTTCTCCGAGCCGTCGGGTCAGTACCGGACGGTCGAAGCCTACCGACAGATCGACGGCGAACGACGGCTCGTGGGGTACGTCTTCCTCACGAGTAACGTCGTCGACGTCGAGGGGTACGGGAACGAACCAATCGAATTCCTGGTCGCCCTCGACACCGACGGCACCATCCGCGGCGTCGAACTCGTAGAACAGCACGAACCCTTCTTCGACCGCACTTCGGCGATCCAGCGGCTACGCCAGTTCAGCTACCAGATGGTCGGGATGTCCGTCACGCAGGAGGTCACGCTCAGCGACCCCGAATCGGACGAACACCAGGTCGACGCGCTCACCGGCGCGTCCGTGACCACCCGGGCCTCCATCGAGACGGTGACGCAGTCGGCCCGGATCGTCGCCAAAGAGAAGGGTATCGTCTCGGAGTCGGTGGTCGAGGAATCGTCGACGGAGACGGATCGGTCGTCGGAGCAACGCCGCATGACGCTCGGCGACCTGGGCCGTGGGACGGCACTCGCCCGGTGGACCGTCGGGACGCCGGACGCGACGGCCAACGCCTCCGATGCCCCGACACTCTACGCCGCGTGGATCGAGTCCGACGCCGTCAGGCGGAGCATGCTCGACGACCGCGAGAGCCTCCCCGACGCCAACGCGACGGTGCTCTGGGTCGGTCTCGCCGCCCCCGGGTCGCCACGCCCGGAGCGACTCCGCCTCCACCAGTGGACCCAGTCGCACGCGCCGCCGGTCCACGAGACTCAGATCGAGGGCGTCGACTGGAGCGCCGCGCTGGTGGTCCGTGAGGGTCTCGACACGTCTCGGCCAGTCGTCCTCGATCTGACGCTCGGCGGCGAGCGCGTCCGCCGGACCTACGGTCCCGACAGGCTGGCGGTTCGACGCCCCGTCGACGCCGCGGCCGCACGGACGCTCCCGGCGTGGGTCGGCACCGTCGAGTCCGCGTGGCGGGACAACTGGGGCACCGCCCTGGCGCTCCTGCTCTTCCTCGGCGGGATCGTCGGCGTGTTCGCCTTTCGCTCGCGGATCTGTCGACGGACGGGGTGGACGGTCAACCGCCTGCGTATCGGCACGCTCGCGGTGACGCTCGCCTTCCTCGGGTGGTATCATCCGACCCAGCCCACCACCCAGCAGATAGCCATCCTGGTCCGTGAACTCGTCTCGTGGGCGACCACTGGCGGATTCCGGTGGGCGCTGTTCTTCTCGGCACCGCTCGTCGCGATCACGTTCGTCTGCATCGCGCTGGTCGTCCCGAAGTGGGGACGTGGGGTCTTCTGCGGGTGGATCTGTCCGTTCGGCGCGCTCTCGGAACTGCTCTACAAGCTGACCCCCTGGGCGTACGAACTCCCCCGAGAGTACCACGTCAAAGTCGAGAAGCTCCGCTATCCGCTCTTTCTCGCCATCGTGGGTGGCTTCGTCATTTCGACGGACTTCGGGGCGACGCTGGCGAAGGTCGAACCGTTCAAGGCGGCCTTCTACAGTTCGCTGGTCACCGACCCCGTCTACATCGGCTGGTCGGCGCTTCTCGTCGTCTCGGGCGCGGTCATGTTCCGGCCGTACTGCCGGTACGTCTGTCCCCTCGGCGCCGGGCTGGCGCTCGGCAACGTCGTCCAGCGGACGCCGATCCAGCGGTACGACCTCTGTGGCGACTGTGTGAAGTGCCAGACCGACTGTGAATTCCAGGCCATCGAAGACGACGGCTCTATCGACCGGTTCCAGTGTTTCCAGTGCTCGGTCTGTGTCGACAACTACTACGACCCCGACGGCTGTCCGGTGGTCCTCCAGTACGACACCGAACACGGCATCACGGTCGACGCGTGGCGGGACCCCGCGCTCATCGAGCGCATCCGCCCCGAGGACCGGACCACGGAACAACAGCGCATCCTGGCCGAACGCGCCGTGACGGACGGCGGCCGAACGGAGCTGTTCGAGGAAAGTGGTGACCTCCTCCCCGAGGGCGGCGTCGTCAGCATGGTGCGTCGGTCGGCGGGCGACGGCGCGGGCGGGACCGCCGCCGACGAGGCAGCACGGTCGGACGCGGACGCAGACGCGGACCCCGATACCTCGGCGTGGCCCGACGCCACCGGAGGTGACGACGATGCGTGAACTCGACCGCCGGTCGTTCCTGACGGCGGCGGGCGGCGTCGCCGGCGCCGGCCTCCTCGGGCGGACGCTCCTCGACCGGGGAGAACTCACCGAGGTCCGCAGCACCCGCCTCATGATGGGGACGCTCGTGACCGTCACCGCGGTCACGCGGACGCCCGACCGGGCCGAAATCGGCGTCGAACGCGCGTTCGCGGAGATGTCGCGCCTGGAGTCGGTGTTCACGCGCCACGACCCCGACGGTGAGGTGGCGCGGCTGAACGAGGCGGGCGTCCTCGCGGACCCTGCCCCGGAACTGGTCGCCCTCCTTCGGCGGTGTCGGCGCGTCTACGACCGAACCGAGGGCGCGTTCGACCCGACGGTCCTCCCGGTGGTGACGGCCTACGAGTCGGGACGCGACCACCCCCGGGACGCCCGCCGGCGCGTCGGCGACGCGACGTTCGACTCGGTCGAGGTCTCGGCGTCGGAACTCCGGGCGTCCACGCCGCTCACCCTCGACGGCGTCGCCAAGGGAGCCGTGGTCGACGCCGGCGTGGCCGCCCTCCGCGACTGGGTCGACGCCGGACTCGTCGAGGCCGGCGGCGACGTGCGCGCCTTCGGCGGCTCCGGCTCCGGGTCACGGTGGCGCGTCGGGATCGAGGACCCCCGCGGCGACGGTCTCGTCTCGACGCTCCGTCTCGACGACGGCGGCGTCGCCACCTCCGGGAGCTACCGAATCTACTACGACGAGGACCGAACGAACCACCACATCGTCACGCCCGGGACCGGACGGTCGCCGACCGAGGACACCAGCGTCACCGTCGTCGCGCCCGACGCGGCGACGGCCGACGCCTACTCCACGGCCGCGTTCGTGATGGCCGACGACCGCGCGTCGTCGGTCGTCGCCGCCCGAGACGGTCTCTCGGCGCTGTTCCTGACTCGCGACGGCGACCGACGCCACACCGACGGATGGGACGACCTCCGGGCCGACGACTGACGTGCCCCCCGTCGACTCGGACTGCCACGCTTTTTTACGGGGGCGGGGGAAGCACTACCGATGCCCTCCATTACACGCCGTCGTGCTCTCGGCACCGGCGCCGCTCTCGCGGCCGGCTCCTACGCTGCGTACCGCCTGCACCGAGGCGCGACCGACGCGACGTTCGACGCGTGGACGCCCGAACCCGGGACGTGGCCGCTCCCTCGGTACGACCCCGCAAACACCGCGCACAATCCGAACGCCAGTCCTCCCCGCGAGTCGCCGACGTCGCGCGTGGTCACGTCGGTCTCGACGGCCACCGAACGGCCGAGGTTCGCCCCGCTCGTCGGTCCCGACCACGTCGTCACGTACGGCTCGGGGCTCGCGGTGTATCCGCGTGGCGGTGGGGACGCGGTCCGCGAACGCGACGCGGCGACCCCGCTCGCCGGCTTCGGGCCGGACGGCCGCCTCCACACGGTCGTCCGCGATCCGACGGACGTCGACGCGCCTGCGGCCGTCGTCGGCTTCGACGCCGACCGTCGCGAAGCCTACCGCGTGCCGCTCGGCGCCGACCACCCACAGGGGTTGATCGTCGGGTCCCGGGAGGTGTACGTCGGCGGCGAGGACGGGACGCTCCGGGCTATCGATCCAGCCAGCGGGCGGCGCTGGCGCGCCGACGGCGCGCTGCCCGCCCTCGCCGATGGGCGCCTGTACGCCGCGGATGCCCCCCTCGACGGCACCGTCGCCTACGCGGAGCGGGTCGGGGTCGACCGCCGGCTGAGCGTCGGTCCGAAGCGGGCGTGGAGCGCCGGTCCCGCCAGCGGCTTCCCCCACCGCCCCGCCGTCGCCGACGGCCGAGTCGTCCTCGGCACCTACGCGGACGGCGGCGGCGTCCTCGTCGCCGTCGACGCCGACTCCGGCGAGCGACTCTGGGACCCCCGGCCGCTCGGAACCGACGTGTCGACGCCGGCGGTCGTCGGCGACCGGGGGTACGTGGCGGTCGGTGCCGGAGCGGCCGGGTTCGTCGCCCGTCTCGACCTCTCGACCGGCGAGACGCGCTGGCGCGACGACGTGGACTGGAGCGCCTCCGCGCCGGTCGTCGCCGACGGAACGCTCGTGGTCGCCGGCGAGAGAGTAGACGGTGGCGTGGTCCGCGCCTACGACGCCGCCACCGGCGACGCGCTGTGGACGCAGACGTTCGAGGAGAGGCTAAGCGGGCTGGCGCTCGTCGAAAACCGGGTCCTCGTGACGGCCGGGGCCTCGCTGTACGAGTTCAGATAGGCCGGACGCCCGTCCCCGGCCGTTCCGGAAACGCGAGCGTCCCGCCCGCGTAGGTCGGTCCCTCGTAGGCGTCCTCGGCGAGCAGGAGCGCCCCGTCGAGGTCGACGTAGTCGACGAGCGGCGCGAGGTGACAGGCGGCGGCGATGGATGCGGTGGACTCGACCATACAACCGAGCATCACCTCCAACCCCTGAGCGCGGGCGGCGTGGACCATCCGCACCGCCTCGCGGACGCCACCGCACTTCATCAGTTTCAGGTTCGCGACGTCGGCCCGGTCGGCCACGGCGGGTACGTCGGGCAGCGTCCGACAGGACTCGTCGGCGGCGACGGGGAGGGCGCTCCGTTCGTACACCTGCCGAAGGCCGTCGGGGTCCTCCGCGGGCACCGGCTGCTCGACGAACTCGACGCCGAGGTCGGCCAGCCACTCGCTCTTTCGGATCGCCTCGCGGGGCGTCCACGCCTCGTTGGCGTCGACGCGGACCGTCGCGTCGGGGGCGGCGTCGCGGACCGCCGCCATCCGCTCCCGATCCCGGTCGGTCCCGAGTTTCACCTTGAGGATCGAGTAGCCCGCCGCCACCGCGTCGGCGGCCGCTTCGCCCATCGCCTCGGGGTCGTCGATGGGGACCGTATAGGAGGTGGGCGGCGCGCGGCCGGGATCGAGACCGAGGTAGCCGCAGAGCGGAACGCCGAGCCGTCGGGTCGCGAGGTCGTGGCAGGCGACGCTGACGGCGGCGCGAGCGGCGGGGTTGCCACGGACCGTCTCGCGGAGGCGGCGTTCGATCTCCCCGAGTGCGAGGGGGTCGTCGACGGTTTCGACTGCGTCCAGCAAGTCGGGCAGCACCGCACACACCGTGTCGGCCGTCTCGCCGTAGTGGGTGTCGGGCGCGGCGGCGCCGACGCCAGTCTGTCCGCCGTCGTCGCTCACGCGGACGATCACCGTCTCCACCGCCGTCAGCGATCCTCGCGAGATGGTGAAGTCGCCGTCGATGGGGAGGGTCAGCCGCTCGAACTCGGCGTTCATAGCAGGGCGTCCAGGATCTCGTCCGCGCCGAAGCGGACGGGGTCGGTCGCCGGGGCGCCGACGGCGGCGGCGTAGTCGTCCACGGCGGCCCGGGCCGCCTCGTCGGTGTCGAGCGCGCGCGTGTCGAGCGCGCCGGCGGCCACCTCGCTCGGGGCGACCGGTCCTGCGAGGCCGGTGTAGAGATCGACGTACTCCTCGACCGGCGGGAGGGCGAAGGACTCGTAGCCGTGGATGGTCTCGCGGCCGACGCTGTGGGTGAGAACGAGCGAGTCGGGCATCGCGCCGTGGAGCAGGCTACAGGTGACACCGGAGTAGGCGGGATGGACGATGGTCCCCTGTCCCTCGACGAAGAGCACGTCGTGGTCCGCGGCCGCGTCGAGGATCATGCGCTCGACGGCGCCGGCGGCGAAGTCGGCGACGACGCGGTCGACCGGGACGCCCCATCCGGCGATCATGATGCCCGTCTGGCCGGTGGGGACGAACCCGGCGTCGACGCCCCGCTCCCGCGCGGCGGCGACGAGTTCGAGCGTCGTCGTCATCTTCCCCGTCGAGCAGTCGGTTCCGACGGTCAGGACGACGTCGGCGTCGACGTCGCGTGCACGGCCCTCGCTCACGGAGAGATCCGTGGGCGGTCGGCGCACGTCGATCAGGTCGACGCCGTGCTCCGCCGCGAGGGCGGCGAACTCCTCGTCGTCCGCGAGGAAGTAGTGGAGACCGGCGATCACGTCACAGCCGGCCTCGATGGCGGCGCGCACGTCGGCGCGCCACGATTCGTCGAAGCCGCCGCCGATGGGGGCGATGCCGATCAGGAGAGCGTCGGGGGCGGCGACGGCGAGCGCGTCGGTCATCCCCTCGACGATGGGGGCGTCGGGCACGTCGGAGACGTGGTCGGCGACGCGGTCGCCGGCGCGTGTCCGGTCGAGCACCGCGGCCACGTCGTAGTCAGCGTATCGGAGGACGCCGACGGCCGTCTTCGCCCGCTCCGGGAACCGTTCGTGGGCGAGGACCGCCACCGACGCGTCCGGGTCGAGTGACACCATGCCTACGACGAGGTGCGTGAGCCGAATTAACCCCTCCGTTTTCACACAACTTCGAGGACGACCTTCCCGCGCGAGCCGCTCGACGTCACGTGCCGCTGTGCCGCGGCCGCCTCGGCAAGCGGATACGTCGCCTCGATTTCGACCTCGAAGGTGCCGTCGGCCAGGAGCGGGCCGACCCGTTCGAGGATCGGCGCCTGATCGTCGCGGGAGGCCATGATCGACATGAACCGAACGTCGGCGTCGGCGATCTTGCCGGTCATCGACGCCCCGGGGTCGATCCGGATCGGTCCCTCCTCGCCGAGGACGACGATCCGGCCGCCGCGGGCGAGGGCGTCGAGATCGGTCGCGAGGTTGGCTGCGGCGTGGGTCTCCAGTACCACCTCGACGTCGCCGCCCGCCGCCTCGCGGATGCGGTCGGCGGCGTCGTCGCCGCGGTAGTCGACGACGGCGTCGGCGCCGAGGCTGCGGACGAACGCCTCGTCGCCGCTCGCGGTGGTGACGACGGTGGCGCCCGCGTGGGCGGCGATCTGGACGGCCGCGTGGCCGACGCCGCCCGCGCCGCCCTGCACCAGACAGGCGTCGCCGACCGAGAGTTCGCCCCGGTAGACGAGCCCCCGCCACGCCGTCGCGAACGCCATCGCGGCGGCGGCGCCCTCGGCGAAGGACACCCCCGATGGGAGGGGCGCGAGCGCGTCGGCCGGCACGGCGACGTACTCCGCGTACGATCCGGCCTCGAACAGGCCCAGCCCCGTGGCGAACACCCGGTCGCCAGTCGAGAGTCCCTCGACGCCGTCGCCGACCGCCTCGACGACGCCGGCCGCGTCGGCGCCGCCGACGTGTGGCAGGCCGCCCGCAGGCTCGACACCCCCCTCGCGGACGTAGGTGTCGATTGGGTTGACGCTCGCGGCGTGCACCCGGACGAGGGCCTCGCCGTGGCCGGGCTCCGGCGTCGGCACGTCGTCTACCGTCAGTACGTCTGCGTCTCCGTGTTCGTGGTATCGAATTGCCTTCATGATCGTGTGTCGTCGGACCGATCCGCTCCGCCGTCGGCGAGTACTGGCTGAGGTGAAATACGTCCGTCGGGGACGACCGGCTCAGTCGTCGGTGGCCGCCCGTCCGGAGACGCCGTCCGATCCCGGTGGCGCCTCGCCCGTCCGTGCGATGGTCGATCCGGACTCCCGGTCGAAGACGTACCCCTCGTGTCGGTCGAGCTTCACCCCGATCCGCGTCCCCTCCGACAGTCCTTCGGTCGAGTCCTCGACCGCGCGGATCTCGCCAATCGGGGAGTCGACATAACAGAGGCTGTTCTCGCCCATCGGTTCGACGAGATCGAGGTCGGCGTCGAAGTCGCCCTCGCCCTCGGAGACGACGCTGAGCGCCTGTGGGCGGAAGCCGATCTCGACGTCGTCGGAACTCCGCTCTTCGATGTCGGATTTGGCCTTGCGCTCGGCGTCATCGGCCGCGTTCCGAACTTCGAGATCGACCGTCTGCTCGCCGATTTCGACGGTGATCGTCGCTCCGTCGGTCTCACCGTCCCACATGTTCATCTCCGGCATCCCGACGAAGGAGGCGACGAAGCGGTTGTTCGGCTCGCGGTACACCTCGTTCGGCGTGCCGTACTGCTCGATTTCGCCGTCGCTCATCACCGCGATCCAGTCGGAGAGCATCATCGCCTCCTCCTGGCTGTGGGTGACGTAGATGACCGTCTGTTCGGTCTCCTCGACGACGCGTTTGAGCTCCTTGCGCATCCGCACCTTCAGCTTCTCGTCGAGTCCCGTCATCGGCTCGTCCATCAGGAACGCCCGCGGTTCCCTGACGATGGCGCGGGCGATGGCTATCCGCTGGCGCTGGCCGCCGGAGAGTTCGGCGGGGTACTTCTCGACGAGTTCCTCGACCTCCAGGGTCGCGGCCACCTCCCGGGCGCGTTCGTAGCGCTCGTCTTTAGGGACGCCCCGGACCTTCAACGGATAGGCGATGTTGTCGATACACTGCATGTGGGGGTAGAGCGCAATCTCCTGAAACACCATGCTGATGTCGCGCTCCTGGGCCAGCCGGTCCGACACTTCGTCCTCGTCGTAGTAAATTTCGCCGTCGGTCTGATTCTCGAGACCGGCGATACAGCGAAGCGTCGTGCTCTTCCCGCAGCCGGACGGACCCAGTAACGTCAGGAAGTCCCCGTCCGGCACCGTCAGGGTCGATCCCTCGACGGCGACCTCTTTGCCTCTCGGTACGTCGTAGACTTTCCGCAGGTTCTCGATGCGTATCTCAGACATGATCACTCACCTCGTGTGGTGGTTGACTCGCGATACGGCGGACAGCCCCGGTCATCCGAGTCCCCCCACGCTGAAGCCGCGAAGCAGGTAGCTCTGCAGGAAGTACACGAGCAGGAAGGCGGGCAGCGCCATCATCACCGAGGCGCTCATGATGAAGCCCCAGTTGACCGCCTGCTGTTCGATGAACCCGAGCATCCCGATGGGGAGCGTCTTCATCGACTCCTGGGTGAGCAGAAGGTTCGCGAACGTGAAGTCGCTCCACGAGATGGCAAACGAGAAGATGGAGACGGCGATGATCCCCGGCAGCGCCATGGGGATGGCGACGTCGCGCATCGCTCGGAGGCGGCTCGCACCGTAGATCCAGGCGCTCTCCTCGTAGCTGATCGGGACCGTCTGGAAGAACTTCCACATCAGCCAGATGTCGAAAGGCAGCGCGTGTGCGCTGTGGGCCAGGATGATCCCGGGGTAGCTGTTCAGCAGCTGCAGGTCCCGCCAGATCATGAACATCGGCAACGCGAGCAGGAGCGGCGGGAACATGTAGGAGAACAGCACCGACTGCGCGAGGCGCTTCTTGCCGGGGAAGCTGAATCGGGTCAGCGAGTAGCCCGCGAGCGTCGCGGAGACGACGCTGATGACCATCGTCCCGAGCGCGGCGACGATGCTGTTGAGGTAGAAGCGCGCGAACGACGTCTCGGTGAACAGCCCCGCGAAGTTGCCGAGCGTCGGGTTTCGCGGCACGAACAGGAACGTGTTCGAGAACAGCTCCAGTTCGGGCTGGATCGACGCCTTCAGCATGACGTAGGTCGGGAACCCGACCACGATCACCGTCGCCCCGACGAGGAATCTGAACACCCACGTGCTCAGGCGCCGCTGTGTGGCGTGCGGGACGTTGCGGACGTAGTAGTCGATGATACGCTCTATCGGTGATTTGGACGTCGTGTAGCTCATTCGACTCGAACCTCCTGTTCGGGGTTGAACTTACCGAAGTAGATGGCGGCCCCGACGACGAGCGTCAGGAACAGCGTCGAGGCGATGGCGAGCGACTCCCCGAGTTGCCACTGGTTGAACGCCACCCGGTACGCGTACACCGGAAGCGTCGTCGTCGACTGACTCGGGCCGCCCCGCGTCATGATCCAGATGATGTCGAACTTGTTGAACATCCAGATGCCGCGGAGCAACACCACCAGGATGATCATGCCCTTCAGGTTCGGGAGCGTGATGTCCCGGAAGCGCTGCCAGGCGTTGGCCCCGTTGACCCGTGCGGCGTCGTAGTAGCCCGAGGGGATCGCCTCCAGCCGGGCGAGCGACATCATCACGACGAAGATCGACCACTTCCAGCTCGCCGCGACGATGAGCGCGTACATCGCGATGTCGGTGTTGCCGAGGAAGTTGATCGCCTCGTCGATGAGACCGACCCGCATCGCCAGCAGATTGAATACGCCGTAGTTGGGGTTCATCATCCACTGGAAGACGAGACCGACGACGATCACCGGCACGAGGTAGGGGAGCAACACGACCGCTCTGGCGAAGGCGTTCCCCCTGAACGACCGCTGAAGGATGAGCGCGAACGCGATGCCGACGACGATCTGTACCGCCACGGAGCCGAAGCCGAAGATCACGGACTTGACGACGGCGGACCAGTAGAAGCCGTCCTCGAAGAAGATGTGCTCGTAGTTCGCGATGCCGGTCCACTCCCACACCGGGTTGAACGCATTGATCGAGAAGAAACTCCCCGCCAGCGCCCACACGATGGGGAAGACGGCGATGAACAGGAACAGCAACATGACCGGCGAGAGGCTCCCGTAGCCGAGGAACGTCTCGTTCTCCAGCAGGTCGCCGAACCGGTCACGGAACGTGGATTCGTCGACGGACGTCTCGACCCCACTCGTCGGGGTCGCTTCGCCCATCTACGGCCACCCCCACTGGCTGTTCCGTCGCATCACTGTTCGAAGTTCGCCATGACCTCCCGGGACCGATCCCCGGCTTGGTCGATGGCTTCGTCGATGCTCATGTCGCCGTGCAGGTAGTTGAACAGCATGTTGCCGAACGTCGACTCCGAGAACACCGGCGAGGCCAGCGCGTTGTTGGGGTCGGTCTCGCCGACGAGCGTCTTCGCCGTCTCGACCATTTTCACCACGTCCTCGATGCGGATGTTGTCGTTCGGCCGCACCCACGTGTCGATGAACTCGTTGTCGAGGAACTCCTCGTCGTCGACGGCCGCCGGGAACGGCGGCAGATTGTGTAGTGGCGCGATGTGCAGCAGGTCGTACAGCGGTTCGGGGCGGGACATGAACTGTATGAACTCCCTTGCGCCCTCCTTGTTGTCCGCGGCGTCGAACATCACCCACCCCTCGGAGAAGGCCTGGTGAGTCTGCTCGGCCTTCGACGGTGGGTGCATGAGACCGGTGTCCTCGGCGACGGCCTCGTTATTCGCCACCGCCTGCTGGAGCGGGCGCGCCCCGAAGTACTTCACCGTGTTCGACTGTTCGGACCAGTACGACTCGATCTGTGGGCCGTAGTCGTACCCAGAGCCGTCGATAGAGTACTCGTTGAGCTGGCCGATGTACTCCAGGACCTCCTTGGTTAGTTCGCGGCTCTCGCCCTGGTCCATCACGACCTCGACGGTGTCCCCGTCGCGGGCGAATATCTGCCCGCCGTTCTGGAACATGTGATCGATGTAGTACTCGGTTGCCATCAGGGTCTGCCCGGCCGGAACGGTCGTTCCGCGGCGGTCGCCGGCCCCGTCGACGGCCTGCACGCCCTCCAGGTACTCGTCCCAGGTCGGTTCGTTCGGCGTCATCCCGGCTTCCTCCTCCCACGAACTCACCCGATACCAGTCCATCGTCATGTTGACCCAGATGGGGACGACGTACTGGTTGCCCTGCAACGAGAAGAGGAAGTCGTCGTTGAAGTCGTAGCCGTACAACTCTTCCATCCAGGTCGCCTGATCGCTCAGGTCCGCGAGGACACCCTGAAGCGCCAGCCCGCCGCCTTTCTCCGGCGCAGTCGTCGTCAGTTCAGGCGGATCGCCGGCCTGCAACAGCCGTGAGATGCGGGCCGACTGGCTCGACCCGACGCCGACGAACTCCAGTCGGACGCCGTAGCCCGTCTCCTCGCTGAATCGCTCCGCCCACTTCTGGTAGTACTGCTTGAATGCGGAGCTGTTCTCCGCCGAGAGAAAGTGAACCTCGCCTCGATCACCCGAGATCGTTCGTTGCTCGCCCGCGGGTGTGCCGCCACCGCTACCGCCACCGCCGCCACCGCCGCCACCGCCACCCGAACAGCCAGCCAAAGTGGTTGCTACTGCAGCCGCTACCCCCGATCGTTTGAGAAAGCTTCGTCGACTCTCTACCATGGTATGCCACCACATTTACCATGTCAATAGCTATCGTATAAACTTTGTCTTAATTAATTAATACGAACTCGTCGTCTCCCCCACGAGCGTCCACGCGTTTATCCACCGCTCGGCCGTACGGGGGGTATGGCTGTGTACCAACGCCGGACGCGCGTCGCCGCCCCGCTCGATACGGTGTGGGACTTTCACTCCCGCGTGAGCGGACTGGAGGCGCTGACGCCCGGGTGGCTGAACCTCCGCGTCGAGTCGGTTCGAGGGCCGGACGGGGACCCCGACCCCGAGATTCTGGAGACGGGAGCGCGCATCGAGGCGTCGGTCCGGCCGTTCGGCGTCGGGCCACGACAGCGGTGGACCTCGGTCATCACCGCGCGCGAGCGCGAGGACGGCGCGGCGCACTTCCGCGACGAGATGGAGGGCGGTCCGTTCCGTCACTGGGAGCACACCCACCGCTTCTTCGCCGACGGGGCGGAGACGGTCGTCGACGACCGGGTGGTCTACGCGCTGCCGCTCGGCCGACTGGGCGAGGCGGTCGGACCGCTCGCACGGGTCGGCTTCGAACCCATGTTCCGGTACCGGCACCGGCGGACGCGCGCAGTACTCGAATGAACGGTTTTGAGGCCGGCGCTCCAACCGCCGACCATGGACGTCGTCGACATTGACCACGTCGCGCTCCGCGTGCGCGACGTGGACCGCGCGCTCGAATTCTACCACGACCTGCTGGGCATGGCGATCCGCGACCGCGACCGGTTCGAGACCGGCGAGGTGCCGTACGTCGCCGTCGTCGCCGGCGGCCGCCACCTCCATCTCGTCCCGACGGACGATCCCATCGACGTCGGGGGCGAACACGTCTGTCTCCTCCTGCGCTCCGACGGCACGGGGACGCGGGCGGAGATCGACGCCCTGCTCGACGACCTTCGGGCGGCGGGCGTCGAGGTGGAAGCCGACGAGCCACACGAGCGCTACGGCGCGTACGGCCGCGACTGGGCGGCGTACGTGCGCGACCCGGACGGACGCCGGGTCGAACTCAAGCTTCACTGACGCTCACGCGTCCGCCGTGCCGACGCCGTGACGTAGATGCCCGCGAGGACGACCGAACCACCGACGAGCGTCCCCGCAGTCGGCACTTCGGCGAGGAGGAGCGCCGCCAGTACCGTGCTCCCGACGGGTTCGCCGAGGAGTGAGACGCTGACGACGTGGGACTCGACGTGGCCGAGCGCCCAGTTGACGACGGTGTGCCCGAGGACGCCCGGACCGAGCGCCATGGCGGCAAAGAGCGCCCACTCGTGGGGCGGATACGCGAGCAGGGAGTGGCCGCGGCCGACGGCGACGGCGAGGAGGACGAGCGCACAGGCCGTGTAGACGACCGTCACGTAGGGCAGGACGGCCAACCGTCGCCGGAGCGACCGCCCGGTGAGGACGTAGCCCGCGGCCGCGACGGCGCCGAGGAGTGCGAGAGCGTTACCGTAACGGGCGCCCGCGAGGGTCGCCGGATCGGCGGCCGCACCGAGCGTCGGGGCGAACGACAGCCCGACCATCCCGACGAGGGCGACGCCGATGCCGACGAGGCCCCGGCGGGGCACGCGCTCGCCGAGGAGGAGCCACGCCCCGACGACGACGAAGATCGGTTGGGCCTGGACGAGCGTGACGCTCGCGGCGACGGTGGTGTGATCGAGACTCTCGAACCACGCCACGAAGTGGACGGCGAGCAGCACGCCCGCGGCGACGGCGACCAGTCCGTCCCGACGGCCGATCCCGGGGTGACCCCGCCCGCGCCGACGGGCGAGCGGGGCGAGCGCGCCGACGGTGAACGTCACGCGATACAGCGCCTTGACGACGTTCGGCGCGTCGCTCCAGCGCACCAGGATCGCGCTCGTGCTGATCGCGAGCACCGCGACGCCGAGGGCGAGGAGGGGCGAAACGACGGGGTCGTCGGTCGCGGACACGGCTTCCGGATCGACCGGCGGCGGTTTACCGATGTCGACCGACGGGGGTTCACACTGTTCTCAGATGCGGTATATCGAAGAATAAATTTCTTCAAAGACCCGCTTGTCGAATTATTTGGCATCATTTACGTGGTTGGAGATATGAGTACACTCCGATGACGCGTTCGATACGCGATTGGTTGTGGATACTGGCCTTCGCCGTGCTCGTCACGTTCTCGGTCCCCTGGTTCCTCTGGGGGTCGTCGACGGTGGTCGCCGGCCTACCCGTCTGGCTGTGGTGGCACGTCGGCTGGATGGGCGTGGCCTCGGTCGTCTTCGCACTGTTCACCCGGACCGGATGGGATCGGCTGATGGGCGTCGACGCCGACCGACTCGGCGGAGGTGGACCGTGACGCTCCAGCCGCTCGGCATCGTCGTCGGCTACCTCCTGCTGGCGCTCGGGGTGGGCCTGCTCGCCTACCGCGTCGGCGGGAACGACGCCGAGGACTTCTATCTCGCCAGCCGGACGCTGGGGACGCTCGTCTTGCTCTTTACCACCTTCGCGACCCTGCTCTCCGCGTTCACGTTCTTCGGTGGCCCGAACCTCGCGTACGCGGCCGGTCCCGAGTGGATCCTGGTCATGGGCGTGATGGACGGGGTGCTTTTCGCCATCCTGTGGTACGTGATCGGCTACCGGCAGTGGCTCATCGGCCGCGCCCACGAGTACGTCACGCTCGGCGAGATGCTCGGTGATCGCTTTGCCTCCCCCGGACTGCGGGGACTCGTCGCGGGCGTCAGCCTCCTGTGGCTGTTCCCCTACGTCATGCTCCAGCAGATGGGTGCCGGCGAGGCGCTCCGGGGGCTGACCGGCGGCGCCATCCCCTACTGGGGCGGCGCCGCGCTCATCACCCTCTTCATGATCGTCTACGTGATGCTCGCAGGGCTGCGCGGCGTGGCGTGGACCGACACCCTGCAGGGGCTGTTCATGCTCTCGATCCTCTGGGTCGCGGTCGTCTTGATCGTGAGCGCCGTCGGCGGCGTCGGCGCCGCCACGGCGGGGATGGTCGACGCCAACCCCGACTTCGCCGCGCTCGGCGGCGGTCTCTACACCCCGCAGTTCATCGTCTCCTCGGCGGTCACCATCGCCTTCGGCGTCGCCATGTTCCCCCAGATCAATCAGCGCTTTTTCGTCGCCAGATCGGCGACCGTGCTGAAACGCTCCTTCGCGCTCTGGCCGGTGCTCGTCCTCCTCCTCTTTGTCCCCGCGTTCATGCTCGGCGCGTGGGCCGCCGGTCTCCCCATCGAGGTGCCCGAGGGGGCGAACGTCCTCTCCGTGCTCCTGGCCGAGTACACGCCGACGTGGTTCGCGGCGCTCGTCGTCGCCGGCGCGATGGCCGCGATGATGTCCTCCTCGGACTCCATGCTCCTCTCGGGATCGTCCTACTTCACCCGCGACCTCTACCGTCCCTTCGTCGATCCCGCCGCGAGCGAGCGCCGCGAGGCGTGGATCGCACGGATCGGCGTCGCCGTCTTCGCCACGCTCGCGTTCGTCGCCAGCCTCACGCGGCCGGGGACGCTCATCGAAGTCGGCGACACCGCGTTCTCCGGGTTCGCCCTGCTGGCACCGCCGGTCATGATCGCGCTCTACCGGGAGGCGACCACCCGCGACGGGATGATCGTCGGCGTCGCGGTCCCGCAGGTCCTCTATCTCCTGCACGTCCTCGTGCCCGCGACGACCGTCCGGGTGACGGGGACGAGCGTCGACCTCCTCGCTCGAACCTACGGTGGGTGGGACGTGGCGCTCGCGTTCATGCTCCTCGGTGGGCTCCTCACCGTCGGCGTCTCGGCCGTCTCGTCGCCGTCGATGGGCGAGGACGCGGCCACGTTCGCCGTCGGCGGCGACTGACCCGGTCTCCGGAACATCTACTTGTACCCCGCGTCATCCTCCATCCATGAGCGACATTCTCGACGACGAGACCGCCGCGAAGATCGTCAAGACGATCCGAGAGAACGAGCAGGAAAGCCCCCACTTTCAGGCGACGATGATCAACTTCGTCTACTCGCTCCACCAGAGCGACGGCGGTCTCGACGAGATCGACCTCGACGAGGGAGAGGTCGACGAGATCCTGCAGGACCTGCCGACCAACCCCAAACTCGAACTGACGTACATGGACTAAGCCGTTCGCTCCGCCCACGGACGCAGGATCGCGTGGACGGCCTCGTTCATCGGCACGTCGACGCCGGCCGACTCCGCGTGTCGAACGACCGAGCCGTGCAACGCGTCGAGTTCTAGCCGCTTGCCGTGGGTCAGGTCGTAGTGCAGCGAGGAGTACATCTCCGGGTCCAGTTCCCGGACGAACTCGCACCACTCGTCGACGACCGTCTCCGGGAGGTCGACGCCCTCCGCCCGCGCGACGGCACTCACCTCGGCCATGAGCCGCCGGTACATCGCCCACGACGCCTCGACCTCGCGAATCTCGCCCAGTGGCAGGCGGGTCGTCGCCGTCATCCCCGCCTGCGCACAGATGAGGCAGAACTTCCGCCAGAGTTCGACGCGGACGTCCTCGGCGAGGACGGACTCGACCCCCTCGCACGCCGAGAGTGCGTCGTCGAGCGCCTCGATCCGGGGGGTCCGTTCCCCGTCGAGTTCACCGAAGACGAACCGCGCGGGACCGCCCGTGTGGGCGACGACGCCCGGGTCCGCGATGGTCGAGAAGATGTAGGCCACGCCGCCGGCCACGTGCTCCTCGCCGACGACGTCGGCGAGCCACGTCTCGTTGTCGACGCCGTTCTGGAAGGAGACGACGGCCGTCCCGTCGTCCAGAAGCGGCGCGAGATCCGTCGCCGCGTCGCCCGTATCGTACGACTTCACGCAGAACAGCACGTAGTCACAGGGACCGATCTCGGCCGGATCGTCGGTCGCCGGGCACTCGACCGTCGTGTCGCCCGCGACACTCTCGACGCGCAACCCCGACGACTGGAGGGCGGCGAGGTGGTCGCCGCGCGCGATCAGATGTACCTGGTGACCGGCGTCCGCGAGTCGGGCACCGAGGTAGCCACCGACGCCTCCCGCTCCGAAGACGGCGAACTTCATAGCGGGCGTACGACCGAGCCGACGAAAGTGGTTTGGGATCGGGGCGAGGGGTAGCGTTCAGAGAAGCCAGCGAAACGGAGAGCACCTCGAAAGCGTCGTCGCGGATGCGGAGCCGTGTCGGGACCGACGCGCCAGTCCCGCCGGTGCGTCGAAAATATTGTGATCGACCCTGGACTATTCATTATCCTGGCACCTCGTCCCGCTCGGGGTCCCAAACTCTCCCTGTACCATCGTCCCATTGGGACCCCCGTCCGTACCGCGAGTCGACGACGTCGGATGTCTACAGCGGTGTCGTAGCTCGTCGCGTCGAAACCAACGAGACGGGGGAGAGAGCCGCCTCGCCGATGGGACGAACAGAGCCGCCGACGGGATCGATCCGAATCGGCGGCGAACCCCACGAGAGGGGCGTCCGCGAATGAGTCGTGACGATATACAAACGTGCCGCCCAAATTCTCAAACGCTGGAACGCCCGTCAGGCGTCGGCCGGCGGCAGCCCCTCGTCGTTCACCACGTCGCCGTCCTCGTCGACGGTGACGACGCCGCGGTTGTTCACCGCGTACGGGTCGAGTCCGATCTCCTCCATGAATCCCTTGTAGAGGCGTTCGACCGTCTCGCCGTCCTTCTGGCGGTCCGACGCACGGTCACAGAGTTCGATCAGGTCCTCGGGCACGTCGTTCTCGTGGACGATCCAGTGGTTGATGAGATCGGAGAGCCGGCGGATAGGCGAGGTGAAGTGGCCGTAGATGTCGAAGTTGAGCGCGTGGTGGCCGCCGAAGGGGTCGTTCATGTACTTCGCCCGCGGCATCACTTTCAGTACCGCCCGCTGGATCTTCGACAGCATACGGTCCGGCGCCGTCTCCAGCGCCCCGTTGACGGCTTTCCGGGGGTCGTCCCACTTGTCCGACGGAATCGAGACGCCGTTCAGCTCCTGGATCTCGCGGAGGGCGTCGTTCCACTGGTCCGGGGTGGGCTGTGGGTGGACGCGGTACATCGCCTCGACGCCCCGGTTCCACATCAGTTCGTGCGTGACGGCCTTGTTGGCTTTCAGCATGCACTCCTCGATGATGGTGTGGGCGCGGTCCCGCCGCGGATTGAGCACGAGCGATCCGTCCGCCTTGCGCTGTTCGTGCATCCGGTCGGCGAGTTCGAACGCGAGCGTGTTCTCGTCGTGGAGCGGCGCGTCCGGGTCCTCCAGTCGGTTCTCACACTGGCTGTAGGTGAGTCGCTCGTCGCTCCGGATGACGGACTTGTAGATGTCGAGCGTCTCGAAGGAGAGCGTCTCGGGGTCGAGCTCCATCTCGACCGTGTGTGCGAGGCGGTCCTCCTCGGGGACGAGCGAACACACCGTCTCCGCGAGCGTCGGCGGGAGCATGTGGATGGTGTACGAGGGGAGGTAGACGGTGTTGCCCCGCTTTACCGCCTCCTCCCACATCGACGAATCGGGGTGGACGTAGTGGGTCACGTCCGCGATGTGGACCCAGAGCCGGTAGGCGTCCTCCTCCTCGCGGACGCTGATGGCGTCGTCGAAGTCCTGGGCGTCGATGGGGTCGGTCGTCCACGTGGTCAGCTCCCGGAGGTCCTGCCGGTGATCGAGTTCGTCCTCGATCTCCGCTCCGACGTCCTCCGTGCGCTCGCGCGCTTCGCGACGGACTTCGGGGGGGAATTCGTCCCTGATCTCGAACTCCTCGAACAGCTCCTCGCGTTTCTCCTGCAGCTGGCGGGCCTCGGCCGGCGTAATCTCGACCGGACCCTGGCCCTCGGCCGTCCCGGCCTGGGCCTGCGCCTCAGAATCGTTCGTCATGCCCCGAACTAGAGGGGAGGGGTAGTTAGACGTGTCGGGCGGGCGAGCGCCCGGTCAGGATTCGGGTTCTTCGGCGGAGCCGTACCGCTCCTCGACGGCGCCGTAGTAGCGTTCGAGAAACGTGCCCTGCGAGAGGGTCTCGTCCTCGCCGATGTCGACGAGCAGCGCTTCGAGTTCGTCGCGGGGCTGGTGACAGAGGTTCCGGTAACACTCCTTGCAGAGGTGTTCGAACTCCTTGCCGTGTCGGCTCCAGCGGTCGCCCTCCTTGTCGTACTCGCGGGCCTCGGATCGGTGGAGCGAGGTGCCACACGCGATACAGACGACCGTCTTCCGATTCCGCCCCCCGTCCGATCCGGAACGCCACATGGCCGAAGCCAGGCACCACGACCACTTAGCGTTTGTTGCGCGTCCGACGCACGGCGGACGCGCTCACTCGTCGTTTCCCATCACCGTCAGCACGGGGCGATCGGCGCCGAGCAGGACCGACTGCGTGGTGCTGCCGAAGAGCGTCTTGCCGATTGGGCTTCGCTTGCGCCCGCCGATCACGAGGTAGCTCGCGTCCCGCCGGTCGGCCTCCGCGACGATCTCCGACGCAACCTCGCCGACGCGGCCGAGCGGCGAGACGTCTTCGTCGTCGTCGAGCGTCTCGTCGATCACCGCCCGAGCGACGGTCTCGGCGTGGGCCTCACCGTCCTCGACCGAGTACTCGGCGCCGCTCCTGTCGCCCGTCTTCCCGTCCCGTCCGTACTGTACCCCTGGGGCGAGCGACGCGATGGCGCTTCCCGGCTGGGAGATGGCGTCCCACCGTTCCTCGAATCGCTCCTGCGGCATCACATGCAACACGACGAGGGGTTCCTCGTGGGCCTGTGCCATCTCGTGTCCGACGCGCACGACCGGATCGGGCGTCGTCTCGCCGTCGACCGTTGCGAGGATCACCATACCGTCTGATTCAGATCGACGGCACGAAAAACGTTGCCGCCGACGATAATCAGTATTATCCGCCGAGCGGTCTACGACAACACATGGACGTCAAATCCCGCCATCACCTGCGGAGCGACGAGATACGGGACCTGGAGTCGACCCTCGAGGACGCGCTGGGCGTCACCCTCGACGGCGACACGTACGAACGCGTCGACCTCGTCGACACCGAGTTCGACCTCGTGCTCGTCGACGGCGACCCCTCCGTCTTCTACGTCGACGGCGAACCCTTCCTGACGGTCCGGGGCGCGAACGCCTACCCACCGGAGCGTCGCGTCGTCACCGTCGACGCCGGCGCCGTCCAGTTCGTCAGCGACGGCGCCGACGTGATGCGACCCGGCATCGTCGACGCCGACGAGACCATCGACCCCGGCGACCTCGTCGCCATCGTCGAGGAGACACACGGCAAGGCGCTGGCGGTGGGCCGGGCGCTCGAACCCGGCGCCGACCTGCCCGGCGAGTCGGGGAAGGTCGTCGAATCCGTCCACCACGTCGGCGACGAACTCTACGAGTTCTCGGTCTGATACCGCTCGACTGCGGCCTCGTACCCCCGTTTCGCCCGTCGGTACGTCTCCCGCAGGTCGGCGACCGGCGTCTCGCTGGCGTCGACGCGCAGGTCGTGATACAGGGGTTCAGGTCCCGACTCCGGCGTCGAGACGGCGACAGCCGCGCTCCCGACCGGCAGGTCCCGCCCGTCACCGCCCGCGCGCTCTCCCGCCGCGAGCGCCGTGAGCAACCGATTGGCGAGCGGCGCGGCGCGTTCGTTCTCCGCGTATCCCCGTTCCAGCGCGTCGAGGACGCCCTCGTCGGCCAGCGAGGTGCCCGCGACGGTGTAGTCGTCGCCGACGCGGTGGGCGGCGACGGGCCGGCAGTCGTCGCCGGTGCGGGCGGCACCCGAGTCGGCGCCGACGCCGTGGACCTGTCGACGAGCGGTCGCCTCGACGCCGTCCGCGGCCGCTAGCGCGTCGAGTACGGCGTCGAGACCCCGGCCGTCGGCGAGTCCGGACAGACACCGCGAACCGAGATTCCGGTCGGCCACGCCGGCCACCGCGACGGCGCCCCTGTCGTCGACGTGCGGACAGACGCTCCCCACCGCCGGAACCCGGGCCGCGGCGGCGACGCCGAACCGACACCCTGCCTCGCTCCGCTCCCGGACGCAGATGCTGTAGGTCACGGCGGAGGAAGGGTCCCGAGAGACGAAAAGCCCCGGCGTCTGACGCAAGAACTATTGAGCCAGTGGTTCCTGTAGGTACCATGGGCATCATGAGCAAGATCCTCGGCGGCGGCGGCACCCACAGCACCGAGGACTACGTGGAACTGAACCTGGACGACTTCGACACGGCACGCGGCGAGGCGGGCATGCAGGTCCACATCGCCGAGATCAGCGAACAGCGCGACGCCATGGCGATCAAAGACGCCGTCTACGACGGCGACCTCGTCATCGCGGACATCACGCGGATGAGTCCGAGCGACAGCGTCGTCGACCGAATCCTGGAGGACCTCAAGCAGGTCGCCCGCGAGGTGGACGGCGACGTGGTCCAGAAAGGCGACGATCAGATCATCGTCGCGCCCACGGGCGTGGCGATCAGTCGCGAGAAGCTGTCGTAGTCGGCCGCGACCGACAGCGTTTCACCGATCCGGTCCCCAGTCTGGCGTAGATGAGCAAGGACTACATCGAGGTTCGCGGGGCCGAGGAACACAACCTCAAGGACCTCGACGTCCGCATCCCCCGCGAGGAGTTCAGCGTCGTCACCGGTCTCTCCGGATCGGGCAAGTCGTCGCTCGCCTTCGAGACGGTGTACGCCGAGGGCCAGCGTCGCTACATCGAGTCCCTCTCGGCCTACGCCCGGAACTTCCTCGGGC
>Ga0207720_100150_pt1 | contig 65712 bp, 75 predicted proteins | sample A23P2SouthBayCA_2_FD_187751 | JGI IMG/M metagenome (GOLD analysis project Ga0207720, IMG submission 187751) | Aerobic enrichment media microbial communities from Eden Landing Ponds, California, USA - A23 E3 (2) (SPAdes) | ecosystem: Environmental > Aquatic > Marine > Unclassified | place... | reverse complement strand
CCTGGATTCTCGCCCTCGAGGAACGCAGCCAGCGTCTCGAGTCCGAAGATCGACGCTTCTGCCTCGAGTGCTAGTAACGTCCGTACTTTGCCGGCCATGCCGCCGGTCACGTCAGTCGCGTCGCTGTCCCCGAGAACGTCGGCGACGGCGTCGAACTCGTCGATCCGGTCGATAACGGCGTCCGCGTCGTCTAACACGCCGGGGACCGTCGAACAGAGGCCGATTCGATCGGCGTCGAGATCCGCAGCGAGTTCGGCGACGAGTTCGTCGCCACTGACAATCGTCGCACCCGCGCCCGCGTGGGCGACCACGTCACCGTGGAGGACGGGGACGAACCCCTCGCCGAGCATCGTCTCGACCTGTCCGGTCGGGAGCTCGAGCGTCCCATCACGATCACGGTGGGCCGCCGAAAACGGATGGACTGGCACTGCCTGCACGTCGCGTTCGAGCAGCCGACGCAGGACGAACTGATTCAAGGTCTTCATCGCGCCGTGGATGGCGAGGGCTGCGTTCGCGTCGTGGGTTCCCTCGGTGGTACTGACGCCGTGCTTGCTGGCGTTGTGGTGTCCGAAGCTCCCGCCGCCGTGGACGATAACGAGATCCTCGCGTCCCGCCTCGAGTGCCGCCGCGATTGCGTCGGCAGCCCGCTCGAGTGCGTCGCCGTCGAGCGTTTCCGGGCGGTCCTTCTCGGTGATGACGCTGCCGCCGAGTTTCAGGACGATCATTCGAGTCGCTTCACCCCGTCCTCGGCGAGTTCGGCGCGGAAGGTGTCTTCACAGCCCGGCGTAAAGGACAGTGCCGTCTCGGTTTCGGGCGTCGGATCCAGCGCGACGATACAGCCACCGCCGCCGGCACCAGTGAGCTTCGCGCCGTGTGCGCCCGCGTCGCGGGCCGCCCAGATCATCGTGTCAAGCGACCGTGAAGAAACTCCAAGCGCCGACAGCAGACCGTGATTGAAGTCCATTAGCCGACCGATCTCCGCGATGTCGCCGTCGGCCAGCGCCTGTTCACCGTTGCGGACGATGTCACCGATCGCCTCGACCGTGTCGGCTGCGAAGTCGTACTCATCGCGCAGGTCGCGAACGCCAGCGACCAACTGTCCGGTATCGCCGGCCCCACCGTCGAAGCCGATCACGATCGGCAGATCGGGGGCCTCGAGCGACCGACAGTCGTCGCCCTCGACGCGGACTGCGCCGCCGGTCGCCGAACAGAAGGTGTCTGCTCGGGAGGCCTGTCCGTCCTGCACCTGGTATTCTGTCTGGTAGGCCCGCTCGGCGAGTTCGTCGGGCTCGAGGGTGACGCCGAGTTCGCGTGCGGCAGCGTCGATGGCTGCGACGACGACCGCTGCCGAGGAGCCAAGGCCCGCGCCCAGCGGAATGTCGCTTTCGATCGTCACGTCGAAGCCGACGTCGTCCTCGCCGGTCACGTCGCGAACCTGCGCGATTGCCTCGTCGACGTAGCCCATCGCAGCGCTGATCAGCGACTCCGAGACGTCGACGTCCGGGCCGTTCCCCGGCGTGCCGTCGTATTCGACAGTAAAGCCGTTCAGACTGAGGTCCTCGGCATGGACGCGGAGCTTACCGTCGTCGCGTCGCTGTACTTCCACCCGCGCTCGCCGCTCGATCGCACACGGGACGGCGGGCTCGCCGTAGACGACCGCGTGCTCCCCGAACAAATACACCTTGCCGGGAGCGCTCGAGAGTGTCATGCCCGGCGATTCGCACGACGACGGTTAATAGCTATCTTTGTCTCTGCGCTTGCAGTCGGCGCGGTGTCGACCGGAACGCAGGCGGACTTATGACGGTGGGGCCGTACGACGGTCGTATGACACTCGTCTTGCCGAGCGAACTCGTCGTCGATCGGTTCTTGCCGACCGTGCGGGCAATGGTGGCGACGCGACTCGCCGACCGTGGGCTGACCCAGAAGGAAATCGCCGCCGAACTCGGCGTGACTCAGGCTGCGGTCAGCAAGTACATCGGCGGCGAGGGTGGTGGCGACGACCGCTTTCGCGACGATCCCGAAACCGTCGCAACTGTCGACCGGATCGCCGATGGCCTCGCAAGCGGCGAACTGGACGGCTACGACGCACTCGCCGAACTCCTCGCGTTGATCCGTAACCTCGAGGATCGCGGCCCGATCTGTGAACTCCACGAGGAAGCGATGCCCGAGTTACAGGGACTGGGCTGTGATCTCTGCGTTCGGGGGCTCGATCCCGACGTGCGTGCCGAACGCGATGTGCTCTCGAACGTCCGGACCGCCGCGCGGACGCTCGCTGCGATCCCTGGCATGGCCGACTCGATTCCGAACGTCGGGACCAACGTCGGGATGAGCCTGCTTGATCCAGCCGACGAGACCGACATCGCTGCGATCCCCGGCCGGATCTACGCTATGGGCGGCCGGATCGAGATCCCGGCCAATCCCGAGTTCGGTGCCTCGAAACACGTCGCGACGGCGATCATCGCCGCCAACACGGTCGACTCGAGTATCCGTGGTGCGACCAATGTCGCCACCGACGACGACCTGCTCGCGGCCGCCACGGAACTGGGCATCGAGCCACTCGAGTTCGACGCCACCTACGAGGACCGCGGCGAACACCTCAGACGCCGCTTCGAAGAGCGTGGGTCAGTTCCCCGCGTCGCCTACCACCGCGGCGCGTTCGGGATCGAACCCGCGACCTACGTCTTCGGGACGACGGCCGTCGATGCCGCCGAACTGGTCGAACAGTTGCTCGCGGACGGGTCGTAATCACGCGGCCTCGAGTGCCGCTGCTGGTCGTACTACTCTACTCGCGGTGTAAGCTGCGGTGAGAAAACGAACAGCGCCGATATCGAACGCCTTAGACCGTGCTCTCGAAGTCCTCGAGCGAGTAGGACGGCTCTGCGCCGCGGCGGTCGAGGACCTCGTTGGCCAGCAGCCAGTAGACGACCGAGAGGGCCTTGCGACCCTTGTTGTTCGTCGGGACGACGAGGTCGACGTTGCTGAGCTGGTTGTTCGAGTCACACATCGCGATGACCGGGATGCCGACCGTGATGGCCTCTTTGACGGCCTGGGCGTCGCCGATCGGGTCAGTGACGACGAGCACGTCCGGCTCGATGTAGCCGTCGTACTTCGGGTTGGTCAGCGTGCCTGGGATGAAGCGACCGGTGCGGGCGCGAGCGCCGACGGCCTCGGCGAACTTCTCGGCTGGGAAGCGACCGTACTGGCGCGAGGACGTGACCAGGATCTGTTCGGGGTCGTAGTTGGCGAGGAAGTCCGCGGCCGTGCGGATCCGACCGTCGGTCTTCGAGACGTCCAGCACGTAGAGACCGTCGGTTCGGACGCGGTGGATGAACCGCTCCATGTCGGCGGTCTTCTGCTGGGTCCCGATGTGGACGCCAGCGCCGAGGTAGTCCTCGACGGGGATCAGCAGGTCCGCTTCCTCGTCGGACATGACGTCGTCGTCGAGGGTTGGACCGGCGTCCTCCTCGGCGGCGTCGTCGGCTTCTTCGGCCTCGGCCGCGGGGGCTCCCTCGGCGTCGGCGGGCTGTTCGGCTGCAGACTCGACATCCTCCTCGGCGGCGGGGCCAGCCCCTTCGGCTGGCTCCTCGTCGATTTCCTCCTCGGCGGCGTCGAGCCCTTCTTGGGTTGCGTCGTTGTCTGTCATGTCGCGTCGTCTGCGATTCGAATGAGCTCGTTTAGCTTTGCAGTTCGCTCGCCGCCGACGGCACCCGTCTTGATGTAGGGGGCGTCGGTCGCGACGGCGAGGTGTGCGATCGTCGCGTCTTCGGTCTCGCCCGACCGGTGAGAGACGACCGAGTCGTAGCCGTTCTCGGTTGCGAGTTCGATCGCGTCGAAGGCGTCCGAAAGCGTCCCGATCTGGTTTGGCTTGATCAGGATGCTGTTGGCCGCGTCACGATCGATGCCCTCGACGAGACGGTCGGTGTTCGTGACGAACAGGTCGTCACCGCAGATCAGCGTCTGATCGCCGACTTCGTCGGTGAGATCGGCGAAGGCGTCGTAATCGTCCTCGTCGAGCGGATCCTCGACATAGACGAGGTCGTATTCCTCGACGAGATCGGCGATGTATGCGATCTGCTCGTCGGTGTCGCGGTTCTGGTCGCTGTACTCGTAGGTACCAGAATCGGCGTCGTACAGCTCTGCACCGGCGACGTCGAGGCCGAATTTGATCTCGAAGCCGACCTCGTCTTCGACCATCGAAACCGCCTCGTCGACGATTTCGAACGCGTCGCCGTCGTCGATCGACGGTGCCCACGCGCCCTCGTCGCCCTTGCCACAGGGGACGCCACGTTCGGACAGCAGATCAGAGACGGCAGCGTGGACGGCCGCGTTGGCAAAGACGGCGTCTTCGACGCTTGGTGCGCCGACGGGTGCCGCCAAGAACTCCTGAATGTCGGTTGCGTCGGCAGCATGTTCGCCACCGCCGACGACGTTACCGAGCGGAATCGGGAAGTTGTTGCCGCGGAACGTCCCACCGAGGTGCTGGAACAGCGGAGCACCGAGCACGTCGGCACCGGCCTTTGCGGCAGCCATCGAGATGGCGACCGCGCTGTTGGCACCGATCTCCGAAAAGTCGTCGGTACCATCAGCAGCGTGCAATGCGGCGTCGACGTCACGCTGGTTGCCCGCATAGACCTCGCCGACGAGCCGCGGCACGGCGTGTTCTCGAGCCGCAGCGATCGCCTCGGACGGCGGCCGCTCGACGGCTTCGTACTCGCCAGTGCTGGCACCGCTCGGTGCTGCAGCACGGCCGAAGCCGCCGCTTTCGGTCACGACGTCGGCTTCGACCGTCGGGTTGCCTCGCGAGTCGAGGATGCGTCGCAGTCGGATATCTGTGATGAGTGTCATTTGCGATCGTACCCCCGCTTGACGGTAAACGGCAACACGCCGGCGTCGTACTCCTCGGCGGCGATGAGGATCGGTTCCGTCTGCTCGGTTTCGATCAACACCGGCGCGCCATACGAGACCTGCAGCGCTCGTGCACCGAGGATGCGTGCTTTCTCGTAGCGGTTGTGCTGTTGTTGTTGCATTGTTACTGGTACGGGGAGACGATGTCGACCAGGTCTTTGTGACTGACGAGCATCCGCCGACAGCAGTAGCGGTCGACGCCGAGCTCGTCGAGGACCTTTTCGGGGTCCTCGTCGCCCTCGTTGGCTCGTTCGTCGAACTCCTCCCAGTGTTCGCCGACGACGTTACCACAGGTGAAACACCGGACCGGTACCATCATGCGTTGATCACCTTAGCGGTAGGACTTCTGGTAGCGCGCCCGAGCGCCCGGGCCGCCCCATTTCTTGGGTTCGGACTGGCGAACGTCGTTGACCAGCAGCGACCGGTCGAACTCCATGAACGCGTCGCGGAGTTCGGCGTCGTTGGTGTGCTGGACGATGCCGCGTGCGATGGCAGTGCGGACGGCGTCTGCCTGACCGCTGATGCCGCCTCCCTCGACGCGGACGTCGATGTCCATCTCACTGCGCAGGTCCTCGCCGACGATGCGGAACGGCTCGAGCATCTTGAGCCGGGACATCTCGGGTTCGACCAGTTCGACGGGCTGGGAGTTGATTCGAACGCGACCCTCGCCCTCGTGGACCGTCGCTCGCGCGACGGCCGTCTTTTTCTTGCCACTCGTGTTGGTTACCATGTGACGTTAGCACCTAACTGTTCGGACACTTCGTGTAGGTGGACGAAGCGGATATTCGATAGGCGATCCAGCGACGTTCCCTCGAGCACTTCCGAGTCCCGCTCGTCGTCGTCCTCGTAGGGGTTGCCGACGTAGACGCGGACGCTGTCGAGCGCTTCGCGGCCGCGCGGTTTCTTGTACGGCAGCATGCCGCGGACGGACCGCTTGAAGATCGTGTCCGGTCGTCGCGGATAGTACGGCCCGCTGTCGGAGCCGAGCTGCAGTCGCGTGCGGTACGTCTCGAAGATGTCTTCTTTGTCGCCGGTGATGACTGCGTCTTCGGCGTTGACGATCGCGACGCGCTCGCCGTCCAGCGCGCGCTGGGCGACTTCGCTGGCGACGCGACCGAGGATGCAGTCACTGGCATCGACGACGGTATCGGCATCGAACTCTGCGAGACTCATCGAATCACCCGGACGTCGGAGCCTTCTGGGTTCTCTTCGAGCGCTTGCTCGAGCGATACCGGTTCGCCGACCTGTTCGATCTTCGTCTCTGCGGACGAAGAGAAGTTGACGGCGGCGACGGTGACGTTTTTCTGTAGTGCGCCGGAACCCAGCACCTTGCCGGGAACGACGACAGTCTCTTCTTCGCGTGCGTACCGCTCGATGCGGCCCAGGTTCACCTCAGCGTGGGTGCGCCGGGGCTTCTCGAGTCGATCCGCAACGTCTCGCCAGACGTCGGCGTCCGCTTCGCGGGACGTCGACTTCAGCTCGGCGATGAGATCGGTGAGCCTCGGATTAGTCTTGCTACTCATTGGTTTCCTCCAAATACTGCAACTGTTGGCACGTCGACGAGACACGAGCGTGTCTTGTCGACGGTGGAATCGATTCGTGAGAAGTGATGCAGGGAGCAGGATTTGAACCTGCGGACTCCTACGAGACAGCGCCCTGAACGCTGCGCCGTTGGCCTGACTTGGCTATCCCTGCTCGCACTTCCACGTATCCGTCGCCCCTTCAAACCCCTTTCGATTCCAGTGGACGAGCGCTCGCCGATCTCGTCGCTCACGGCGTCGGCGAACGGCGCGTCCTGATCGGGTCGGGGGCGTCGGTTCATATCTATAGCTGTACTGCGTCTTCGAGTTCGGTCGCGCGTGCCGCGATCGTCTCTGCAGCTCGCGTGACCAGCTCTTCGACGGTAAAGGAGCCGTCCGTCTCCACGTGGAAGACGAAGGCGTTGGGCACGTCCTCGACCCGGACCTGCTTGCCCGGGTATCGGTTCGAGAGGTCGTGATCGAACTCGCTTGTGGAAACGAGTTCGCCGTCGTCTTCGATCACACCGCGGATGATCCGGCGTTCCTGTTCTTCGAACTCGGGGAGATCACCGTCGACCTCCACGCGCTGGAGGTGTCGGTAGCCGACCGCGACCCCGCCCTGATGTTTGGCGTGGTCTTTCCCGCGGTCTACGACGGCGTCGGCCTCGGCCTCGAGGCGCTGGTCGTCTTTGAGTTCGATGATCGGGATGTTCTCATCCGCGGGCTTGACGAGCTCGTCGCTCGAGACGAGATCGCCGGAGTAGGCGGTGGCCGGCCCTTCGACGTCGATCGAGAGCGTGACGGTATCGTCCTCGGTGAACTCGCCGACAGGTGGCGTCGTCAGTGGGACGAGCCCGAGCCGTAAGGCGAGTTGCTCGTCGAACATCACCGACGAGTTCTCGACGAACCGGACGGTGTCGATCGCCATCGTGGGGACGTCGGCGACCATTGCGCGACGAATGCCGTTTGCGAACGCGGGCGTCACGCCCCGAACGAGGAATCGTGCCTCACGATCCTCGCGTTCGACGAACTCGACGTCGTACTCCTCTGTCATGATCTAGTAGCCGCCCTTGCCTTTGGGTGCGCGCGATCCGTCGTGGGGGATCGGCGTGACATCCTCAATGCGCCCGATTTCGATGCCCGAGCGAGCGAGCGCGCGAATCGTCGCCTGCGCGCCGGGACCGGGGGACTTCTGGAGGTTGCCGCCGGGGCCACGCACGCGAACGTGCAGGCCCGTGATGCCGGCCGCTTTGACCTCTTCGGCGATGGACTCGGCCATCTGCATGGCCGCGTACGGCGATGCCTCGTCGCGGTTCTGTTTGACCGCCGTCCCACCGGAGGACTTGGCGATCGTCTCCGCGCCCGTGAGGTCGGTCACGGTCATGACGGTGTTGTTAAACGATGCGTGCACGTGGGCGATGCCCCACTTGTCGTCGTCCTGGCTCATGGTTTACTGACCCTCCGCGCGTTCGGGGTGAAGTTCGTCCGCGAGCGGACTGTTCTCGTCGAAGGCCACCAGATCCTCCTCGTCGACGTCGACGACGTAGGATGGGACGCTGTGGCGCTGGCCGTCGACCACAACGTGACCGTGGCTGATGAACTGCCGAGCCTGCTGGGTCGTGTTCGCCAGTCCGGATCGGTAGACGACCGTCTGCAGTCGGCGCTCGAGGACATCTTCGATCTCGAGCGACAGGACGTCGCCGAGTTCGTCGGTCTCGTCGAGGATGCCGACGCGCTTGAGCCGACCGAGGAACTCCTCGGAGCGGCGGATGACGGTTTCGTCACCTTGGGCCTGGCCGAGCAGGTCGCGGGCCTCGCGCCGGTAGGAGCGAAGCTCGGACTGGGCACGCCAGAGCTCTTCTTTGTTCTTGAGGCCGTAGCGGTCGACAAGGGAGTGTTCGGAGGCGATGCGTTCACCCTGGTAGGGGTGATTCGGCGTCTCGTACTGCTTGGTGTCGGTGCCGAGTGGCATTATTCGCCCTCACCCTCTTCGCCGCCTTCTTCGGCCTGTTCTTCGCGGATCTCTTCGACGTTGACTCCGATGGTGCCCTCCGTACGACCGGTGGACTTGGTGCGCTGCCCGCGGACCTTCTGGCCGCGCTTGTGGCGAACGCCCCTGTAGGAGTCGATCATCTTCATCCGGTTGATGTCGTGCTGTCGAGTCAACTGAAGATCGTTGCCGATCTCGTGGGTCGTCTCGCCGGTGTAGAAGTCCGACTGGCGGTTGTTGAGCCAGTCCGGGACTTCGTTGGCATAGTTTTCGACGACCTCGACGACCGCGTCGATGACGTCGTCGTCGAGTCGGCCGAACGTCGCCGTTCGGTCGACGCCCGCTTCCTCGGCGATGAGTCGGGCGGTCCGGCGACCGATCCCGTTCATCTCCGTGAGCGAGCGCTCGACGGACTTCGTCCCATCGAGGTCGGTTTGCCCGATGCGGACGAAGTAGCGGAGATCTTCGTCGTCTTCTTGTTCTTGAGGTTCTTCCGCGCTCATGATGTCGTGTATCTGTCTCTAGTCTGCGTGCGGTGCAAATCGACTGGCGGGAAAACGCCAGCGAAGGATCCGACGTTGTGGCGGGGATTCGAACCCCGGAGGCTTGACGCCACATGGTTAGCAACCATGCGCCTTGGGCCGCTTGGCTACCACAACACGGTCGGTCTATCATCGCCCTCCCGGACTCGGGGATCGCTCCCCTACACGTATTGCACTCGCTCCTACCCCCGTCGAATACTTAAGGGCAACGAAAGACGGCGGCCGATCGTGTGACTCTCTTCCAGAATATACCGCGCTCGAGTCGATATCCACCCACGCAGGGGGCCACCGCTTGAACTCGACGGTCAGACCTCGGCGTACTCGTCGATATACTTCTCGTTTAGCTCCCACTCCCCCTCGTCGTTTCGAATCATGTACTCACCGTAGTAGGGCACCCGGTTGGCGACGACATCGCGGAACGCCTCGCGGATCTCGGGTTTGGTCATCTCGCCCATCGATTTGAGGTCGTCGTTACGGTTGAGACAGCCCTTCAGATAGCCCTCGTGGGTGACCCGGACCCGATGGCAGTTCGCACAGAACGTCGGGTTCTCGACGGGATCAACGATCTCGACCATCCCACCACCGGATCGCGAACCGTCGTCGGGTCGCTCACTGCTGTTGACCCAGTACCGTTTCCGGTCGTGCATCTCCCGATGTTCGATCTCGTCGGCCTGCTCGGCCAGCCAGCTGTGGACCCGCTCGATCTCGATGTTCCACTCCGGCTTGCCAGTCAACTCGGGCATGTATTCGATCAATTGTAACTGGAGCCCGTCGTTTTCGGCGACGTGGTCGACCATCTCCGGGACGTAGCCCGCCGTATGCTCGAAGACGACCATATTGAGTTTGACCGGGTCGAGCCCTGCGGAAAGCGCTGCCTCGACGCCTTCGATGACCTTCTCGTAGGCCCCGCTTTTCGTGATCTCGGCGAAGTCAGCCGGATCGAGCGCGTCTTGGGAGACGTTGACCCGTTCTAAGCCGGCGTCTGCGAGGCCCTCGGCGCGGCCGGGAAGAAAGGAGCCATTCGTGGTCAGCGAAACTTCCATTTCGTCGGGCGTGCGTGCGATAATCTCCTCTAAGTCCTGTCGAAGCAGCGGTTCGCCGCCGGTGAACTTGACTGCCTCGACGTCGAACTCGGCAGCGACCTCGAGAAAGCGGACGACGTCGTCGGCGCTCATCTCGTTGTCCGCCGGCTCCATCGGCCCACGGGTGTCGCCTAATCCTTCGTTGTGACAGTAGACACAGTCGAAATTACACCGATCGGTGAGGGAGACACGGACGCCAGTAACCTCCCGCCCGAATTCGTCGGTGAGCATGCTACTCGTTTACATCCGAATCTGCTTAAGTGCGCCGGCATATTTGGGGTCTCGTAACCGATTTCGGTTGCAGGACAGCGCGTGCCGCGCCTGACGTTTGCATGGCATGCTCGACCCCACTATCATGACGCTCCGTGTGGTTCTCTCTACCATGAGTACCATCGCGGAACTCGCCGTCCCTGCCGCCGAGGTCGCACTCGGTGGCACGCTCGAGGCGGTGCCCGATGTCGACGTGGCGGTCGAACGCGTCGTCGCCGCCGATCCGGAACACGTCATGCCGTACGTCTGGTTTGCCACCGATTCATCGACGCTTGCAGCCGTCGACGACGCACTGGCAGCCGATCCGAGCGTCGACGACGCGACCCGACTCGTTGCCCGTGACGACACCGCACTGTACCGGATCGAGTGGACCAGCGACGTCGCTGTCACGGTGTCTCTGTTGACCGACGCGCACGCGACGGTGCTCGACGCAACCGCCGAGAATACGCGGTGGCAGTTCCGCATGCTTTTCCACGACCGGGCGGCACTCTCGCGTACCTACGAGTTCGCGACCGAGCAGGGACTTTCCATCGAGATCTTGCGTATCCACCGACTCGAGGAGCGTCGCCACGGCCGGTTCGGGCTTACCGACGCCCAGTACGAATCGCTGATCGCAGCCCTCGAGTACGGCTATTACGAGATTCCCCGCGAGATGGACATGGACAAACTCTCGGACGAACTCGACATCTCCCATCAGGCGCTCTCCGAGCGGCTTCGCCGCGCCCATCGGACGCTCGTCGAGGAACTCGTCGCTCTCGACGAGCTGTCGTGACGGGCGACCCGGAGCCGAACCGGCAGAAAACCTACCTCGCCAACGCTCGAAGTCGACGTATGGACGAGGATATGCTCACAGACCAGCGTCGGCTCGTCGACCTCATCGAAGACGAGGGCTGGGAGGTCACCGACCTCGAACTCTCGGCGTACGACAGCCCGTGGGCCGACGAGGATGATCCCGAGGCGACGGTCACGATCACGGCGCGAAAACCCTACGATGGAGAATCGACTGGGGACGAAGACGACGGTGACGACGAGAACCCGTTCCGACTGAAATAGTCCAGCGCCACCGACCGCTGGGCGCTCGCTCGTGTTCACGCACGGCCGTCGTCGGCGTCTCCTCGCTCCGATCGACCTTCAAACGGCCGCGTTATTCCAGCGTTCGGATAACTAACACAACCAGTATTGGCCATGGGTGTCTATGTGACTCACGGTCAACCGAATGACTCTCTCGAACGATCCCGACCTCATCACGTTGCAGCCGGACCAATCGTTCTTCGAGACGCTATATACGGCGGCACCGCTGGTGATCGTCGGGACGCGTGACGAAGACGGCTCGGAGGATTTAGCGCCGAAACACATGGCGATCCCGCTGGGCTGGGCGGACCAGTTCGGGTTCGTCTGTACGCCCGAGCACAAAACGTACCGGAACATCGAGCGCACGGGAGCGTTTACCGTCAGCTATCCTCGGCCCGACGATATCCTCGATGCCAGCCTCGCTGCGGCACCCCGGAACGCCGAGGGCGACAAACCCTCGCTGACGGACGTCGACACGGTCGATGCCGACGCTGTCGATGCACCCGCCGTGGCTGATGCCTACGGCGTCCTCGAGTGCGAACTCGATCGCATCGTCGAGTTCGACGATGGCGAACTCATCGCTGGCACCGTCGTCGGCAAACACGTCCACACCGACGCCTACCGCAGCGACGATGTCGAGCCTGAGACGCTGCTCGAGCAGGCCCCGGTGTTGGCACACCTCTACCCCGACCGGTTCGCGTCGATCAACGAAAGCCAGGCGTTCCCGTTCCCGGAGGGCTTCGAGCGATGACCGCCTCCGAACAGGAGCCAGAATCCGCCGCCGAACAGCGAATTCAGGAGTGGGCACACGCACATCGCGAGGTCCTGTCGCAGTACCTCCTCGAACTGGTCGAGATGGAGACGCCCACGGAGAACCCCGAGACGTTCGACGACTTCTTCGAGCGGTTGGCGAGTGACCTCTGCGACAGCGGGCTGGAGACCGACCGCGTTTCGGGCGACGAGACCGGCGGGCGGCTCGAGGCGTGGACGCCGGGTCGGGACGACGTCGACGAGATCCAGCTCGTGATCGGGCACGCGGACACCGTCTGGCCGCTGGGCACCGTCGACGACGACCCGCCCGAAATCCGCGACGACGTCCTCGAGGGACCGGGCGCGCTCGACATGAAAGGCGGCCTGACACAGGCCGTCTTCGCGCTCCGTGCCCTCGACGACCTCTCGCTCGAGCCGTCGCTGCCGGTTCACGTCCTCGTCTCGAGCGACGAAGAGATCGGGAGCCCCGAATCCAAGTCCCGGATCATCGACCTCGCCGAGCAGGCAAATCGGGTGTTCGTCCTCGAGCCCGCCAGCGGCCCGGAAGGCAAGATCAAGACCGCACGGAAGGCGGTCGGTCACTTCACGGTCACGATCGAGGGGAAGGCCGCCCACGCCGGACTCGAGCCCGAAGAGGGAGCCAGCGCGACGGAGGAACTCGGCACCGTCATCCATCGGCTCCACGAACTCACCGACATCGACTCGGGCGTCACCGTCAACGTCGGGCAGGTGGAAGCGGGGCTGCGCTCGAACGTCGTCGCGCCGGAGGCACGCGCCGAAGTCGACGTCCGCGCACCCACCGACGAGGCTGCCGAGGCCGTCGCGGCGGAGATCCGCTCGCTCGAGGCGACGACGCCGGGGACCGAACTGTCGATCGACGGCGGGTTCGGGCGGCCGCCGATGGAGCCGACGGCAGGCAATCGACGCCTCTGGGAACGCGTCCAGACGCTCGGAGACCGACTCGGACTCTCGCTCGAGGGGACGCGCTCGGGTGGGGCAAGCGACGGTAACGACGCCAGCCAGCACGCGCCCACGATCGACGGGTTCGGCGCGGTCGGCGACGGAGCCCACCAGACCTTCGAATACGTGGACCTCGAGGCACTCGTCGACCGGGTTGCGCTCCTGGCTGCCTGTTTGCACGACGAACCGCTTTCAACTGGCCAATAATTGACTAGTCGTTCACATATGCACGCAGACGTTCATACTTCGGTGACGCGAATCGCCGACCTCGAGCAGCGCTCGTACGATATCGAATCCCGACCCACGTCACAGTGGGAAACGGGTGACTACGTGTTCGCCCGGGTGACCAAACGCCCCAACCCTGGCGTCAGGGTGGAGAACCCGCAGGGCCGACGCGTCGAACTGATGGAGGGTGAGACGATCGTCGGCGCGCTGGGGACCCGTCGCGCGACCCGCGAACTGGTCGGCAGCTGGCGGGATGTCGGCGACGATGGCCTGTTGAATATCCTGACCGGCGGCGGCGTTCTCGGTCGCGTCACCTCGGCGTCGCCGTTCAGTAAGTCGCCGGTCGAGGTCGAATACGAGGGCCACGTCGTCGTCGACGACGACATCGCCCGGATGCGCGAGTACGGCCTGACGGCGACATCGACACCGTCCGAGGTACCGGTCGTCCTCGTCCTCGGCACGAGTATGTCGGCCGGCAAGACCATGACCGGTCGGGTGATCACCCGCGTACTCGTCGAAAACGGGTACGACGTCGCCGCCTGCAAACTGACTGGCGCGGGCACCTACGGCGACGTGTTGTCGATGGAGGTGGCAGGCGCAGACCCCATCTACGACTTCGTCGACGCGGGCCTGCCGACGACGGTCGTCCCCGAAGACACCTTCCGGGAGGCCGTCCGACCCGTCTTCGCCCGGCTCCAGGAGGCGGACGTCATCGTCGCCGAGGTCGGGGCCAGCCCGCTCGAGCCGTACAACGGGGAAGCCGTCGTCGACATGCTCGCGGATCACGTCGCCTTCACCGTCCTCTGTGCGTCCGACCCCTACGCAGTCGTCGGGATCGAGGAGGCGTTCGGACACTCGCCCGACCTCGTAGCCGGGATCACGACGAACACGACCGCCGGCGTCGACCTCGTCGAGGAGCTCGTCGACTGTTCGGCGCTCAACGTTCAGAACGAGGCGGCCAAGGAACCGCTCGCGGAGATGCTGCTCGAGGCGCTGGCCGACGCTTAGCCTTTGATGTTACAGACGGGGAACGTCCGTGCGACCTTGTCGCCGATGCCCAGCTCGTCGGAGACACGGACGACCTCGTCGACGTCCTTGTAGACGCCCGGCGCTTCCTCGGCGACCGTCGCGCCCGATTGGGCCTTGACGTAGATCTGGTCCTGTTCTTGCAACTGCTGTTGGACGTCGCCGCCCCAGTACTCGTTTTTGGCCTGCGTGCGGCTCATCAGTCGGCCCGCGCCGTGGGCGGTCGAGCCGAACGTGAGATCCATCGAGTTTGCGCCGCCCCGAAGGACGTAGCTGCCCGCGCCCATACTGCCGGGGATGATGATGGGCTGGCCGACGTCTCGGTAGGCTTTCGGGACGTCGGGATGGCCGGCGGGGAACGCTCGCGTCGCGCCCTTGCGGTGGACGTAGAGCTCGCGCTCCTCGCCGTCGACCGTGTGTGTCTCCTTTTTGGCGATGTTGTGGGCCACGTCGTACAGCAGGTCCATCTCCATGTCCTCCCACGACCGATCGAAGACGCGCTCGAAGACCTGCCGCGTGCGGTGCATGATCAGCTGGCGGTTGACCCACGCGAAGTTGATCGCCGCGTTCATCGCGCCGTAGTAGTCCTCGGCCAGCTGTGAGCCCGCGGGCGCGGCCGCGAGTTCCTTGTCCGGCAGCTGATTCAACAGCCCCTGGTGTTGTTGCTCGATTTTCCGCAGGTAGTCGTTACAGGTCTGATGGCCCAGCCCGCGCGAGCCACAGTGGATCAGAACGACGATCTGGTCTTCGGAAAGGCCGAACGCCTTGCCGACCTCATCGTCGAAGATATCGGTCACGCGCTGGACCTCGAGGAAGTGATTCCCTGATCCGAGCGAGCCGATCTGGTTCTTTCCGCGATCTTTGGCCTTTTGACTGATTTTCTCGGGAGCTGCACCCTCACGCATTCCCTCGTCCTCGCAGTGAAGCAGGTCGTCTTCGACCGCGTAGTCGTGCTCGAGCGCCCAGTCGACACCGCGGGCGAGGATCTCGTCGACGGTGTCGACGCCGGCCTCGACGACCCCGCCGCCGCCGAGCCCGGATGGAATGTTGGCGAACAGGGAGTCGACGAGTTCCTCTTCGTGGCCCTTGAGGTCATCGTAAGTCAGGTTCGTCCGCATCATCCGGACGCCGCAGTTAATATCGTAGCCGACCGCTCCCGGCGAAATACAGCCGTTTTCGGCGTCGAGGGCACCGACCCCACCGACCGGGAAGCCATAGCCCTGATGGCCGTCGGGCATGCAGATCGCGTGGTCCGTGATGCCGGGCAGGTGGGTCGTGTTTTTGATCTGTTCGAGCGTCTTGTCCTCCTTGATCTCCTCAAGCAGCGCTTCGCTCGCGAGCACTCGCGCGGGAGCGCGCATGCCGTCTTCCTGGGGAATCTCCCAGACGTACTCGCGCACCCGCTCGAGCGTGATGCCGTTTGCGTCGAAGGTGGTCATATGCGAACGTCCGACCGCCGCCAAGAAAGATGTTCGTCTCTCGCGTCGCCGATCGGGCGCTGGCCTGTGGTTCGGCGTTCCGGGTCGGCGTCTCGAGACGGCCACCGGCGGACCGGTTGGACTGTCGCTTAGACGTCAAAGACGACGTACGCTTCCCAGCCGCCGTCGTCGGTCCGCTCGAGGGACATCTCGGAGTAGGTCACGGCCTTTACCTCGCGGGCGTCGATCTCAGCGAGGGGGACACCACGGGCACTGGCCTCGAGGGCCCACTCCTCGGTGCTGTCGGCTGACTCGACATCGATCGAGTCGACGCGGTGGTCGACGGGGAGTTCCGCCCGGACGTCGCGCAGGTAGATCAGTTCGTCGAGATAGTCGAACAACAGCGCTTCGCGGCCTTCGGCGGTGACGGACAGCGAAAAGCGCTCACCGCTTTCGGTCGCGATCTCGTCACAGGAGGCGGCCGCGAGGCCGTCGGCCATCGCGCCGAATGTCGCCTCGAGTGAGTCGCCGGTCGCCGAGACCGCAACGTCGGCCGTGTGGTCGCGCAGTTCGAATCCCATAGCACCGCTTCGTCGGCCGACTTTCTATGCCCGTCGTTTCGACGTATCGTCAACAGTGCCAATTCGGGGATGTGGGATGTGAACTGCCGCCTCTGACAGGCTATCGGTGGCTCTGTCGGCCGTGTCTGACGGTCCCGCACACCGACTGCCGGTGGAATTATATTGACGACGCTGGTAGAGCATAATAGTGAGCGTCAACATCGACAGTCGGATCGTCGCCCCGGGGAGCGACGAGATGGTCGACGAAGCCTGGCAGCTAAAGGAGGAGATCAACCGTCAGGAAGACGTGCTCAAGCAGCGGTATGATTTCTTTACTGACGCGTACCGTCGGTCGAAAGTCTACTGTTACGTACAGGACGAGGCCCTCATCGGGTTCGCCGCCGTTCGACGCGACGGCTACATTCTCTTTCTGGCAGTCTCCCCGGCCCATCGCGGCGAAGGCATCGGGAAGCGACTCATTGCCCACGTCGCGGACGACCACGAGACGATCACGTGTCACGCTCGGACGAGCAATGAGAACGCGTTGCAGTTCTACGAACACCTCGGGTTCGAGATCAAACGCCGGATCGACAACTACTACGAAGACGGCGGCGACGCCTACTACCTGAAACTCGGCTCGGACGTCGGGCTCGCCGATCGCATCTCCGATCTCATCCGGCGCTGACACTGACGAGTCAGCGACGTCCACTCTCACGCAGCCAGTTCAATACAGTTATACCGGACCCACGATGAGTTGGCGAAGCGTATGGAAGAGCGAACGAGGGCCTATCTTCGCGGGCGATTTCGCGATCACTACCGACGGACGGAGATCACGCCGCCGCCCGCGGCCAACGAACGCGAGTGGGGCTATATCCCCTGGACGGACGGCCCGGATACGACGATGGTCCGCCACCGTTCGCTGCTCGAGTTAGGCGATCTCTCGGAGTTTCTCGTCCGCAAGCGCCCGCGCCACGTCTACTTCTCCGCGGGGCGCTTTCGCGACCCCGGTGCGAGTTCGATGCACGACAAAGACTGGCAGGCTGCGGATCTCGTCTTCGACTTGGACGCCGATCACCTGCCGTCGGTCACGCTCGGCGAGGACAGCTACGCCGAGATGCTCGCGAAATGTAAGGACGCCCTCGTTCGTCTCCTCGAGTTCCTCGAGGACGACTTCGCCTTCGAGGACCTCGAGATCGTCTTCTCGGGCGGACGCGGCTATCACGTCCACGTCCGCGACGAGAACGTCCTGCACTTAGAGCGGGAACACCGCCGCGAAATCGTCGACTACGTCCGGGGAATCGGCCTCGAGTACGACGAACTGATCGAGACCGAGACCGTCGCCGGCCTGGGGCGAAAAACACCGACCGAGCGCCGTACCCTCCAGATCGAGGGCGGCTGGGGGGCTCGTATCCACGACCACTTCATGGCCTTCATCGACGAGCTGCTCGAAATGGAGGAGGACGCGGCCCTAGAGCGACTGCAGGAATTCGACGGTATCGGCGAGGGGAAAGCGACGGCGACGCTGAACGCGGCTCGAAACAACCGCGAGGGACTCGAGGCGGGTAACGTCACCGTCCACACTGCGATCGCACAGTTAGCCGAGCGGTTCGCGAGCAACGCCGTCGAGCGAGACAACGCACCCATCGACGAACCCGTCACGACCGACACGAACCGGCTCATCCGGCTGCCCGGCAGCCTCCACGGTGGCAGCGGGCTGAAAACGGTCCGCCTCGCACGCGACGAAATCGACGATTTCGACCCGCTCGTCGACGCCGTCCCCGAAACCTTCGTCGGCCACGAGATCACCGTCGACGTTACCGACGGCGGCGAGGTCGAACTTTGTGGAGATAGCTTTACAGTCGCGGAGGGAGACCAAACACTACCCGAGTACGTCGCCGTGTTCCTGATGGCACGCGGCCGCGCCGAGAAGGAGAAAGAATGAATCTAGACGAGCTGCGTTCGGTCCAGAGCAAGGAGCGAAAGAAGGACAGCCTCCAGAACTTGCGCCCCTCGTTCTATCAGGAGGTCGGCGAGTACATCGCCGACCTGGAGGACGAACGCGACCGCGTCGCCGAGGGGGCCGAAGATCCCTTTTCCTCGCCCGAAGTCGGCCGGCTGACCGACGAGATCGAGACCGCCAAGGACGTCGTCGAGGCGATCTACGAGCGCCGCATGGGTAAACTCGTCAAGCAGGCCAGTCTCGCCGCGGCCGGCATGGCCGCCGACGACGAGGGGCTGACCGCCGAAGAAGCGGACCTCTTCGACGACCTCATCGACCGCATCAGCGCGAACAAGAGTCGCGTGTTAGACGTTCTCGAGGGCGTCGAGGAACCGCCCACAGAGAGCGGAGCCGACACGACCGCGGCGACCGCGGCGGCTGACGAGTCCACATACCCCGGCTCACACTCGCCCGAGCCAGCACCCGACCAGCCGCCTGCTGACGACGCTCCACCCACCCCGCCGGAAGAGCCACCGGCAGACATCGATCCCACCACTGGCGAGGATCAAGCAGGAGACGCCTCGAGCGGTGTCTCGCCTGCGGACGTCATGGGCGTGGACGGCCCGCCGATTGGTGATGCGGACGGAGCCGATGGGGATGCGATGGCCGATTCAGAAGCGACCAGTCCGTCGCAGTCAGCAGAACGTGACGATGCTATCGACGGCGCTGAATCGAACGCTGACGCTGCCGACTCGACAGTCGCGGAATCCGACGGCAATTCGTCTGCTGACAGCGAGGTCGGCACCGTCGATCGGACGACCGTCAGGATTACCCGCGATATCGGCGAGATCCTCGGCGTCGACGACCGCGAGTACACGCTGACCAGCGACGACATCGTCACGCTGCCGGAACAAAACGCCGCGCCGCTCGTCGAACGGGAGGCAGCCGAACGCCTCGAGTAACGAGTTGCGATCGCCGGCACTCCTGTCGATCATCAGTCAGTGACGACGCGGTCGCGGTGTCTGGCTCGTTGCTGACGACGATCGTGTATGTGTGATGAATGGATGACGCTGCTTGTCCAGCAGAGACCAACGTATTTTCTGATAGTCGCTCGCTTGCCCACCTGTCACAAACATAGTTTCCGATAGCGAACCATAACGCATACAATAGCCGTCGCTAACTCGGAGGCATGCTTGATGTCGGTGACGAGGCACCACCGTTCGAACTGCCAAACCAACACGGCGAGACGGTCAGTCACTCGGATTTCGAGGGCCAACGGCTCGTCGTCTACTTCTATCCCCGCGCCAATACGGACGGGTGTACCACCGAGGCCTGCGAGTTCAACGACGTGCTCTCGACGTTTGCAGCCCGCGACGCTGCCGTTGTCGGCATCAGTGATGATCCCGTCGACGATCTCGCCGATTTCGCGGCCGACTACGACCTCGAGTTCGATCTCCTCTCGGACGAGCTCGGCGAAGTCGCGACACTGTACGAGTCCTACGGCGAGAAACGAATGTTCGGTAAGACCTTCGATGGCGTCTTCCGCAACACCTACGTCGTCGGTCCCGACGGCCACATCGAGGCCGTTTACGAGGACGTCTCGCCCGAGGGCCATGCAGACGAGGTGCTAGCGGAGCTCGAGCCGGTCGACGTCGCACACTGAGCGGACGTGACCGTGAACTGACGATATCGATCGCACCGTCGCTGATCGCTGTCGAGCGCTGCCATCAAAAAAATGCGAGCCACGGACTGTGGCGGCTGAGACGGGCTGCTGTCCCGAGTTCCCGGTGGGACCGCAGTGCGAATCGCAGTCCTACCGGCGCTGACTGACAGCAGTCCGTCTGCCCTTACTGGAAGGTCCGACCGAGCTGTTCGTCCTGGGTCGGTTCGGCCTGCTGGAACTCCTCTTCGAGTTCCTCGTAGCGCTCGCGCGTCTCGGGGCTCACACTCGGGTTGACCTCCTCGAGCGCGTGCTCGAAGTGTTCTTTGCCGACACGGACGTTGCTGATCGTGTCGTCCATCTCGTCGGGGTCGACCGAGTTGATGAACTCGCGGCTGGCGGCCATCGACGCCTCACGGCAGACCGCTTCGATGTCGGCACCGACGTAGCCCTCCGTCTCACTGGCGAGCCACTCGAGGTCGACCGCGTCGGCCAGCGGTTTGCCGCGGGTGTGAACCTCGAAAATCTTCTTGCGGCCATCCTCGTCGGGGACCGGCACGTGGACGTGACGGTCGAGTCGGCCGGGCCGGAGCAGGGCGCTGTCGATCAGGTCGGGTCGGTTGGTCGTCGCGATGACGACGACGTCCTCGAGTTCCTCGAGCCCGTCGAGTTCGGTCAGCAGCTGGGAGACGACGCGTTCGCCGACGCCGGAGTCACCCTGGCGCTGGCCGCGTTCGCCCGCAATCGAGTCGATCTCGTCGAAGAAGATCACGGTCGGTGCGTTCGACCGCGCCTTCTCGAAGACCTCGCGGACGCCCTTCTCGGACTCGCCGACGTACTTGTTCAGTAGCTCGGGGCCCTTGATCGAGATGAAGTTCGACTGGGCCTCGTTGGCGACGGCCTTTGCGAGCAGGGTCTTCCCGGTGCCCGGCGGGCCATACATGAGCACGCCCTTGGCGGCCTGCATGTCCATCTGCTCGAAGACTTCGGGGTAGTCGAGCGGCCACTGGATCGTCTCGCGCAGGCGCTCTTTGGTGTCTTCCAGGCCGCCGACGTCGTTCCAGGTGACGTCGGGGACTTCGACGAAGACCTCGCGCAGCGCCGAGGGCTGGATCCCTTTGAGCGCCTCTTTGACGTCGGCCTCGGTCACTTTCAGTGACTCGAGGACATCGGCGTCGATTTCTTCGCTCTCGAGGTCGAGTTCGGGCCGGATTCGACGGAGCGCGTTCATCGCGCTTTCGCGGGCCAGACTCTCGAGGTCGGCACCCACGAAGCCGTGGGTGTTCTCGGCGTAGTGCTCGAGGTCGATGGACTCATCGAGGGGCATCCCGCGGGTGTGGACCTGCAGAATCTCCTTGCGGCCTTCCTTGTCCGGGACGCCGATCTCGATCTCACGGTCGAAGCGCCCGCCACGGCGCAACGCGGGGTCGAGTGCGTCGACGCGGTTGGTCGCGCCGATGACGGTGACGCGGCCCCGTTCCTCGAGGCCGTCCATCAGGCTGAGCAGCTGGGCGACGACGCGGCGTTCGACGTCACCGCCTGCCTCTTCGCGCTTGGCGGCGATCGAGTCGAGTTCGTCGATGAAGATGATTGCGGGGGCGTTCTCTTCTGCCTCCTCGAAGACCTCGCGCAGCTGCTCTTCGGACTCGCCATAGTACTTCGACATGATCTCCGGCCCGGAGATCGTCTCGAAGTGGGCGTCGATCTCGTTGGCGACGGCTTTCGCCATCAGGGTCTTCCCGGTGCCCGGCGGGCCGTGCAGGAGGACGCCCTTCGGTGGCTCGATGCCAAGCTGCTGGAACAGCTCGGGGTGGCGCATCGGCAACTCGATCATCTCGCGGACCTGATCGAGTTCCTCGTCCAGGCCGCCGATGTCCTCGTAAGTGACGTTCGGGACACCTTCGGCCGACGGGCCGCCGCCGGCGCTGACCTGTTCGGCCGGCGTCTCGGAGATCTCGATGCTCGTCGAGTCCGTGATGACGACGGTGCCCGACGGCGAGGTGCCTGCGATCTTCAGCGGGACCGACTGGCCGGAGCTGGCCATCGGCCCGAACGACAACGAGAACGGTACCGTCTGGCCCTCGGTGACGGCCTGGCCGCTTAGCTTGTCGCGCACGAGCGGGCCGATATCCCCCCGGATACGGAGGTTCTGGGGAAGTGCGACGGTGACCGATTTGGCGGGCTTGACGTCGGCGGGCTCGATGCTGACGGTGTCGTCGATCCCGACGTCGGCCTCCTGTCGGAGACGGCCGTCGATCCGGACGATTCCGCGTCCCTCGTCCTCGGGATAGCCGGGCCAGACGCGCGCGACGGCCTGTCCGTCACCGTTGCCCGAGATGACGATATAATCGCCGTTCTCGAGGCCGAGTTCGTTCATCGAGACGCGGTCGATCGCGGCCAGTCCACGGCCCGCGTCTTTCTGTTTGAGTGGTTTGACGGTGAGTTTCATCGTTCGTCCTCCAGTTCGACAGTGAGCACGCCGTTTTTGATAAACGTGTGTGCGTGTTCCACGGTCTCGGGGAGATCGATCTCGTACTGGTCGTCAGCGATGACGATGATGACGGTATCGTCGACGACGTCGACCGAAGCCTCAGTCGCCTCGGTACCGAAGTCGACGGCCATCACCGTGGCATCGTCGTACTCGTACCGACGGGCTAACTGCCCCTCTTCGCGGGTGAATTGTTCGAGATTCATGCTTCAACTAACCCAAGGTAAGCTCTAGCGACATATAAGTATTTCGGCGACAATCGCAAGACGGGAGCGAACCGCCCGAAGAGATCTCTGTTTGTGGTTCACAGCACGATGGGGCGGTTCCAGTCGCATCGACATAGTTGTTGGTGAGGCAAAACTTCACTGCTGGCGAACTCCAGTGAGCGGTGGCTCGAGTCTTTATACCCGTTCCGCACGTTTCGTCGCGTATGGAAACGGTATTACACAACGGTCGGGAGACGGCGTACGAGGTCGTCGACCGGGGCGGTGACGGACCGCCTCTTTGTTTCGTTCACGGGAGCGGGGGGTCACACGCGGTCTGGAACGGCCAGCACGCACTCGCCGATCGCTATCCGATCGTCACGCTCGATCTAAGCGGCCACGGTGACTCGGACGATGTCGATGCGAGCCCCGGCTATACGGCACTGTCGGCATACGCCGACGACGTCTTGGCCGTCGTCGATGATACCGATGCGTCTGTCCTCGTCGGGAACTCGCTCGGCGGTGCGATCGTCTTACACATTTTACTCGAGCGTGAGTTCGATCCTGCGGCGACCGTGCTGACAGGGACGGGGGCTCGTCTCGGCGTTCTCGATGACCTGCTGACGTGGCTAAAAACCGACTTCGATCGGGCCGTCGAATTCCTCCACGGCCCGGATCGGCTCTTTCACGATCCCGACCCGAACCTGCCCGAGCGATCGGTGGAGCAGATGTACGACACCGGACAAGAGATTACAAAGCGGGACTTCCTCACGAGCCACGAGTTCGACGTTCGCGGGCGACTCGACGAGATCGACACCCAATCGCTCGCCGTGTACGGTGAGTACGACCAGTTGACACCGCCATGGTTCCACGAGTACCTCGCCGACGAAATCGACGGGGGCGAACTCGCCGAGATCGACGACGCGGCACATCTGGCGATGGCCGAACAGCCGGCAGCGTTCAACGAGACCATCGACGAGTTTCTGACCGCACACGTCGACTATCGCAGCCACTGAACGTCACTGCACACCCGATCGCACGACGGGAGCGCGGTTCGGAGCGCACCGCGAGCGAGAACCGCGGACTGTGCGATCGGTGTGTCAATCGTTTCAGCTGCTACTATCGCTGGTGGGAAACGGGACACGGAACGGGGGCACGCGGCGTCCGCTGTGCCACGGACGAAGGACACCCGTCCCGCTCCGTGAGCTACCGCTGTTCCTCGAGGGAGACGAACGAATCGGCGGTCGCGGTGAGCCACTGTGTCGAGGCTGCGTTTGTATCAGGGTTCTGTGGGAACATCGTACAGACTGCGACGTCGTCCCGGTCGACAGTAATGTGTTGGAGCCGCGACGTGTGCTTGATGGTCGATTCGGGAGTCACTCCCATCGATGAGTCATTCATTGGTGCGATCCTCGCGTTGTAGGTTCGTCTCCACCGTCCGAATATATAACCACTGCCCCTATATCGACACCACTCCTATATGCTATATAAACTCATATTATTAGGTCGACGATCTCAGGACGGTGGCCGCCACGTTCAGTAGAGGTCCTCGAGATCGGCCTCTTCGTGACTGTGTTCCGCGGCAGGGAACTCGCCGGACTCGACAGCCGAGACGTAGTCGTCGACGGCCGATTCCATCTCCGCGCGGACGTTCCCGAACTGTTTCGAAAACGAGGGCGACCACTCGCTCAGGCCGACGACGTCGTCGATGACGAGCACCTGTCCGTCGCAGTCGGGTCCGGCACCGATCCCGATCGTGGGAATCTCGAGTGCCTGTGTCACGTCGGCCGCGAGGTTCGCAGGGACGTGTTCTAAAACGAGTGAGAACGCACCGGCCTCTTCGTGGGCCTCGGCTAGCTCGAGAATGCGTTCGGCGGCTTCCTGGTCGGTTCCCTGTCGCGGATAGCCGCCGTACTGATTGACGTGCTGGGGTGTCAGCCCGAGGTGGGCCATCACGGGAATGCCAAGCTGGACCAGTTTCTCGGTCAGGTCGACGGTGTGGGGACCACACTCGAGCTTGACCGCCTGTGCGTCGGCCTCCTTCAACATTCGACCGGCGTTCTCGACGCTGTCGGACTCGTCGACGCCGATCGAGAGAAACGGCATGTCGGCGACGACGAGGGCGTCGTCGGTTGCACGCGCGACCGCTGCGGTGTGGCGTACCATGTCGTCGACAGTGACCGGCAGCGTCGTCTCGTAGCCAAGACTCGTGTTGCCGAGGCTGTCGCCGACGAGGATGATGTCGGTGCCGGCCTCGTCGACGATCGCCGCCGTCGGCGCGTCGTAGGCCGTCAACATCGTGATCGGCTCGTCACCCGCCTTCGCTTTGAGATCCCGCACGGTAGGCATACCCATAGGTTCGTGTCCGATGATTAAACGTCGTTGTTCTCGCGTCGGCGTCGCGTGGGCCACACCCGCGGCGCTTAAGAGGACCGGGTTGCCATACTCGAGCGTGCCTGAACGCGTCGAAACGACCTCACCCGACGGCGTCGACTACGGCTGGGTCATGCAGACGACCTTCGTTATCACGATCTTGATCGGCGCGCCGCTCGTCGCTGCGATCTCGACGACTGCAACCCTGCCGACGTGGACCGACCGCGCCGAGTTCGCGATCCGGGTCGGGGCCCCCGTCTGGTTGGTCACGTCGCTCATCGTGTTTGCCTACGCGAAACGAAAGCAGACGTCGTCGACCTGAATACCCGAACCGCTTCTCATACGGACTCTTGTCAGTCAGTGCCGCTGGGACCGCGACCGTCATGCGGTCCCACCGGGAACTCGGGACAGCAGTCCGTCTCACACGCCCGACGGCCCCGCACCGACGTATTCGAAGTCGACGCCTGCTCGTTTTGCGGTCCGCTGGTCCCGCGCGGAGTCGCCAACGAAGAGCGCTCGGTCGGGATCGGCGTCGAGTCGGCGGACGGTCGCGAGCAACGGTTCTGGATCCGGCTTCCACGTCTCGACCGTATCACGGCCGACCACGGCATCGACCGCTGGGTTGAGGGCGTGTTCCTCGAGTGCGATCCGACAGGCCTGCTCGCAGTTGAGCGAGCAGACGCCCGCCGGCAGCGACCGCTCGAGGAGCTCGTCCGCGTGGGCGAGTCGGGCCGACGTTCGCGCCCCGTCGTGTTCGTGGGCCGCGATGGCGGACTCGACATCCGTTGCCAGCCCGACGTCGCTGGCTGCCTCGAGCATTCCCCAGAGCCCGTTGCCCGGCGGCTCGATGTTCGCACGGTGATAGATCTCGCGAACGTCGACGGTGACGGCGTCCCAGTCGACGTCGAGCTCGACGAGCGTTCCGTCCAGATCGTAGACAACGGCGTCGTACCCAGTCACAGATGCCAGTACGGGCGGCAGGTGAATATACTGTTCGCCGACAGCCGTCTACCTTAGACCTTCGAGGTCCAGTTCTTGGAGTTGCTCGCGCATCTCCCGTGCGGACTCGTCGTCTTTGAGCCGGAGTGGACTCCGCAACGGGCCAGCGTCGAAGTCACGCATCCGGAGCGCAGTCTTGACGCCGGACATATACGCGCCGCCGATCTTGAGGGCATCCCGAACCTGAAAGATCGTACTCTGGCGTTCGCGCGCACGATCCTCGTCGCCCGCGTCGTAGGCTTCATAGCAGTCGACGACGAGTTCCGGAAAGACGTTCGCGACGGCGCTGACCGCGCCCGAACAGCCAACCTCGAGCCCGGTGAAGACCAGCGAGTCCGAGCCGGCGAGGAAGGTTAAGTCGGGATTAGCGTCGATCGCCTGAGCGAGCCATGGCACGTCCTTGCTCGAGTCTTTGACCCCTGCGACGTTGTCGAGGTCCGCGAGGGCGGCAAGTGTCTCGAGCGAGAGTTCGTTGCCCGTCTTGCTCGGAATGTGGTAGATGTAAACCGGCACGGAGACGGCTTCAGCGACGCGGCGGTAATGCTCGAGGGAACCTTCGTGATCGATCGGATAGTAGTACGGTGTGACAACGACGATCCCGTCCGCGCCGACGGAGTCGGCGTGTTCGGCGTGGGCGACGGTCCGATAGGTACTCGGCGCGCCGACGCCCGCGATGACAGGAACCTCGTCGCCGACTTCGTCGACGACGGCCTCGACGACCCGGTCGCGCTCGTCGCCCGAAAGCAGTGGAAATTCGCCGTTGGTTCCCAGCGGGAAGACGCCGTGAGCGCCGCGGTCGACGACGAACCGGGCGTGGGCGGCCGTTCCCTCGTAGTCGACGGCTTCGTCGGCGTCGAACGCGGTGACGGTCGGCGGCACGACGCCGTGTAGCGACAGCGGATCGGCAGCGCCGGGATCGTGATACGACATATAACTCTCTCCGTCGAGCACGGCCAAAAAACGCCCGCCGGCTATTCCATTCGCCGTTAGTCCGGCGTCGCCATTTCGCTTGCCGACTCGTCTATCCGTTCGCCCGCGAGGACGCGGTTCGCCCGTCGCAGCCGCTCGGAGAGCGCCTGATGGGAGATGTCGAGTTCGTTCGCGAGTTCCTCGAGCGAGATCTCACGCGGCACGTCGTAGTAGCCTTGCCGGTAGGCTTCGGCGATCGCCTCCTGTTGGGGCTCAGTTAGCGCCGCTGTCGTCTCGAACTGCTCTTCCTGCCCGGCTTCGACCATGCGTCTGACGTCGATACTGACGCCGTCGTCTTCGATCACGGAGACGGCCGCCGCCAGCTCCTCACGATGGGGAAAGAGCAACCGGAGCGTCCACTGCTCGTCGCGGACGTGTGCGTCGAGGACTGTCCCGTCGTGGCTGTAGACACGTCGACAGACCGACGCGGCGGTTTCGGCGTACTCGAGCCGGTAGAATAGGTCGCCGTCGGCGGTACGCTCGAGCAACTGCCGATACTCGGCGACGGTCGGGTCCGACTCGAGGGCCGACTCGAGTTCGCCGGGATCGACGTTCGAGAACCAGACGAGTGGGGCGGTCCGGGTTGGTCCCTCCGCGACGACGCTTTCGACGCGAAGCTCGAGGGCTGGCCGTTGCTCGATGGTCTGTGCGAGTGCGAACTCGGCCGTCGAGAGCGAGAGTTCTGCGATCGTCGTCATCGGTCACGCACTTCCTAACGGTGTCGAATTCGGTCATCGAACGACGCCGCTGTCACGGTCGCGCTGGAACAATAGAGGGCTCGAATCGGATTGATGGGCCGGCCTTTGTGTGCCGGCAGTTTAAGAGCGCACGTCACGGTTCGTGACGGTCCTCAGACCGTTGTAAAACGGGATACGACGATCGCAAGCAGCGGCGTCGCTATCCAAGGCGAGCCAGTCGATTCAGTGCGTACACCGTCCGGAGCACGTCGACGCTTTTCCCGCGGTCGAAGACGAGTTCGTCCGTCTCGAGGACGTGCTGGAGGGTGTCCTGCGAAGCGTGTTCCGGGGCGGCCGCGATGCCGGCGTCGTTCTCCGCCACCCACTTCATTACGCGGAGGTCGCTCTTGGAGTCGCCCATCACGAGCGCGAACGGGTCGTCGACCCCGAGGACGTCCAGTGCGCGCTCGACGCCGACGACCTTGTTCAACTCGAGGCTGCCGATTTCGGCCGCGTCGGCCTCGTAGTAGGCGACGTCGATCCGCTCTAAGACGGCCGTGAGTGCGTCGGGCACCGCGTCGGCGTCGAGGTCGGGATAAGAGCCCTCGCTCTCGAGGACCGCCCTGATCTCGGGGTCCTGTGCGGCATAGAAGGCGCGGGTCCAGTCGGTGATCGTCTCGTCGTCGAGCGACGACTCGCCGTCGCCGTTCTCGAGGGTGTCCCCGACGGCGTCGGCCAGTAGGTCGATGAGATAGACCAGTGCCTCGTCGATGATCTCGCGGGCGTCCGCGGAGCCGGTTTCGTAGTTGGGCTTCATCGTGACGTTGAACTCGTTGCCCTGGAGGTGACAGCCCCGCCGCAGCTCCTCGGGGGCGTCCGGCAGCACGCGCGAGCGAACGTCGTCGAAGACGGTTCGGATCTCCTCCTCTAAGTCCTCGTAGAGCAGCTGTTTCGTGTCCGCACCGTGTCCTGGCGTGAACACGCCTGTCCCTGCCTCGTAGACGATCGAGAGGTCTCCCGAGTGGACGATCTCGCTGCCCAGCCCCTGAATCGCGAATCCCTTGACGTTCTCTAAGGTCTGGCCCGTACAGATGACGATCGGGACGCCGGCGTCGTAGAACTCGGTCAGCAGGTGCAGCGTCTCGCGGGGGATCTCGTTGTCGGTCCCGCCCGCAGAGCGCAGCGTCTCGTCGACGTCGAGGACGAGGACGTTGACCGCCCGGTCGTACTTCGCCTCGAGATCGAGCGCAGTGAAGGCCTGATCGCGGGTCGCGCGGGCGGCGATCTCCGCGAACGTCTCGCCGGCTGCAAACGACGACCGGATCTCGTCTTTGCGCTCCTCGAGTTCCTCGGTCGCGCCCTGCCAGTGCTCGAGGGCGACCCGGGAGTCGACGGCCGGGAAGACGTCGACGAACTCCTGGAACTCTCGCAAGGTCTTCGTGTCGTACTCGTCGTAGAGCTGGTAGACGAGATCGTATCGCTCCATGGAGGCTACAGGCATGGGCAGTCGGATAATCGTTTCCGCTGGCGGTCGCGTCGGGACGCTAAATCGGCGCTCGTCCATGCCTGACTGTCAGGATCGTCCATACCGAATCAATTAACTCGAGTAGGAATAAATATTTATCCTCGCGGTTCCTACTGTGTGTGTATGAAAGCCATCGCAGTCCAGCCCGGAGCGGGCGTCCCAGATGTCGTTGAGCGGCCCGTTCCAGAACCAGCTCCCGGCGAGGCGCTCGTGCGAATCCACCGCGTGGGTGTCGACGGAACCGATTACGAGGTCATCGAGGGGAGCCACGGCGGGGCCCCCGAGGGCGACGACCGGCTCGTCCTCGGCCACGAGGCCGTCGGCGTCGTCGACGACCCGAACGGAACCGGACTCGAGGCGGGCCAGTACGTCGTTCCGACGGTTCGCCGGCCGCCGCCGGGGACCGAGACCAACGAGTATTTCGAGCGCGGCGAGCCCGACATGGCTCCCGAGGGTGCGTACGTCGAACGCGGGATCGTCGGCGCACACGGGTTCATGGCCGAATATATCACGAGCCCGGCCGAGTTTCTGGTGCCGATCTCGGCCGACCTTGCTCCGTGGGGCTTTCTCGTCGAACCGCTCAGTATCACCGAGAAGGCGCTCGAGCATGCCCGCGCGAGTCGCTCGGCCTTTGACTGGCAGCCCGACTCAGCACTCGTCCTTGGCACTGGTTCGCTGGGACTGTTGACCGCCGCGATGTTTTCGGCGGCAGACGACTTCGAGCGGGTCTACTGTCTCGGCCGGAAAGACCGGCCACATCCGGTGATCGACGTCATCGAGCGACTCGGCGCGACCTACATCGACTTCCGGGAGACGCCAGTCGCCGAGATTCCCGCCGCCTACGAGCCGATGGACCTCGTCTACGAGGCCACCGGCTACGCCAAACACGCCTTCGAGTCCATCGACGCGCTCGCTCCTAACGGAGTTGCCGCTCTCCTCGGCGTCCCGGGCGACTGGACGTTCGAAATCGACGGCGGCCGCCTGCATCGCGAACTCGTCCTTCACAACAAGGCCATCGTCGGCAGCGTCAACTCCAACCGCGGCCACTTCGAGGCGGCGATCGAAACGCTCGAGACGCTTCCAGATTGGCTGCTCGAGGCGATCGTGACCGGGATCTACGGCCTCGAGGCAGCCGATCGGGCCTTCCCAAACGCGACGGCACACGCCGCGACTGCCGACGACGAGTCGGCAGGAACCCCGGATGACGACACGACTATAAAAACAGCGGTCGAATTCACGGCTATATGAAAAACGTCGACGACCTCATCGAGAGCGCGGCCGAGCTCGCAGCTCGAGGGCTCTCGAAAGGCGAAATTGCGGACGAACTGAACGTCTCGCGTGAGACCGCGAGCTGGCTCGTCGAGCGCAGCGGCACGACGCCCCAGCAGACCGAGGAACCGGCCCAGCCGCCGGCCAACGGCGTGAGCGGCCCACAGGACATCCACGTCGATTGGTCGGCAATCGGCCGGGACAGCAAGCGAATGAACCACATCGCCTCGGCGATGGCCGACATGCTGGCCAAACACGGCGAGGACGTCGACCTGACGATCGGCATCGAAAAGGCCGGCGGCCCCATCGCGACGCTGGTCGCACGCGAACTCGAGACCGACCTCGGAACCTACACGCCGGCGAAACACCAGTGGGAGGAAGGTGACATCGAGGAACTCGGCGGCACGTTTAGCCGAAACTTCGCCGGTATCCGCGACCGCGAGTGTTACGTCGTCGACGACATCATCACCAGCGGGACCACCATGCGGGAGACGATCGAGGCCATCCGCGCCGAGGGTGGGAAACCACTCGCCTGCGTCGTCCTCGCCGACAAACAGGGCGTCGAAGAACTCGAGGGCGTCCCCGTCTACTCGCTGTTGCAGGTCATCAGCGTCGGCAAAGACGAGTAGCCGACTCGGTTTGGCGATCGGCCATGCGGTACTGATCGGCAGTTCGGCCGCTGTGATGGCGTTTTCGACGCGATAAAATCGGGAGTGAAGACGACGCTCGGCTAGCCGTGAATGCCCATCGCTTCGATCTGTTCTTGATACCGATTCCGGATCGTCACCTCGGTCACCTGTGCGACGTCGGCGACCTCGCGCTGGGTCTTCTTCTCGTTGCACAGCAGGGACGCAGCGTAGATCGCAGCCGCGGCGTAGCCCGTTGGTGATTTGCCCGACAGCAACCCTTCCTCAGCCGTCTTCTCGATGATCTCGTTGGCCTTGGTCTGGACCTCTTCGGACAGTTCGAGTTCAGAACAGAAGCGAGGGACGTATTTTTTCGGGTCGACGGGACGCATCTCGAGGCCGAGTTCCTGCGAGATGTATCGATACGTGCGACCGATCTCTTTGCGTTCGACGCGGGAGACTTCCGAGATTTCCTCGAGGCTTCGCGGGATTCCTTCTTTGCGACAGGCAGCATACAGCGCCGACGTCGCAACGCCTTCGATCGAGCGCCCGCGGATGAGGTCTTCTTTGAGCGCGCGTCGATAGATAACCGACGCGACCTCACGAACCGAGCGTGGCACCCCCAGTGCGGAGGCCATCCGGTCGATTTCACTGAGCGCGAACTGAAGATTGCGCTCGCCGGCGTCTTTGGTTCGAATCCGTTCCTGCCATTTGCGCAGCCGGTGCATCTGGCTGCGCTTTTTCGAGGAGATCGAGCGGCCGTAGGCGTCCTTATCTTTCCAGTCGATGGTCGTCGTCAGCCCCTTGTCGTGCATCGTCTGGGTCGTCGGCGCGCCGACGCGGGACTTTTCCTGCCGTTCCTGGTGATTGAACGCCCGCCACTCCGGGCCGGGGTCGATCTGTTCCTCCTCCACGACGAGCCCACAGTCTTCACAGATGAGCTCTCCCCGGTCGGAGTCCTTGACGAGATTATCCGATTCACACTCGGGACAGGCACGTACCCCTTCCTGATCCTCGGTCTCGTCCGTCTCACGCGTTCGCTCCCGCTGGCGGGTGGACCGTGTCATCGCACTTTTATAGTAGTATCACCACGCTATATAAATGTTTGGCAAGGATTTTCCCAACCTGACCCGTACTGCCCGAAAACAGGTAGTACAAGCGTTTATACCCAGGGTTTACGATTCGGAACCGGAAAACCTTTATCCCATTCTGGCCGATGCCGGACACGAATGCCGGTTATCGAATGTGACGTCGAGACGGCCCGCAAGCGACTCCAGGACGCAGGTGTTTCTGTCGAGTCTGGTAACACGGACCACGAGCGCTGGCGAGCCAGCCGGGGTGGAGCGACGGCCGTCGCCTACGACGACAAGATCGTGATTCAGGGATCGGATCCGCGAGACCTCGAGGCCCTGATCCGCGAGGGCGGCGGTCGCGCCCACGTCTACTTCGACGGCGGCTCGCGTGGCAACCCCGGCCCCGCCGCGATCGGCTGGGTGATCGTCACGAGCGACGGCATCGTCGCCGAAGACGGCGAGACGATCGGAACGGCGACGAACAACCAGGCCGAGTACGAGGCACTGATCGCCGGGCTTGAGGCCGCCCGCGACTACGGCTACGACGAGGTTCACGTCCGCGGCGACTCCGAACTCATCGTCAAGCAGGTCCGCGGCGAGTACGACACCAACAACCCCGAACTGCGCGAGAAACGCGTGACCGTCCACGAACTACTGGCCGCGTTCGACGAGTGGACCCTCGAGTACGTCCCGCGAGACGTCAACGAGCGCGCCGACGGGCTCGTCAACGAGGCGCTGGATCAGGCCTAACGGTGACGGCCACACCGGCCGGCGCACGAGTCTGGACCGGCAAGCGGAAAACCGCTCGCGTGTGTACGTTCTCCTATGACCGAGCCGAACGCGATCGACATGGATGAGGACGGTGATACGACTGCAACCGACGACGCTGAACTCCCGCGCGACGTCGTCGACGAAGTCGAACGACTGACCCGCCTCAAGCGCACCACGGTCGACGATAACGAGGCCGCCGCCTACGAGGGCCGACGCGACGATCTCCTCGACGAACACGACTTCACGTCTCGCGTTCGCGACGACGACGGCGATGACGTCCTCGTCCTCCACCCCGAAGAGTGGCACGAGGACGGCGTCATCCGTACCGACCGCATCGAGGACATCGATCGGGCAGTTGAGGTCCCGCTCGAGGGGACAGGCGATCCGGACGAGTGGGACGACGTCGACGCCTACAACCGCGACCTCGTTGCGACGGTTAGAGACACCCACGGTAACGTTCACGGCGATAATGCGGCAATCTTAGCCGATTTCGCGGGCAACCACTACGCGAAGCCGATCGAATCACTGACGGGTGACGAGCTCGCGGAGTTTCGCACGGACTACTTCATCAGGAACGCCTGGCCATCGGACGACCAACAGGAAGTGATCGAGGAATCGATCGAACTGATCTTCGAGACTGCTGACGAGCGAGTCCCGAACTACCAGTTCTAGTAGCTGTTTTCGACGATGTCGCGGATCTCGTCGGCGCGGTCGTCGCCCGTGACGACCTTCGAGAGCGTCCACTCGATGCCGTCGAGGACGGCCTCGTAGCCGTCGTCGGTCAGCGAGTACTGGTTCGTTCGCTTGTCGAGTTCGCTCTTCTCGACCAGTCCCAGGTCGACGAGTTCGTCGAGGTTAGGGTAGAGCCGCCCGTGGTTTACTTCCGTCCCGTAGTAGTCCTCGAGTTCGCGCTTGATCGCGAGGCCGTACATCGGCTCCTTCGCGAGGATGACGAGGATGTTGTTCTGGAAGGCGGTGAGTTCGCGTGCAATACTCTGTTCGCCGGTGATTGATTGTGCCTCTGACATACTTGTGCAATTGTCACCAGACTATTTAAGACTTGTCAACTATCACTTCGTATCAGCCGATCCGACACCCGGTGACCGACCGATACGAGGCCGAAGACGGGTGTAACGGGCCTTCGTGGTGTCTGTCGAGTTTCTGGCAACCGTCACTCGAATACTGACAGTCGATTACGAAAGTACTTTTTGATCGACTACGGATGTTCCGGTACATGGTCAACCTCTGGGAAGACCTCGAAACTGGACCGAACGCGCCAGAAGAGATCTACGCCGTCGTGGAATGTCTCAAAGGCGAGCGAAACAAGTACGAGTACGACAAGGACGTGCCGGGCGTCGTCCTCGATCGCGTGCTCCACAGCAACGTTCACTATCCAAGTGACTACGGCTTCATCCCGCAGTCCTATTACGACGACGAGGACCCCTTCGACGTGCTCGTCCTCGTCGAGGATCAGACGTTCCCTGGCTGTGTCATCGAAGCCCGTCCCGTCGCGCTGATGAAGATGGACGACGACGGCGAGCAGGACGACAAAGTCATCGCCGTTCCGAGTGAGGACCCACGCTACGATCACATCGAGGATCTCGACGACATCCCACAGCAGCAACTCGACGAGATCGACGAGTTCTTCGAGACCTACAAGAACCTCGAGGAAGGCAAGGAAGTCGAGACGCAGGGCTGGGAGGACAAGCAGGCTGCCTACGACGCGATCGAACACGCCCAGGACCTCTACGAAGAGAACTTCCAGTAACGACCACCAACGGTCGTTTTTCGTTTCTGTCGTCAGCTCCACCGGTTGATTCCCCAGAGTAATCTCCGGCCGGTTGCCGGATGCGTTATGAGCATGGGTAATTTTATGCCCGTCTCGCCCGTATCTCACACTGTATGGCAGCATCCAACCCCGCCCCACGTTCGGGATCGTCGGCCGACGACGCAGCTACGTCCGGCGTCGGTATGGCTCACCTCACGGTCGTCCCGACCAACTTCGAGCCAGCAGACTCGAGCGACCGCGACGAGTAACCTGTCGCGCCACGTCCGAGGCCGCAGACGACCTATCGTCCTCGCTCCCGCTTTCGTTACCGCCGGTGTGGTCTCGTCGGTCGGGTCGCGCGTTTACCGTTCACTGAGCATCCCCGTGCGGATGGTCCCATCCGGTCTGCAGTCGGCGACTGTCGAACCGACGACCTCCGTCGCAGGTATTCGCAAAACACTGTTCCGAAACGAACCTTCTTGTACCCGGTCGAACTACGTCCGGCCATGGGTCTGTTCGACCGATTACGGGGCGACGGTGATCCCCGAGTCGCGTTTATTGGGGTCGACGGCGTACCGTATAGTCTCCTCTCGGAGCACGAGGAACTGTTTCCCAACTTTGCGGCGCTCGCCGACGACGGCACGGCGGCAGAGATCTCGAGTATCGTCCCGCCGGAATCCAGCGCCTGCTGGCCGTCGCTGACGACCGGGAAGAACCCCGGCGAGACCGGTGTCTACGGCTTCCAGGACCGGGAAGTCGGCACCTACGACACGTACGTCCCGATGGGGCGTGACGTCCAGGCCGACCGCGTCTGGGACCGCGTGCAGGAAGCCGGTCGCACGGCGACAGTGCTGAACGTCCCCGTTACCTTCCCGCCACAGCGTGACGTCCAGCGGATGGTCTCGGGTTTTCTCTCACCCGACCTCGAGAAGGCAGCCTACCCCGACGACGTCCGGAGCTACCTCGAGACGCTCGACTACCGCATCGACGTCAATCCGAAACTCGGCCACCAAGAGGACAAAGCCGAGTTCATCGAGGACGCTCACGCGACCGTCGACGCGCGCTTCGAGGCGTTCAAACACTACATCGAGGAAGACGACTGGGACCTCTTCTTTGGCGTCTTCATGACGACCGACCGTGTCAACCACTTCCTCTTCAAGGACTACGAGCGCGACGGCGAGTACAAAGACGACTTCCTCGAGTTCTACCAGAAGGTCGACGACTACATCGGCCGGCTCCGCGAGGCACTCCCCGACGACGCCACCATGATCGTCGCCTCCGACCACGGCTTCACCAGTCTCGACTACGAGGTCCACTTCAACGCGTGGCTTCGCGAGGAGGGCTGGCTCTCCTTCCAGACCGACGACCCCGAGGAACTGGGCGACATCTCGACTGATACGAAAGCCTACTCGTTCATCCCCGGGCGCTTCTATATCAACCTCGAGGGACGGGAACCCCGCGGCTCCGTCCCCGAATCCGAGTACGACGAGGTCCGCGACCAGCTCAAAGCTGAGCTCGAGGCCCTCGAAGGTCCCGACGGCAACAAAGTCGTCGACCGTGTCGTCGAGAAGGAAGCGGCCTTCCGTGGCGATCACGACGATATCGCGCCCGATCTGGTCGCAATCCCGAACAAGGGCTTCGACCTCAAGTCCGGCTTCAAGGGCGACGCCGATGTCTTCGATACGGGCCCGCGCAACGGGATGCACAGCTTCGACAATACGTCGCTCTATATCGACGATCCGGAGGCGACGATCGGCGATGCCGACTTATTCGACATCACGCCGACGATCCTCGAGTTGCTGGAGATCGACTACAGCCGCGGCGACTTCGACGGCGCGAGCCTCATCTAAGCAATAGCCGGGCTCGAGACGAGCCCGATTCGATCCCGTTTTCCGACCGGCAACGAACCCCGTTGCATGGAAGAGGTTATTCAGGCTCGCGGTCACGAGCACGTCAGTGCCGAACACGCGAGCACCTTCGAGGTGACGACCGACGACTATCTCACTCCTGCGGGCGACTGCATCCTTGCGATCGAGGCCGACCGTTCCCCGGCTGATTTCGACCCCGAGTTCGTCGAGGCATGTCAAAATCCCGACGCAACGATCACGGTTACTATCGAAGCTGACGGCTGCACGGAGTCGGTCTCGGGTCATGGCCACCCCGACCTCGAGCTGACGAACGAGCGAAGCGCAGTGGGGCGAACGAGCGACTACGTCGACGACCGGACGATCATGGTCGGTGCCGAGTTCGCAGCCGAAGGATTCGACCGCGATCTCGTCGACGCACTGGCTGACGGTGCCGAGGCGACGGTGACGATTCGCGTCGAGTGACCGGTCGTCAGCGTCGCTCGAGACCGAGACCACCGCTTCCGTCGCGGTTTTGTCCTGTCCGTCCTATCGTCCCGATATGAGCGACGATCCGGAGCCAGCCGTCAACATCAGTGGTGGCACGGCAGGCGGCGGTGCGGCTGCCGAGTTCGATCCCGCGACGGCCGACACCCGCGCAGAGGCGGTCGTCGACCGACTGGGTGAACTGTACTGGCAGAAGACCTACGGCGGCCAGGATGCCTTTACTTGTCTCGTCCGCACGATTCTGAGCCAGAACACCAGCGACAAGGCGAGCCAGCCGGCTCACGATGCACTGCTCAAGCAGTATGATGGCGATGACGTCGACCTCGCCGAATCGCTTGCCAGCGCCGAGCAGTCGACGCTCGCCGAGACGATCAGTTCGGCGGGCCTCTATAATCAGAAGTCCGAAACCATCATCGACACCGCTGAGTGGGTGCTCGAGGCGTTCGGCTCTGCCGCTGCGTTCGATACGTTCGTCAAAGACGAAGAGCCGTCAGCGGTTCGCGAGACGCTGCTCGAGGTCCGGGGCGTTGGCCCGAAGACCGCTGACTGCGTCCTGCTCTTTTCGGGTGGCCGTGGCGGCGTCTTCCCCGTTGACACGCACGTTCACCGGATCTACCGTCGGATTGGGATCGCGCCACCGGACGCCGATCACGAAACGGTTCGTGAGATCCTCGAGCGCGACGTGCCTGCTGCCAAGTGTGGCTTCGGTCACACGGCGACGATCCAGTTCGGCCGGGAATACTGCACCGCTCGGAAACCAGCCTGTCTCGAGGATCCCGAGGCGTGCCCGATGGCCGACGTCTGTGAGCAGGTCGGTGTCTATCCCGCGACGGGTGAGGTCGTCGATCCGGCCGACGCTCCCGAGTGACCGGGCTGGCGACTCCCATCGTCACCGTCGGCAGCCGGTCTCAACTGTCCTCGCTCGAGTCCCCTGCCGGCGGCTAGTCACTGGATTTATACAATATTGATTGCAGTTGTGAAACAATGGTTGCATTCACGGACGAGGAACGAGAGGCAGTGTACAAGACGATTTACGCCCGGCGCGACATCCGGCGGTTTCGCGACGACCCGATCCCCGAGGAGGTCCTCGAGCGACTGCTGCAAGCCGCCCATCACGCACCGAGCGTCGGGTTCTCACAGCCGTGGGACCTCGTGGTTGTTCGTGACGAGGAGACCAAAACCGAAATCGCGTCGATCGCAGAGCGCGCCATCGCGGCCGCCCGCGAGGGCTACGAGGAACCACGGCGAAGCGAATTCGCGGAGTTGAAACTCGAGGGCATCCGTGAGTCACCGATCAACATCTGTGTGACCTGTGATCCGACCCGCGGCGCGCCCCACGTGCTTGGTCGCAATTCGATGAAGCGTACTGATGTCTATTCGACGTGTCTCGCGGTGCAGAACCTCTGGCTGGCCGCTCGCGCGGAGGGCGTCGGCGTCGGCTGGGTGAGCGTCCTCTACCCCTACGAGGTCCAGGAGGTGCTCGACATTCCGCCACACGTCAAGCCGATCGCGTATCTCTGTCTCGGCTATCCGGAAGACGGCTTCCCCGAAGAACCGGTTCTCCAGCAGGAGGGGTGGCGTGAGCGACTCGATATGGAGACGCTCGTTCACGAGGAACGCTGGGAAGGTGACGAAACGACGGCCGATCAGGACGAGACTGTGCCGTCGATCGACTCTTCGTAACTATCTGATCGCTATCACTGATCCGAGTAGCCTGTCCGTCGCCGAAGTTCCGGACGCCCGAGCGCTGGCGGCTTGTTACAGCAACCGACCAACCACCGTGGCCGTCTCGAGCGCTCGCCTCGATCAAGTGGCGAGCGCTCGAGTCACGGGGGAGGGCAGGCCGACCGCGCGGCGCGCGAACCTGCGCGCCGCGCAACGCGGTCCTGGCGGCCTGCGGAAATCGAAGATTTCCGGGCGACCGGAGCGCCGCAGGCGCTCCGGTAGACATTGAAAGGGCGAACGAGCGCTGCCAAGCGCTCGCGAGGGCTTTCAGAGGAAACGGAAGGTCTCGAGGTTCTTCGGCGCGAAGGTGCGCATGTCGTAGTTGTGGTAGAGCGCGCTCGAGAGGTCCTGCGTGGAGCGTTCGTCGCCGTGGACACAGAGCACCTTCTCGGGGCGTGGGTTCATCGTCTTGACGAAGTTCTCGAGGCCGGCGCGGTCGGCGTGGCCGGAGAAGCCGTCGACAGTTTCGACGTCCATATTTAGCGAGAGGGTGCCGCGGCCGCCGCCGTTGCCCATGGCACCGACTTCGCTGGTCGGAATCTCGTCCCAACCGTTCTGGATGCGTCGGCCGAGGGTTCCCTGGGCCTGATAGCCGACGAAGACGAGCGTCGAGTCCGGATCGGGGCCGATATGCGAGAGCCAGGACATGATCGGGCCGCCGGTAACCATCCCTGAAGTCGAGAGGATAATACAGGAGTCGCCGTCGGCGACGTCCTGACGTTCTTCCTCGCCGCCGTCGATGTGGTTGAATTCCTCGGCGAGGAAGGGGTTTTCGTCCTCGTGGAAGATGCGGTCGCGCAGGTCGTCACGGAGGTATTCGGGGTAGGTGGTGTGGATCGCCGTCGCCTCCCAGATCATGCCGTCTAAGTGGACCGGCATCGACGGAATGTCGCCGTTGCGCATCGCCTCCTCCAAGACGAGCATGATCTCCTGGGAACGCCCGACCGCGAACGCTGGAATGACGACCTTGCCGCCTTTCTCGTAGGTCTCATTGATGACTTCCTTGAGTTTCTCTTCGGAGTCTTGCTGGTCGGTCTGGTAGTCGTTGCGACCGCCGTAGGTCGACTCCATCACGAGCGTTTCTACCCGCGGGAAGTCGTTGGTTGCGCCGTTGAACAGGCGCGTGTCCTCGTAGTGGATGTCGCCGGAGAAGGCGACGTTGTAGAGACCGTCGCCGATATGGAAGTGCGAGACGGCCGAGCCGAGGATGTGGCCGGCGTTGTGAAGGGTGAGTTTGACGTCCGGTGCGATGTCGGTGACGTCGCCATACTCGAGCGGGATGGTGTGTTTGATCGCCTCGCGGACCTGTTCGCTGTCGTAGGGAGGAGTGCGGCCTTCTTTGGCCGCAACGTCGAGATAGTCGAGCGTCAGCAGGCCCATCAGGTCCCGCGTGGGCTCGGTACAGTAGATCGGGCCGTCGTAGCCGTACTTGAACAGGAGCGGAATGAGCGCGGAGTGGTCGAGGTGGGCGTGGGTGAGGACGACCGCGTCGATGGTCTGTGGGCCAGCGCCGAGTGCTTCGGGCGCGTGGAGATACGGCACTTCGCCTTCCGCGCCGGGTTTGTCACCGCAGTCGATGAGGATCCGCGTTTCTGGCGTCGAGAGGATAAACGACGCGCGACCGACTTCACGACAGCAGCCCAGTGTGGTGATGCGGACGTACTCGTCGTCGGACATCTCCTCGCGGTGGATCTGTCGGCCGACCTTCTCCAAGATGTCTCGGCGCTCGTCGCGTTCCTGTTTGAGGAAGCTGCGGACGTTCGAGACGGTCGAAGATTCGATCGGCGGCGTGCGGACGACTTCGGGCGTCCAGCCGACGTTTTTCGTGATTTCGCGGAGCGTCGAGCCGTGACGGCCGATCACCATGCCGGGCTTTTCGGCCTCGATGACGACTTCGCCGGTATCGGCGTGGAAATCGAGGTCGGTCACTCCTGCTTCGTCGGGGATAACGCCCATGATCTCCTCGCGGGCCTGCTCAGGTCGCGAGAGAACGCTTGGGTCGGGCCGGACGGTAATCCGCTTGCGAAGTTTGCTCGCGAGCTGTCGGATGAGATCGCCCTGCTGGGCGAATTTCTTCGGGTCGCGAGTGTAGACCACCAGTTCGGGGCCTTCGTATTTCACCGAGGAGACCGAGATATCGCTCGGTAACTCGCTCGTGATCTGTGCTTTGAGATCGTCGAGTTGCTGCTCTACAGTGCTCATAGGTCGCCAATGTGGCTTGCGTGAACTCGCCGTCCGGGATCGAGGACGCCGTCGAATCGGGTGGACGCAATCGGAGACAACTGACGGAAATCGGTGTCGTGACGACCGTTGACCGGCGGCCGCCGTGTCAACATCGGTGGTGAGTGTCGCCCGGATGGGACAACGTAGCTCACACTCCGTCTCGTCTCGTGGGTCATCGTATCCTACTCCATGCCTGACGAAGACGCTCCCGGATCGGTTATCCTGGTTCGTGCGGGAAGATTCCAGGGAGAACCCGCTTACTCGAGGCTATTCTTTGCGGAGTATAAAAGCCTTCGCAAAACCGGACCCAGAGACGCGCTTCCGTCGGCCGCTGGGCATGTGTTGCATGCGCCCAAGACGGCGGGCAGGAGGTTCAGTGACGGTACGACTGCGACTAATGCTACAACGTTTTGGGCTGCGGGGCCGTCGGCAGTAGTCGATGCACATCACGCCCGCTCGCGTCAGCGAGGAACGAGACTGGATCGCAGCCCGTGCCGACCGGGTCGTCCCGATCATCAACGATGTCCGCGACGACCTCGGTGAGATCTTCGAGACCGACGTCGATGCGGTGACGACGACACAGTACCGCGCGGCGGTCGACGACGTCTTTGCTGACGGCGATCTGGCCGTTAACGTCGCCGCGCTGGTCGCGCTCCTCAGAGGGCTCGACGTCGACGGAGACTATCCAGGATTCGTCGTCGACGAAGTCCTCGGTCGCGAACTGGCCGGGACGATCGCCGGCCGTCAACCGCTCCGGACGCTCGGCGAGGCGACCTACCACTATGCAGACGTCCACGTCCACGGTGAAGAAGATGAAAATGCCGGCGTCGACGACTGCGAGGCTGCACTCGCTGCCGGCTTTCAGGAACGGCTTCCCGGCTGGGATTGGACCGAGCGCGAGAGTCCGTTTGCCCTCGAGCAACGAGAGTAACAGAGTGATGCAACTGGCAACTATATCGAAAAAGCGGTCGCGCTCGAGTTAGCCGTCCGTCTCGTTCCCCGTCGAGTCGTTCGTCTCGTTGTTTGCGGTTTGTTGTTGTTCCTCGATCATCGTCCGCTGTTGGGCTTGTTGTTGCTGTTGCTGGACGAGTGGCTCGTACTGCTCACCGGGATAGATCGCGCCGGCGGTCCCATCGCGGAGCGTATCCAAAATCGCCTCGTCGGAGCCAGCGACGAGAAAAATACCGTACGCCGTTTCCGAGCTCTCGATCGTGATGTCGCTGTCCGCAGCCGACTCCTCGAAATCGGTCGCGGCTGCTTCGATCAACTCGAACTGTCGTTCTTGGTACTCGAGTTGTGCCTCCTGCCGGCTGATGGTCCCGTTCTCGAGTTCCGCCTGGATTTCCTCTCCTAGACTCGAAACTTCGTCTTCGTCCGGCCTGATCTGGAGTGTGACCGCGTCCGTCGTTTCGTCGGCCGATCCGCTCATCGAGTCGAGTTGGGAGCAGCCGGCGAGCGACGCGGCAAGGCCGGTTCCGGCAAGCGCGAGGAGGCCACGGCGGCTCGAAAGATTCGACATTGTGCCTCGAGGGCGGGGTCGAACGATGATATATCTTCTGTGTCGGTTTCGACTCGGGACAGAAGCTACAGGCTGAGTAGGGCGAGTGCCTCGGGGCTTGACCCCGAGGTACTTCACCCGACAGCGGGGGGCTTTTATCCGCCCCGACACTACGGCTGCCAGTGACGGAGTCAGAGCACGGCCAGCGGACGGAAACGCTTCAGGGACCGACGCCGACGGCCGCTCGCGACGTGATCGCTCGCGGATTCGATCGCGACGCCATCGTGACCGTCTTCGGGCGCTGTACCGTCGATTACGACGGCCGGGCGACGAGCTATCTCGAGGCGGGCGACCGCCACGTCATGTTCAAGCCTGACGGCGCGGCACTGGTCCATACCGACGAAGGCCAGCAGCCGGTCAACTGGCAGCCGCCGGGCTGTGACCACGACGTCTCCTGTGAGGACGGCGCGCTCGTTCTCGAGAGCCATCGATCGACGCCGGACGAACGACTCACCGTCCGGTTTCAGGACCTCTTTCAGGTCTCCGCGCTGTCGGGGTCCGACGAGAACGACCTCGCACTCATTGGTACAGAGGAAGACCTCCGCCAGCGGATCTTAGAGGAGCCAGAGCTGCTCGAGCCCGGCTTTACGCCGCTGGCAACCGAGCGCGACACGCCGGCGGGTGCGGTCGACATCTACGGCGAGGACGACGCTGGGCGGGCTGTCGTCGTCGAACTGAAGCGTCGACGGGTCGGTCCCGACGCGGTGAGCCAGCTCCGGCGGTACGTCGACGCCCTCGAGCGGGATCTGCACGCCGAGGCGACGGTTCGCGGGATTCTGGTTGCGCCGTCGGTGACCGATCGCGCGGCGCGGCTGCTCGACGATCACGGTCTCGAGTTCGTTTCGCTCGAGCCGCCAGCCGAGTAAGTGTCTAGTCGGCTCGTCAGGCCGGATACGTCCCTTCGAGGTGCGTTTGCTCGAGGACGTGGCCGTTCATCGATGACCGGAGTTCGTCTGCGCCGGCGTCGGAGCCGAGGTCGAGCGACGCGTCCAACGCGTACAGTTCAAACCGGTAGGTATGTTCTCTGTCCGGTGGGTTCGGGCCGCCGTAGCCGTGCTCGCCGTAGTCGTTCGTTCCCTCAGTCGCCTCGGTCGGGTGCCAGTCCTCGGGAATCGTCGTCGTTGCTGGCGGAACGTTCCAGACGACCCAGTGGTCCCAGATCTTCCCAGCGGGCGCTCTCGCGTCGGGATCATCGACGACCAGCGCGAGCGCTTCGGCGTCGTCAGGAACGCCGTCGATCTCGAGTGGCGGATTGACGTTGTCGTTCGTATAGCCGTACTCTGCGGGGATCCGGTCCCCATTGTCGAACGCCGGACTTGCGAGTGTCAGGGGTGCCATCTCGATCACCAACTCTCGTGTCGGGCGTTCACCGCCACGACAAAAGAACCTTACAGCCGACTCGAGAGCTGGCTGTGGGGCGATCGAACCAGCGAAGCGGCCCGAACCCGTTCCAGGCAGTCGACTACCGACGAACGGTGAAGATCACGATCCCCAGTATCAGCAGCACAATGCCCCACCACCACGATTTGCCCGGGAGATACGCTAGCAGGAGGGTGACGATGCCCGACGTGATGAGCGACCAGCCAATGGTCGTTCGATACGTCATGGGATGATGTCGTCGCTGGCACGGTTGTGTGTTGTGCCGGATGGTGCCATACGCGGTCTGCTTGGCGTTCCACGTCGGCGGCTTGGGTCGACGCGACCGACGGAGCGACCGGCTTACTCCTCGAGCAACTGTTTGAGCCGATCGAGTTCCGTCAGCGCCTCGACGGGGGTGAGGTGGGCGAGATCGAGCGCGCGGAGTTCGGCCGCCACGTCCGCTGGGATGTCGCCACCGTCTGCCGTCGCTGGCGCGGTCGACTCGCCGTCGGCGTCGGCTCTCGAGTGATCGCTCGAGTCGGTGTCGTCAGTCCTCTCGCCAGCGTTGCCGTCCGCTCCAAACTCCGCAGCGGCTGCGTCGGCGACCAGCTCCCGCGCTCGATCGACCACGTCTTCGGGCACGCCGGCTGCGGTCGCGACCTCGACGCCGTACGAGCCCGTGGCCGCGCCGGGCGCGATTTCGTGGTAGAAGACGACCTCGCCGTCGTCCTGGTCGACCTCGAAGTGAAGCGTGAAGGCGGCCGCGAGGTCGTCGGCGAGTTCGGTCAGCGGATGGTGATGCGTCGCAAAGAGCGTCGTCGCGCCGACTGCGTCGTGGAGGTGTTCAGTGATCGCCTGCGCGATTGCCATGCCGTCGGCAGTCGAGGTGCCCCGCCCGACCTCGTCGAGGAGGACGAGCGAGCCTTCGTCGGCGTCTCGAAGGATCGTCGCGAGTTCGTCCATCTCGACCATGAACGTCGAGCGCCCGCCGGCGATGTCGTCGCTGGCCCCGACGCGGGTGAAGATCCGGTCGACAGGCGTGAGTCTGGCAGCTCGGGCGGGAACGAAACTCCCGACCTGTGCCAGCAGAACGATCTGGGCCACCTGGCGCATGTACGTCGATTTGCCGGACATATTGGGGCCGGTGATCACCGCCAGCCGCCGCTCGTTCATCAGGTGGGCATCGTTGGGGACGAACGATTCCTGGGTGCGCTCGACGACCGGATGGCGGCCGCCCTCGATGTCGATCACGAGGCCGTCCCGCTCCTCGCGCTCGAGGAGGTCGGGCCGGCAGTAGTCGTACTGGGCGGCGACGGTCGCAAGGGAGACGAGCGCGTCCAAATTCGCCAGCGCGTCCGCGAGGGCCTGGACGCGTTCGACTTCGGCGGCGACCTCGCGGCGAACCTCGCAGAACAGTTCGTACTCGCGGTCGTCGGCCCGTTGCTCGGCCCCGACGATCTCGTCTTCGCGCGATTTTAGTTCGGGTGTGACGAACCGCTCGGAATTTTTCAGGGTCTGACGGCGCTGGTAGTCGTCGGGGACGGCCTCGAGATTCGGGTTCGTCACCTCGATATAGTAGCCATGCACCGAGTTGTGGCCGACTTTGAGCGAGTCGATGCCGGTTCGCTCACGTTCGCGTGCCTCTAAGTCGTCGATCCACTGTTTGCCGTCGCGGGCAGTTGCGCGCACCTCGTCGAGGTCGTCGTCGTACCCCTCTGCGATGATTCCGCCCTCGGTGATCTCGATCGGTGGCTCGGCGGCGATCGCGTCCTCGATCAATTCGCGGACGTCCGAAAGCGGATCGAGGGTCTCGTGGAGTTCCCGTAGCCGTTCGCAGTCGGCGTCCGCGAGCTGGGCACGGATCTCGGGGACGACCGCGAGCGTATCCCGCAGCGAACGCAGGTCACGGGCGTTGGCCCGCTCGCGGGAGATCCGTCCGATCAGCCGCTCGAGGTCGTAGACCTCCCGCAGGCGCTCGTGAAGCTCTTCGCGCTGTTGGACGGCCGCTTTTAGTTCCGCGACTGCGTCGTGGCGCGCCTCGATTCGTGCGGGCTCAAGCAGCGGCCGGCGAAGCCAGTCTCGCAACCGGCGGCCGCCGAGGGCGCTCGCGGTTTCGTCGAGCACGCCGATCAACGTCGCATCGTCGCGGCCGTGGACCGTCCGGGGTTCGAATAGCTCGAGACTACGCAGGGCGACGGCGTCGAGTAAGAGATACTCGCGGGGGTCGTAGCGGGTGAGCTGCGTGATGTACTCGAGATGCTGGTCGGCGTCGCCCTCGAAGACGGCGTCGACGCGCTCGTCGTCGCCGCGTTCGCCGTCGTGTTCGCCGCCGCGGACGTACTCGGCGTAGGCTAGTAATGCGCCGCAGGCACGGATTTCGGCGTCGGTTGCGAGCAGAGCGTCGGGATTTCTGAAGTACGCGGCGAGCTTTTTGCCGGCCCGCTCGCGGTCGAACGCACGCGCGTCGAACGGCGTCACCATACAGTTGTCAGGGACGGGCGTGGTCGGCGCATCGGGGCCGACGACCGCCTCGGACGGATCAAACCGGCTTAATTCGTCGGCGATCGACTCGCGTGCGGTCGCGCTCGTCGCGTAGAAGTCGCCAGTCGAGACGTCGAGGAAGGCCAGGCCGAGGCGCTCGTTTTCCCGGGCGAGCGCCGCGACGAAGTTGTTGTCGTCGCTCGCGAGCAGTTCGTCTTCGGTGAGCGTCCCCGGGGTGATCACGCGTGTGACTGCCCGCTCGACGACGCCCGAGGTCTCGCCAGGCTCTTCGACCTGATCCGCAACCGCGACCCGATAGCCGGCCTCGAGCAACTCCTCGATGTACGACTCGGCGTTATCGATGGGGATGCCGGCCATCGGGTACTCGCCGGTGGAGTCCTCGCGGCTCGTCAGGGCGATCTCGAGCAGGCGTGCAGTGCGTTCGGCCGCGCCACAGAAGGTCTCGTAGAAGTCGCCCACCTGAAAGAGGACGATCGCGTCGTCGTAGCGCGCACAGAGGTCGTGATACTGCGCCATCATCGGCGTCAGCTCGTCGCGTTTCTCGGCCATCGAGTCGGGCGGGCCAAGCGCCGGATCCATACCCGGAGTCGACCGTCCGACGCGGAAATAGCTTGCTGGATCAACGCGCCGACTGGCGTGTCGTGTCGGTCGACAACCGGTCACTGGTCCGATGCTCCTGTCTCGAAGTACAGCGCCGCGTGGGCCCCACAGCCGGGATTGAACGCCGCATCGCAAGCCGGGCAGCGATAGTCGCCCTCGAGATAGTCCGGGACGGGAAGCGTGGTGTCACAGACGCCACACAGGACGGACGGCTCGTCGAACCGATCACGCGGCCACGGCACCGCCTCGTGATCCGTTCGTTCCTCGTGGCAGCGAAAACAGGGATAGTAACACTCACAGCACGCAAATTTGAACGCGACGACGTCACGGTCGGTGCGGTAGTGAGCACACCGGGTTTCCGGGCCGACGTCGACGCCGCGGACGGGCGGGCTCGACATGGCGTGTTCGGTCGAGTCGACGGGATGTGATGTCTTCGAGGTTGCGGTCGGATGCGACGTCGAGAGCGAGCAGGCGTCGACTGTCGTGGTATCTGCTCACATGGCGAAGGCAGAACGGTGGCAGTGAGCGACACAGCCGCAGCTACCGCTCGAGCGCCCGCGAGCGAACTCGACCGGCGTCGAGTCGTCACTCGAACTGGGCGGTGTCGCCGCGCCGGTAGCGGTCGACACGGCGGTAGCCGTGGACGGTCGCGCTGGGGTCGAGTTCGATCTCGTAGCGGCCGATGATGTCCTGTGTATCGGGGACGGCCCGGCGTTCGACGACCTCGACGACGGCCCGCCAGCCGTCGTCGGTCGGCGAGATCTCGCTGACACCGTCGAACTCGTGGCCGATGAGCTGGCCGGCGGTCGACTGGACGGTCTCTCGAACCGCGAGAATCCCCGCGATCTCCTCGGCGGCGTCGACGTCCGCGTCGACCGCCCCGGGATCGGTCTTTTCCTCCGCTGTCATTGTCGTCGTGCCGCGAGACCTGGGTTGCTCGACGGCACCGCTTTCGGCCTGTTCGTCGGGCTGTTCCTCGGCCTCGGCTGTCTGACTGTCGCTCACTGTTGGATCACTCTCGTCGTGCTGATAGCAGAAGCCGTCGTCCTGTGCCGGCCGCGAGCAGCGCTCGCCGTCTTCGGTGCGAGCCTTACACTGCGCCTGTGATTGGGTGTCGGCTTCGGCCATTGGTCTTCGTTCGGTGTGCTCTGTAAGTCGTCTGACTCGATGCTGCCGTCTGTGGGTCAAATCGTCTCGCTGATCTGCGATCGCAGGGTATCGATGTCGCCGCCGTCTTCGCCCGCGACCTTCGGTGCGAGCACGTCAGTGAAGACGGTCGCTAACGTCTCGTCGTCGAACGTGCCGGATTCGTCGTGCCCGGCGAAGACGGCAAGCCCCTTCGCCGCCGTGATCGCTGCCCGCGTCCCGACGACGATCTCGAGCCCGTCGCGAAGCGCTCGCGTCGTCTCGACGACGGTCGCGATGTCGTCGTCCGACAGGTCGACGTGTGCGCGGACGATCTCGCGTTCGGTCTCGGCGTCGTAGTAGTCGACGTGGACGCCGACGAATCGGTCGAGGAGCGCGTCCTGCTGTTCGTGGACGCCGGCGTACTCCACGTCGTTGGACGTGAGGATCGCCCGGAACTCGGGGTGGACGTCGATCGTCCGGTCCTCGCCGCGCTTGCCGGGTCGCTCGAGGACGCCCTCCTCGAAGACCGAGAGCAGGACGTTGTGGGCGACGGGGTCGCTGCGCGAGAACTCGTTGTAGACGAGCGTCGCGCCCTCTCGAACGGCGACCGAGAGGGGGTTGTCGACCCAGCGTTCGCGGACGATCTCGGTCTGCTTGCTGACCCCGCCGACGAACTGGTCGTGCTCTTTGTAGCGTTCGCCGCCGGCGTGGGCACCGACCAGCGCCGCCGTATCGACTGCGTCGTCGCCGTTGATCCAGACGACCGGGCGGCCGCGTTCGGCAGCGACCGACAGCGCGAGTGCCGTCTTCCCACAGCCAGTCGGCCCGAGCAGGTGGACCGGCTGGTCGGCCTCGAGCCAGCCCGCGATTCGCTCTTGGAGGAGTTCGACGGCGTCGGTTTCGACGAACGGTTCTGGGATGACGTCGCCCGGATCGGAAAGCGGACTGTCGCCGTTGCATTTGCTGGTGCTCGATTCCGTTCGCGCGAGCTCTTTCTTCGCTTTGCGTCCTTCCTTCTGTGCGCGACTGGCCCTGATCTTACGACCGCGGACCGTGCGCTTGCGCGAGGCGTCGTCGGCCATGCGGGATTATTCGGTGGTTGACTTCGGCGACGATTCGGGGCGGGGCTCGACCTCGAGTTCTTCGAGCTCCTCGAGTTCGCCCTCCGCCGTGGCCTGCTCGATTTTTGCGATCTCCTCCGCGTAGTGCAGGAAGGTGTCGACGGAGGCGACGACGACGCGGGCTTCGATCGTCAGTAACTCGATCCCGACGACCGAGATCCGGGCCCAGACGTCGATGACGACGCCCTTATCGAGGACGCGGTCGAGTACCTCCGCGAGACTCGAGGAGTCGGGTCTTCGTTGTGGTTGTGCCATACTCCCTGATGTTGCCCGGCCCACCGTAACACGACTCGGACTGCGGTTGCAAGCACGCTGACTCGAGCCCGTCTGCTTCCCAGAGAGCGCCCACCTTCGTATTGGACAGGCCTCGAGACTGTGGAGGATGCAACTGCAAGCACTACCGTAACCCACCGGAACAACGAATCGTTCATGACGATACTCGAGTGCTCGTTGCGGTGTCCGCACGGAGCACAGCTATCAAGCCTATGTCAGCTAGTTATCCTCCCTCCGACGGAGGCGGCGTGTTCCGATCGTCTGTCTCTCCCCGTGACGCTCGACGCGGCCGACCAGACACGAGACTGGACGGAGAGTCCGTCGCATCAGTTCAACGGGTGATCCACCGATGACCAACCGGTACGTCTATGGAATCGTCGACGGCGATACGGTCGAGTTCGAGACCGAAGCCGTCGCCGGTGCCGAGCGCGTCTACACGATCTCTCATCGGCGACTCGGTGCCGTCGTCTCCGATATCGACACGACCGATCCCGAGGAAACTGACGAGGATGCACAGCGCCATGACGACGTTCTCCGGGAGATCATGGACTGCGACGGTGGAACGACGGTCGTTCCCATGCAGTTCGGCATGGCCTTCGAAGGAGATCGGGAACTGAAGAACGTCCTGCGTGGGGCACGACCGGCGTTCCGACGCGCGATGACCGATATCGAGGGCCGGTTCGAACTCGGCCTCAAACTCGTTCGCGAGGACGACGCCGACGTCGACCGTGAGGCGATCGAAGACGAGGTCGCTGATCGTCTCGGGCCAATTGCCGCACAGTCGGTCGCGAACGACCTGTTCAGCGATCGGCTCGTCCTCAATCGTTCGTATCTCGTCGATCGCAACGAACGCGAGGCGTTCGACGACGCGGTCGCCGATTTCGAGGACGACCGCGACGACCTCATGGTCCGATATACGGGTCCGTTCGCGCCGTACAGTTTCGTCGACGTCAAAATCGGTGCTCAGTAATCTATGTTCGTCCTCGACGACCTTCTGTTCCGGCCGTTCGTCGGTATCATCGACGCGCTCCACACCATCGCGCTCGACGAACTCTACGACGTCGAGGCCCTCGAGGACGACCTCAAAGAAAACCAGTTGCTGTACGAACTCGGCGAGCGCTCCGAGGCGGCATACCAGCGCCGCAAGGAGGAACTCGAGGCGGAACTCGAAACTGCCCGCGACGTCCACGAGCGGCTCGCAAGCGGCCGTGTGGAGGTAAAACGATAATGACCGACCAGCCCCCGACCGACGACCGCGACGAATCGGACGACCACCGCACCACCGACGATCACCTCGCTGATGAGAGCGACCACTGGCTCTCGAGCCTGCTATCGGCGCTCGAGTCGCTCGAGAGCGGCGTGACGTCGGCCTCGGGGCGACGGCGGAGCGATCGGGCCGTCTTCGATTACGACATCTCGATCCGACCGGCCGACGACCTCTCGGCCGACGACTCGCCGCTTGGACGACATCCGGGCGGCGACAGGGATCGATCACGGATGCGACGGATTCGATCGGCGGGCCCCTCGAGCGATCACAACGTGGCGATCCGCGCCGACAACGACGAACTGCTGGTCGTCGCGGATGTCGCCGGTGCCGATCCGGACGACGTCACGGTCGGTTTCGACGATTCGGTCCTCGTCATCGCCGTCGGTGGGGCCGAACTCGATCGGATCGAGGTACCCTGGCGGGAGCCGAACTCCCGGGCGACGATCAAAAACGGGGTGCTCACTGTCCAGGTCAGGCCGGAGACGACAGAGACCGAGGGACCGGGTGCGGGGGAGGACGACAAATGAGTGATGCCGAACCCGCCGCCGATCTCCTCGAAGAGGCGGACGCGGGCCTCGAGCGACTCGAGGACACCCTCGGAAATCTCGACGACCTCGACGAACTCGAGGGCGAGACCGTCGAGACGGTGATCGGCGACGTCGACACCCTCGTCCGGGTCGCCGACGAACTCGTCGAGTTGCTCAACGAGCTAGATCTCAGTGAGTTACCGGACGCGGTCGACGAGGAGGAACTTCTGGACGCGATCGACGTCGGCGAGATTCCCGACGCGATCGCGAACGACGACGACGGTGTGTCTGACGCCGTCGAATTCACGAAACTGTTCGACGCGATCGATCTGTTGAACGCCTGGAACGCCACGGATCTGACCGACATCTGGCAGGAGAAACGTGAACTCGACGACGCTGTCGACGACCTCGCGGACGGCGACGATGCCGGAATGATCGAAGACACGGTATCGGATCTCGCTGACGACGATGACGGGCAGTTAGTCGGTGACGACGAGGCTCTCATCGAGACGGACATGGACGCGGTGTCCGCGACGAAGGCGGCGCTCGGCGATATCGACGTCGCCGAGGACCCAGAAGCCTATCAGGTCGCCATCCAGCAGCAGGCGATGGCCGGCATCGACGCCTTCCGGACGGCCCTCCTCGAGACGCACGAGCGATTCGAGCGACTCTACGAGTTCAACCGCGAGAAAATGCGCCGGCAGGATACGAGCACGGACTCGCGGAATCCGACAGCGTCATCGACGATCCCGACCGACCGGCGGGATCTCGGCGGCGGGGCCCGCTATTCGACGGTGCCACAGGACGTGAAGCTCTCGACGGCCCCCTCCCGAAAACGGATCTACGGCCGTCGGTTCGAACTCGAGCGGGAACGACGACGGAGATCCAATCATGACTGACCCACCAACGCGGCGACTGAACGGCTGTGCGGGGCGTCCGACCAACCTGCGGCCCGGTCTCACCGGCGGTGATCACGATGGTCGATGACTTCCAGCCCAGCCGCCAGAAGGCCGACCTCGCCGAAGTCGTCGAGATGCTGCTGGACAAAGGGATCGTCATCAACGCCGACATCGCCGTCTCGATCGGTGATACACAACTGCTCGGCGTGCAGGTCCGGGCCGCGATCGCTTCCTTCGAGACCGCGGCGAAGTACGGCCTCGAGTTCCCCGAGGGAACGGACATGCGTCGCGTCGCCGAGGCGGCCGGCGATCCCGAACTCGCCGAGATGGACCGGCCGAATCCGGTAATCGATCCGACTCGGAGCGTCAACGTCACCGCGGACGAGGCCGAGACGGACGCGACCGACGCGGAATCCGAGACCGACGGGACTGCTCGGGACGCGGCGGCAGAATCGGAGGGGGACGACACGTGACGGCGATCGACGTCGGCGACGGCGAGGATGCCCGGGACGGACTGATGACACTGGTCATCACCGTCGTCGAAATCCTGATCGACGCACTCGAGCGCGAGGCGGTCCGTCGCATGGAGTCGGGGACCCTCTCGGACGCGGAGATCGAACGGCTCGGCAGCCAACTCGCGACGATCGAGGCCGAGATCGACCAGCTCAAAGACGACGAGGGGATCGAAGACGGCGTCGACGACCTTCGGGGCGATCTAGACGGGCTGGTTTCTGACGCGATCGAACAGCTCCACGGCGAGCCGACGACCGTTCAGCAGCCCGGCTACTCCGTGTTCGGAGGTGAGGGTGAGTGAGCCACGATCGAACTGATGAGCCCGGAACCGACGAGCATCTCGAGACGCTCGACGATCAGCCAGCCGAGGAGCGTGCCGAGCTGCCGGCTATCGAGACGGGGCGCTACCTGTACTGTCTCGTCCAGACCGACGCGGACGCTTCCCTCGAGACGACCGGCGTCGACGGCGAACCGGTCTCGATCATTGTCGAGGACGGTATCGGAGCCGTCGTCCACGCCTGTGACGGTATCTACGACTCGGCAAATCTCGCACAGATCCGTCGCTGGCTGGTTCGCCACCAGACGGTCGTCGACGAGGCGGGACAGGCCTTCGGAACACCGGTCCCGTTCCAGTTCGACACGATTCTCCGGGGCGGCGACGCCGCCGTCCGCGAGTGGCTCCGCGAGGAGTCCGCGACCCTCGAGCGTGCACTCGCCGAACTGGCAGGCCACTGGGAGTATCGCGTCGAGGTCGTCGAAGTCGAGCCGATCGATGACGAGACGCTGACCGAACGCGACGAGCGACTGCAGGCCCTCGACGACCGGATCGGCGACGCCGAGGAGGGGACGGCGTTCCTGCTCGAGAAGCAGTTCGACCAGCGGCTGGCGGAACGCCGTGCGGCACGACGGGAGTCACTGACCGCCGACCTCGAGGAGCGACTGGCCGCTGAGGCGCGGGAAGTCCACGCCCTCGAGCGCTCGCCGACCGCGTCACTGGCTGACGACGTCGCCAGTGACGATTCGGGCTCGAATAGCGGTGAGACTCTCTGTCGGCTCACGCTGTTGGCTCACGAAGACGACGAGGACGCGCTCGGCTCGATCCTCGACGACGTGGCCGCAAACGACGGTCTCGCGGTCAGGTTCACGGGGCCATGGCCGCCGTACACGTTCGCGCCGGAACTGGGCGGTGACGGCGACAAAAACGCAGCCGCTACTGACCGCTCGAACTCACAGCCATGAGACCGCGAAAGGACGACGAAGCGTTCGTTGACGTACTCGACGTTCTACTCAGAGATGGCGCAGTCCTCCGTGCCGACGTGATCGTCTCCATCGCGGAGATTCCGCTGGTTGGAATCAAACTCACAGCGGCGATCGCCGGCATGGAGACGATGATCGACTACGGCATCTTCGAGGAGTGGGATGCCAGTCGACGGAACGCGGCCGTCAGCCGCCGCCAGTGTGCCCGATCCAAACCTGATCGGGGCCGTTTCACGTTTGACGAACTCGCTGTCGGTAGCTCTCACGAAGGTACCGACGAGAAGGAAACGTGACGCAGTAATCGCGCAGACTCGAGAAGACGGACTGCAGACGAGAGCCGAACGGGTGAGAGGCGAGGGGCATCGGCTGCACTGATGGCCGGCCAGCTCGCCCCATTGACGTGTCTTCCTGTGCCCCCGGATGGGGGCCACCAGTCAGGCGTACTTCGGTCGTTCCGTCGTGTGCTCGACGTCGCCGGTGACGCTCTCCTCGTCGCTGTCCTCGTCGTAGACGTACTGACCGGTCGCACCACAGAGGGTACACTCGTAGGTCTCAGAGATTTCGTTGATCATCTCGCCGTCCTCGAAGTAGACCCGGCTCTGGGTAATCTGCAGAAACTGGGCGGTCTCGCAGTTAGTGCAGGTGATCATATCCGTTCGATGGCCACTACTGGTTGTAGTTATCCGGCTTGTAACCGAACGGGCCACGAGACTATAGGGTTCTTACCCGGGTCGCAGTTGTCGACGCGGATTCGGACAGCCCCGTCCGGCATTAGGGGTCGCTCGAGCCGGATCGAACGCGAGTAATACTATCATAATCGCAAGCTAGCAGCGGGTTTGGTGTCGACGATTCGCGAACGGATTACGCTCTCGAAAAACTGTCTTTCGAGACGAAACGAGAGTGTTACACTCCCGATGAGTCATACGGTCTGTTGTCACGAGTTCCCCGGTGGGTCCGCAGGGCGGGTCGCGCCGCGAGGTCGCGCGCCTGCTCTAACATCGGTCGTCATTGGCGTCCTGCCGGTCGGCGGACACATCAACTGGCGACCCACTTCATCGCGAACGGTCCCGTCGAGGTCGCAGAGCGCGGTGACGGTCGCGTCCGAGTGGCGGTGAAACCGTTCACCGACGGCCGTCCCGATATCTCCGAGTCTGACGATCCCGATTCGAAGTGGTCGGTGTCGACTCTCGTTGCTCATACGGTCACCACGGGCTGGCGCAGTATCCTTCTGGAGGCGTCGCAAGCAAGCAGTCGCTGTTCGTTCGAGATCGTCTTGTGACGACGTGGGGGACTCGAGTTGTTCGGGTCGAATCCACCGTCGGGCAGTAGCAAGACGCTATACGCCGTTATACGCTGCCTGCGTGTGGTTTGGGGTCGCTACGCCGTACCAAGCGGCTGCATAACTATTGGTGAATCACCCATCGACAGACGTGCGGGGTTGCAAACCCCCGCCGGGTACACGCTCGGCTCAAGCGACGCGCTGACAGCCGATTGCGTGCGTTCGTGCCCGGATCGCTCGGACGTGGACTCGCCCCCGCTTCGAGTACGCTCATGTCTCTCACGCCCAGGGCGGCTCCCCCGCTCCGCCCAGGGTTCCCCAATACACGAATCGGTGAGTGCCAACGCACAACCGAAAGCGCGACAGGTTGGGGCAAGCCGACGGTGGCTGTGTCCTGTGCCATCGAGTGCCCCATATTCGACACTGCTGTCCGGTACTTACGACCGGCTCCCATCCTCGAGACGTGTCGGACAGTCCCACCTCTGAAATAGATGATAACTGATGTATATAGCAAACTACTAGATAATGAATACGTTCTCTCGTCGAAATCGTGCGGGACTGGTAATTAGCCCCCTTCACGCCGAAATCATCACAGACGCAACTATCTAGGTTCGCATAAATCAACGAATGAACGGTTGAAACTCCTTTCAGAACCGGAACTCAGCACGCTGCTAGACGAGTCACGATCGCCCGATAAGTATGACGTAATCCGCCGGGAGTGGGAAAGAGTGATTCCGGTGAAAACAGCAATCTAGCCGCCTTTGAACCGTTCGAATCTCGGTTTCCGTGCTGCTGGTGTCGGAAGCGTAATCACGATGCTCTAAACAATATAGGTTCCTTCTTCTCAGCATTCAGTTTATTATTGAAAACAAATAACTATCGTGGCTCGCGTAGCAGCAGACGCCCACATCGCGGTTTGGCTCCATCGTTTCTACCACCACAACTGTCGGGTCCTGTTGGTGTGATGCTCGGATATACCCGCTAGAATTACATTCCTATTCGTGTAATTGACCGCTGCCTTCCGAATCGACGACACGACTCTGGGACGGGATGTCAGGTGACACCGACGATGAGGTCGTCGACGGTGGCTGGTCGCGTTGACGAACGAGGGCTTTTGACCTGACAGGGCGCGATCGGCGGTCAGGAACTGTCGCTCTGAGCGTCGACCGTCGCGACAGCCGCGAGGTTCACGATGTCTTTGACCTCGTCGCCACGCTGGAGCACGTGAACCGGCTTGTCCATGCCAACGAGCATCGGACCGGTCGCTTCGGCCCCACCCAGCCGCTGGAGCAGCTTGTAGCCGATGTTCCCTGCCTCGAGGTTCGGGAAGATCAGCACGTTCGCGGGCTTTTCCAACTCGGAGAACTCGTAGGTCCTGGTCAGCATCTCTTCGAGGACGGCGGTATCGGCCTGCATTTCGCCATCGACAGGGAACTCGATCGTGGGATCCTCGCGTAGCTGGCGGGCGGCTTCGCGGGGCTTGCGGGTCCCCTCGTTGTCGACGCTGCCGAAATCGGAATACGAGAGCAACGCTGCGCGTGGCTCGACGTCGAACCGCCGAGCCAGCTCGGCCGTGTGGCGGGTGACTTCCTCGAGGACGTCTTCGTCGGGGGCCTGATTGACCGTCGCGTCGGCGACGAAGACCACACGATTCTTGAACGTCAGCATGTAGACGCCGGCCGCGTAGTCGGCGTCGGCGGCCGTGCCGATTACCTGCAGCGGCGGGCGCAGCGCCGACGGATAGTGGTTCGTCAGCCCCGTCAACATCGCGTCGACGTCGCCACGATCGACCATGACGCTCCCGAAATAGTTGGTATCGTCGCGGATCAGCGACGTGGCCTCGCGGCGGGTGATGCCGTTTCGCTTCCGGCGCTCGTAGAGATGGTCGGCGTAGGCCTCGTAGTCGCCGCTCGTTGGGTCGACCACGTCGGGCTCGAACTCGAGACCGAGAGCTGCGACCGTCTCGCGGATTTCGTTCTCATCACCGATCAAGACCGGCTGTGCGATTCCGCGGTCGACCATCTGTGAGGCTGCACGGATGATCGTCTCGTTAGTTCCCTCAGCCAGCGCGATCCGTTTCGGATCGGATTTGGCCTTGTTGAGGACGACGCGCATCATCTCGCGTGATTTCCCGAGTCGGGCCTCGAGGCGCTCGACGTACCGGTCGATGTCGAGATCGATGCGGGCTGCGCCTGACTCGATCGCCGCGCGGGCAACCGCGGGGGCGACTTCGAAGAGGACGCGCGCGTCGAGTGGTTTCGGGATGATATACTTCGGGCCGAACTGCAGCGGTTCGTCGCCGTAGGCTTTGACCACCGCGTCGGGGACGTCCTGTTTCGCGAGGTCGGCCAGCGCCCTCGCCGCTGCGACCTTCATCGCCTCGTTGATTTCGGTCGCGCGGACGTCGAGCGCACCGCGGAAGATGAACGGAAAGCCCAGCACGTTGTTGACCTGATTGGGGTAGTCAGAGCGCCCGGTCGCCATGATGACGGTATCGTCGCGGGCTGCTTTGGCTTCCTCGTAGCCGATCTCGGGGTCGGGGTTGGCCATCGCGAAGATGATCGGATCGTCGGCCATCGAGCGGACCATTTCCTGGCTGACGATGCCGCCAGCAGAGAGGCCGACGAACACGTCCGCATCGACCATCGCGTCTGCCAGCTCCTCGCCGGGCCGGTCCTGTGCGAACTCCCGGTTGTACGGGTTGAGATCGCCGGCTTCGGCTCGTTCGGTCGTCAGAATCCCGTCGATATCGCACATCGTGATGTTCTCCCGTTTGACGCCCAGCGAGACGTAGAACCGCGCTGTCGCGACCGCCGCTGCACCCGCACCCGCGAACGTCACCTCGAGGTCCGCGAGATCTTTCCCCGAGATTTCGACGGCGTTGAGCAAGGCGGCCCCGCTGATGATGGCGGTGCCGTGCTGGTCGTCGTGGAAGACAGGAATCGACAGGCGCTCGCGGAGTCGTTCCTCGATGGCGAAACACTCGGGCGCTGCGATGTCCTCGAGATTGATGCCGCCGAATGTCGGCTCCATTGCGGCGACCGACTCGACGAACGCGTCGGTGTCGTCGTGGGCGAGTTCGATGTCGAAGACATCGATGTCCGCGAAGCGCTTGAACAGGACGCCCTTGCCCTCCATGACGGGTTTCGACGCCTGTGCGCCGATGTCGCCGAGCCCAAGGACGGCCGAGCCATTCGAGATGACACCGACGAGGTTCCCTTTCGTCGTGTACTGATAGGCAGCAGTCTCATCCTCGTCGATCTCGAGACACGGGGCAGCGACGCCCGGCGAGTACGCAAGCGAGAGGTCACGCTGCGTGTTCGTCGGCTTCGTCGTCGCGATTTCGATCTTGCCCGGTGGGTCGGTCCCATGGTACTCGAGCGCGTCTTCATCCATTTGTCTGTCCGTGTGTCTCCGCTGCACCAGCAAAAGTGTACGGTTGTAGTCGAATATCCTGTTAATCGAAAACATACGTCGGCAAGCCCGACGGATCACGTCGGACGGTATCCTGACCGAGAACGCACTCATTGTGTGTCACAACGCGATCGGCTCGGCAGCCACTCGCCGCTCGTTCGGCACCGCGATTCGAGACGCCGACAATCGATACTCTAACCACAACATTTGTACGATAGGCATCACTGTCATTCGGTATGACTGACGGCTCGAGTCGCCGCCAAACCAAAGTCGAGCGCGTGATAGACGAATACGACCTCGAGTCGTGGGGTGACCGTCTCGAGGCGAAGTGGGTCGGCGACGGGACGGAGCGAACGAGTCTTCGCGATCTTGCAGCCGAGTTCAACAGGGCGGTCCTTCGGGCAGCCGTCCGCGATGCTGGCGGCTCGATGGTCGAATCCGACATCGAAACCCTCTACCGAGCACTGACCGACGACGACGTGTCCCGCTCTGAGACAGTCAGAAAGCGCCGTGAACTGGAACGAACGGGCGTCGATATCGATGCGGTCAGTTCTGACTTCGTCACGCATCAAACGATCTATACGTACCTGACGAACGTCCGCGATGCATCGCTTCCCGAAGCGGACACCGAGGACCGACTCGAGCGAAAGACCGAGACCGTCCAGCGACTCGCCGGTCGAACGCAAGTTATCACCGAATCCACGCTCGAGGAGTTAGGCAACGCAGGCGAGATCGCGGACCGAGACTACGAGGTATTCGTCGACGTCCGGACGATCTGTGGCAACTGTGGGGCTGATTACCCGATCGCGACACTGCTCGATCAGGGTGGCTGCGACTGTGAGATCGCCGACGGGTCGTAGCGTGGGGCGGCCAAGGTTCCTGTAACCAAATAACATTTATATTGGCCGGCGAGAACCATCGATCGTGTCATCTCCAGCGTCAGTCACCTCCTCGATCACCGTTCTGGCGGAGAATATCGGCGGTATCGACAGTACCGACGTCACACTCACACCCGGTGTAAACGTGTTGACTGGCCGAAACGCGACGAACCGAACGTCGTTTCTCCAGACGATCATGGCGGCGCTGGGGAGCCGTCAGCCCTCGCTCAAAGGAGACGCAGACGCCGGCCGCGTCGAACTGACACTCGACGGCCGGCAGTACACGCGCACACTCGAGCGGTGCAACGGCGAGGTCGTTTTCGACGGCGAGCCCTACCTCGACGATCCCGAGCTTGCTGATCTCTTTGCCTTCCAACTCGAGTCCAACGAAGCACGCCGTGCCGTCAGAAGCGGTGACGACCTGCGCGAACTCATCATGCGCCCGGTCGATACAGACGAGATCGAGGCCGAAATCGACGCCCTCGAGGTTGAAAAACGCGACCTCGATGACCAGCTCGAACACCTCGCCCAACTCGAAACCGAACTCCCCGGGCTCGAAGAAGAGCGAACCGCCCTCGACGACGAGATCGAGTCTGTAACTGACCGGATCTCCGCTCTCGAGGTCGAACTCGACGAGTTCGACCTCGACATCGAGGCGAGCCGTGCCCGGAAAGACGCGATCGAGTCGGCGTTTGCCGACCTGCAGGCGGCGCGAACCGAACTCGAGTCAATCGAGTACGATCTCGAGACCGAACGGGAGAGTTACGCCGAACTCGAAGCCGAACGCGACGACCTGCAAGCGGAACTGGCCGCCCTCGATGATGAGCAGACATCGCCGGACCGACTCGAGGGACGGATTCAGGAGCTTCGCGCTCGGAAGCGGTCGCTCGATACGACCGTCAGCGAACTGCAGAGTGTGATCCGGTTCAACGAGGACCGTCTCACAGACGATGGCTTCGAGATCGAACTCGAGGAAGCAGCCGACTCGGAGACCGAGACTGACGGCGACATCACCGAGCAACTCCTCGCCGCCGACGACGTCGTCTGCTGGACGTGTGGCTCGCGTGTCGATCGTGACCGAATCGAGTCGACGCTCGAGCGGCTCCGGTCGCTCCGCCACCACAAACTCGAGGAACGGAGCGAGTTGCAGGCACAGATCGACGACCTCGCGAGCCGCCGGAAAGCGCTTCGGGAGCGATCGCAACGACGGGGCGAGCTCGAAACGCGACTCTCGGCGATCGAGGACGATCTCGAGCGCCGACAGCAGCGTATCGAGGAACTCGAGGCCGAACGCGACGAACAGCGAGCCCGCATCGAGGAGCTCGAATCGGACGCTGACACGTTCGAGAACGCCGAGTATAGCGACATCATCGAGACCCACCGCGAACTGAATCGTCTCGAACTCGAACGCGAGACGCTCGAGACCGAACGCGACGAGGTGCAGGCCCGAATCGACGAGATCGAGACCACACTGGCAGACCGGTGCGACCTCGAGGATCGGCGCGAGACCGTCGAGGAAGCCCTCACCGAGTGTCGGACCCGTGTCGACCGACTCGAAGAAACCGCCGTCGATGCGTTCAACGAGCACATGGACTCGATTCTTTCGCTGCTCGAGTACGAGAACCTCGATCGTATCTGGATCGACCGCCGCGAGAAGACGGTTCGTGAGGGTCGTCAGACGGTCACGAAAACGGCGTTCGATCTACACATCATCCGATCGACCGCGGATGGGACGAGCTACGAGGACACGATCGATCACCTCTCGGAGAGCGAGCGCGAGGTCACGGGCCTGGTCGTTGCACTTGCCGGCTATCTGGTTCACGATGTCTACGACGTCGTTCCGTTCATGCTGCTCGATTCGCTCGAGGCAATCGACTCGGATCGGATCGCCGCCCTCGTCGAATATCTTGAGGAATACGCCGACTGTCTCGTCGTCGCCTTGCTCCGAGAAGACGCCGAAGCGCTCCCGGACTCGTATTCGTACGTACAGGAGATCTAGGTCACATTACGCCGCCGAAGGGTGTCCGTGCTACTCGTCGGTCTCAGCCAGGTTCTCGAGGAAGGCGTCGCCGAGGAGAACGACCAACAGCGCGCCGACGAGGTCGAACACGAGATCGAGGGCGGTGTCGACGTTTCCGTAGGAGACGAGCAGTGGTTCCCAGCCGAGGTGGTTGGCCGTCGCGTGGATGACGTACTCGCCGATCTCCCACAGGACGCCGGCGCAGGTGACGACGCCGATGACTCGAGGGTGGGGTTCGCGATCGTTACGACGGGCCGCAGCAAAGGTGAGGCCGCCAAGCAGCGTCGCCGAGTGGGTGTGTGTCATATGGTCCCACCACCAGACATCGTCGTACGGACCGAGCATGCCGATAGCGTGGGTGAGCATCGCGCTGTTGAGATACACGCGTTGCCACGGCCGGAAGGTCACATCGTATCGGCGTTCGAAGTGGCCGGGAAGATACGTCGCCACAAGCGCGATGAGTGCGTTGACGAGCGCGCCCGGGTCCCGCTGACGGTATCCGACAGCGACCACGGCGAGAAGCGAATATCGGATGCCACGTTCGGCTTCTTTCGCTACCGAGGTCTGCATGTGTTTGCTCACAGGTTACAGCCGCAACTGATAATACTTCCGACAGAAACGCACCGACGCTGCCGTTCGATCGATCACTCGACGTAATCAGGGACGTACCGGGTGGGTAGCCGCGCAAGCATGTGATCCGGAATCGCTTGGAGCAGATAGCCCGCGATCAGCACTTCCGCGATCGCCGGGAGCAGCCGTCGCACGGCGGTATAGACGATTCCGATCAGCACGGCTGTGCCGACGATCACGCGGAGCGTGCCGTCGAGCGCGACCAGCAGCGGGACGGCGACGACCACCGAGAGGATCAGATCCTCGGGTGCGCCGTCGTACCGAATCCACCGTCGCGGTGCGAGCCATCGGTCGTGGTAATGGTTGTAGACGGCCCGGCTCGAGGTTGCTTCCCACGGCCGGAGCTCGAGTCCGCCGCCGAAGACGTCCATCACGCTGTGAGCTGCCGCGCCGAGGAGTCCCATCGCTGCAGCGATCGTCGCCGTCGTCGGGACGAGCGCGGCGACCGGTGCTGCCACGGCGGCGAGTGCCGAGTAGTAGACCGGATAGTGCAGCGTCTTTCGGTGGCCGATGTACATATCCAGATCCGGAATGAGGCCACCGAGCAACCCTGCAGTGAGCGCGATGTCGGCGTGCTCGGGGACGGCGACTGCGACGGGGAGTGCAAGCGCAAGTCCGACGAGCACGTGCGTTGGCAGCATCATTGTGTTACATTACAGGCGACACATCCCTTTGAGTATGTCGGTTACAATGCCATGTCGACACTAACCATGTGAATGCTCACATCGCTGTCGACGTGTTGGCATACAGGAGTTGTTGGGCTGGTGGATCGGTCAACTGGACCCGCTGTACACTCAGTATGGTGGTCGCTGTTGCCGGATGACGCCCGCGAGCTCCTGTTGTTCGTCCGCGAGGAGTTCGTTAAGATCGTCGATCGTGATGATGCCCGTCAGCGTGCCGTCCGAGTCCGTCACGGGAAGCCGTCGAACGCCGTGTTCGCTCATCAGTTCAGTGGCGTGGTAGAAGCCCGCGCGATCTTCGATCGTACACAGGTCCTTCGACATCACGTCTTCGGCGACGGCCGTGCCCGGATCGGCTCCGGACGCGAGGATTTGCATCACTAGATCGCGGTCGGTCACGATCCCGATCGGCGTGTCGTCGTCGGTAATCACGACACAGCCGACGCCCTCGTCTTGCATCGTCGCTGCGAGTTCCTGAATCGATTCGTCGGGTGCAGCGGTGACAATGTCGCTCCGAGCGAGATTCTGGACTGGCATAGGTGACTCACTCGTCGGTCCCACGACCAGTAGCATAATCCCTCGCAGCTATCAACGTTCCAACCTGATCGGCGGTCCTCTCTTCCGATCGCACGCACCTCCTCAGACCGTGGCTCACCGTATCTGGTCCGCAACCGCGTAGCGATCAGTTATGCGCTCGAGTACGGGACTCTCAGCTAGTCGCGGCTGGGAAGATCTGACAGGACGACTGACGGAGGTTTTATTTGGTTGTGTATGGTAGTTTTGTCGTGGTAAGTATGAGCTCGAGAACATCTAAACGGAAAAACCTGTACGAATGTATGGTCTGTGGAGCACGAACGAAAGCACGTCATCAAGCCGCCTGTGCGCACTGTGCGGGAGAGATGCAGAACCTCAGCAATACGCGGGAGTGAGGGCAGAGCGATCGCTCGTCGCCCGATGTGTGACCTGCGTCTCACGTCTATGCCGATACGCGCATGTAGCTCCGTCCGCTGTGTCGGGCGGTGATGGACTATTCCGACAGTCAACCGTGTCGCTCCGTCCGGAGCTATTTTGACGAACTCGTTGACATTGTGAAAGAGGATGGCGACGGTCACCAGCGTCGTCATCAGATAGATCCGAAGCGGGGTGGGCCGCCGATCGACGCACCGAGGATACCGCCCGTGATGCCGACGACGGTCAGCGCGATGACCGCCAGCCAGATGACGACGACTGGTAGCCCGTCTCAGACGGGCCCCTGTCAGTCAGTGCCGGTGGGCCCGCGACCCGCACTGCGGGCTCACCGGGAACTCGTGACAGCAGACCGTCTCAGTCGTCGATCTCACGCGTGGCCGCCTGCGAGAGGTACGCCGCTAGGATCGCGGTATGGATCGTTCGCAGATCCGCCTCTTGAATCGTTGCCGCCGCCTGAAAGCGTTCGCGGGCGTTCGCGACCGCCTGTGGCTCGGCAGCGAGATACGCGAGGTCGAACGCGTCGGCGTCGACTTCGCGGGCAGTTTCGAAGGCCGCCCTGTCGTAGAGGTCGGCAAATTCGGTGACGAGGTCTGAGACGAGCCTGTCGGTCGCGTCAGCACCCGGATCACCCACGGGGATCGTCGACTCCGACGGGTCGAAGTAGCTCTCGTAGTCGACGACGCCGGCCGCTTCGTACAGGTAGTCGGCGAGCGCGTCGAACACGTTCTGAGAGACGTAGACACCGAACAACTTGTACCGATCGTCGGCGGTCATCACATCGGGGTTCTGTGCCGAGACCCATCAAACGTCGCCTTCGATCCCGTCTCGCGCAAGCGCATGCGGAACTGTCGGGCGTTGACAGCGTCGATGTCCCGCCGCGCCGCTTAGGCCGTCTTCTTGACGTAGTGTTTGTAGACGTCGCCGTCCTCGACTTGCTCGAGCAGTTCAACGCCGTCCGTGCCAGTCGCCCAGCCGTCGAGGTCGCTCATGCTTCCCGAGTCCGTTGCGACTACCTCGAGAATCTCACCGTCGGCGAGGTCGTCGATGGCAGACTTCGTCTGGACAACCGGCATGGGACACGATGCACCTTTCACGTCGAGCGTCTCCGCGATCTGGTATTCCGAACTCATAGTTTTGTGTGCTCTCTTGGAGCTATTTCACAATATTGGCCATGAATTCAAAAGGCCATCGATTCTTGCAGAGTATACAAACAACTGCCAAACCCACGTGCGCGACATATGGTGTATTCGGGCACAGCGTTCCCTTTGACGCACTATTTGGCGCCACGGTATTGTGCAATAGTAGAAAAACTATGCAAAGCTTTATGTGGGGCGGGCCGGTACTCGTTGGTGTACACAATGGACGACATGGACTTCCCAACCCCAGATGTCGAGGTCGAATCGATCACCCCCAGCGAACTCAAAGCGAGCATCGATGCGGGCGAGGACGTAACGCTCCTCGACGTGCGCGCCCAATCGGAGTACGAGGAGTGGCATATCGATGGCGACAGCGTTGAGTCGATCAACATCCCCTACTTCGAGTTCCTCGAGGACGAGATCGATGAGGACGTTCTTGCACAGATTCCCGACGACCACGAAGTGACGGTCCTCTGTGCAAAGGGTGGCTCGAGCGAGTTCGTCGCGGGCACGCTCAAAGATCGTGGCTACGATGCAAACCAGCTCGAGGACGGGATGAACGGCTGGGCGCGGATTTACGAGCGCGTCGAAGTGTCGGACTACGATGGCGCGGGCACCCTCTACCAGTACCAGCGTCCCTCCTCGGGCTGTCTGGGCTACCTCGTCGTCGACGGTGACGAGGCAGCCGTTATCGACCCGCTACGTGCGTTCACGGATCGTTAC
>Ga0207720_100148_pt1 | contig 66695 bp, 72 predicted proteins | sample A23P2SouthBayCA_2_FD_187751 | JGI IMG/M metagenome (GOLD analysis project Ga0207720, IMG submission 187751) | Aerobic enrichment media microbial communities from Eden Landing Ponds, California, USA - A23 E3 (2) (SPAdes) | ecosystem: Environmental > Aquatic > Marine > Unclassified | place... | reverse complement strand
TTCGTGGTACAGTCGGGCGTATCTGTCTATCGAGAGCTTCTGCAAGCCGTACGGCGATTTCGGCCCTTTGGGTTCGTCTTCGCGGACCGGGACGGTTCTGGGACGTCCATAGATTGCCGCGCTTGACGCGAGAACGACTCGCGCGTCTTCGCGCCGGGCCGACTCGAGAAGTCTGAGCGTCGCAGTCGTGTTCACAGAATGGTATCTGAACGGGTCGTCGACGGACTTGCTCACGCTCACTTTCGCCGCTTGGTGGAAGATGAGGTCGACGTCGGACGTCGCTTCGGCGATTGCGCGAGAATCCCGAATATCGGCCTGTACCAGCTCTACCGAGTCGGGAAGTCGAGAAGAAGAACCCGAAGAGAGGTCGTCGACGACTCTGACCTCGTTGTCCTCGGCCAGTACGTCTACGATGTGGCTCCCGATGAATCCGGCACCACCTGTGACGAGAACTGTCTGCCCACTAATGTCTGCCATGACACTACCCACATTGCAATGTCGACTCAAGGTTACTTTGTGTCTTAGTCAGTGGTCTTTACGTCTTCACTATTTAAATTAATATTACAAAATATTTCATTTTTAAATAAATATGCAAAAATATACATATTAGATTCAACTTCGAATGCGATATTTTCGCACCGTCGGCGGGTTTGGCGACCTACTGTCGGAAATATGTCACTACTAAGTATCAAAGTTCCCGGCTTAATTCGGACTTTCATTACAAGACTACATTTGTAATTAGACTGACCGCCAACGAAGCGGCCAATTTCGAGTCTCTCAGCCGTGTCCCTGCCGGCCACCGGGGTTCGAAGCCCGTGTATACCTCCGGTATACACTACCTAATCAAACAGCGGTGAGGACAGTGCCACCGACAACACTTCTCCATCGGCTATAGTTACAAACGTGTGTGATTTTCAACTCATTTTAATGTTCGTCGTGAAACGGAGTGTCACATCCATTCGTCCGCTTCTTGATTATCGCCGAGGTTCGGTTCTCAGTCAGAGTCGGCGGTGACTCGTCCAGACGAGTGTCAGGACAAGCCGTCATTCATCGTCTGACGAAAGTATCGAATAACGGTCATATTACTTACATTGGTTGGGTGATATCTCGAATCATAGCCTCGAATCACGACCATGTTTCCGAAATTGAACAGGGTAGCGCACCCATCTCTCTCACAGACAGTATCGATTCAGTTTACTATCGTAACGCTACTCGCACTGTTTTGGTTGACTCTTGGACTAGGTTCGGCTGGGATATTCGTCTCCGGTCTCAGGGTTGGAAGCACACTCCTCCTGTTATTTTTCTTGCCCGGCCTATTACTCACGCAGTTCGCTCGACTCCGGATTACTCGGGGTGGAGAAGCCGTACTCTACGCAGTCGGGTTGAGCCTCGTCTTCCTTTCGTTGTTCGTCACTTCGGTCGGCATACTCACACCGCTACTGAACGTCCAAGACACATTTTCGTTGCAACCGCTGGCTCTCTCCTTGACCGTCGTGTTGCTGCTGATAACCGCGCTTTTACACGTTGTTGAAACCCCAGAGACACGATTTGACTGGGTTGCGCCAACTCGTTTGACTGTGGGACTGATAGCTGTTCCAGTCGTTGCGGTACTGGCTGCGAGGTTCATGAACGACGGTGGGGACGCCTCGTTGATGTTCCTCTTCGTCGTTCTCGTCGCCGCTGCTGTCGTGGTCAGCTCGACTCGATTCCTCCCGCCGACGCAGTACCCACTGGCCATCTTCCTCATCGGACTTGCGACATTCCTCCATCGAAACCTCCTCACCGGTGGTGTCATCGGCGCAGACGTCCAGTTCCAGTACTTCCTCGCCCAGCATATACAGGTGACTCACGTCTGGTCGCCCGGTGTCGGGAGTCGAATCATGACGCTCCCGATGGTGACCGCAGTCCCGGCTGCTATCTCGACGCTCGCCGACGTCTCAGTCGCGGCGGTGTTCAAGCTCGCATACGTGTTTGTCTTTTCACTCGTCCCCGTCGGAATCTACTACGTTGGACGGAGTATCTTTGGGAACCGGGAGGCGATGCTCGGAAGTCTCTTTTTCATCTTCTATCACATCTCCTTCTCTCTCACTCCGGGGAAGCAGTTACTCTCGGAGTTGTTCGTCGTACTGCTTTTGCTGCTCTTGTTCGAGCACGGCCTATCGACAGTTGGCAACAAAGCTGTCGCCGTCTTACTGAGTATCGGCGTTATTCACACCCATTACGGGACGGCATTCGTGCTTGGCGGGTCGCTACTCGCCGGACATCTCATGCTTGGTGTGGTTCGTCGCATCGTCGACGAGTTCGAACACGATAGCTCGGTCGTATACCCCGTCACATTTCTCGGGTTGGCCATCGCTTGGTACGCGACGTTTTCGCCGCAGTTACTGAACCAGATTCTGCGGATGCCGTTAGTCATCGGACAGCAGGTCGCCAATCTCGTCGTTGGCACGGCAGTTGGAACCGGTGCGAACTACATCGGTGGCCAGGTGACCGTACTCGACCAGCTCAACGTCCTCGTCTACTTGGTCCTGACCGCACTGCTGGGGATTGGGTTGCTGTCACGGGTCGCCACTCACGGGAGTCGATTACGTCGCGGTGAACGCACGGAGTACGTCGACTACACTGCCCTCTCGATACCAATGTTCGTCTTCCTCGCGTCGACGTTCTTCGTCATCGTGAACCTCTGGGCCGACAGGACGTACCAGATGGTGTTAGTCGTCCTTGCACCGTTCGTTGCCCTCGGCTTTCGGGCCCTGTTCGCGGCGACGGTCACGGCGCTCGAACGCCTCGGGAAACCTATAGACCACCATCCCAGATGGTCGCTCCTCGCAGTCCTTCTCGGCGTGTTGTTCGTCCTCAACTCGGGTGCCGCGTATGCCGCGGTCGGGAACGCGGACACGGCCACGTTCGACTCGAACGCCAACGATTACGTATTCACTGACGACGAACGCGCTGGTGCCACGTGGCTCAAGGAACACGCCGGGTTCACTGGCTCCGGTTCGTACCGCTCTCCGAGTGCCGCTTCACCTTCGGACAGCACAGTCACGATATACACTGACTCGGTGAGCTACCAACTGCTCCGTTCGACTACCCCGGAGACGTACTACGACGTCCGAATCGAGCGACTGCGGAGCCCTTGGCACCCAGAGTTCGACCAGAGCCGACTGCAAAGCGGGTACGTGTTCATTCGGGAACGAAGCGTCAGGGACGTTTCCGGGTCCGATCGTCTCCCGATTACGTCACTCTCACGTGAGCATGCCGAGGACGTGACCGAAGCGGGAACGGTCGTCTTCCGGAACGAGGAGGTGACTATCGTGAGAGTCGAGGGCCGATCAGACGGATGATTCGACGACTGGTGAGGGTTCTATTCGCCTTGGAGAGTCCGGAGGGAACGTAACACCCCCAAAACGCTTTTACTGAGATACGATGTTGTATCAGATGATTGTGGCATCGACAGATCCGTCCACTGATCCACTCGTGTCGTACGTTCTGGCGACGTATAACCGGCCAGACGATCTGAAAGAGGCTATCGAGTCCATCCTCAACCAGACCTACGACCCTATCGAGGTAATCGTAGTCAGTAACTCGACGGATGATACCTCGACCATGTTTGAGGACGGCGGTCGCTTCGACGAACCGACCGTCCACTATCACGAGTTCCCCGGCCGGATGGGTGTCCCACAGGCGCGGAATATCGGATACGACCTCGCGTCAGGCGACATTCTCGTGACCATCGACGACGATGCGGTATTGACCAGTAACGATGCGACGGAGACCGTCGTCCGTCTGTTCGATTCGAATCCCGAGATCGGTGTATTGGCCTTCCAGTGCCGTGACTACCGGACCGACGAGGTGAACCCCCACGAGACGCCCGACCCACCGCGGTTCGACATGACACCGACGGTCCCGTATCGCGCGACGAACTTCGTCGGCGTCGGAAACGCGATTCGAAGCGCGGTCATCGACCGAGTCGGTGATTTCCCGGAGGATTTCGTGTACGGGTTCGAGGAGATGGACCTCTCGTTCCGGGTCCACGAAAGTGGCTACGATATCCTCTTTACGCCCGAAGTAGCCGTCTGGCACAAGAAGTCGCCCGAAGCACGACGTACCGACCTCGAAACGCAGGAGCGGCTGGTCGGGAACCGAATCAAACTCGCACTTCGTAACCTCCCGATGCGCTATGTAGTGGTCTCGGCGATTCTGTGGTCAGTGTATGGATTGCTACTCACTCGGCAGCCGTCTTCGCTCTTGAACATCTATCGCCGTCTCTACGACGAACGAGAGACGACTCTTGAGGCGAGACACGTCGTCTCCCCGAGGACGATTCGACGAATCAAATCACGGAAGACGATGTTGTTCTTCTGGTGGTATGGTCCACACCCCGGTCGCCTCTTCGGGAAAGACGGCACTCCACAACGGGTGTTTTGGGAGACGAGTAATTGAATCGCAGCTACTTATCGCTCGTCTGTCCACGACCTGAACGCCGTTCGTCCGAAACGTAACGGGATACTAGCAATCGAACCGCGGGCAGTACGATACGGTTCCTGACGTCCGGAATCGACACAGAAAAGGCGAGGTAGAGAAGTCCCCCGAGCAGTACCTGTAACACTAACGAGAACACGGTATCGACCGGGAAATGCGTCTTGACGCCGTGGACGATAACACCCATCGCAACTGACGAGAGCGTAAACCATCCGATGAGCGGGTACGGAATCGAGAAATCGACGTATCGTCCGAGATAGCGCGTTTGAAGTAGTGCGTTTACGACCCACGAGACGGTCGTCGCCACCGCGGCACCGACGAATCCGATAGTGACGATGAGGACCGGGCTCAGGAGTAAATTGACACTGACGGCGGCGATAGTCGCTTTTGCGGCGAGGTTCGGCTTGTTGATTGCCCTGACTGAAACCCCGACAATATCGTTGATAGATTGGAAGAACTTCTCTATCATCAAGACAACGAGGACCAGCGATGCGATGACGTATTCAGGACCGAAAAGGAACTCGAGAACGTCGGAGCCGTATATCATCGCCCCGACCACAGCGGGAATAGAAAAGAACACCGCGAACCCGATGGCCGTCGAGATGGTCGACTCTATCTGCTTCGCCGACGAATCCGAATTCCACTGGCTGATCTGTGGGAACAGAGTCAACGAGATCGACTTGCTGAACATGAGGACGAGTAGCGTCACCTGCCAAGCGACCTCGTACGCACTGACGTAACTCTGGACGAGGAAAAACCCGATGAGGGCAGAGTCCATCCACTGGTAAATGCTCCCCCCGACGGAGTTCACGACGTCGTACTTCGAGAAATCGAACAACGACCGCATCTGTGGGAGTGCCGGCCGACCAAGGTCGATGTCGCAGGCGAGAACCGCCCAAACCAACGCGACGGCTGAGCCTGCTAAGAGTCCGTAGACAATGCCCTCGGGTCCATATCCACGCGAAACGAAAAACGAACCGAGCCCGACCCAAGTGAGACGGCGAGCGAACTCGATTGATGCGGTACGGCCGACCCGAAGTCTGCCTCGTACCGCATGAATGTACAGCAGCGAGAGTTCCCGAAGGAAAACGGCGAGTACCAACAACACCGCGAGATCCCCCCCGAGATAGTCGTTGATTCGGCCTCGAAACGCGAGGACGCCGAGTGAGACCACCGTGAGCAACACCAGTTTGAGAGCGAGTGCAGAACTCAATGTCCGGACTGGGTCTTCTCCCTCACTCAGCCGTTTTTCGAGTGCGGAACGGAGGCCGAAATCGGCGGGAATCGAGAGCAATCCTTGGACGGCAAAGAACAGGAAAAAGATACCCAATTGCGTCTGCCCGAGATTTCGGGAGAAGTAGATGATGCCACCGAACATCAGTAGAGCACGTCCCGTCTTTGAGAGGAACAGCTTGAACGTCGATAGTCCTATATCCATGATGGCACAGTGTCGCTAGCGAGTGGGGAACGAATAGTTACCCTGCCGCTACAGGGCACGACGTTCTTCGACCGACACGGTTCGAATGCTGACCTGCGGCCGGGGCGTGACTGCGTCACGATGCACTGAACAGGGTGTTGAGCACACCTCGTGCGAACGGTTTGGGGTCATCGAACGAGATGTAATCGAAGTGGGGGTGCTGGTAGACGGACGAAGCGACTTCGACGAACGCCTCTCTCATCGATGGCTTGTCGACGTTTGGGAAGTCGTCGACGAGGACGCTCCTGAGATACTGGAGTTCGCCGACGAGTAGATGCGTCGCGACGCCTTCCTCGTACCCCGGTCTGATTTCGTCTTTCCGACCCTGGTTCGTGAGCCAGTAGTCGTACGGGTAGGTAGCGCCGGCACGGATATCAAGATTCACGGAAGCCCACACTCGCGGATTGATTTCGAGAAGGTAGAACTCGCCGGTCTCTCGTTCCTTGATGAACTGAACTGACGCGAGTCCGTTCCATTCCAGATGAGTAAGCAACGATTCGGCCAGCTCCTCGACCTCTGGGTCGCGTGTCATCTCCCGAAACACACTCATCCCGCCAGCGTACGTTTTTCCACGAAGTTGCCGTCGAAGACTCGTCTTCACTGGCTCGCCGTGGTCGTAGAGTGCCCGAAACGAGTACTCCTCTCCCCAGTGACACTCCTGCACCACGGGAACGTGGCCAAGCATGTCTTCGATGAGTTGGTCGACGTCGGGCGAGACGCCTCTCGGGATGTACTCGGGGCGTTGCCTGCCTTCACACTCCGTCGCTTCTAGATGGTCTACGTAATCGTGAGTGAGGATTCCGTACCGAGGTTTCACGATGAGCTCTCGATCCCAGTCTGTCACGTCCGTGAGGCGTTCCGTCTTCGGAACGCGGAGTCCGATGTCTTCTGCAACAGTAGCTAATCGATACCCGTCCTGAGCGACCCTGACTGCATCGAACGACGGCCACCCGATCTCGACATGTGGTTTAAAATCTTCAACGTACCGTGAGAGGATGTAGGCGTCTTCCTCCCTGATTGGGAGTATCGCTTCCACGTCGGGGCGCATCGAGAGCGAGACGAGCGCATCTTTGTACGCGATGACGTCCTCGTGTGGTGATGGAACGACGACGGTCTCGTCTGCGTACTTCGATGCGAACGCTGGAACAGTTTCGTCTTCCGAAACGACGACTGTATGAACCCCTTCGGGCGAGAGTGCCCGAAGCGACGCGACGACGCTCACAGATTGATTCGCTGGGACGATGATCGACTTCCACATGATTGTCTTCTCCTCCGCTACTTTTCACCACATCATGATTGTTTATCAATATGATTCACCTTGTGCTTGAGAGTCTGTGTTTGCTGAACGAAGAGGCCCTCAAGAATGTAAATTGGCCTGCAATTGGGGTGTCTTCCTCGTCGAGTGCGTGCTACCCTCAACTATTTGCGCGTTCCCGCCGATAGTCTTCCCCGATGACTTTCGTCTCCAAAATCGGAGACCTCCTGTGGGGTACCCCAGCGTACAGCGTCGGTAACAGACTCTTTGAGACGACAGTCGAGATGTATCTACGCACTCGCCCGGCCCACAAGTTCTCCTGCGGAGAGGCGACAGCCACGTTCCGCCCTCGTACGTTCGTCGAGTGGAACAATCTTCGGCACAGAATCCGGGACGAAGCCGAAGTATTGGAACACGTGCTCTCGAACGTACAGGGTGGCGACGTCTTTTACGATGTCGGCGCAAACATGGGTATCTATGCCTGCCTCGTCGGGGCCAGCGTCCCCGACGTGACTGTCGTCGGATTCGAACCGTATCCACCGAACACCGAATCGCTTCGACGGAACCTCACCGAAAACTCGATTGACGCGACCGTCGTCGAACGACCGCTCTCCGACGGGACTTCGGAAGAGAGGTTTCACCTCTACGACACCCTCGATGCAGGTGCGCAACACGGATCGCTCGACACGAGGTATCCCACCGGAGAGGCGCTCACATCCATACCGACGACAACTATCGCTGGAGACAGCCTCATCGGAGCCGGTCGAATCCCCGAGCCGAACGTCGTCAAAATCGACGTTCAGGGGACTGCGCCGTCCGTACTCATGGGGCTGAAATCGTCACTCACCGGACAACGGTGCCGACTGGTCTACGTGGAGGCGCACGACAACGCAAGCGAGATTACAACCATATTATCGGAGTTCGGGTACCAGATATCGACACTCCGCGTCGACCGACCGAACAAAGATCCCACGGTAGTGGGACGGAAAGTGAATGACTGCGTACCAGCCGCCTGACCCTCGGTTTCGAAGCACAAATCGAACATTGTGACCTTACCAGCAGACATAATTTCTCACATCTAGTATTAAATTCCATAAGATAGGAGTGATCAATAGATTAAATATGTCGTGAGTTGACGTGTTAACCGGAGATACCGATCTGAAGCTTGATGAGCGAGGCTGTACCCAGAGACAGCGGTCGGGCAGACGGCTCAATGAGTGATTGGAATGAGGATGAACACGAGAAAATATGAGCCCCCACTGGCAGTTGATACGAGGGCGGGGGGTGGTTGGGAGATGAAGCGAGAAAACGAGTCACACGAACGAGATGCTGAGCAACCCGCTATCGGATTTGTCGCGACCGACGAAAACATCCCCACGTTGCCACGAGATGTCGTTCACACTCGAAACAACGGGTTCGACGTCTTCGTCACGTATCAGCGATCTGTTGACGAAGACGAATTAGATGTCGTCTCCGAGCTGGGCGCAACTATCGTCGACCCGGTTATCGAGGCGGGACGGGTCAATCCGTACAAGACGTTCGCGAACGCGCTCGACGGTCAGACTCTCGTCATCGTCTTCCACCTGAACGATTCCATCGAACAAGTGTTCGTCGACTCCAACGCAACGACAGGCGCGCTGGACGAATCGAACAAGCATGACACCGACGTCCTTTCTCGGCCCATTCGGAGAGACTCGGACGGCTCTGTCGAACTAACGGAGAGCTCCTCAGCGAGACCGCGAGAGCGGACGAACGGCGACCAGTTACAACCGGCGAGTGAGTCCTCGGCTATGGTCGCAATCCCGGCATACAACGAGGCGACGACGATAGCGTCCGTCGTACAAAGCGTCGCACCGTATGTCGACGAGGTCCTCGTCGTCGACGACGGAAGCGGTGACGAAACGGCCACCGCTGCACGTGATGCGGGTGCGACCGTCATCGAACACGCAACGAACCGTGGCTACGGGGCCGCGTTGAACACGGCGTTCAAAGAAGCGGACAGGCGGAACGCGAACAGACTCGTAACTATCGATGGGGACGGACAGCACGACCCGAACGACGTCCCGAAGTTACTCTGTAAGCTGGACGAGACCGCCGCCGACCTCGTGATCGGGAGTCGGTTCGTAGCGGGGGCGTCGACGAACGCACCGTTCTATCGACGGTTCGGTCTCAAAGTGATCAACCTCATGACCAACTTGAGTATGGGCGTCGTGAGGCGAGAGTCTCGTGTCGCCGACACACAGAGCGGGTTCCGCGCATACAACGACCAGGCGATACGCTCGATCAACTTAGACACGGGTATCGGCGACCAGATGAACGCGAGTATTGACATCTTGTATCACGCCCACCACAACGATTACCAGCTCGAAGAGGTAGGAGTCACGATAGACTACGACGTCGAAAACGCTAGTAGCCACCATCCTATCGCACACGGGCTGTCTCTCGTGTCGAATATCCTGAAGACCGTCGAACTCGAACGCCCGTTGACTGCACTTGGTGTTCCCGGGTTCTTCGGTTCGACCGTCGGAATCTTCATCGCGTATTTCACGATTTCTAACTATCTGACGACAGGTCAGTTCCAACTCGGTATGGCCGTCACCTCGACGTTGTTCGTGCTCGCTGGGTTGCTCGCTTGCTTCACCGCGATCATTCTCCACTCGATGGGTCGGCTGTTCGAATCCAGTCGGTCGTCGTCGACAGAGTATCCTCCGTTCGATCGCTGACGAGGAGACTTCCTGCCCGGTTGGAGGGTGAGAAGCGATTTGGCAGATAGACGAATCGGGTGAATCAGGACTCGACCCCGAGGGGGCTCACTGTAGATAGCCGAGGTCACGCAGTTGGGTCTTCTGCTCGTCGCTGAGTCCGGCGTCTGACGCCTCGTGTGTCGCCTGTTCGAGATGCGAGGGGATGACGCGTTGTGCTTCGTCTCTGGAGAAATCCGGGGCTCCATAGGTCATACTGCTCGTCAAGGCGATGGAGAGCATGTTCAGCGCCTTCGTCGGAGACAGGTTTCCGAGCCACGCGGGGGAGTACCCCCGGAATACATTGTCGTATCCGATCGCACCGAGTCGTTGGACCGAAGACTTTCGGTGGAAGACGTATCCGCCTGACCGATTCCACGCGGATGTCGCGGCGTAGACGGAGAGTTCGACCGCTCTCCCCGCAACGTCGACGTCGAGGTGCTGCCAGACGTCTGAACGAACTTTTCGGGTCGGTTGTGGAGTGGACCGCCAGAGGTCGACACCGTCCACGTCTGCGGGAGGTTCTCCGCGCTGCGCAGAGATGACTGTGGGAGCGACGTCGACGCCGCTCAGAAGTGGATCGTACGTCTCGCCTTTGGGCAGTCCCGCTCCCGCGAAGACGATCGGAACTTCCACGTTCTCCGGGGACATGGGGTGGCCGTGGCCAAAGCGCCCACCGTTGATCCATTCGCCGAGACACTGACCGTGGTCGCTCGTGAACACGACTAACGTTTCGTCGAGGAGTCCGTCCTCAGATAGTCGTTCGTACAGCCGCAGGAATCGCTGTGCAGAGTTGTGACAGTCTTGGCGGTAGAGGCTCACCAACTGCGGACGACGCTTCTCGTGCGTTCGGAAGAACTCCTTCGTTGAGTCGAATACCCCGTTTTCGAACCCGTATGGAGCGTGTGGTCCGACGTCGTGGACGAAATTGACGAACGGTGGTTCGAGGTCTTCGATTGTCCGCTCGGTATCCACGTGGTTAATCTGGAGTGGTGGTTTATCGGGCGCGTCGAGTTCTATCCACACTGTCTCCGTGTCAAATCCGACGTCATATGCATCGTCGTCGAGCAACGGCGGCCGTTTCGGAAGTCGGTCGTCGAACATCCAGACGCCATGTGTCGCCGGGTACAGGCCCGTGGTCAACGAAGGTATTGAAGACGCCGTGAACGTACTCGCGGATATCGCCTTCGCCGTCACCCCCAACTTTCGTACCTCGTCCGGGAGGAAGTCGTACCGCATCGCGTCGGACACGAATATCAAGACGTTATTTACGGTGGGACGGTCGGCCAGTTTCGAGAGAGGCGTGCCACTAGTGGACGCAGTCGTATCTGTCATGCTAGCAACATAGTATTCGACGGGAGGCCACCTAATAGTTAGTGTCAATCAGTTATTTGATTATCGGTGAAAGTAGAGCAGTCCTCCGTCCGGCGTCAGGTATCGTCCGGGACGTTCACAGGCAGAAAGTTATGCCAAAACCACGTCTGCCGGGTGTCTAGAGACGAATAGAGGATATCAGTACAAGTGATATTACGCTCTAACTCAGCAATAATCAGATTATCAAATATATAACAATATTCGCTACCGTCAACCCCTGTCTTACCTGTGAGCGAGAAGCGTAACGACTGTGTACAGAACTCGATCTCCTTCGACTTGGAGCACTGGCACAGTGCGACGCTCCTCGTCGACGAGGTGAGAGATCCGATAGACCGTATCGTAGAGTCCACGGAGATCGTCCTCGATTTACTTGACAGACACGACGTCGCGGCGACCTTCTTTGTCGTGGGAGACGTAGCCGACGAGTACCCATGGCTCATCAACCGAATCCACGAGTTAGGACACGAGATCGGCTCTCACGGACAGACTCACAGACCACTGTTCGACCTCTCGCCGACCGAGTTCGAGCGGGAACTGGCTGAGTCGGGTACTGCAATCGAATCAGTGACAGGTGAGTTCCCGATGGGGGTTCGACTCCCAAACTTCTCGCTGACAAGACAAACACAATGGGGGTTCGAAGTCCTCGCACGGAGCAAGTACCGATACGATTCGAGCGTGTTCCCGGTGAAGACGCCGATGTACGGCGTCCCCGGAGGACCGTTGAGACCCTACCGGGTGCATCCCGGACGGCCGTTCGATTCGAGTGCAACAGTTGGCAGCCAAAGAGAGTCGCTTGTAGAATCGCCCCTCGCTGTGACCAATACGATGTTACGGCTCCCCATCGGTGGGGGATTTTACGCGCGGGTTACACCAATTCGTTTGTTCGAGTGGGCGATCGGTCGGCTGAACAAGGCGAGTATTCCGGCAAACCTGTACTTCCACCCGTGGGAATTCAACCCATCGGTCCCTGTTTCGGAACCGAGGCTCCACAGGAGAGCCGTGAGTTTCACGGGAATCGAGCGGTTAGGAGACAAAGTTGAACGGCTCCTCACGACCTTCGAGTTCGGACCAGTGAGCGAATTGATCCGTGCGGAACTTGGGCTGGACGTGTTCAACGAACCGCAGTCCCGGACCAGTCACGAGGTCTCAAAACGGCCCTCTCACCACTGACGATGAGTACGAGCAAGACAAAGACGCAGTTGACGGTGACAGACTGTACAGACAGGCACGAATGGAACGACTTCGTCGAATCTAACGACGGTTCCCCGTTTGGACTGTGGGGGTGGCGCGAAGCCAGTCGGAATTACGGACACGACACGCACTGGCTCGCCGCCCGAGATAGGGGTGACATCGTCGGCGCACTTCCCCTCGTCGAAATTCGAAGCCGTCTCTTTGGTTCGAAGCTCGTCTCACCTCCATACGGTGAACGTGGGTCGGTCATCTTGGCCGACGACGCACCGGAGTCAACGACCACGCATCTCGTCCGACAGATGAAGCGTATCGCGGACGACGCGAGAGTTGATTTCGTCAGTCTCCGTGGGACGACCGTCGACCACGCGCAATTCGAGGGATTCGAACACGAAAACCGGTTCGTCACCTTCGACGTTCCGGTGGGCGTCAACCACGATGAGATGTGGGACGGTCTCAAGGAGAGTCGACAACGGCAAATCGACCAGGCCCGGGAAAACGATCTAGAGTACGTCGTCGGTGACTCAGTCGACGGATTACGCGAGTACTACGAGTTGTATCTCCAGTCGGTGAGAGGCCACGGGTCTCCACCCCACTCCTTCAACTTCTTCAAAAAGGTCTGGGAAACCTTCACAGATCACGGGACACTCCATCTGGGACTGGTACGACACGACGGACGAGCGATTAACGGTATCATGAACCTCGGCTGTGGGTCAACGGTCTCACAGTGGGGGGTCATCACTGATTACGAGTACCGAGATCTTCAGGGTGGGAGTTTCTTACTGTGGAAATCGATGGAGCACGCACACGAAAACGGGTACCAATCCTACGAACTTGGACGAACGAGAGAGGGAACAGGCGTGTACATGTTCAAAAAGAGCTTCGGCGGAGAGAAGATTCAGTACGACGATTTTCACTACTACCCGACCGGACCGGTCGAACTTCCACATCCAGACAAATCGGCCTACAAACCGATAAAAGAAGCTTGGAAGCGTCTCCCGATTCCGGTGACGAAACTCATCGGTCCCACGATTCGGAAGGACATCAGCCTCTAACCATGCACGTACTCTATATCGTTGGACAGAGCACGGGTGGGCTCCCCCACTACGCTGCCGAACTCGCAAACAGCGTTGCGAATTCCGCCGAAGTGACGGTGTTCAAACCGACCGAAACCTCGGCTGACGATCTGTTCCGCGACGATATTGAACTCGTGAACGCGTTCGATCCGATCGGCATCTCGATGCCTGGGCTGTACAAGTTAGACATCAATCCACTGAACATCTTCAGAGGCCTGTACTCATACAGCGCGGTGAAAGAAATCGAGCAGTACAACCCGGACGTCATTCACGACAGTACCGGAATTTTCCCACAAGTGAAGTTTTTCGCCAAACTGCACGATGTGGACGACTATCCGTTCGTGACGACTCGACACGAAGTGCCAGTGAACCGCTTCAGCCTCGCACGCCCTCCCGTCCTCATCGAAGAGATACTCAATCTCACGGTCCCAGATATCGATGAAGACCGGACTGTCGTCCACACGAAGCGACAAAAAGAGGTCCTCGTAAGCCGTGGATTCGACGCGGACGGCGTCGTCGTTATCCCACACGGGGCGTACTCAGTTTTCGGCGGTGTTGACGATATCGAGCGTGAACCCGAGGAGAACACGCTTCTCTTCTTCGGGAACATCGTTCCCCCGAAAGGACTTGACGTACTCGTCGACGCAGTCGAGAGACTCCGCGAAGCGATTCCGGATGTTAATCTGATTATCGCCGGGGACGGGCAACTTTCGAGCGGAGTGCGCAAGACCATTGAACGATATCCCGATAACTTCGAAGTTCACCGTCGGTTCATCCCCAATGACGAAGTCAAGGAGTTCTTCGCGCGGGCCACAGTCGTCGTGATGCCGTACCGAGATCAGCGTGGGACGAAGGGCCACAGCGGTGTTCTCTCGACCGCGTTCTCGTTCGGGAAGCCCGTCGTAGCATCGACAGCGAGTGAGTTTCCCGAACAGGTCGAAGACGAAGGTTGTGGTCTCGTCGTCCCTCCAGAGAACCCCACGAGGCTGGCTTCGGCTCTTGAGACGGTGCTTCGAGACGAGTCTGCCCGGTCCGAGATGTCGCAAAACTGCGTCCGGATGAGTGAGCAGCTCTCGTGGGACAGCGTGGCTCAGCAGTATCTCGACGTGTACAGCGCCCTCGCCGGAGCGCACGAGTTGGGGGACAAACAGGCCGTTCTTCGAACTCCGTGACGGATTCCCGTCACTCGGTATACCCCAAAGCGCGGAGTTGTGCTTCGCGGGAGACGTCGCTTGGTCGCGTGTCGTACGATGCGGGTGTGTGTGTCCCCTCGTCTGTTCCTGTCGTCGTCACCCACGGAACCTGCGTCAAACACGGAAGGTCGATTTGATTCGGATGCCCGTAGATGCCCCACTCTCCAAACGCCTCGCCGTGGTCGGCAGTAATCACGACCCGCTCTGCGTCTACGTTCTGTAAGAGGAGGTCTACGTCGGTGAGGACGAACCGGAGTGTCTCTCTGTACCGGTCGATAGCGACCTGCCGCGACAACTCTCCGCTCGTCACCCGGTCCCACGCGTCGGGATTACTCTCGTTCCCAAAACTGAAATTCGCGCGGTCGAGCGCTGCAGCGTCTTCAGTGAGGAACGGAACGTGCGGCTGAAGGTAGTGAACTAAGAGTCGTTCTGTTTCGGCGTTTCTCCCGTGATGTATCGCTCTGTCAGTGACGGGCCTCGGCCGGACTGTACCCCACTGTTCGTCCCACGCGTACCGCCACACTTCGTCTAATTCACCGAACGTGTCTTCGTTGCAGAATTCGTCGGTGAAGGGGTTAGCTGACACGTACGCAGTCTCGTGAAGGACGTCTCTCCCCGTTCGTTCGAGGGTTTTGGGGAGCCAGTTCCACGTGCACGACGCTACGGAGGGAACGTCGTCGACTCGTTGTATCCAATCGTAGCCGTCTGAGTGACGTCTGAGTTCGTCTGCCCTGCACGCGTCCAAGAGTATACAGACGTCCCAGTCCTCCTCGAAGACGCTACGCCCTGTGATATCTCCTGTCGAGCGGTGGTACACGATTCCAGACCACCGACGCAAACCGCCTGAGAGACCATATTTGTCTACAAACCCCGGAAGGCTTCTGAGACCTTTGCGTAACTCTTGGGGAGTAACCATACGTCTTCGTATTGATTGTTTATACATATCAAATTTTCCCAAAATATTCCGGAGAATAATACAATGAAAGTTGAAAGTGAGGTCTCGATGTTTTTCATTCATAACCTTAGGTGTCGCGTCTACAGAGACGCGTCTTCCCAGAGTCGGACCCAATCGACCACCATCTCTTCCCCCCATCTCTCTGCTCGGTCGGCAGTGCCGATATTGTTGATATTGAGTGAGAACATGAGATAAAACGGTGCTCCGTTGGACAGTGCGGTCAGTAGTGTTTCGTCGAGCCACTTTCGGACGACCTTCCCGTCGACGTAGTGAACTAGCTCTTCGGCCTGCCACTCGACACCGTACGTATGAAACTCCCGCGTGAGGTCCCCACCTGGCGTATACGACGCACCGAGATTCCTATGTGTCGAGCGGTCACCCGCCTCCGTCGAACCCGAATAGTGGACGCTGTGTCTCGAGATGTGCCTATCGTCCCACCCCGTGTCGTCTTGCCAAATCTCCACAACGTCGACCTCCGGCGGCCATTGTTCGGTGTTCGGTTTCGCCCAGAAGGCGTTTTGAAAGCCGATTCGCCCCGCAAACGAGATTCTGGCTTCGAGATAACTTCCCGGTCCGAACGTCACCTTGTCCCGCGTGTTCACGGCACCGGATCGTATCTCGCCTCGTTCGTGTGTCCCTCGGAGCCGGAGTGACCCGCCTTCCGTTCGAACGTTCGCTGAAACGATTCGGGTTGGACTCGTGGACGTTTCGAGTCCCCAGCCCCAGCCCATCGACCACGACGAGGCGTCTAACGAGTCACCCGAGAAGGTATCTTCGAAAGCGAGTTCCCAGTGTGCTCCTCCCGGTGGGCTTGCGCGAAGTCTGTCTCCGTACCGATCAGAGAGCGACTCTCGATTCAGTACGACGCCGCCGACGACGAGACCAGCGCCGGCAGCGCCGGCTGTCGCCCCTGACACTCGGAGGAACTCTCGTCGGTTCATGTCTCCGAATTCTTCTCACCCGTTCGCACGGGGGTCCGAACGCGGAGTGACTGTGACGAACTCCCCGAGTAGCGTGACAACCACCTTCACCGACAACGCCGTCGTGCCACCACCGGCGAGAGAGTTTCCGAGAGATATCGACGGGTGCCGTTCACCGGTCACACGGCTGTAGGTCTCCGAGCGCATGCTACTACTGTGGGGGTAGAGACACAAAGCCGCTTCGTCAAAAAGTCAGTTCCGTGCTTCCAACAGCCCCGAATCCGGATGTAGCTTGCGCTACTACGGATTAGAGCTCTTGGCCGTTGAGCGTCGCGACGACGTCGCCGCCGTACGTCGATACGTCGAGGATACTCCCATCGAACAGCCAATACGCGTCCGCGTCGTCTTTCACAGACCCGTGGATCTTCGAGTTGCCGACGTCGTCGCCGCTGTCAGCAACATCCGACGACGTCTCTGCCTTCTGGACGGTCCCATCGGTTTCAACAAGGTACCAAACGGTTCCGTTGCTGTTCGACCCACGGCGGATGACGAGGAGGTCGACGCGTGACTCATTTACGTAGACGTCTGCAGGTCCATCGAGCGCGATGTCTGTCACATCGCCCTCGAATCGATACGTGTCTGACCCGGCACCGACCGCCCCGCTTGCGGTCGTCCCAGAGACCGAGTCTTCGCTCGTAATCGAGTCGGTCTCGGCGAGTGCACCGCTCACAGAGACGGTGTAGGAGGCCGAACTACTGTACCCACTCCCGTCGATGGTGATGGTGTTGGGAAGTGTCGTCGTCTGCGTCGAGTCCGACGTTTGGCTCTGGTCAGACGGCTTGTAGGGGCCGGGTTCGGAACCGTCGACTAAGTCGGCCGTATTGACCGGTGAGTTGTCGATATAGATATCGAGGTCACCGTCGAATCTGAGGTCCGTGATGTCACCAGTAAACCGGAATCCGGGAAGTGACGACGTCTTACTGGTCGTCCCACCTGCGACGGTACCGTCTTCAGCGACCCAGTAATCCTCGGTCGTGTCCTGCGGTTCGATTCCGATGTTCCCACCACTCGCCTCGAACGCGAACGTGACTGGGTTGCCGTCACCTGATCGGGCCCAGAGATAATGCTCTGTGTCGGTCTGACTGGTCGTATCAGTGGTCGAGTCGGTCGTTGAACTGTCCGAGCTAGTCCCCGAGTGGTCCCAGACGCGGACCCAGTCGATTGCGACTTCTTCGCCCCACTGCACTGAGTAGTCAGGCGTGCCGACATTGTCGATGTTCAGAGAGAACATCATGTAGTGGACACCACCGTTCTGCATCGCCTCCATGGCGGTACTATCGGTGGACTCCCAGACTGCTTCTCCGTCGACGTAGTGAGTGATTCGGTCTTCTTGCCACTCGACTCCGTAGATGTGGTAGTTCTCAGTCAGGTCGTCACCCGGCGTGTAACCGCCGCCAGGGCCGACGTGAGTCGAGTTGTCGCCCGGCTCCGTCGAGGTCGAGTAATGAATATGGTGTCGTGACCGATGGGTGTCGTCCGTCCCACTTCCGTCTTGCATCAGTTCGACGACGTCGATCTCAGGCGGCCACGCCTCGGTATTCGGCTTCGACCAGAACGCGTTCTGGAACCCCTCGCGTCGCGCGAACTTGATCTTCGCTTCGTAGTAACTGCCTGGGCCGAAAGTGACTTTATTCTTTGTGTTCACTCCACCCGCGTACGGTTGGTCTCCGTCGTGCGTTCCCTTCAAATAGAGGTTGCTGTCGCGGACATCGACGTTGCGTTCGACCACTTCGGTCGGACTCATGGTCGTTCCGGTTCCCCAGCCCCAACCGATAGACCACTGCTCTGTGTCCAGAGAATCACCGTCGAAGTCGTCTTCGAAGGTCAGGGTCCATTCGTCTTGGTTTGCGGGACCTCCTTCAGTCACTGCCGCAGAGCCCACACCGATGCTAGAGACGCCCAGTGCTGTCAAGGCACCGGCGCCGGACAGTTTCATGAGATTCCGGCGAGTGCAGTGGAGGGCCCTTGCATTCGTTTCTTCGTCCGGTGTATCCGGACATTCGTCGTCTCTCATAGGTACAGTTTCGTGAAAGGCAGAGGAGTATAAATGTCTTTTTTGAATGAATTTGTAAATATTGGCACGTTAATTGAACAATTAGATTATGTCTAGGATAATACCACGTTATAATTTTTCGAATTTAAGCTAGTGATTAAGATAAATTCAATCTTCTAACAGTAGCTAGATTCAATCAATACTTTAGCCATATATAATTGAGTTATTCATATAATTAATTTATCAAAATAATCTATGTAATCGACATACAGAACTCGGCTATTGGGACAGCAAGATCGTTACAAGATATTATAGTTATCAAGTTGGAAATTCTTTTTTCACCGGGAGAAAACAGTCTCTTAATACATATTTTCTGACGATAATTTCGTAGAAAACGTTTGTTAACCCCGCGTTAAGCTATTCTGAAGATCTGATACATCATTGGTTCGTACTGTGTGTTAATTGTCAACGTCACACATAGATATGACGTTCGAGCAGGTCAGTTGTGTGCAGTGCGCGCCCGGAGATACCACCCTATCGCGACGAGTGTGAGGAGACCGAGTTGGACGAAGAGCGCTGGCGAGGGGTCTAACGCTTGAACTCGGGGGAGCAACGTGAGCTCCGTCCCGTAGTCCACTGCCGGGAGTGCAGGCCAGAGGAAAAACGTCGCGTAGTAGCGTTCGCCATCGAGCAATGGCGGGATAATGTCACCGACGATGTGCGTGAAGTACCCAAAGAGAAAGGCGAACACCGCTTCATCTCGGTCCACTCTCCACCCGATCTGAGTGAGGACAACCGCGACGAGAAAGAAGGTGAAGATGGAGTGAGCAAGCGACCGGCCAGTTGGTAACACACCGACGTACCATGCGAGCGGTTTGTCAACCAGGTCCGGGAACTGCGTACCGAGCGTGAGCGACAGTCCGACGCTGACCCGTGAGGTGCCCAGCTGTCGTATTCGACGATAGCCGAAGTACGCGAAAGCACCGAATAACAGGTGTCCCCAAGGCCACATCAACGTAGATTGGGCGACCGGTGAACTATGTAATGCGCTTGCTACCCAGTCTCGCCGGTGACGAATACCGTCCCAGCACAACGGACTTGTGACCTCATCGTACCCACGCGGTTCAGGTGACCGCTGTCACACCCGCTTACTTGGTAGTCCGCTCAGCGTCTACTGCTAGCCCTGCAAGGACATCGTCATGTGAGTGGTTCGGACGCGCTCGACAAACGCACGTGCAGCGGCGTCAGTCGGAAACACCGACGCATCGTAGCCGACGCTCCCACCGAACACAGTCCATTCGTCGGTTACCACCCCGCCGGACAGCGGCGTGTATTCGACACGATAGCGATAGCTGTCAGCCGCATCGTCGACGACGATTCAAAGGTACACCACCGGCCCGCGGTATGCCCCGAGATTGTGGCACGCATGCCTGACGAGGTCCTCATCGCGCATGACTGCCGTCGCGTCAAGCTCGTCAACAGCCTCTCGAACACGCTCGAGGTTTCGCTCGAACTCGCGTGGCGTCGCCTGCCATCCGCGCTCAAGCAGTTCTTGGCCGACCTCCGAGCCAATGGGTGCTGCAACCGGCAGGTCGCCCCACCGGGCGCTGCCGGCGACCATTGTCGGCGCACACAAACACAACTCACTACGACGGAGTTCACGTGTACCGTTGCTCTTGAGGGGGGTCGATGACGCTTCACTCTGTTGAACCCACAGTCGTTGAAGCCGTGCTGAACTCAGGGTGCAAGTCGGATCCCGACATAATATCTCGCATGAGAGAGCCGAATCGCTCAAAACAGAGGATGTAGCTATCACCGGCCCATGTCACTAACTTATCTCCTCATACCCCGATAAAAGCCACATGGCCGCGTGGCATCGGGACGTGATGAGTGGGTGGTGGCAGGACGTCGGTGCAGGGGTTGCCACGGCGTCTACAGCCCTTGTCACCTCTTTCCTCTACTCGCTCGTGCTAATGGTCATCCCGTTACAGCTCTCAGCAGATGCGCAGTACTGGGCCGGGTACGCGCCGCAATTCGCATTTGTCGCTGGACTCGTGATTGGCACTTTCGTATGGCGACGGGTTATGTCTCGAGCGTCTACACCGGAACAGGGGGCGTTCGCGGGCAGCGTGCTGGGCCTCATTATCGCGATACTCGTCCCGATACTGGCGGCGATGTACGTGCTGCTATTTCCAGTCCTGCTTAGTGTCGTCACCGGACAGGGGTTGCACTACGCACTACAGCTCTACCCAGCACCGCTGTGGGCTGCTGTCGGTGCCGCTCGAACCATCGCTACTGCGTGGAGCCCGCTCGTCGGTGTTTTGCTTATCCTCATCGGAGCGCTGTTCGGGTGGACGTACCAGCGTCGACGTCGCTTTAGTGGTTACTGACCATTCCAACCACTTGTGAGTGGTTGAGTACCGATGGGCACACACCGCTATTTCCCTGACCGACGCGCCCCCTGTATTCAGTGGGATGCCGAGAATTTCGACGGGCTTCCACGATAAGAGAGTGTATGCAGCACAATAGTCACAAGCCGAGAAAGGTGTGAATGAGAGACAGCTAATGGGGGAACGTGCTGTTTGGGTCGCTTATCTGGTCAGTATATTCTGCCGTATGTCTCAGAGAGGTCACAGAAGAACTGTCTGAAAATCATTCGGCGATCGCTAACAGTTAAGAGCAGAGACGCTTTAGCTCGCAGGACTTACTAATGCTACCGCTCGTCATTGGCGGCACGGGGGAGTAGGGATTTGAGAAGCGTCGATTCGAGTCGCTGTAATCGGTCGCTGATGGTCCCGTTCGTTACCCCGAGTTCGGCAGCGAGTTCAGCTTGTGTCGTCTCTCGCGGGACCTCGTAGTATCCGGCCTGTACAGCCGTTTCGAACAGAGTTCGCTGTTTCTCGGTGAGTGCGAGTACGGGATTACCGTGCGCTTCGCTGTACTCACCGGTGCGAACGAGTGCCAGATCAAGGCTCTCCGGGATCACGCTGGTAGCGTTCATGAGTGCGGTCTCTGATCCCATGAACGTGGCCCGTAGGCCACGCATTTTAGAGTCGGTGATGAATTCAAGCGGCCATTTGAGAACAATAGTGTGCTCAAACACTGCGGTGAGCAGTGCCTCCATCAATGGCGTCGATTCGTAGTGGACGTACGCTAACCCATCACCCTCTGCAGAAACTTCGTAATCCAACACGCCCGGTGTCTGTTCGCACACGTCGGCAACCGTTCCCATGTCTCCACGGAACTGGGCCAGTTCGACGTGTGTTCCGTCGCCTACGGGATTGATGTAATGCGTCGCTTCGATGTGGACGTCGGGGGACGCTGCAACCGCGTCGTCGAGCGGATGGAGCTGCCCTCGTTCCCACGATATAACGACTGTTGCATATCTCATCTGGTCTCACCGGTTCGCCGCAGTTCCCCGTCCACGCTCGTCAGCCGTTGGCTGAGGCGGATAGAGTCCGTTCGGAACCCACGATAAAAAGAGTTCTAGGAGCATCGGCGTAACAGCGACGACGACGCCACTCCAAAAACAGACTGTCCATGGGAAACAGCAACCATCGATTCTTCGACCGGTATAGTATTATGCAACCACCCTACTGCGCTGGGGAGAGCCAATGACGGACACCGTGCGGTACGGAACAGACTTACACATCCTCGTCGTTGGCGGTGGGATTGCCGGATTGACGTGCGCCGGCCTGCTCGAACAGCGCGGCTTCTCACCCGACGTCGTCGAGAAGACAGACAGCTACGGCGGTCTGGGTTACGCCCTCGGGTTGTGGCCGGCCGGGTCGAACATTTTGAAGGGGCTCGGCACGTACGAGGCGTTCGCGTCACACGCGGACCCGATGAACACGTACACCCTGCTGAGCGACAGTGGGAACGAACTCCACAGCTACGACTTGCGTCCGCTCGCTGATGAGTACGGGGAAGCGCAGCTCATCTGGCGACCACGTCTCATCAATGTTCTCCGAGAGACAGTCTCTGACGAGACCATCCGGATGGGGACGACTGTGACGGACCTCCACCAGCATGACGACGTGGTGGACGTGTCGTTCAGCGATGGAACTGAAGACACGTACGACGTCGTTGTCGGCGCGGACGGGATTCATTCGGCAGTCCGTGAGATGGTGTTCGGAGAGATTTCGTTGAATTACGCCGGGATGACGAGTTGGGCGTTTTGGGTCGACGAGGCGATGGTCGAACGCGGCGTCGTCAAAGAACACTGGGGCGACGGTCGATTCGCCGGACTCTACCCGACTGACGACGGACTCGCCTGCTTCCTCGCCGTAACTGCACCGGAGGGGACGCCAGATCCCCTCGATGAACGGAAGGCACGCATCCAGAAAAGCTTCGAGGGAATGGGCGAGTTCATACCGGAGGTGCTGGACGAGCTAGAAACGAAGGATGCAGAGGATATCTGGCACGACGACTTCTACGACCTGCGGATGGACGAGTGGACGAACAGCCGTGTCGTTCTTATCGGCGACGCCGGACACGCCCCGCTGCCAACCGCGGGGGTCGGTGCATCGCTAGCGATGGAGGACGCGGCTGTCCTCACCGACGAGCTGGCCCGAACCGATTCCACCCGCCTCGACCAGGCGCTTGACCACTATGTGGCGCGTCGCCGAAAGCGCGTAGACGAGGTACAGGAGAAATCCCGTCGACTCGGGACCTTCGCTCTCTTCGACCATTCGTTGCTAACCGCAGTACGGGACCAGGTCGTGAAATTCTACTCTCAAGAGCGGATGGAGAACTACTTCCGTGACTTCCTGTCCAGTGAAATCTAATCATGGGATACCCATACCTGGCCCCCGGCCTATCAACGCTTGGTACGTTCGTCGGCTGTGTCGATCACTTTGGCTACTTCGATCGGTATGCACCGAATCCCAGCGTACGCCGGTTCATATCCCCCCACTCCCGGGACCGCGATTCCGTGGCGGGTTACTGACCAGGAGGTCGGAGAATAACAAATAGAGGTGGCTCGGTCCAGGATGGGTCAGTTGGTCTCTTCGATGGACGCTCCAGTAATCGCTGGGTGTACGAGGAGCCTCTGCGCTTCCTTGGGACGCCAATAAACCGAATAATGACGGTCATCCGGTTGGTAGACAGAGGGGGCACCGTCTAGTTAGTGACCCCCTCAACCAGTGGTCGCCCATCGAGCGATTGATGCGGTCGGTGGAAGTTATAGTATTGCGAAAATAATATGAACCACCCGCGGGCGCTTCCATGACTGTCCACGCACGAATTATGGAAGCGGTCGACGCGCATTTTGAGAGTGTGAAACACGTTTCGATGAGATTCGCTCGGGGTAGTCGAGCCGACCGCCCAATCCTAATCGAGAGAGTGAGGTCTGATATCCGTAGCCATCAACGAGAAACACAGCGTCTGAGAGATCGTGTTTCTCCGAGAGTCGATGGAGAAACGCAGCAGCCGGATCAGTAGCGTACCGTTCAAACAATTCGACATCAAGAATCAGTTTTGTCTCGATTTTTATTGCGGTGTACAACCAAGACCGCTCGCCATTGAGTGTGACAGCGGTCCCGTCAGTCGCAACACGCCTCGGCTTCGCCTCAGACAGGTTGTGTAAATGTTATAAATCCGACGAACCTATTACCAAACATCTTTCAGATAGCATTCAACACCGAGAATGCGAAGAATTTGTTTTGTTTCTCTGAGTGAACATTCGGTTGCGTGAAGCTGGACAGCGAACGCTCCCACGTTTCTTCTAAACCCGTCGAAAAGCACTCGCTGAGCAAGTCTACGACCTCCATCCCAAACTCACTCAACGACCTGCTCGTTCCGCAAACTGGCGTAACTAGACAGTGCCCAATAGAAACAGCGGCCAACAGTAGATTAGTTTACACGTCGAATCCGTTTCGCCTGAGTGCCTCTGCCAACTCACTGTCAGGGTCAGCCGCAAACTCAACTAGCGATGACTCTGGTCGTGTTGTCGTATATAGTTCAGAGTCAATATTGTCAGGGATTTCGTTCGTGTGTGTGTTATCTACAACTGCAACTGATATTTTTGGCCCCGTGTCCGTGTCTTTTGATTCGGTCATTAACTGATAGTATGGGGGAGCGATGTTTGGCCTTTGGGATTCGAGTCTAGAAGTCTTTGCTCTGGTGAAGGGGTGTATGATACCCGTACTACTTCGTAGCAAATCGCCTATAGTAATCTCCAGAAGTATCTACTCACAGTTGTCTCTGTATTACTAAGAGGTAGTCGAGGTGGTTGACGACGATCTCGTCGAGGGTGAGCCCGCTGGCGCGGGGCTTTGGCTTGACGACCGTCGACGGTCGGTCCTCGCCGGCGAGGTAGCCGTCGACCGAATCTGCCTCGAGGCCATCTGCCAGTTCTGCCAGTAGCTGTTTCGCCCGCGTGGAGTCGGTGTCGTCGCGACCGAACGGCGACGCAGGCGAGATTCGGTGTTTGAGCTTCAGGTTCGCTGCGCCCCAGTGGCTGTAGTGGAGCGTGCACTGTCCGTCTGTGCGTTCGTACGCAACGAGTGCGCGGTGTCCCATCGAGCAATCACCTCACGGGGCGACCGCGACTGGATCGCCCCGCACCTCTCCCGGGGGACGAACAACGCTACTCGTCGATCGGGTCAGGGGAACTGAGGTCCGCGTGGAGGAACGAACCTCGACGATACTCGCAGGGTGTTGGTTAACCGATGCCCAGCACCGGCGCTACTCGAGACTGGGGGCGTAGCGAGCCGATCCACACACCCGGCACTTCCCAGATTGGTGGTCCCGTTCACGCCTCACCTGGGTCCGATTCATGGGTCTTGAACTAGTGGTCGGTCGCCCATCCACAGGTTTGACAGTCGAGTTCCTGAGTCGTCGGTACCGACGACGCCTGGCGATTAGCCTCGGCCTCGCCAACGGATTCGGTCAGCACCATCGCTGGCACCAGCCACACCGCGTCGTCGGCATCGTCGAGGACCGCGCCGAGACGCGACACCTCGCGGAAGCCAAGCCGTTCCCCACGCTGGTCATAGAGCCGCGACTCGCGCGAGAAACCGACCGCGGAGATCCGCATCGGTCGCGAGTTCTTCACGCAGGAATGCGCGGAGTTCGTCGACGTCGGCGCCATCAAGTGCGGCGTCGAGTTGATCGCCTTCGTCTGGAGGTGGGTCGTCAACACACCGAAGCAACACGGCGACGACGTGCTTGCACGCTCCCGTCCCGTCGTACGGACAATCGCACCACGGGGCAAACCCGTCGGTGGCGAGGTCAACACGGACATCGTACTGATGGCTGCCGCTCACGACGGCGGTGACGGTGGTGTCGACGCGGTGAATTTCGTGGATACGGCTCTCAGCAAGATATCGTTCGCCGCGTTCGAAGACCGCATCCGTGCAGACATCTCGAACCGTGTCCTCAGTTACATCCATGTGTATGGACGATATTCCAGTTCGATCGAGAAAACCGATACGCCGATTTCGCTTTCGCTTCGGAGCGGAGCGGTCCAACTCTGAGAAGCCAGGATACTATGTGCTGGCAATAACTCACCATTTCTGGTTGAAACGAATAGTACTCACACCCACCTGCTGTTCCAGTAGAACGGTGTCGAACTGTCATAATTTTAATTGAACTGCAAGTCGATATTTCACACCGGACCACCAAACCGATCATAGAGTGTACTGATAACTACTCCCTCTACACTAACTACAATGACCCAGAAGAACAGTTCCAGTCCCAGAAGCGGGAGTGGTTCACCGAACATATTGAACGGTGCATGAAACTCGAAGTAGAGAGCCATTAACGCCCAGAGAATTCCACCATATGCCAACCCGCTCTTGATCGTATTTTCTGGTAATGAATCCCGTATATACGCAAAAACACCCCCATGAAGCGCACCGATTAGTAACGAAATGAACATGTATAGCCCTGGATCTGTTTCCATCACTGGCAGCGGTTCCATCTGGGTCATCACGGCGATTAGTTTGTCGCTCTGCTGTTCGGACTGGAATAATACATCATTCCCCACCCGAAAGAACAGAACCTGACTGGTGAGGTTCGCAAAGAAGATACCGATGCTTCCTGCGACACCAGCCGTTACCCACTTGTTGTACCTCATTGGTTACTCCCCGATTTGTTACTAATTTCAGCGTCATGCTCATGACCACTGCCACTATCCCTTCGAACTTCCCACAGGCGGGAAAAGAGGAGCGGCCCTAGAACCAGATAGATGACTGATGTATAGAGTCCGGGGAAGTAGCCGAACTCACCGGTTGCGAGGACTGGATAAAGGGGATGCAGAATTCCGTTTCCGATGACTCCCATGAGCGTGAAAAACCAGACGATGAGCATCGGCCCCTTGATACCACGGTAGATGGCGATTGCACCGAGGGCAAACGCGGCATACGAGATCATGTTGATCTGAACGAACGTGGAGAGTTCAAACGGCGCCGCGTTGAACACCTCGACCGGCCAGCGGGTGTAAAATCCAGTCGTAAATTCCTCAGCGAAGTGTAAGAATTGGACACCGAATGCCACCAAGTAGATCGGGAGCACACGACCTGGTTCGGGCATTTGTTGAAAACTCGTTAATAGATAACACACATACGCGAGGATAATTGCGGGAACAAACGTAACAATCAGTGACAATCCCGGAGAGAGATAGGTAAAGGTTGCAACCAAAACCAGTGTCATCACACCCGGGAGAATTGCTTCTCGAGTACGCAACGCTGCGGTTAAATCCTGGGACTCGTTGATTCGAACGCCCATCTCAAACCCCTCCGCTCGTAGTGGTAATTACAGAGCCAGCGAACACTGCTCTCATCCACGGTTCGGTGCGCAACTGGTGCCGAACGAGGCTTTGTCTTATCATGAGGCAAATTATCGTTTAGCTGGAATTTGCATATCGACGTTGCCTCACCTGGAAAGGCTTATTTATATATCTCAAGAGCTCAGATTATTCTCATGAAGTCGGTTACGCTGGAAATCACAGTCGAAGGCGGCTTCCACCCGGCGAATCAGTTACTCGCAGCGGACCCGTCGATAATCCGTGAGTCACTTCACTATGTTACCGTTCTCGAAGATGGGTCGATTGTCCTCCTCTACCATCTTCGAGGCGACCTCGCTCAAGTAAGAACGTATCTCACGGACCACGAAGAGGTCATCTCCTGTGATGTGCCAGAGAGCGAAGATGGACTCGTGTATATCCACGGTCGCCCAATCGAGCCGATTCGTAAATTTTTCTCTCTTGCCCGGGCGCATGGAATCGTGTTCGAGACACCCATAACACATACTGATAGGGGACTCAGGATCACAGTCAGTGGAGAAGAACAAACGCTTCATCGTGTAATCTCGGAAATTCCGTCAGATATTGAACTAACCCTCCTCAGAAAGAGAGAGCGCAAGCCAAAAGAGAGTGATATGATATCGTTACTGACTGAGCGGCAGATGGAGGTACTCACTGTTGCAGTTGAGGAGGGATACTACAAGACTCCAAGAGGAACGACCCACGAGAAGATCGCTACTCAGATCGGTGTCGCAACCACGACTGTGAGCGAGCACCTTCGGAAAATCGAACACCGTGTATTCTCTACACTTGTCAGATGATTTTATTATAGAATGTTCCACTGACCAAGTCAGCCACTCAAGGAACGTACAAGCTCGAGGAACTAATTAGGGTCTCTTGCTGTCTATGCATACGTCAGAGAGAACCCCCGGCAAAACCTCGCTCAGGTACTGGCGGTCCGGGTATCAAACTGAGTCCGATACTGGTGCACGAGCAGAAAGATGAGCGGCGTCCCAATGACGGTTGGCCATAGCCAACTGACCACCGACGGCAGGAACGTGAAATTGACTGACTAAAAGGCGGTCACTGTCGCGATATACCCGCCTGCCATCCGCGAAAGATGACCGTAGAACCACGCACGAGGGTCAGACACCCCCTGCCTAAACTGCTGGATGCCGTTGCTACCAAACCCGAGGGCGATACCGCTGAACACGAACATGACCGTCCCGAACCCCGACCCAGACAAGAGCTGAGTTACCCCAAACCCATTCAGTCCGACACCAGCGCCAACGAGTAGCACTGTCGCTGCCCAGTCGACGAAAGCAGGCCTATCTGTCACCCGCTTGCGCGAGAGGACGCGGTACCCCGAGAAGACAAAATAGAAAACGAACACCGCAACGAGCGCGAGGAACTGCCTGAACGGGTTCGGATCAAAAACGGACAACGGGAGTACCGAGGCTGAAACGAACGCCATCGAGCCGACGCGTCCACAACTCGTGGGGTGGTAGCCGTGAAAAATTTTGCAAGTAATTCACAAGACTACGCAAGGATAACGTCCAACAATCGCACCAATCGTTCAACGGACAAACGCCGTTCGAGGTTGTCAACAACTATATATTTACGTCAAGGAACAGTTTTGTCTCGAGTCTATTACAATATGGAATCAAGGCTATTTGCCATCGGTTTTGGGAGTGGCTCTCTCGGCTGCGACCTGCTTCGACGTCGCCTCAGGCGGGTCGTGAGCGCGGTCAACCATGAAAACCCGAGCACGTCCGACAGCCACCCTCGTGTCTCTCGTATCGGCCGCTCAGTCGGTGAACCGTGGTTACCGGCTGATGCTACCCCCGGACTGCTCGCAGACGCGCTCGACCTCGGCGGGAGTGATGACGGCTAAGTCACCGTCTAGCGTTCGCTTGAGGGCCGCCGTCGCAGCACCGGTTTCGAGCGCGTCGGGGACGGGTTCACCGCGAATCCGTGAGGCGAGATAGCCGCCGACGAAGGCGTCGCCCGTACCTATCGGGTCGACTGTCTCGGTTTCGAACGCACCCTGCTCGTACGTCTCGCCGTCGGTGCGGGCGAGTGCGCCCTCGTCGCCGCGAGTTACGAGCACCGTCTCGAAGCCGAATTCCGCTTCGAGTGACGCCGCAATCGCGGCCGCGTCGCCGTCGCGTCCGAGGACGGTTCGGGCGTCGCGCGCCGCGACGACGAGCACGTCGACGAGCGGGAAGAGCGGTTCGAGCGTCTCGCGTGCCGCTTCGGGACTCCACAGCTTCGACCGATAGTTCAGGTCGAACGCGGTGGTCGCTCCCGCGCTCCGCGCGGCGTCGAGAAGAGAGCGCGTCGTCGCTTCCAACTGGTCGGACAGCGCGGGCGTGATACCGCTCGTGTAGTAGTAGGTGACGTCTTCGAGGAGATGCGTCGGGAGTTCGCTGGGCGTCGCAGTCGTCACCGCGGCGTCCGCCCGGTCGTAGATGACCGACGTGCCACGCGGTTCGCCGCCGTGTTCGAGGTAGTACGTTCCCTGCCGGTGGTCGTCGCTCCAGACGACTGCGGGTTCGACGCCGTGTCGACGCACGTCGGTCGCGACCCGGCGGCCGAGCGCTGAGTCGGGGAGTTTCGACAGCCACGCGGCGTCGGCTCCGAGCCTGCTGGCCGCGATGGCGACGTTCGACTCCGCCCCGGCGGTGCTGAACCGCACCGTGTCGCTCGTCTCTAAGCGGCCTCCTCTCGGAGGAGACAGGCGAACCATCGTCTCGCCGAACGTTACCAGTTCAGGCGTCACAGTATCCACTCTCTCGGGTCGGGTCTTGCATACTCGAACGTCGCAGAGTCGCGGCATAAGGACTCCGCTCTCGACGATGTTTGCTCGCGCCAGTCGCGGACCCCGAAGGTTAAGCACTGGGTCGTCCTGCTACGAGTATGGTCGCTTCCACCGCTCAGCGAATCGCAGAGTCGGGTCTCGTCGCAATCATCCGCGGGACCGACCCCGAGACGGCAATCGAGACAGTCGACGCGCTCCGTCGCGGCGGGGTTTCGACGGTCGAGATAACCGCGAACACCGAGGGCGTCCTCGACATGATTCGAGACGTGTCTGAATCGTTCGCGGCCGACGAGGTCACCGTCGGCGCGGGGACCGTTCTCGACGCGGCAACGGCGCGGGAGACGACTCTCGCCGGCGCGGAGTTCATCGTCACGCCGTCGTTCGACGAGGGCGTCGTCGAAACCGCGAATCGCTACGGCGTGCCCTCGCTCGTCGGCATCGCCACGCCGACCGAAGCCGTCAACGCCTTCGAAGCCGGTGCCGACATGGTGAAGGTCTTTCCTGCGGGCACGCTCGGACCGGGGTTCGTCTCGGCGCTCGGCGGCCCCCTCGGCCACATCCCGACCGTTCCGACCGGCGGGGTCGGACTGGACAACGTCGGCGAGTTCTTCGACGCGGGCGCGACGGCCGTCGGCGTCGGGAGTTCCATCGTCGACACCGAAGCCATCGCTCGCGGCGAGTTCGACGTCATCGAAGCGAACGCCCGCGCGTTCAGAGAGGCTGTCGAGGCCGCCCGGACCGAGTGAGGTCGGCCGACTCCGATGGCCGCGACGGCCGGGCCGTCGAGCGTTCTGAACTGCACGAAACGAAAGCTGAACCCAACGGTCCACACCGTTTCGGGACCGCGGGGAAGGTAGCGTCGTCACTCCCGACGCGGTGTTGCGCCGTCGGCTTCCGCTCTCACCTACAGTCGGGACCGAGTCTCGGAGTCGTTGACTCGGTGCGTCACCGCTCGGCGACGACCTCGATTTCCACGTCGATGTCGACGGGGAGTTTCACGACTTCGACGGCGCTCCGTGCCGGATACGGTGCCGACATGTACTCGCCGTACACCTCGTTCACCTCGTCGTAGTAGCGCATGTCTTTGAGGAAGACGGTGGCTTTCACCACGTCCGCAAGCGACGACCCGCCGGCCTCCAGAATCGCCTCGACGTTCTCGAGGGTTCGCTTCGTCTGTTCCGCCGGCGTTCCATCGATGACTTCGCCCGTTTCGGGGTCGACGGGGCCCTGTCCAGAGACGTAGAGTTTGTCGCCCGAGGCGATGCCCTGCGAGTACGGTCCGATGCTGTCCGGTGCGTCCGCTGTGGTTAGTTCTTTCATCGCTGATGTGGGTTAGCGTCGTGATGGTACTTCGTCCGCGTCGTACACTTCATTGATGAACGACGTCGAGAGACTCGTCGTGAGGCCGCCGTCGAGGACAACGTTCTCGCCGGTGATGAAACTGGACAACTCCGATGCGAGGAACAGCGAGGTGTCCGCGACCTCGCGCGGCGTCCCGAAGCGACCGAGCGGGTACTGGTCGAGCCAGCCTTCGCGCGCGTTCGAATCGCCCGTTCGGCCCTCTGTGTTCTCCATCTCCTCGCGCCTGCTCGCAGTTTCTATCGTGCCTGCGGAGATAACGTTCGAGCGAACTCCGTGTTGGCCGTAGTGGGCCGCGATGTTTCGCGACATCGCGAGGAGACCGCTTTTCGCCTCCGAGTAGCCGGACAGACCGATGCCGAAGAGCCCGTTGACCGAGCCCATGTGGACCATCGAGCCTCCGCCGGCGGCGACCATGGCCGGAAGGACCTCCTTACTCAGGAGGAACTGGCTCTTGAGGTTCAGGTCGACCATCCGCTCGAACGTCTCCTCGTCGCAGCGGTGGGCCACGTTCGCGGACTCGTCCGAGCCGCCCGCGTTGTTCACCAGCACCTTGACCTCGCCGAACTCGTCGAGCGCGGTATCGACGAGGCTTCGAACCTCGTCGCGGTCGGTCACGTCGCATTCGACCGGAACGACCCGGCCGTCGTGTGCGGCGGTGAGCTCCTCGGCGACCGGTCTCACGTCGTCCAACGAGCGCGAGCAGATGGCGACGTCTCCGCCCGCCTCCGCGAATCGCGCCGCGATTTCGCGACCGATACCTCGGGAGGCACCGGTTACGATTGCCGGACGGTCTCGTAGTGATAACTCAACCATAGCGTGCGCATCCATGTGGTCGGAGCTATTCAACCTTGCTATGGTGTTGCATTATATTCGGTACGCTTCGACGGCGTCTCGGTCGACCGAGATGCCGAGTCCGGGTCCGCGCGGTGCGGGGAGACAGCCGTCTTCGACTTCGAACGGCTCCGCGATGACGTCGCCTTCCCACGCGTAGTACGTCGAGTCCGGGGGGAGTGAAAAGCCCGGAATCCCGCTTACGGCGTGGAGAATCGCCGCCGTTCGAATCCCAAGGTCGAACGCACAGTGGTGGGTAAACGGCACGCCGGCGTCTTCGAGTATCGCCGCCTGTTGACGGATACCGCTGATGCCGCCGGCCGGGGTGAGGTCGATGACGCCCACGTCCATCGCGCCGGCCTCGACGAGCGAAGAGATGTTGTGTGGCACGTAAGTGTCCTCATTCGGGGCGATGGGCTGTCGAAGGCGCTGTCGCAACCGTGCGAGCGACACGTGGGAGTCCACCCGAATCGGCTGTTCGAGGTACTGCAGGTAGATACCCTCGTCTTCGAGCATCGCGCCGACGCGAACTGCTTGGTCGAGCGTCCAACCCTGGTTCGGGTCAAGGCGGAACTCCAGTTGTCCGTCCGTCTCGTCGTGCATCGCCTTGATCCGCGTAACGTCCTGTCGCCAGTCTCTCCCCGCTTTCGTCTTGAGCACGTCGAACCCCGCGTCTAGTGCCTCTCGGGCTTTCACGCGAGACTCCTCGGGCGGCAGGATTCCGAGGCAGAACGCGACCGGGACTGGACCGGGGCTCCGGGTGCCGTCGGCCACGTGGGACCGGTGCTGGAGTGTGCTCTGGGTCGGCGCGGTCCAGCCACCGAGCAGTTCGTACACGGGTCGGTCGAGCGCTTTCCCTACGATGTCCCAACAGGCCGTTTCGACGGCGGAAAAGAACATGTCGACGTTCGTGTACTCGACGAACACCTGTCGGCGGAGGCGTTCGATTTCGAACGGCGACTGACCGATGACCATCGGCCCGATACCGTCTTCGATGAGCGACTCGGTCGCCGTCGGCGAGAGGAACACGCGCATCTCGCCCCAGCCTTCGATTCCCTCGTCGGTGTCGACACGGACGAGCACGCGCTCCATCGATTCGAGCTCGCCGTGATTCGTGGTGTACGGGGCGATTCCGAGCGGTTCGTCGATACTCGTTAGCGGGACGTCGACAGTAACCGCCGTCACGTCGGTTATCTCCATACCAACGCTTGTAGGGGGCGACAGTATGAAAGTATCGTTTGTTACAGACTCGCGTCCGTGGCCTCCCGAATCCACGACAGCGACTGCTCGGGCAGCAGTCCGTAGTTGTAGAACGAGACCCGCGGCACGTCGGCGGCTCGTAGTGAGTCGACGATGTCGACGAGCGTTTCGCCGTCGTGTATCGCCGGGTGACCCGGGAGGAGTCCGACGTGTAACGGTACATCATCGGTGACCGCATCGACGCTTCGATAGGCGTCCATCACCGCCTCTCGAGAGGACTCGTACGCCGGCAGACAGAAGTAATCGACGTGCTCGGACAGCCGGTCGAGGTCGGCTCCGACCATCCACTCGCGGCCGGGTTCGGGCGCGCCGACGTAGTATCCGAGCGGCGTCGACCCGCTCGCCGCCGACAGGTCCGCGTAGAGCGTCGCCAGCGTTTCTTCGCGTACGTCGACGTAGTCGGCGACCGCGTCGTGCTCGCGGAGCCATAGCTCGGGTGAGAGACCGTGCGGAACGGTTCCATCGACGATTTCGTCGAGCGTCTGTGCGACGGTCTCCCGAGTTGATTCGACGTCGACGCCCGCGTCCGACGCGGTCGCCCGACAGTGGTCGCAGAAGCACAGTCCGAAGAGGAACTCACCGAGCGTTCCCAGCCGAGCGTGAATTTTCTGGTGGTGCCAACCGAATCCCGTCCCGTAGAAGTAGTCGAAGGTCTCGAGTTCGATTCGGTCGAAGTGGGCCGAGTCGGTCAGGTCGCGGACGAGCCCGATGAGGTACTCCTGCACGTCGGGGTTCGACGGGCAGAGGCCGAAGACGAGGTCGTCGCCGTGCGCGGAGGTCAGCGTCACGTCTCGATGGCGCATCCCGAGCCGTGAGTTGTGGCAGCCGACCGTCCACGAGTTCAACCGGACGTTCTCGAGGCCGTCGGCGATTTCAGCGACCCAATCACCGGTCATCCCCTCGTACGGAACCGGTTCGAGGCGGCCGTAGCCGCCGTCAGGGCGGAAGTATGAACTCGCGCGTGCGAAGAAGGTCCGCCGCTCCGGGTTGTGCGGCGCAAACGCTTGTACGGCGTGATAGTTCGTCGCGAGGGTCACCTCGTCGACGCCCAGTTCGACGATGTGAGCGCCCGTCTCTCGTGGTCCCGAATCGAGCACGTCCCACGGGTACGCCCAGATAGCGAACTCCATAGCGGGTCGTCACGCGGGTCGATAATAAATATACAGGGGGGGCGTTACTCCTTGACCGCGCCGGCAGTCATTCCCGCCACGATGTACTGTTCGAGGAACGCGAACAGGACGAGGAGTGGGATGATACCGATGACCGAGACGGTGAGCATCATCCGCCAGTCGGTCTGGAGCGCGCCGACCATCGAGAAGACGCCGCGCGGAATGTTGTACTTCCCGCTGTCGGTGAGGAACGTCAGCACGAACAGTAGCCGGTTCCACGCGTACAGGAACGTGTAGGTGATGCTGGCGACTAGCGCGGGTTTGGTCAGCGGAAGAACAATTTTCGTGAGTACCTGTAACTGGCTGGCACCGTCGATGCGGGCGGATTCCTCCAGTTCAACGGGAACCGTCTTGAAATAGCCGTAGAGCATCCAGATGTTGAACGGGAGGGTGAACGCCGCCGCGGGGACGATAACGGCCAGGTACGTGTTGAACAGTCCGAGCCGGCTGATGACGTCGAACAGCCCCACGATGAGCACCACGGGGGCGAACATCTGGACGACGAGGACGGCGAGCAGGAACGTCCGCTTGCCCACGAAGTCGTTCCGCGCGCAGGAGTACGCGGCGGGAATCGCGAGCAGAAGCGTCAGGACGACGGTTCCGAGCGAGATGACGAAACTGTTGGCAATCCAGAGGAGCACGTCGGTCTGCGTCCAGACGTCCACGTACGCCCCAAGCGACGGCTGGGACGGGACGAGCGTCGCCGGTGCGGAGAATATCTCCGACTCCGGTTTGAACGTACTGGAGAACATCACGTAGAACGGGAACATCATTATCCCGAGTAGGGCGATGAGCATGCCGTAGACTCTGACTCGTCGCAGTCCTCCCTCGTCGTGGCCCGCCATCGTCACAGCTCCTCACCTCCGCGGGTGTAGACCCTGAGATAGACGACGGCGAACAGGAGCAACAGCAGGAACCCGATGACGCTGTAGGCGGCACCGAGCCCGAGATTCCCGTTCTGCAGGCCGACCTGGTAGATGTGTATCACCAGCGTCGCGGTCGTGCTAATCGGACCGCCGCCCGTCATCGTCCAGATAACGTCGAAACTGACGAAGGTCCAAATCGTCGAGAGGAGCGTCGCCATCAGGATGACGCTCTTGAGCTGTGGGAGCGTGATGTATCGGAACTGGTGCCATCGCTCGGCTCCGTCGATGGCCGCGGCCTCGTAGAGGTCCTGCGGAATCGACTGCAGACCCGCGAGGAAGATGATAGCCATGAACGGCGTACCGATCCAGATATCGGCCACGACGACGCCCAACCACGCGATGTCGGGGCTCCCGAGAATCCCGATACCCTGCTCTATCACGCCGAGTTTGAGCAGAATGGCGTTGAGATAGCCGAACTGTGGATGTTCTATCCACCGGAAGACGACCGCAGAGATGGCGTACGGAATTCCCCACGGGATGAGAAACGCCGTTCGGAAGAACTTCCGACCCCGAATGTCGCCCTTGAGGTGAACTGCGATGAGCAGACCGAGTAACGTCTTTCCGGCGACACCGACCGCGACCCACCGCCCCGTTTGCCAGAGGAGACGGTAGAAGATGTCGCTGTTGAAGATGTCGACGTAGTGTTGCAACCCGACGAACGTCTCGATAGTCGAATCGGCGGGAGAGCGATACAGCGACAGGCGGAACGTCTCCAGTATCGGGTACCCGACGACGGCGACGAGAAACACCGCAGCGGGCGCTATCAAGAGGTACGCGCGGCGGTTCCGCTTGATATGCGCGGCGGACTGTGCCAGTCGCGAATCGTCGCCTGTCCGGGTGCGTTCTTCAGCGAGGCTCATATCGTTGCATTAGTTCATCGCGTCTTCGAGGTCGCTCTGGGCGTCATTCAAGGCCTTCTGCGGACTCTTCTGGCCGGCGAGCGCTTCCTGTATCGCTTGGACCATCCGGTCGTTGAACTGGCTGAAATTGCTGAGCTTCGGCCGAGCACGGGCGTACTGTCCGGCCTCGACGAACGGTCCCCAGTTCTTCGATTCGGAGAAGTACTCCCGTTCGCCGACCGCCTCGACGACCGGGAGGAAGCCCTTCTGTTTCGAGTACTGGAAGCGGCGCTCCTCGTCGAAGTAGAAACGAATGAGGTCTCGCGCGATGTCCTTGTGTTCGCTCTGGCTGAAGATTCCTAGGGTGTCGATGGTGAACAGGCTGTACCGGCCCGCGGGCCCCTTCGGGACTTGGACGATACCGTAGTCGAAGTCAACCTCGCCGTTCTCCTGTGACTCAGTTATGTTGAGCCCCGTGTACACGTGCCCGATGACCATCCCGAGGTCACCGTTCTCGAACAGTTGACGGATGTCCTGTCGGGTCGACGAGAGCGGTGAGGACTGTGTCACGCCGTGTTCGAGATGGAGGTCGGTGTAGAACGAAAGCGCCTCGACGGCGCCGTCGGAGTTGACGACGGGCATCCCCTCGTCGTCGACCAGGTCGGCGCCGTGCGACCAGTGGTAATGGTAGTACTGTGAACCCGTCTCGATGGCGTCGGCACCGGCGAGGCCGAGCGCCGGGACGCTCACTTCGTCGCTCTCGGTGAGGGCCTTCGCCGCCGCGAGCATGTCTTCCCACGTGTCCAGCGCCGGATTTTCCGGGTCGAGACCGGCGGCCTCGAACGCGTCTTTGTTGTAGTAGAGACACTTGTTCGACGCGGCCCACGGGACGCCGTAGTGCGAGCCGTTGTACATCGTGCCGTTGGCGACCCCCTCGGCGAACTTCTCGCCGAACTCGCCGTCCATCAGGTCGTCAACCGGTTCGAGCGCGTCCTTCCCGACGAGTTGCGGAATCCACCGAGCGGGCCAGCGGCTCACGTCCGGGGCTTGCCCGCCGTCGACTCGGTTGTTCACGGTTTGCCGTGCGTTGTCCCAAGTCACACTCGTGAACTCGACGTCAACGTCGTACTCCGACTCGAAGGCGGCGTTGTTCTCCTCGAAGAACTGCTTGATGTTGTCACCGACGCCCATCGTGAGGAGTTGGACGCTCTGGGTGTCGTCCCCACTCTCACCACTGCCCTCGCCGCTAGAGTCGCTTTCGCTTCCGTCCCCGCCGCCGGTACAGCCAGCGACGGCGATCATGCCACCAGCACCGAGCGCTTGAAGGAGCCGCCGACGGTCCAGAGTCTGTCCGCTAGCTTCTTCTGTGGTATTCTCTCGCATCATCGCTACCAATTGCCCCCAAATATATAATTGTTTTTATCCATATTTTATTTTCATTATGGTTGTCGGTGTCTCACGCGTTCTGTTCGTGAACCGCATCGAGCAGTGAAGCGAGTTCCTCGGCGATAACCGACCGAATCCGCTCTCCCTTCTCGGCGCTCGCCTCCTCGGGGTGCCCGATGGCACCCGTCTCGGAGTACGCGTCGAACGACCGGTAGACGCTCACTGAGCCCCCGTCGAGGAGGTCCTGTCCGCCCCAGCGGTACGACTCGCTTAGTGGTTCACCGTTCCGGGTGGACGAGTCGCCGACGAGGTCGGGCCGGACCGCAAGCATGAGCGACGTTTCGAACTCGCCCCCGTGAGCCATCCCACCGGTCTCGGTGTCTCGAAGCGCCTCGATTCGGTCAGTCGCCAGCTCGAAGTAGGTCGTTCCGAGCACCTCGGCATCGGTCTCGACGCCGACCGTGCTGACGACGGACCCGATGAGGGGGCCGTTGCCGCCGTGGCCGTTGACGAACAACACGGCGTCGAAGCCGTTTTGAAGTCCCGTGTTCGCGATGTCCTCGAGCGTCGCGCGAATCGTCTCGAAGTCTAACGACAGCGTCCCGCCGAAGGTGAGATGATGCGGTGAGAACCCGCTCCACACAGTCGGCGAGACGACGACGGGGAGACCGTCGGTCTGCTTGACCGCCGAATCGACCATCGCCTCGACTAGGAGGGAGTCGGTCACTACCGGCAGATGTTCACCGTGCTGTTCGATGCTTCCTACCGGAATCACCAGAACCGACCCCGGTTTCGCTCCCACCTCTCGAATCTCGGTCGCGGTCATTCCTGCCCACTCGTGCTCGCGTCGTCCGATTGAATCATACATCATGTTAGGCGGAGTCCGTCAGTCGCGTCTCGGCCACCGGTACGCGCGCGCCATCGCTACCAAAGAGGTGCATGTCGTCCACGTCGAACCCGAGCGTTATCTCGTCTCCGACGGTCGGTCGGAACTCACTTTCGACCCGCGCGACGACCTCGGACGAGCCGCGGGCCGTCTGCAGATAGAGGAAGTTGTCCGAACCGACCGGTTCGACGACGTCGACGACCGTCTCGACGTAGCCTCTCTCACCGTCCGGCCTGAGGTCTTCCGGTCGGACGCCCAGCGTGTATTCACCAGCGGGAATGTCGACACCCAGCGTGAACTCGAAGCTCGAGGATTCGAAGTGAACGCCGCCGTCGTCGTCCGTTGCGGTCACCTCGAAGAAGTTCATCGAGGGCGACCCGATGAACCCGGCGACGAACTCGTTGTTGGGCTCGTCGTAGCACCGCTCCGGGGGGTCGACCTGTTGGAGTTTGCCGTCGTTGAGGATGGCGATACGGTCGGCCATCGTCATCGCCTCTGTCTGGTCGTGAGTGACGTACACCGTCGTGACGCCGAGGTCCTCCTGAATCCGCTGGATCTCCGTCCGCATCTGCGTCCGGAGCTTGGCGTCCAGGTTCGAAAGCGGCTCGTCCATCAAGAACACGTCGGGGTCGCGCACGATGGCTCTTCCGAGTGCGACCCGCTGTTGCTGACCGCCCGAGAGCTGTTTCGGGAGGTCGTCTAACAGCTCCGAAATCTCCAGCATCTCGGCGGCGTCCTCGACGCGGTTCCGGACCTCGTCGTCGTCTTCCCCGGCGAGGCGCAGTCCGAAGGACATGTTCTCGCGGACGGTCATGTGGGGGTACAGCGCGTACGACTGGAACACCATCGCGATGTTCCGGTCCTGCGGCCGCACGTCGTTGACGACGTGCTCGCCGATGGCGATCTCACCTCCGGTGACGGTCTCGAGCCCCGCCACCATCCTGAGCGTTGTCGACTTCCCGCAACCGGACGGCCCGACGACGACGACGAACTCCCCGTCGTCTACGGTGAGGTCCAACCCCTCGACGGCGAGGATGTCCGCGTCGTACTCCTTACTCACGTTCGATAGTCTTACCTGGCTCATGTCGGCTGAGGACTACTCCTCAATCCTGCATAATAAATGTTGGTAATGAGAGCGAACGACGCGCTCCCAACCGTGTTGAATCGTATTCGGCGCCGCTACGGTCTTCTCAACACCCCAGTCGTCGGGTGAAGCGTCTATCCGGTCATCGGTTCTCGCTTCCCCTCACGTCTAACCGAGGGACTCGGCGGCGGTTCCCCGCGATGTCACTACCGTCGACACCCCGTATTCAACACGGTCGAAAGTGCAGAACCTCGACGTAGGCCTACACTACCGTTGATATTCGTCGAACACGCCCTCTCAACCGGTATTTCGGCCTATTCACGGGACGCGGTTCCGGTCCCGGATTCGACGTGCTCGGGAAATACGCATCAATGTGAAGTAAAAATAGCGTGTTATGCGCTGTACTTTTTTCTGTGGTGAATACGCGAGGTTCTCTTTCCGAGAGAGTTGAATGCCAATTGAACAGGGGAAATACTTTCACCGAGTGCGGGAAAGACCGTAGCATGTCCGATGGCAACGTCAAAACAATACGCGCGGTCGAAACGACGTTCGAGATTCTCGACGCCCTCAGCGGCGTCGAACCGGCTGGCCTCTCGGAACTCGCGTCGACGGTCGACATTCCGGCAAGCACGATTTACGTCCACCTCAACACGCTCGTCGAGCGGGGGTTCGTCGTCAAGGACGCCGGAGAGTACCGTCGCTCGTTTCGCTTTCTCGAGGTCGGCGGGGACGTCCGGCAGCGGGTCGACATCGCTCGACTGCTCAGGAATAAGGTCGAAGAGCTCAGCCGAGTAACGGGCGAGATAGTCGGCGCTGCGGTCGAAGAAAACGGGAAACGGGTCATTCTGTATCGAAGCACCGGGGAGAAGGCCGCGGCGGACGAGATTCCGATCGGGAATCGCACGGAGATGCATTGGACTTCGCTCGGGAAGGCGATTTTAGCGTACCTCCCCGAGGCTCGCCGGACGGAAATCATCGAGCGACACGGCCTCCCGTCGGGGACGAACAGGACCGTTAGCTCGCTGGCGGAACTCGAAGACTCGCTCACGCGGGTCCGTGAACGGGGGTACGCCATCGACGATGAGGAACACCTCCGCGGTATTCGAGGTATCGCCGTTCCGCTTCTCGATAAGAACGGGGAGGTTAAGGCATCTATCGGCGTGACGGGGCCCCGAGACCGGTTCACACCGGCCTACATGGCGGAGCTACTGAACGTACTGCAGTACAGCAAAAACGAACTCGAAGTGCGTAACCAGTACTCCGAGTACACGAGCATAGACGGGTGATTACCCACGCTCGCCGTATAGTAATTACAGAGCTATGTTTGTAATTCTTTACGAGGCGATACGATGGGTATCGCTCGTCTCGGAGTCTTACCGGCCTTCCGGTCGAGCAAACGGATAAAACGACGATGCGTCGGTATAGTCACCCACGGGATAGTATTGTGTGAAATGAGATATATTGGTGCGACAGTATCCTCTCTGCATCGCTGACGGAGCGACCATCTGTCGGACGGCCTGGTCACAGTCTCCCTCACATGTGGTGCTCTTCGTTCCACTTTGATGATCGAAACCGAAGAAACCAATATCTATCGTCGTGTATATGACGGTTAGTTAGACTAAGCCGGTTTACTGCGCATGACTGACTACCAGCACCGCTTGGCGAGAGCCCTACAGTAGTTGTTTGAGGTAGTTACCCACTTTCGGAACCGAACGTTGCTCAAGTGCAGTATCAATCGCGGTTGTTAGCTCGTCAAGGGAGTCGAAGAACTGGTTGCTTAGACCTGCTTGAAGCTGTCCCCAGCACTCCTCAACCGGGTTTAGCTCCGGCGAGTACGATCGGAACGTCACGAATGCGAGGTCGTCATAAGAGCCGTTGTGTCGGTTTCTTTCCGTCCGCGTTGTCGAGGGCGTCTTGCAGTTCCTCGACGGGGATCCCGTCGAGATGCTTCACTATCGCTCATAACAGTCTCTGTGCAAAAAATTCTAATGGTTACTATGGCAAAAAATCGCTCACAGATAGTCAGGTAGCGAAGACCGACAGCCTACAAGGGTTGGTCACAGCTCGAACCCTTGACCGGTCGAGCAATTTCTCGATACCAAGGAAACAAGCGTCGCTCGTTAGTGGCTCGTTCTAAGGACCAAGGTTTTCGGAGTTAGAATAGAAATGACACTAAAATATGACTTTCGAATAGCTCATTGTCCCACAGCGACAACGAGGTTTAGTAAGATGTCGGTGAGTCTGCGAGTTTGAATGATGAATCATATATCGCTATACCAATTCTATCACACTCCACGTACTGCTTGATCTGCTCCATCAGTAACTCGGAGACCTCGTCGTACATCCTGACGGTCTCTGCCGGTTCGAGGTTCCTCGGGTAGAGGCGGAGCGTCTCGCCGACCAGTTTGCGGTTCTCGTCACCGGTCGGCTCGGTGGCTAACCTGCAGGCCGCCCGCGCCGTCTTCCCGTCGGCACTCATCTCCGCCAGCACCTGCAGGAACGTCTCCATCGCGTACGTCGCGTTGTCCGCCCGGTCGAAGTCCCAGACTACAGATGCCATCTCGGCGGCCTCTTTCGCTCCCTCATTGCGCTTGGACTGCTTGTGGCGGCTCTTGGTTGCCGGTGAGGAGTCGCGCTTGTCGTCCGGCACCAGCGAGTCCAGTCCCATCGGATTGCCCTCCTCGTGGGCGATCTTGATGATTCGTTCGGCCTTGCGCTCAATCCAGTCGTTGAGATCTCTACCGCTTTCGTCGAGTTCGAAGCGGTCGGTCTTGGCCCGCGAGATGGTCGACTGGTCTGGAACGTCGTCAAACCCGAACGAGGTCGCCAACTCTGTGTCCTCGTCCAACCTGTCGACGATGGTGGCCACGGGAATCCCGGAAATTTCGTGGAAGAGGTAGACCCGGATGAACGGAGCCAGCGCGAACGGCGAATCCGATCCATCCCCGCCGCGAGGAACGCCGGCGAGGCTGGCGACATCGAGATCGGCCACCAACTCGGCGGGCGTGGTCTCGGCGTCGATGAGGGTTCTGACCCGTCTGTCGAACCGTGTCTCGACGTCGGGCAGGTCGGGAAGGCCGTCGTCAGTCATCGGTGGATTGTGGGCGGGGTTGCTGGTAGTCCAGTGGGTGGTGCTTCCGGGTTTCCACCTCCGCTATACCCCTTCAGACAGACGGAACGCGTAAACGCGTTTTGCCACCCAGCGGCCCGCTAACCCCAAGTATTAGCATACCTGACCGGGGAGAACGTGGAAACGCGGAATCCGCACCCTTCCAATTAAGTGCCCGGGTTGTCACGCGTGCCGGCAAATGATAACCGACGCACGCCCGCTCCAGCCCGAATTCGTTCTCGGTGACGTGAGGCATCGAGACGGAGAAGTGGACGCGCTCACCGCCGGTCTCGAACCCCTTCTCGACGGAAACCACGCCGAGCCCGCGCTCCTCTACGGCCCCAGCGGCACGGGGAAGACCTGCATCGCGCGTTACGCCGTCGAGCGACTCCGCGACGCCCGCGACGACCCCTACGTCCTCGTCCTCGACGAGGTCGACCAGCTCGAAGAGATGGACGTGCTGTACGACCTCAACCGGACGTCGGGCCTCTCGCTGGTACTGATCGCCAACAGCGAGGAGGACGTGTTCAGGCAGTTGGGCCAGCGCGTTACCAGCCGGGTCAAGACCGCGACCCGGATCCACTTCGACCGGTACAGCCCCGACGAACTCGTGGCCATCCTCGGCGACCGCGTCCGGTGGGGGCTGCACGAGGGGGCCGCCACCGACGACCAGCTCCGGCGGATTGCGGAGGCAGCAGGCGGGGACGCGCGCGTCGCAATCAGCAGTCTCCGAGTGGCCGCGCAGAAGGCCAAAGCCGAGGGGCTCGAGCAGTTGACCGACGAGGTGATCGCGGAAGCGACCCCGGAAGCGAAGGCGGAAATCCGCAGGCGGAACCTCCAGAAGCTCTCCGACGACCAGCGCATCCTCTACGATGTCGTTTCCGAGTACGAGGAGATCCGGCCGGACGAGCTGTACGAGGCCTATTGCGAGCGAGTCGACGACCCGCGCACGCGACGGACGGTGCGGAGCTACCTGCAGAAGATGCGCCGCTACAACCTCGTTGAGGCCCGTGGCAGGGGGAAGGCGCGTCGGTATCGACCCCTGAACTGACTCGGAAACCCGGAAGCAACACGCGCGGCCCTATCCCGTTTCCGCTCGTTGTTTCCTCCCAGAGATGCTCGACCGTTCAGATCGCGGGCACGTGGCGTGGGACATCGAGACGACCGGCTTCGGCTGGTCGGCGGAGATTACCGTCGTGGGGTTCTGGTACCCCGGTGGCCACGCGACGCTCGTCGTCAACGCCGGCCCTCACGCCGTCGACGCGGGCACGTTCGAGAAATCGCTCGCCGATGCAAGCCGCGCCACCGTCAGAGTGTGCATTGCAGACGACGAGGCGGAGTTGCTGGGGAAGATGGGGGGCAGGAAGTCTTCGAGCGGTTCGACCGCGAGTACAACCGGCTCGTCGCCTACAACGCGGACTCGTGGAAGGGTGGGTTCGACCTTCCGTTCGTCCGCACGCGGTGTATTCGACAGAACAGAGACTGGATGTTCGACGGCGTCGTGTTCGCCGAACTCTGGGAGCCGGTCAAAAAGCGACTGAACACGACGCACACGGCGTACGGCTCGTCCAGCGACGTGAACGCGCTCACCGGCGCCCACGAAATTCTCTCCGACCGGGACAACCGTCTGGTCGACCTGCTCGACGAGGTGGACGAACACGAGTGGTACCGGGAATCGCCGTACGATCCGTTCGAGGACTTGGGGAGCGCCGCCGCTCGGTACCGGGAGGGAGACCTCCTCCCCGTCTGCCTGCACAACCTCGCTGATGTCCACCGCACGTGGGAACTCGGCGAACTCGTCCGCCGGTTCGTGCCGTCGAAGGACGTCACCGAGAAGAAGCTCTGAGGCGAGCCGGTCGGAACCGGTACCTTGTCGGATCTGGAGCGCCGGTTCGGATGGAGAAAGTGGGAAACAAATCCAATTAACCACAAGCATTAGAGCAGTAGGGTCTGGATTACCGGTATGTTTTCTCGCTCGACCGACCCCGCTGGGCGCGGGCTGCGGCTTTCACCCTTTTACCCCGCCAGCGGCGCTGATATGGTGGAAGTGATGCGATGAGAGTGCTAATCGACTTGCAGGCAGAGATGGACGCGGCCTACGACCCGGAGTACCACGGCCGACTCCGGGCGCGGATGTGGGACGCGCTCCGCGACACCCCGTACGACGAACACGGCGCACAGACGCCCGGGTTCTCGTTTTCCAACCCATTCCCGTGGGGTGAGTTGGACGAGGGCGACGAGCGCCAACTGCTGGTCGCCTCTCCCCGCGAGGAGCAGTTGGCATACATCGTCGCCGACCTGCTTGAGAACCCCGAGATACACGCGGGGTCGATGCCGTTCAGCGTGACGGACACGCGGGCGCTCGATCCCGACGTCGGCCCGCCGGGCACGGAGGGCGTCCTCGAGACCGCGACCGGCGTGTACGCCGTCACGCCGCCGCAGTACCTCGACGACCCCGACGCGCACGACGACGAGACGTTCTGGCGGCCGGAACACGGGATGGAGGCGTTCTTCGACCACATGGAGACGCAGCTCCAGCGCAACCACGACCGGTTCATGCCGAGCGGTGACCCGGGGCCGAAGGAGGTCGACGCGCCGCTGTTCGAGTCGTACGAGATGATCAAGAAGCTCTGGCTCGACGTCCAGCTGTCGGGTGACGTGGAGTGGACGGTGCTGGTGTCGAAGTGGCGGTTCCCGTACCGCGTCCGCGACGACCACCACCGCCGCCACCTCAACCTCGCGTTGGATGTCGGCATCGGCCGCCGGACGCCGCTCGGCTTCGGCTTCCTCAACAGGCAACTGGAGAACGATGAGTGAGGATCTTCCCGATGACGACGACCTGATCGAGCAACCGTTGCTCGACAGACCGGTGACGTCCCTGCGCGACGTCCAGTACACGTACGGGGTACTGGACGATTTGGCGGCCCCCGTCGACCACGACTACGCCGCGTTCCTCACTCCGGCACAGTTCGAGGGGGCACTCGACATGGATGACGAAGAGGCCAAGCAGGGCCGCGTCATCGTCGCGTACGTCGATCTGTCAAATCCCGACGACCCGTCCGTAGACCGTGTGGAACCGGTCAAGTACCGCAAGTCGCTTCGGCCGAAGCTCGCCCACGCACGGAAGAGTTCGTACTGGAAGCGCGATTTCAGTATCACCTTCCAGACTGGAGGCGGAGCGGGAACCGACCGGTTGGCAGAGTACATGGAGTACCGGTTTACCGAATGGCCGGTACAGGTGGAGCCCGAGGCTGTGGAGGAGTTGACGGACGAGAGCGGACGAACAATTGTAGAGACTCTCCAAAAACTCGGCGAAGATGCCGAGGCGATGGAGGCTCTCCGAGAGCGGGTTTTGGAAATCGATCCAGACCCGCCGGTTCTGATGACCGTTCGCGCCCGTGTCGACGAGAACGGAGACTATCTCTGGCCGGGAGAAATCGACGTGTTCAACGACCTCCTCAAGTACCGGAAGACCGCGGACTACCGCGAGTCCAAACAGCACAAGGGGATGAGTGCTGGAAGCGGCTCCGCCACGGCGAGCGGATCCGGCATCGACATGGTCACCGGTGAAAGTAGTGAGTTGGTCGGTATGGCGGAGGATCCGCTCAACTACTACCGGGTCAAGCAGGTCGAATGCTTCCCGGGGATGCACATCGAAAACTCGTGGCTCTCGCATCCCGTGTCGGCAGAGACCGCGCTCCTGATCGAGAACTCCGACGACCTCGTCGACGCGTGTGGCTCGTCGCGTGGCCGATTCACGGTCTATCACCTCCCCTACCTCACCGGAGAGATGACCGCGGACGACGCGCGGCTCCTGAATGCCATCCTGACCGACATCGGTGATGGCGTCACCGACGGGAGTGCCCTCAGCCACTTCTACGACCAGACTCCCGGGGAAGACGGTGGCGAAGGGTACCGGCGGAGGCTCCGATTCCACACGGTCGTCCTCCACCAGTACCAGAACAAGCGGTACCGCGTGTACGCCGAAGAGCCGGCGGCGATTGCACAACCCCTGTTCGACCTCGGCGAGGCACACAACGCCGAACTCCGAGACGGTGTGTTCGGCGGGGCCGGACTGCCGACGACAGAGTCGACTTCCTCCACATCGGACGATGACGCCGCGGCGTTCCGGCTGATCAACACGAGAATGTCGGAACCGGATCGCGTCGACGGCGTCGCAACGGGGCAGTACCTCGCGGAAACCCTTCCCCGCTTCGAGGACAAGAGCAGCCGCGACCCGCTGCCAGCCCTGATGACGGCAATTCACTCCGACGAACCACTTTCCGAAGATGAGTTGTTGGGGCTGTACGCCGAGCGGTTGGCAGCGGAAGAGCGCGAGGGCGAACGCGAGGCGTACTTCGAGGAAGTCGCCGCAGAACAGTACGCACAGCTCCGCGCCCTCTCGAGGGCCGGACTCCTCAACGGAACGATCTACCACGACACCATGACAGAAGATACGACAGACACACCACGGACGATACTGGCAGACGTGGACAGCGACGAAATCAGCCGCGTGGAGAAGCTTGACGCCTTCATTGAGGCGTCACCCCATCTCGACGGGTCGGACGACCGCCGCGCCGCGTTCTTGCTCGGCGCCCTGATCGGCCGACTCAGCCGGCACCAGTCGAACAGCCGCGGCGTCTCCCACACCATCCGCCAGAAGTACCCAGTCTCCCGAATTACCGTCGACCGGGCACGAGAGGCGTTCACCGAGGTCATCGACCTCAACAACACCTACTCGGACGCAGAGGACATTGGCGGCCTCATGTTCGAGGCGTACGTCACGCGTCTGACGGACGCGCTCGGTCGGCAGAGCATCGACGAGTGGTCGATGGAGGAGGCGACACTCAAGGTCGACTACGGCCACGGACTCGCGTACGGACTGACAGACAACACGAAGAAGAACCCCGAGAACGATGACTGACGACGACACACCCACCTACGTCCCGCTCGAGAATCGCAACGAAATCGTCCTGCTGTACGACGCCGTCAACGCGAACTACAACGGCAATCCGCTCAGCCCCGCCAACAAACCCCGCGTCGACGAGTCGACCGGAGCCGGGGTGGTGACGGACGTCCGGTTCAAGCGGTACCTTCGCGACCAGCTCGAGGAGGACGGACATCCCGTCTACGTCCGTGCGGCCCAGACGGACGACGGGCACGTGAGCCGTCGCGTCGACCTGCTCGAAGACAGGCTGACCGACGACGTGCGGGAGCGGTTGGAGGAGTACCTCGGTGGCGAGGACGAGCCCAACGAGGACATCGGTGCGGCCCTCCTCGACGAGGCCGTCGACATACGGATGTTCGGCGCGACGCTGAGCATCGAGGGCAACAACAGCGACGAGTACGAGCGCATCGGTGAGGTGGCGGGCGACGCCCTTCCGAGTCACTACGAGGGGCCGATCCAGTTCTCGCCGGCGAAGTCGCTCAACCGTCCGGTGCAGCTCAACGACTCGTACAACAGCCTCACGTCGGTCATCGCCAGCAGCAAAGAGGCCGAGCAGGGCGGGTTCGGCCTTGACGACCACCGCGCGAAGTACGCGCTGTTCCCCTTCTACGGCGTCGCGAACGAGAACGCGGCCACCGACACGCGCCTTCGGGCAGCGGACGTGGAGCGGCTCGACCAGTTATGCTGGCGGGCGCTCAAGAACCAGACCATCACCCGCTCGAAGGTCGGGCAGGAGCCGCGGCTCTACCTCCGCGCGGAGTACGAGAAGGACTCGTACCACATCGGCGACCTCCATCACCTCATCCAGCTCGACGAGGAGGAGTCCGCATCGCCGGATCAGATGGAGAACATCACCGACGTCACCCTCGACATCGGGCCGCTGCTCGACGTTCTCAACGGCGAGAGCGACGTGATCGAGGCCATTCACACGAACGTCGACCATCTGGTCACGTTCACCACGGGAGACGACACGGTGTACCGGGGGACGGAACTCTACGACCACCTCGAGAACGCCGTCGGCGAGAAGGCCGTCGATGTGGTCGACCCGCGCTCCCTCATCGAACAGGACAGCACCGAGTGATACGATGGCCGGAAACGCAGACGGAACGTCGGTTCGCGTCCCGCCGCGGTGCCTCTCGCTCCGTGTCAGCGGCGACTGGGCTCACTTCCGCCGCTCGGAGGGCAACGTCGTCAAGCGGACGTACCGGATCCCGCCTCGGACGACGGTCGCCGGGATGCTCGCCGCGATGGCGGGCCTCCCCCGTGACAGCTACTACGACCTGTTCGCCAAGGACAGTTCCGCAGTCGCCATCCAGCCACGGTTCGAGCCCGCCAGCATGAACGTCCCGACGAACACGCTGGACACGATGGAGGACATGCGGAAGGCGGGCAGCGGCGACGCGCCGACGGTCTACTATCCGGACACCAGCGGCGACCGGAAGCAGCACAACTACGAGTTCCTCGTCGATCCCGAGTACCGCATCGACGTGTGGGTCGACGACGACGAGACGTACGAGACCCTCAAGACCCACCTCGAGGAGGGGACATCCGTCTACACCCCGTCGCTCGGTCTCTCGGAGCTGCTCGCCTCGGTCGAGTACCGCGGCGAACACCATCCCGACCCGACAGAGACGGACGCGCCGACAGCGGTCGACTCGGTCATCTGGGGCGAGGGGAACGCCGTCCCGATGCCGGGCGCCACGTTCAAGACCGAGCGGTCGCAGTCGTTCATGGCCCGTACGGACGACTCCGCGACGCTCGGTGGTGCCCGCACGGTCGAGGGGTACACGACGGTCGTCTATCCCGTCGACGAATCGACAATCGAGGCCACTCCCGGCACCAGACTCGCGAAGTTCGACGGCAGAACTGTGATGTTCGGCTGACACCAACACCGTCCTATGCAATCTGTCTTCGCTCACGACCCCGCAGACGGTGGTGACACCCTCCTCGATCACGGAGGCGCCGTCGGACTGCGGGCGACGATATTCGCAGACGAAACCGGTGCCGAGACCCCGGATGGGACACCGCTCAGTCGCATCACCGACCCCGCCGGCATCCTTCACGATATTGGAAAGGCGACCGACCCGTTCCAATCGTATGTGACGGACGAGGACGCCACTGTGTCCCCGCACGACCACGCGCCAATCGGTGCGGTGGCGACGTTTGCGGCGTTGAGTGCCCGGGGATTGTCCGACCGGGACGCGGTACTCGGCTTTCTCGCGGTCGCACTTCACCACAGCGACTTCCCGAAGCGAGAGTCACCACTACACTACATCGACAAGACCTACATCGGGAACGAGGACAAGCGAGAGTCGATCAGGAGCGTTGCCGAGAAGATAGACAAACACGACGAGACACGCCGGGTAGCGGACGAACTCTGCCGGCGGGCGATCGACGGTGAACTCCGTTGGCAACAGCTCTCTTCGGTGATTTCGTCCGGAGAAGTCTTCGATGAGATCAAAGAAGCGATCAGGAAATCTCCCGTCCCCGGCGTAGAAGCTGGTATCGACGACGAACAGCTGAGCGAACGTCACTACGCGGCGTTCCTGCACGCGTGGACGTCGCTGGTCTTGGCGGACAAGACGGTGACGGCGACGCTCGACCGAGAGACCATTGCGACCGCCAGACGCCTTCGTCGAAAGACGGTCAAAGAGACCATCGAAGACAAGGACGAGACGTCGTCGCTCGATGCCCTGCGGAACGAGGCTCACGACATGGCGATTCCGAACGCAGACCGGTTCGCCACCGACAAATCGAGTTCGGTCGCCACACTCCGGCTCCCGACTGGACTGGGCAAGACGCTCACCGGACTGGACGCCGCGTTCGCCATCCGCGAAGAACGGGACACGACCGGGCCGGTCGTCTACGCGCTGCCGTACACCTCCATCGTCGAGCAGACAGCAGACGAGGTGGACGGCATCTTCACCGAGTGTGATTCGACCGATCCGGCGTTCACCGTTCACCAGTATCTGTCCGAGACCATCACTGAACGGGAAAGCGACGAAATCACGGTCGAAGAGGCGAGTGCGGCGTCCCTCGCCGCCGAGACGTGGGGTGCCGACATCATCGTGACCACGTTCGTCCAGCTGTTCGAGAGCCTCATCGGCCCGACCAACAGTCGCGGGCTGAAGCTGCCGAACCTGTCGGAAGCGACCGTCATCCTTGACGAGCCACAGGCTCTCCCCGAGACTGACTGGTCGCTCATCCAAGACGCCACGGCCGTCCTCAGAGATGATTGGGACGCGTCGGTCATCTCGATGACGGCCACCCAACCACAGCTCTTCGAGTCGGATGACCGGTTCAACACGACGGCTCTCGTACCGGACGCCGAACGATTCTTCACCGCGCCGTCCGTCCAGCGGGTGCGCTACACGTTCCACGAGTCGGTTCCCGAGTCCGGCAGTCAGAGCGAGACTCCCCTCTCGTACGAACGGGCGGCGGCCACCCTCATCGAAGACACGGCGTCCAACCGGAGTGCAATGGCGATCTGCAACACGAAGTCGAGTTCTCGGCAATTGATTGAATCAGTTCACGAGGAGGCAGAGAGCCGGAACATCTCGTGTCGCTCCCTGAATGAGTTGTACGACTCTCTCGCGGTCGATGGGGAGGCAAATCCGACTCCCACCCAACTGTTGACGCGGGTACAACAGAGTGGTGTGACGGAAGACAACGGCCTCCTGACCCTTCACCTGACTTCTCGCCACCGCCCCATCGACAGGCGGCGACTGCTCGAGGTCGTCGGATCGCTGGGAGCCACCGACCTTCGCGTAGTTTTCGCCGCGACACAGATCGTCGAGGCCGGCGCGGACATCAGTTTCCAGCGCGTGTACCGCGACTATGCTCCCATACCCAACATCGTTCAGGCCGCCGGTCGATGCAATCGTGAGTCGGAGAGTGACCGAGGAACGGTGACTGTCTGGCAGCTTCTCACCGCCTCTGACCTGACGGACCCCACCGAAGATGACGACGCTGGGGCCACCACACTTCCAAGCGAGCAGGTCTATTCCGATCTCGACCAACTCGAAGCAACGACGAGGGCACTGACAGAAACCGGCGACGCCGAATCGGTGGTTGGGCTCGGCAACGTTGCCTCCAACCGCATCAATCTCGATGCAGTCGACGAGTACTACGACACACTCATCGACCGCGGTGTCGGTGAGTCCGATTCATCTCCGATTTCGGACTTCGACTTTGCCGAACTGAAGGAGTACTCGCTCATCGACGACGAGAGCGTCGATGTACTCGTCCTCAAGACCGAAGACGAACGTGAGGCAGCCTCGGAGATTCGGCAGGACTTCGCCGACGGGGAGTACGACGAAGCCCGCTCACGCCTCGGTGAACTAACCGACCGACGGGTTTCGGTGCGGGTGCAGCCAGATCAAGACGAGCATCCGATAGAAGCCTCTCTTGACACCCTCGGCCCCACCCAAGTGTTCGTTCTGGATCTCTCCGACGAGGAGGACGCTCGGTGGTATGGCGAGATTGCAGGCGTTATGGGCTGACAGACGTATTAGTTCTCTTCCGACTCACGGATCTGTTTCCACCAGCAGCGGCATATGATCGCTCGCGTCGATCCAGTCGTCGTACCTGCCGACCGTGACCTCTGTCTCCTGCTCGATTCGGTGACCGGGTACGAACGCGTAGTCGATGTGGTAGGGCCGATCTTCCTTCTTGTGCATGTGGAACGTCGCCGCCGCCTCCTCGCCGAGCTCGTCACCACGCACCGCGTGGTACGCGCTGCGCAGTCCGTTCTCGTTTAACGCCGCTCGCACATCGGAGAGATCGCCGCAGAGCGGACTGTCCGGTGACTCGTCCCACATCACGTTCCAGTTGAAGTCGCCGGCGACGACCGTGTCCTCGTCGACCAGTTCGGGGTGGGTTTCGAGGGCGGTGTGGAGTTGCCCGATGTAGCGTTGGCGCGGGTTGTCACGGTCGTTCATCGCCCACACGGCGAGAACGTCCACGGCATCGGTCTCGATGTGGAGGAAGTGGTCGGCCTCGGCGATTGCCGTGGTGTCCGAGACGGTGATGTCGCCCTGTGTGAAGACACTGAGGCCCTTGTGCGGGTCATCGCCAGTCCACCGCCAGTCCGTCCACGCCGACCAGTCGCCCTTCTCCGCGGGATGCTCGCACTCGGGCACGACCGCTATGTCTGGTTCGAGGTCGAGGAGTTCGCGCTGCTTGCGGCGGAACGCCTGATTGCAGTTCCACGTGGCCAATCTCATATGTCGTCGTACGCCCCCACGCTTACGAGCGTTCTTGATCCTACTTTCGGAAGGGCTCATCAGAGCCGTGATGCGTGGTTAGGAATGACTCGGCTTCTGGCGTATTGCCGGTGGACTCTGTCGACCCCGGTGGGTAGTGAGGGTATTGCGGGTCGACCGCGTCGCAGCCCTCGAGTCCCCACATTCAAACCCCAGCACCGGGGATCTGGGAACGGTTTCAGACGAACTCTCTGAGGTTGAAGCCCGTGGAAGTACGTGTCCGACTGGAGCTGATCGTCGCGTTACAGACGAACCCTTGTGGGGTCGAAGCCGCGACATCGAGATTATGTTGGCCGACGAAGAACACGCTTTCAGATGAACCCTTTCCGTGTCAATACTCAGGTTCTCGGTGGGTTCTGCAGCTTCGAATCGCCACGCTTCCTCTCCGTATCAGATCGTCGAGTTATCGTGACGAGGCGAAGAGCGACTGCTGCATAATCTGTGAAATTCGGGACTGGAGTATCACACTAGTAGACACCACAATTTCTGAAGGTAGGCAGTTTTAGCGCTTCTTGCCGCTGGATTAGGCTGTATACGGAGATTGAGGCCTCGAGATCTCCAATACAGGTATCGGGCTCTATCTCGTCGACACCTTGGTCACACACTACGGGGAGCGGTTTGGGCCGAACACAATGAACCAACGGAAACCTCCTTCGCCGTTGACCTCCCACGCGCTACTGACTGATTACAGATTAACCAACACCTGCCGGTCGACTATTCTTGTTGGTTAACGCTACGGAGGCTTATTCTTGAATGGAAAAAAGGGCTCTGTAGTTTCGCTAGACGGAGACGCCACGACTGCGTTATTGCCGTAGAAAGCGAAGAGACAGATCGGTGTGACATCCGAAATCCGTCTCTTCACTCGTGTTACGGTCGCTAAGTCTAAATCTGTTGTTACAACCCCTGACGAACCCGCCGACCCCGAAGGGGGTCGCGGGTTCGCTGAGTGGGCAATGCTCACGCTGCATGCACTTCGTATCGAGCTGGGCAAATCCTACCGCGTCGTGGTGGATTTGCTCAGCGAGATGCCCGGCGTTCTCGAAGAAATTGGCCTCACGCGCCTCCCGCACTATACCGTTCTCCGCACGTGGTTCGCACGGATTCCAACCAAGACGTGGCGTGCGTTCCTCGACCGACGCGTCGAGGAACGCACTGGCCATGCTGCCATCGACTCGACCGGCTTCGACCGTGACCAGCCAAGCCGCCACTACGCCAACCGCACCAACTACCGCGTTCGGGCGCTGAAAGTCACCGCTTTGGTGGATGTCGAAACGCTGTACATCACCGACATCCACTCGACAACCTCGAAGAAGCATGATGCGAAGATCGGCCCGCAGGTCGCCCGGCGTAACGCCGGCGACCTGCGAAGCCTCGCCGCCGACCGAGGCTACGACGCGAAAGCCTTCCGCAATGAACTTCGCGAAAACGGCATCAGACCGCTGATCAAACACCGGATCATGAACCCACTCGATCACGCCCATAACGCCCGCATGGATGGTGATCGGTACCACCAGCGCTCCATGTCAGAAACTGTCTTCTCGTCAATCAAGCGCACGCTCGGCGCTGCCGTGCGTGCGCGGAGCTGGTGGCTGGAGTTCCGTGAGATGCTGCTGAAAGCGACCGTCTACAACCTCCGTCGGAGCGTGAGATATCCGTGAAATCAACCGCAGTGTACCGAAACTACAGAGCCGCGGATTGTTATCGGGGATGCTCGTCAAACCTTGGATACTCGTGGATCGTCCAGATAGACGGCCAACAGCTCTTAACGGAGCCCAATTTGAGGTCACCAGTAAGTGATTGGACTGACCGTTTGACAGGTATACAATCAGCCTCGCAGTACTATCCTGAAAAACGCTTAACTGTTGAACAGTATGAGTAATCTTCTATGACGGACGCTCAGCCACCTCCAATTTCCGCTGACGATTTCTACCAGACACTTGTCGAAAATGCCGCAGAGGGGATGTTGACAATCGATTCGGACAGCAATATCGTGTATGCCAATCCGGCCGTTGAGGATATCCTCGGATATGCTCCGGCGGAGTTGATTGGGAGTTCGAAGATGAAAATCATCCCAGAGCGCTTAGAACCAGTCCACGCGGCTGCATTAGCGTCGTATGTGGCGACAGGAGAGCGCAATATCGACTGGGATGGTATCGAGCTCCCGGCGCTGCACAAGGACGGACACGAAGTTCCGACGCTTATCAGCCTTCGTGAGCACGAACACAATGGTGAACAGTACTTTACTGGCATTATCCGGGATATCACCGAGCAGCGACGGCGCGAATCCCAGCTTCAAGACCAGAAGGACCGGCTGAATGAGTTCGCCGATATCTTAACACATGATATTCGAAACCCACTCTCTATCGCGTACGGGTATACTGAGATTGCGCATGAACAGTACGAGAGTCCTGAATTAGAGCGGGTCTTAGCGTCTCTCGATCGGATCGATACTCTCGTCAGCAACATTCTTGATCTCTCAAAAAAGGGCGAAGTCGTCGGTGAGACCGAGTCGATTGATATCGTTGAGTGTCTCCATGCGTCGTGGAGTAGTGTTGAGACACAGCAAGCGACGCTCCAACTAGAAGATAATCTCGGAGTGATAACCGCGGATAAGAGTCGCTTTCAGGAACTGCTAGAGAATTTGTTCCGCAACGCAATTGAACATGCTGGTGCTGAGGCGACTGTGACTGTTGGCAGTCTCTCTGACGATACGGGACTCTATATCGAAGATGATGGCCCCGGAATCGCTGAGCCGATTCGGTCAGAGATATTTAAACGCGGATATTCGACAGCTGCTGATGGAACTGGCTATGGGCTCTCGATCGTCTCTCAAATTGTGGAGGGTCATGGTTGGGAGATCACGGTTACAGCGGGTTCCGAAGGCGGGGCACGATTCGAAATCACGTGGTGAGAGTTGGACGACGACACTTGCTGAGCTGATTTTTGAAGAGGGTTCTGGTGAATCGCCATACGGCGGTTAATTTCACGGTGTCGCGGCACGCTTGATGTTGTGAACGACACATTTCACGACGAGTTCACGAAATTCTCGGTACCACGTTCGCGCTCGCACGGCGTCGCCGTGCGTGCGCTTGATCGACGAGAAGACGGTCTCACACATCGATCGTTGGCGGTAGCGATGGGCCGGAAGATGCGATGCTTAATCAGCGGTCTCACGCCCTCTTCGCGGATTTTCTCGCGTGAATTCATCCAGTCCTAGCTTTGTCAGCGGCGAGGCTGTGCAGGTCGCCTGCGTTGCGGCAGGCGACCTGCCAGCCGAGCTGTGTATCGTGCGTTTTCTCGGTCGTACAGTGAACGTCGAGGATCGCTTGAGTTTCTGTATCGACGAGAGCGGTCGCTTCCAGTGTTTGAACGCGATAATTCGTCCGGCGGCAGTAGTGCTTACTGGCGTTCTCACGGTCGAAAGACTGGCATCGATAGCGGCGTGACCCGAGAGGTCCTGTAGCTCCGACGAGAGTCGGAGCAGCACTCGCCAGACCTTCATATCGAAGCTATCAAACGCCTTAACCAGCGTCGAGTGGTCAGGGAAATCGCCCTCTTCGAGGCCGATCTCCCCACGAATATGCGGCATCTCGCTCAGCAGATCGAGTGCGTTGCGGTACGATTCATCGAGGTAAACCCGCAGACAGTGCAGCGATACGAGGGCGTAGTCGGCGAAGTCGCCTCGATCACCAACAACATTTTTAGCTAACGTGACCGCTTTGCTCGTGAAGCGGGAGATTTTCGACATGGATCATCGGCAATCTTCCGCTTCAACTCCTTTGAACTACCGGACGAATCCGACGCTGTCTAGTGATGCACCAGAGCCGAGCTCAGGATTTTTCTGTGTGAATACAGATGTGTGTCGTAGCGCTTCATGGCCCTCACCGATTCCTCGCCTGGATTGCAGCGGTTGGCTTGGGCCACCTCAGCTATTGGGGCTTCGTTTGTCTCGACGGTGCTCCTCCAACGGGGCGTGTACGTCTTCGGTGGGCTCCAATTGTTGGAGTACCTCTCGCCGTTGGTGCTCGGCGGCGTGTACGGGTTGGTGTGGATCGGATTCAATCTAGTTACGGTCGCGGCCCGGGACGCGACGCTCGTTTTCTCCTTGGCGCCGGTCGTGGCTAGGGACGTCGATCGGAAGGGCGACCGTGCGAAGTATCTCGGGACGGTCTTCGCCTACTCGTTGTTGGGGGTCGGCGTTGCTGTGTCGCTCTTCGAGGTTGCGCTGTTAGCAATATTGTACGGTGCGGTCGTGGGTGGGGCGCTTGGCGACCGGCTGAGTACGAAGCCGTTTCAGGCCGAGATGTTGCAGTTCGGCTTGCGCCACGTCGTGGTCGTCGCGTTGGGCGTTGTCGGGAGTTATGTCGCGCTTCGTGGGCCGGCCCAACTCCTCGTTCGTAGTGAGCACCTTGTTGGGGTGGCACTACGGACGTGGCCCGCTGGATTGCAGTTTGCGATTGATTTTGTACTTGGGGTGCTTCTCGGCGTGGTTCTTGGGGCCGTGATGATGCCGCTGGGGTTGTTTCACCCGTTTATGTTTGTTGTGAAGCGACTTGACTAGAGGATATGCTGTGCGCTCATTTGGCTGGATACCGCCGTCGTTCTGTGTGGGTTCACTGCCGACGTAGTAGGTCAGCATCGTAAACAGGCGTGTCAGTGGGTGGGACCGCAGCAACAGTAACCCGGAAAGACAACTCCTCGTGGGGGAATGGCCTGACCGTCTCTGCCTCTATTGCATAGAGGTCGTTCGTCACATCGAACGCTTGTGGCACTGTTACGTTTCGACCCGGATGGGGTTTTTTTCCCGCGTTGTAACGCTGACGGCGCCACGGTCAAGATGTACCCCTTCATGTTTTATCCCCGGTGTGGGTTTCTAGCGCGTTGCAACACGCCCTTTGTGTCCTCACGATGGCTTCGGAACAACGCAGCAAGACACGGGCAGCCCATCAAGCGGCATGTACCCTAGACGTCGAGGCACCGTGGGCAGACCTCGAGGTGTCGGTCCCGACCGACCGAGATCACACGCCGGTCGTTGCCCTCGTGGAGTGTCCTCTCGTCGAACTCACGCACGAGGCCGTGGCCACCGCCTTCGTCTCCCGGGAGGTCGGACGGTCGGCGCGGATGCAGTACGTCGCAGCCGACGACGTCGGCGAGCAGTTTCAGAAGCGGCATTTCGACGGCCGGCTGGGCTGGCACAAGACCACCGTTCCTCGACGAGCCGTTCGCGACGCGCTCATCACCCAGCTCACGCGGTTGCTCCCGATAACGGTGGAGCGCCAAAATGGAAGGATAGCCAGCGAACCAGACACGTTCGTGGTAAAGCCAGTTCAAGATCTCTAGACGCCATAGCGACCGGTCTTAACCAACAATGTCCACTAGTACTGATACTTGGTCTTTTCAGACGAAATGCAACAGGACCGTTTCTGACGGGACCAGTGGTGGTAGAACAGTAGCATGTTCAACGTCGCCGTCTCGTTGTGACCTGAAAAGACCAAACAGCGTTGGTTAATACGAGGTCGTTATGGGGACGTTCGAAACGGTTGTCGGAGGTCGTTTCTGGGAACTTCCATAGGTGGTCCACAGATGTTTAAGTCACCACGGAGCAATCGTTTACCCATGGCCACGGATCTCACTGAGCGGGTGCAAGAAATCGCCGAAGCGCGGGGTATCCCCGAATCAGAGATCCTTGAACAGGCGTTGGAACGCGGTGTCGAAGATCTCTGGGTTGACCTCGTTCTCTCGCGATACATAGACGACGAAATCGATCGCGAGACCGCAATCAACCTCATCGGTCGAGACCGCGTCAAGCGAGCAGACCAGGAAGTACAGGCTATCGAAGACGACGTTCGGTGGGGACTGAATGCGTGATTCTCGCGGTTGCTGATGCGGGCCCCATTATTCATCTCGACGAGATCGATTCGCTTGCATTGCTCTCGGTCGTTGATGAGCTGCTGATTCCACAGACTGTCTATCAAGAACTCGAGGCGGGGACGGTCCCACCTGGGCTCGAGACCATTGAGTACGAACTGGTCGAAAGCGACGCAACCGATCTTGGCGTCGAGTTGGACCCCGGGGAAACAGCTGCACTCGCCGTCGCATCTGAACGCGCTGCCGTGCTCCTGATTGACGACCTTGCAGCACGAGATGCTGCGAACGACCGCGATGTCGAAGTTCATGGCTCGATTGGCGTTCTCGTGCTTGCGTTCACACGGGGAGAACTCGATAAATCAGCGGCGGCTGAGCTGATGGGAGCACTCCAGACTGAAACGAGTCTCTTCATTACTGACGCTGTGGTTGAGCACGGTATCTCACTCCTCGATGAGAGCTAATTTATCGGCCACGAGCGTACGTCTGACAACGACAACAGCGACACAGTGAACGAGCTATTACTGAGCGTCGTCCCTCGTTGAATGGTGGGCCCACCCCCATCACCGTATTCTTCCTTCCGGTAAGCAGACGGGACCTCTTGTCGAGTGCGCATTCGTCGAACTCACCTACGAATTCGTCGAAGCAGAGTTCGTCTCGACGAGCGTCTCGGCTGGCACGAAACGACAGTCAGCCGTGAAGCGGTTCGCGACGGACTGGTCAACCGACTCACACAGTGGTCGTCACTAGACAGTGATGTAGGTCAGCATGGCGTCGTCGACGATCAAGACAAATTCCAGGTGATGTCAGTTCGGGAGCTGTGAGTTCAGGAGTGACGTCTTACCCAACAATAGCACAAGAGAATAAGATCTGTTGGTTACAATTGTGGTCTGCTGGTGGATTCCGTCCCGTCCAAGTCAAGAAACTATTCCTCGAAGCAAGAAATATCTCTTGTGCCACGCAAGAACAAGTATGTCCAACAGCGAGTCTCCAGATAGCCCGCCCTCATTCGACGATGCGTTTCGTGGCGACGACGTTGAGCAACGCATCTACGGGACGATTCTCCAGACTCGTGAGCCGACAACAGCGAGCGCCATCGCCAAGGTCGCCGACTGTGACCCAAAAACAGCTCGGAAGTATCTGGGCTGGTTCAGTGAACTCGGTATCGTCACGCGCCACGACGGCCATCCGGCCACCTACGAGCGCAACGACGCCTACTTCGAGTGGCGGCGAATCAACCAGCTCGCTGCCGACCACTCCGTCGAAGATCTCCAGCAGCGCGTTCGGGACCTGACCTCACAAATCGAGGAGTACGAAGACACGTATGGTGCGCCGACGCCAGCGGCCGTCGACGCCGTCGCCACTGCAGAATCGAGCGACGACCGGACGATCGATGACGTGTACGGTGACCTCGGCGACTGGGCGACCGCTCGGGACGAGCGAACACGCTACGAACGTGCCCGTCAGCAACGCGCGAGCACTGAGACCGAACAGGTCTCCGGGTAGCCACATCGATGGTGCCGCCCACAGGTGACGGCGGAAGCCCTGCGCCTATCAATCGCCCGATACTCGAGTTCCTGCAGACGCGTCTTCAAGCAACGGGTCAGGTTGCAACAGCACGCATCACCGACGCGGGCGGCCATCTCGAACTTCGTGTGATACTCACACCATCGTACTATACAGACTCCGTCGAGGAGGCGACGCTGGCTGTTCGCTGGTACACGAACGACGACTTCAAAATTCACTACCGGGAGATTCAGTCAGGCCGCTCCTGGGAATGTCGGTGGGACCAGCACTCCAACCCTCACAATACCCGAGACCACTTCCAGCCTCCACCGGCTGCTCCCCCCCCCGGCGACGACGCTTCCTGGCCGACCGACCATCGCGACGTGCTTCGGCTCGTCCTCGACGAAATTGAAGACCGGATAGCGGCCCTGTGGGGTGAGTAAGGGATGTCCCAAAGGTGAGCCTGTCTCACGAACGATTTTGTCACCCCATTGTGAATGAGTAGGTAGAATGGTCGTCGTTGAGCACGTCACTCGCCTGAGCGACCGGCGCTCACAGACCTCTTCGGAGACGTTTCCGGACGACACATTGGAAGCGATCCGGTCAGCCGTCGAAGCTGTTTCAACGAGTGTCTTTGAGGATACGGCAAAGCACAAAGAGATCGGGGCATTTGATGCTTCGATTGCTGACGCACTACCACGGTACGAGTACGAGGGAGATGCCGCCGGCGGCTACAACCCGAACTGCAAGCTCTGGTCGCATCTGGGGTTCAACTACAGCGTCGATCTGTACAACGCTGACGAGCGTATTGCCATCGAGGTCGAGAAGAGTGAGCGGAAGAACATCAGCGACGACCTGCTCAAGTTCCAGAAAGGCTACCGCACGAAGAAGGGCGGCCGGCCAAAGATCGAGTTCGGCTGTCTGGTGGTGCCGGTGAACTATCTCGGCCGGCATAACCTCTACCGGCATAGCCTGACCAAGCTCGACTTCATGAAGGGCGTCTTGTTTATCGACGACGTCGCCGTCATCGGCTATCGCGACCCGCGACCGGACTGACGCTTTTCGCGCAGACAGTTTATCTGCGCCAAGAGGCGTGCAGCGCGCGACAGAGTGCGCGGCGTAACTCACCATGCCTAGTCCCGATCCTCACGACGACACGAGTGCCGACTACGAACAGTCCGAGAAGGAACAGCTCGCCCAGGACCGCGACGCCGCCAGCGTCGACACGGCGGACGTCGAGGACGCGACGGCCCAACGTCTGGTTAATGACCTCGTCGACGCGGACGTCGTCACTCTGGTTCCCGAGGACCACGTTCTGATTCACGAGCCGAGCGGCGCCATATTCGACTCTTCGACGCAGCTGGCCGTCTTCCACGGTGGTTGGGTGGCCGGCCGCGACGCCGACGCGGAGGGAGAGTGATGCAGCAGACGCTTACTGGCTGTGCGTTCTGCGATGCCCCGCCGGGTACCGAGACTGGCGAGGCCCACACCTGGGGACAGGACGAGCGAGTCACCCACCCGACCTGTGTCGACTGTGCGATTCAGACGGAGCCGGACCCCGACGAGTGCGATCACGTCTGTGACGGCTGTGGACTGGTCGTCGACACGCTCGCAGCGCTCACGCGATTCCCGATCAAATTGGGGCACCTCGAAGGCCCGTTACAGTTGTGCGCCCGCTGTAGTTCGGGCGGGCGCGCGACCTACTGGACGCGTGATCTTGAGGAGCATCTCGTCGCGACGCGGTCGAAGTGACCCTCTCCGGCATTTCTGGGCACCGAAATGTCCCTTCCATCAAAGTAACAAACATACCAAACACCTATGTTCCAACATCCCCAACATTAGTCCATGTCGAGTGGTACTATCGATATCGACGAGTTCGAAAACGCTGACGCCGACGAATTCGAGGACCGGAATGACACCGAGCGAATCGTACTGTTTCTCGACAAGAATGACGACCGTGCGTGGAAGGCAGCGACGATCGCTGAGCGACTCGGGTTGGACACGGACGCTGTCAGTGCGATCCTCTCCCGACTGAAGGAACGTGGGCTCGTGCGGCACAAGCGCCCATACTGGGCGATTACGGACAACAAGGAACGACTCCAGTCAGCTTACCGGCTTCACCGACATCACAAGACGGCAGACGAGCAGTACGGCGAAGAGCGTCTCGAAGATATCCGGACCGACGAGATGGAAGACGTACAGTGACTGCGTTCGAGGACCTGGAACGCGGTGACATCGTGTGGGCGGCCGACCCGCTCTCGGAGAAAGGTCGCCCGATGCTCGTGCTGGGGACTCCCCAATTCCCGAACCACGGCGTGCAACTCATCATGGTTCTGATTTCCACGAAGACATACCACGAGGAGTCACTAACACTCAGGGACGACGACTACGCAGGCGACCCGCTCGGGGAACGTAGTTTCGTCCTCCCCTGGTCGCTTGCGACACTCAACAATGCTGCGGATGTCGAGTACTATCTGACCTCGCTCGTCGACGACCGCGCAGAAGATGTAGTGGGTCAGTTGATTGGCTACATCACCGACTGACACTGCCTTGTCCGGCCCGAGTGAGGCTCACATCGTACACACGAAAACGGCTAAGTGCGTTGGCTCACAATGTACACATCATGAGTACCGATAAGAAACGCGTGCAGTTTCGGGCCCCCAATCGGCTCATCGACCGGGCGGATGCACTGGCCGCAGTCCTCGGGGAAGACCGAACAGACGTCCTCGTGACCGCGCTTCGGGAGTACCTCCAAGACGCCGCTCACGACGACACGCTCGTCCAAGAGATTGCTGCCGCCTATTACGACGACGAGATCACTTTCCAGCAACTCAAAGCGCTCGTCGGCGCCGAAGAGGCGGCCAACCTCCGGGTGTTGAAACAACAGTTAGACGAGGACTTCATCGACGAGGTCGCTGACGCATAGATGCCACAGCTAATCGCAGACGCCTCCGCCCTCGTCAGTCTCGGGATCGTTACTGGCGACGATCCTGATCCACTCGCACTTTGTCTATCGCAGTACGACGTCGTCGTCCCAACGGAGGTTATCAATGAACTCCGTGAGATTGCCTCCTACGATGACGTCCACGGGCACGCTGCGTCCGCCGTCCTCGATCAAGCGGAGTCGTTCACAACACAGTCGGTCGAGCTCGATGCAGAGTTTCCGCTCGATGATGGTGAGAACGCGGCGGTCATCCTCGCGAACGAACTCGATGCTGCGCTCTTCCTCTGCGACGAGTTCAACCAACTTGGTTTGATCCACGCCTCACTCGCTGACACCCGACTCGTCACCACACCGACGCTGCTCTCGGTGTTCGTTCGAACTGGGCAGCTCTCAGCTGCGGATGCACGCCTGCTCCTCGACGACATCAGCGACGCTCGTAGCTGGGGTGCGAACAGTTACGTGCAGCGAGCTCGCTCGTTGCTCGACGAGTCCTGATCTCCTCGGTGGCACAGTACCCATCGATTGTGGAATTAATTGATCAATCCTTCTTGAGTTTAACCGTTACAATACTCCCTTGTGGGTCGTTGTCTGTGACTGTGATGGTTCCCTCAGAAAGACGGACAACCCAATACACGAGGACGAGGCCGAGGCCGGAACCGTGCTGCAGTTCGTTGATCTCCTTATCTAATTGGAGGTAGCTCTGCTCGATCTCTGGAATTCCGGGTCCGTTATCTGTGATGCGGATGACGCCGTTTTTTCTCGTGGCGTCTTCGACTTCTATCATCACCTCGGGGTCCTCAGCGTCATTATGAATGATCGCGTTCTTGACGAGTTCTCGGATAGCGGTATCGAGTTCTCCTATTGCATCGGCGTGGAACGGCTCTATTGTGGGGACTCTGATGTTCGTGTCGGGATAGTCCTCGCAGGCATCGTCGACCACCTGGGCCGCGATGTCGTCGACAGCCACCGATACATGGGTCTGCTTTCGGTCCGACTCAAGGAGTCGGATAATCTGTCGCTCGTGATCCGCTTGCTGAACCAGCGTATCCGTCTGTTCTTGGATCTTACGGGCACTGTCGGCCACATCGTCGACACGGTCTGCCTGGATGTCTTCCGCCAGTCCCCTGATAACGGCCATTTTGTTTCGAATGTTGTGCCGCAACCAGTTATCCAGCACTTTCAGCTGGCGCTCCCGTTCGATACGGCTTGTCTCGTCGATAGCAATCGCCTGTCCGATGTTCCCCCCGAGGAATTCCCCGATGGCCGTAGAGACGCGGATATACCGGACGTGCCCATCATCGCGACGGAGTCTCATTCGCGTTGGTCCCACCGATTGTTTCTCCTCGATAACGGAGAGGATCTCCGCTTGGGCTCGTTCTCGGTCGTCGGGATGAATCATCTCGAGGATTGACCGTCCGAGGAACTCCTCTCGGTCGTCCAGCCCAAATATCTCAACCACCGCGTTATTACACCAGATCGAGCGCCCATCACTATCGAAAATGTTGATGGGTGCGGGGGACATCTCGATCAGATGTTTATACCGTTGAAGTCCCTCCATATTACCGTTCATCAGCCCTCTCAGTTCCGAGACGACTGCTCCGGGTGCGGTGTCATCGACCACGGCACCGCTCACGGCTGAGGTCACATCATCCTGTACGGATTCTTCTGAAGAGGAGAGCAAGAGTACAGGGAGACATGGTTTGGAGATTCGGATTGAACGGAGTAGCGTTGTTCCGTCCATATCGGGGAGGTTTTGCCGACTAATCACTCCATCAATCGCAGTTTGTTTGACGGACACTACACACTCCGCTGCCGATGTCACCGTTCGAATCCCGAAGCCGGCCGACGTGAGTGCCTCCGAGAGATGTGCCTTGAGACTCCCGTCTGGGTCGACAAGAAGTACTTGCTGTTTCTCTCCCGGAGAAGAGGTCATTACGTCACCTTTCGATTCAATGACTATTAATGTGCTCCAAGCCATCGGTTCCGATCTCAAAGTGATCAAAAGGGCGGTAAGTGGAGTTTCTCCCAACAACATAGCTGATCTGTTACTGAGACACGTCTAATCGACTCAAACTAAGTCCGAATCTGGTAGCTGTCAGGTGGTCAATTAATTCATAGTGGGCTGATAGCTCCATACCGTTTATTGGCGCCGGGAAGCGTGCAGCGCGCGACAGCGTGCGCGGCGTGACTCACCATGCCCAGTCCCGATCCTCACGACGACACAAGTGCCGACTACGAACAGTTCGAGAAAGTACAGCTCGCTCAGGACCGAGACGGAGCCGGATCCCGACGAGCGCGATCACGTCACCTGTGACGGCTGTGAGCTGGTCGTCGACACGCTCGCGGCACTCACCCGGTTCCGGGTCGAACTGGGACACCTCGAAGGCCCGATACAGCTGTGCGCCCGCTGTAGCCCGGGTGGCCTCGCGACGTACTGGACGCGCGACCTCGAGGAGCATCTCGTCACGACGCCGGCGGAGTGACCCAAACACTCTTTACTGATTCGCTGTAAACTGTAATCAAGAACGAATCGTGTCACGCACTTCAAATCGCGCCGACGGCGACATCGTCCAGGACTTCCTCTCGGTCGCCGACCTCCTCGAGGAGCCACAGCTCGCCCAGCTGTACGCGTACCTCGCTCGGGAGGGAGAAGCGACCGTCCAGGACGTGATGGACGACCTCGAGCTTGCTCAGGGAACCGCCTACAGCTACGTCAACCGGCTCGTCGACGCCGGCGTCGTCAACGTCACACAGGACGAGCAGCCCCGGCGGTACGCTGCCCGCGAGATCGACCTGACCGTGACGACGGCTGCCGGCGACCGCGAGTACACGATCACGCCGGCGCTCATCGACGCCGTCGGCCGCCGAGAGACGGACGCCGACATCGACACCTACATCGACCGTCACGGCGTCGCCGGCCTCGCGACGGCGCTCACCTACGCGGTTGCGCGGGAGCGTGGCGAGGTGACCCACCGCCTGATGGCCGAGGACCTCGACATCTCGCCGTTGGCTGCGGAGATGATTCTGCAGGCGCT
>Ga0207720_100147_pt1 | contig 67069 bp, 64 predicted proteins | sample A23P2SouthBayCA_2_FD_187751 | JGI IMG/M metagenome (GOLD analysis project Ga0207720, IMG submission 187751) | Aerobic enrichment media microbial communities from Eden Landing Ponds, California, USA - A23 E3 (2) (SPAdes) | ecosystem: Environmental > Aquatic > Marine > Unclassified | place... | reverse complement strand
CCGGAATGTCCCTGACGTAGAGTCAGGGGGTTAGGCGGGAACACACTCGAAATGAGTGTGATCGCTATCGAACATGGCATTCGACGACACCCGTCGGCCGAGTGTCACCGAACTACCAGGGCTGACATCAGATCCCATCTGTACGGCGGACCGCAGGGGTGGAATCCTCATCTCCTCCGGACCAGATTGTTTCCCGGGAAGGGTCATAAACCCTTCGAGACGGGAACGGGACCGCGGCGGGCCCCTCCTCAGGTCCGTTTTGCAGGCCGGACGATCTCGGCTCCGGCCAGGCCACGTTCGCATCACATCCGAGTGCCCTGTTCCACTTAAGGGCGTCGGAACGACCACGGCCGGTCGGTGCCCGGGAACAGCGCGGTATGTGCGAACGTCAGCGGGTGTCGACCCCGCGTCGCTTCGTATTACATCCGATGGGTGGGGTATACTTAAGACCGTCGAATCGATGACCGCCACGTCATGCGATTTCATGGGACAGCGCCCCAATCAAAGGGGTTACACGAACGGCCGATACCTGGGGTCAAGCCGAAGGCGTCACCGGAACGGATCGGTCACGAGGGACAGCAGCTGCTGCCTGGTGAATGTCGCGTGGCAGGAGGGCAGCCAGTCATCCCGCGCGTCGTGCGCCCGGTGTGGCCGAGTGGGAGCCACGCGACTGTTTCTGGCCACCGCCGAACCTTGTAGGCCACGAAAACGAACGACGACCGATTCGAGCGGCGTCAGTTCGGATAATTCGGGCGGCGTCAGTTCGTAGAATGTTTCGCGCGCGGGCGCGAGACGCAACTGGACGGAGGAGAACCCGACGGGGAGTCGGCAGATCCGCCGATCAGATCTCTTCTAGGTGCTCGACACCCTCTTTCGAGACGTTCGCTTTCGTGATCTCGTCGACCTGATTCATCCAGACATCGCCGGGGTCTTCGGCATCCCACTCGTTCATGTCGACATCCGGTGGAGACTCCTTCCAGGACCACCCCTCGTAGACGTGGACCTTCTGGGTGCCTTTTTCCCGCAGTCGAAGGGGTTCTCGGTCGGCGACGTTCTCACTACTCGCCGGTTCGAGACGCCGTGCCGCCTTCAGTGCCGCCTGTCGAGGTGTGCTCCCCGAGAAGACGCTCTCTTCCTCGCCGTTCTCCGTTCTGAGCGCGAAATTGCGCTTGTCGCTGTCGCGTGCCATGATTTCGTCCGCTCCATGTCAACCCAGCACATGGTCCATTATAAATATACCCCCCGATCGGGACGCATTCCTGCGATTTCTTTATAAGGAGACGGGATCCAGACAGATGATCGGTGCGAAAACGGGTGATTTTCCGTGACGATCAGGCATGTGACCGCTCGCGCGCGGTCCACTCGCGGTTCCCCGAAATCGAACGACCAGACCGGCAGACAGGACGGTACCGCGTCAGTGACTGACGCAGCGGGTCGGGCACGGTAGACTTAAGTGTATTCTGCGGCGAAGGGCCGACTAGGATAGCGCGATGGTGCGAAAGAAGAAGCTCAGCCCGAGTGGGGCCAAAGACGAGGACGGCGAGTATCACAACGTCCACATCAATCTCCACGAGGACGAACTCGCGGTCGCCGGGATGGATATCGGTGACGAGGTGTTCGTCCGCGTCCGGGACAACAAGATCATCATCCAGAAAGCCGACGCGGAAGACGTCGAACACGAGTTCTGAGCGTCGGGGCCACCGTCTTGACTACGCTGCTATCGTCACCACGCCAATGAACGCCTACGACATCGCAAAACCCCTGTTGTTCTCCCTGCCGTCCGAAACCGCACACGGACTGGGCAAGCGCGCGCTCTCGGCCGCGGGACACGCCCCGGTCGCGGACGCGCTCGCGGGACGGTTCGGCGTCGACGACGACCGCCTGACCGTGACCGTGCTCGGCGAGCAGTTCCCCAACCCGGTCGGTGTCGCCGCCGGTTTCGACAAGAACGCCGAAGTCGTCGAGGGACTCACCGCCCTGGGCTTTGGCTTCGTCGAGGTCGGCGGTGTCACCGCGGTCCCACAGTCGGGCAACGCCCGCCCGCGGATGTTCCGCCTACGCGAGGACCGCGGGCTGATCAACCGGATGGGACTCAACAACGACGGCGCCACCGCCGTCGGCGAGCGCCTGGCCGCGCTCGACGCCCCCGTCCCGGTCGGCGTCAACGTCGCCAAGTCCGAACACGTCGACGCCGCCGACGCCCCCGCCGACTACCGTGAGACCTACGAGCAGGTCGCCGCGGGCGGGGATTTCTTCGTCGTCAACGTCTCCTGCCCGAACTCGCAGGGGTTCGAAGAACTCCAGAACCGCGACCGGATGACCGCCATCCTCACCGAGTTACAGGACGCGGGTGCGAGCCCGCTACTGGTGAAACTCTCGCCGGACCTGCCCGAACCGGCGCTGGCGGACGCGCTCGACCTGGTGACCGAACTGGGACTGGACGGCGTCGTCGCGACGAACACCTCGACCGAACGCCCCGACGACCTTGAGAGCCCGAACCGCGTCGAGACGGGCGGGCTCTCCGGCAAACCGATCGAGACACGTGCGACCGAAACGGTCAGGTTCGCTGCCGAGCGCGTCGACGTGCCCGTGATCGGCGTCGGCGGCGTCGCGACCGCCGAAGACGCCTACCGGAAGATCCGCGCCGGCGCGAGCCTCGTCCAACTCTACACCGCCTTCGTCTACCGCGGCCCCTCGGTCGCCCGCGAGATCAACCACGGACTGCTTCGACTGCTGGAACGGGACGGCTTCGACTCCATCGAGGACGCCATCGGTGTGGACCTCTGAGCGGGGACGACGGGGGCAGACTCATTACTCGATGTCTTTCCGCCGGAAGAGCACGACTGCGAGCGCGAGCAGCGCCGCAGTCGTACCGACAAGGACGAGCGCGTCGAGGACGGCGTACTCGCCGTCGATCAGGACGGCATTAGGGTCCAGATACCGGGCGGGGGAGACCAGCCCGAGCGGTTCGAGATCGGTGCCGACAACGAGCGACCCAGCGAAAAAGAGTCCTGCGAGGGTGCCGGCAGCGGCCCGCTGTGCGAGCCCCACCCGGTCGAACAGAACCGAGGCGACGAGACCGGTGGCGCCACAGGTCAGCAGATACGGGACCGATAGCAGGTGGAACGCGGCGACATCGACGGCGTCGATAGGGTACCCGACGGCCGACGTGCCCGCGACGACGACCAGCGGTACCGCGACGGTCAGGGCGGTGAGTGGAACCAGCAGGGCCGCGAACTTCTGGACGACGACACTGGCTCTCGAGACGGGCAACGAGAGGAGCATGTCCATGCGCCCGCGTTCGACGTCCGCCGCGAGCAGCGACGCGCCCGCGTAGGCGAAGTAGATCCCGACGACGAGTTTCCAGCCGAAGGTGTACAGTTCGGAGGCGAGATACCCCTCCATGCTGGCGAGGGTCCGGACGCCGAAGGCCTTCGAGAGGAGGTCCGGATAGGCCTCGAGCAACTGGTCGATATCCGACCCCATGCTCTCGGCGAACGTCGGGTACACCACGACGTACAGCGCCGCGAATCCACAGAGGGCAAGCGTAGCGTAGGCCCCACCCCGGAGCCGCTGGCGCCCCTCGAAACGCGCGAGTTCAAGCATCGGAATCACCCGTGTCGGCGCTGTCCCTGGCCCGCCGGTGCTTTCGCCCATCGACTCGTTCCCCGTCCACCTCGCCGTAAAACCGCATGAAAACCTCCTCCAGTGGCGCCTCCTCGACGGTGAGGTCGACCAGCGTACACTCCCCGAGGCGCGCGACGAGAGCGTCGACATCCCCTGTGTAGGTGAACGTACACTCGGTGATCCGAGTGTCCCGCGAGCCGCCATCCTCGTCGCCAGACCCGGATGCCGTCGTGCTACAGGCGATATCGTGGACACCGTCGAGGGCGAACGCGTCCGCATCGACTGCTCCGACGACTCGCGCGCGAACGAACTTCCCCGTCCGGTCGAGCAGGTCCGTGACACGCTCGGTCGCGACGAGACGGCCGCCGCGGAGGATACCGACGCGGTCACAGACTCGCCGGACTTCGCTGAGGACATGCGAGGACAGGAAGACGGACAGTCCCCGCTCTCGCTCGGCATCGAGGAACTCGTTGAACGTCCGCTGCATCAGCGGGTCGAGACCCGTCGTCGGTTCGTCCATCACGACGAGGTCGGGGTCGTGCATGAACGCCTGGACCAGGCCGAGTTTCTGGACGTTCCCAGTCGAATACTCCCGGACCGGCCTGTCGAGCGGCGGTTCGAACAGGTCAAGCAGGGCCGCGCGGCGCTCGTCGCCCTTGATCGCCGCGTGGAGATCCAGAATCTCCCGACCCGAGACCGTCTCGTCGAACGCGGGTCGGGCTGGGAGATAGCCGATCCGCCGCTTCGCCGCCACGAGGTCCGCCTCGTCGGTGACGTCGTGGCCGAGCACACTCGCGCCCCCCGCAGTCGGGGACTGAAAGCCCATCAGCGTCCGGATCGTCGTCGTCTTGCCGGCGCCGTTGGGGCCGAGATAGCCGAACACCTCGCCCTCGGCGACGGAAAACGTGAGGTCGTCGTTGGCGAGGACATCGCCGTAGTCCTTGGTCAGCCCGTCGACCTCGATGACTGCCATGTGCTGATCTGCGCCCGGAACCGAGAAATAGCTGCGGGCCGCGTGGTACCGGAGTGCCGCCAGCGTGCTACTGTAGCGCGTCCAGATCGAACTCCGACCACCTTTTTCCGCTCAGGGCCGCTCCCGCTGGTCGCGACCCACTCGCGCAAAAAGCTGTCTTCGTGAGCGAAGCGAACGAAGGCTCGTCAGAGCTTGCTCTGACGGTGGAGCAAAAAGCCCGGCCTCGCTCCGCTCGCCCGCGAGCTACCGCAACACCACCAGCATGCTACTGTAGCGCGTCCAGATCGAACTCAAAGGCCGCCACCGGCACTTCCAGGTCGTACTCGACGAGAACCTTCGGGTGGACCTCGCCGATGACGCCGACGCTTTCCCCGTCGATCACGACTTCGGCGGTGCGGCCGTCGACGAAGGTCGGGTGGCTGGTCGGCGGCGTCTCCAGGTCGGCGTCGAAAGCACGACACAGCGCCTGGAGGCGGGCCTTGGCGTCGTCGTAGGCGGCGTCGTGGCGCGCGAGCACGGCGGCGACGGTCTGCCGTTCCGCGACTTTCGTCGGCAGCGAGTCGTCGCGCTCGGCGGCGAAGCCGACCTCGGCCAGGTCCTGTGGGTAGGCCCGGTGGGTGTTGTTCTCGAGGACGAGCAGCACCGAGGGCAGCGCCCACGTGCGAACGACCTCGTAGTCCTCGCTGTACGGTTCCTGGATCACCGGCGCCTCGCCGCCGCCGAGAACATCGCTCCCGCGCTCGACGTTGGGTCGGTCGTAGTTCGCGGCCTCGCTGATGAGATGGAAGTTCAGGAGGTCCTCGTAGCCGAGGCCGGCCAGCGTCTCGCGGGTCGCTCGCTCCAGGCGGGAGCGCTCGTGGCGGCCGCCGACCGTCGAAACGTCCGGGTATCGCGGTTCGAGTTCGTTGAACCCGAACGCACGGCCCACGTCGTCGATCACGTCGACGGGGTGGAGGACATCCACCCGATAGGGCGGGATCTGAACCTCGTAGGCGAGGCCGTCGACGCTCGCGCCGCCGGGGCCGTCGCCGCGTTCGCCGGCGTCGGATCCGCCGGTGTCGGCGTCGAGACCGGCACGCTCCAGCAGGTCGATGACTTCCTCGCCATCGAGGTCGACGCCGAGCATCGACTCGACATCGGCGTGGGCGACGGTCTTGGTCTTGGTCGAGAAGTCGGGCCGGGTGAGCGTCCGCCCGGCGTGTTCGCCGGGCGCGTCGTCCGCGTAGGCCACCTCGACTTCCTCGACGCGGCCGCCGCGGGCGTCGAGCGCGTAGCAGACGATCGACAGCATATGGTCGATGGTCCACTGGTCGGTGCCGGTCATCTCGATGAAGAGATCCCGGGAGTCGGTCGTAACCTCGGTCCGCCGACCGTTGATCACCGGCGGGAACGAGAACAGGCCCACGTCGTCGTAGATGGCGGGCATCCGCTCGTACGCTTCGACCAGGTCGGCGTAGGTCTGGCCGGTCGGGTGGGCCGCGAGCACCTCCTCGGGGGACATGTCGGACTCGGCTTCCAGCGGGACGAACCGGTCGTCGTTGCGCCCGATGCCGGTGTAGCGGACGGACTTGTCGCCCTCGGGCGCGGTCTCGGTGCGCGGGTCCGATTTCTCTTCGGGGGTGTCCTCGCCGCCGCTGGCGCCGACCTGGCCTTTCAGCATCGTCAGGTCGTGGACGCCGATGGCGCCCTTGGCGCGCTGGCGCCCCATCGTCGCGTGGAGCTTCTCCTGAAGCTGGATGAGCGACTCCAGGGCCGACTCGTCCAGGTCCAGTCCGCGGACGACGGCGCCGGTGACGTAGGGCCGTTCGGCGGGCACGTCGGCGTCGACTTCGATAGACCACTCGGCGTCGTTCGTGTTCGGGATGTAGACGCCGCGGTCGTCGCCGTACTGGTAGCGAAGCGAACGGGCGATCCCCTCGACCGAGAGGCGGTCCAGCCGGTCGGGGGCGAACTCGAGTTCGAACTCGCCGTCGTCGGTCGCGCCCTCGTACTCGAGGCCGAGCGCGAACAGGTCCTCGCGGAGTTCGTCGTCGTCCTTGTCGTCGTGGCCGGTCAACTCGCGCAGTTCGTCGGGGTCGATTTCAACGGTGGGCATCAGTAGGTCACCTCCTCGGTCCGCAGGAACTCGAGGTCGACGAGCGTGCCGTGGACGTCGCGGATGTCCTCCGCGCCCGTTGCGAGCATGAACAGCCGTTCGAGGGCCAGCCCCCAGGCCATCACGTCGGCTTCGACACCGAGCGGTTCGAGCATCTCGGGACGGAAGATACCGGAGTTGCCGATCTCGATGAGTTCGCCCGTCTCGGGATGGCGGCCGAACAGTTCGAACGACGGCTCCGTGTAGGGGTTGTAGTGGGGTTTGAACTCGATGTCGGTGATGCCGAACTGCTCGTAGAACTCGGTGAAGGTGCCCATCAGGTCACGCACCGAGAGGTCCTCGGCCATGACCCACCCCTCGATCTGGAAGAACTCCAGCAGGTGCGTCGCGTCGAGCGTGTCGTTGCGGTAGGCCTTCTCGATGGAGAAGTAGCGCTGGGGCGGTTCGATGTCGCCCTCGGCGATACCCGCGAGGTGGCGGACCGACAGCGAGGTGGTGTGACCGCGAAGCGCGAGCGCGCGGGCGAACTCCTCGTCCCAGGGGGAGTGATACCCCTCGCCGTCGGGGCCGACACCGTTGCGGTGGGCCGACTCGACGGCCGCAACGAGGTCCTCGGGGAGGTCCGCGGCGTCCATCCGTGCCGGTTCCTCGAGGGCGAAGCGGTCCCAGTGGTTACGCGCCGGGTGGTCCTGGGGCATGAAGAGACAGTCGTTGATATAGAAGTCGGCGTCGACGTGGGGCCCCTGCATCTCCTCGAAGCCCATCCCGACGAGGACGTCCTTGGTGCGCTCGGCCAGTCGCCGGAGCGCGTGGGGCTTGCCGCCGTGGACCGTCTCGGCGTCGGCTTCGACGTTGTAGTCGGTGAAGACGACTTCGTCCCACTCGCCGGAAGTGATGAGTTCGGGCGTGATCCGGTCGACGGTTTCGGCGACTTCGACGCCCTCGTCCACCGTCATGACGCCGAAATCACTCAGTCGCGCCCTGACGACGGTCCGTTCGGTCTCCTCGATCAGCCCGCGGCGCTCGAGTTGGTCGATGGTCCCCGCCTCGTAGGCGTCGGTGTGGATCTCGCCGTACTCTTTCAGGTCTTCGAGCAGGGTGATCTCGTCGTCGTCGTCGGTCTCGAAGTCGGAATTGATGGAGATCATCCCCCGGTCGACCTCGCCCATGCCCTTGCGGGCGAAGTTCGCGAGGGCGATGTCGACTTCGTCGTCCGCGAGGTTGGCCGTGCCGAGCGCGCGGCCGAGTTCGGTCGGTTCCTCGTCGGCGTCAACGGACATCCCGCCGACCCACAGGCGGTGCTCGGGCAACCCCTCGAAGACGTACTCATCGCCCTCGTCGGTGAGACGGTACTCCGTCTCCGTGGTCTCCATAACGTTGACCAGGCCCTCGTCTTCGAGTTCGAGGACGGCCCGACGGACCGCGTCGGGTTTCTCGCCGGTCGCCTCGGCGATCGATTCGACTGTCGTGAGTTCGTCCGCGGTCACGGCCTCGAGGACCGCGACCTGCGTGTCCGGGAGTTTCATTCGTTGTCGCTGGATACGGTGTGGTCGTCAGTTAACGATTCCCATCGGAGTGGCCCGCACGGCGACGCTCCGCGGCGCCGCCGCGGGTCCGTTCGGCCCGTGGACGGTTTCGGCGCCGGCCGCCCGCGCCCGGTGTGACCCGGCCCCGGTCGGCCGACGAGTCCGCCGCCCGTCAGGCGAAAAAGAAGCCGAACCCCAGGACTGCACGCGGTCGTCGCGCGGCGCATCGATCGGTGGGTTCGGACGCCATGTGCGAACGCTCACCGTCGCCGGCAAAAAGCGTTGTGAACGCCGTTTTCGGACCGGACAAACGCTTTCAAATGCTACTATATCGGCAACTGCGTGGCGCGTGCCGTCGCGGCCGCGGGCACAGCGAGACCGACTGGAGCGAACGGCGACCTCCTGAGCGAATCGAATGGGGGGCCGAAGAGTCAACCCCGACGAGAAGAGGTCAACCCCGACGAGAAAAGGGTTACACCCGCTTGCGCGGCGAGTCGAGTTCGATGTCCAGTTCGTCGAGTTTGTCCTCCCACTCGGCGCGTTTCTCCTGGTGATCCTCCAGGAACTCGGCCATGAGTTCGGCGGCCTGTTCCTTGCACCCGCCACAGAGGCGCTCGCCGCCGACACACTCCTCGTAGACCTCCGTGGCGAACTCGTCGTCGTCGCCCGAGAGGAGGTAGGCGTACAGTTCGTAGACCGGGCACTCGTCGGCCTCGCCGCCGAGTTCGCGCTGCTCGTCGGCCGTCTCGCGCCCGCCCGTCGTCGCGGATTTCACCTTGTCGTAGCCGTCGTCCGGGTCGTCGAGCAGGGAGATGTGCGAGGCGGGGATCGACGAGGACATCTTCCCGCCCGTGAGCCCGGTCATGAAGCGGTGATAGATAGAGGAGGGCGGCAGGAAGCCGTAGCCGCCGTGGCCGAGTTCGACCTCGCGGGCGAGTTCCTCGGCTTCGGCCCGGTCCATCTCGAAGGCGTCGATGTGTTCCTCGTAGACCCGCTTTTCGCCCTCGATGGCCTCGATGAGCGCCTCGAAGGCCTCGTCGGTCGCGTTGCGGTCGAGAAAGCGGATCCGGGGCCGGAGCGGTTCCTTGCCGGCCTCCTTGCACATCGTGATGACCGCGTCGGCGGTGGTCGCCGCGGCGTCAGTCGCGTCGGGGTCGCGCTGGTTTTCCAGATACGTGGCGGCGTCGCCACACCGCACCGTCTCGTCGGGGTGGCGCTCGGAGAGCGTCTCGTAGGCCTCGGCCAGCAGCGCGCGCTCGGCGTCGTCCACCTCGAAGGAGGCGTACGCTTCGGTAACGCCGAAATAGCGGGTTCGGGCGGCCAGGTCACGGGCCAGGCGCATGTGGGGGTCCTGGTCGGGCCCGACCGGGATAACGGTCGGTTTCGGCTCCTCGAGTTGCGGGTAGAGGATGTCGGCCATCTGGGTGACGACCGACTGCATGTGCGAAACGTCGGTCTCGCCGTCGAAGTCGTAGATGGCACCGAGCTCGGAGAAGTTGGCCTCGATACCGAGTTCGAACCCCAGGTCCTGCACCTCGCGGTTCGCCGACTGGCGGTAGAGTTCGCCCTCGTCGGGGTCGAACCCGAGCGCGAGCAAGGAGAGGACGTAGTCGCGGGCGTGGGTGTCGATTTCGTCCCAGGTCATGCCGCGAGCGCTGTGTGCTTCGAGGTCGGCGATGAGGCCGTAGGCGTCCCCGCCCTGCTGTTGGTGCCAGATGATCTCGTCGAAGACGAGTTTGTGGCCGATGTGGGGGTCGCCGGTGGGCATGAAGCCGGAGAGCGCGGCGAACTCCTCGCCCTCGCGCATGGCGCGGGCGACGGGGCGGTAGTCGCGGTGGCCGAAGATGACCCCGCGGCGCATCAGGTAGTGGGGGTCGGGCACCTCGGGGAGCACCTCGTCGAAAGCCTCGATGCCGAACTGCTCGAACAGCTTCCGGTAGTCCGACACCGTCGAGGAGCCCCACGGGTCCAGCGCCACGTCGTCAGCGCCGCCCGCGTCGACGCCCCCGTCGGTGCGTGCGTCTGTCCGGTCCGCGGAATCGCGAGTCATCGATTGAGGGATACTGGCGGCGACACGCACATATACCGTTCGCTTTGCCCACCCTCAGACGACAGGGCGTTTCAGAACCGATTAGACCGCCCGACGCCTAGAGCCAGCAATGGAGTCGTACGACGTGGTCGTGGTCGGCGGCGGGCCGGCGGGCCTGCAGTTCGCCCGCGAGATGGGGCGACGGACCGACGCCGCAGTGGCCGTCCTCGAGGCGAACGACGCCCTCGCGGACAACGACAAGTCCACCGGCGGCACGTTCGACCAGGTGATCGAGGGGTTCGACGTGCCGGAGTCGGTCGTGATGGACGCGAGCCCGGACGTGATATTCGAGGGGCCGACGGCGAGTGCGACCCTCGCCATCCCGAACTACGTGCTCGATTTCCCCGCCTTCCTCGAGTTCCTCGGACGCGACGCCGAGCGCCACGGCGTCGACGTGCGGACCGGCGTCCGCGTCACCGACCCCCTCGTCGAGGACGGAACCGTCGTCGGCGTGCGCTGTCGCGACGGCCGCGTGGCGGAGACGATCAGAGCGGATCTGGTCGTCGATGCCTCGGGACCGGCGGGCGTTCTGACCGACCAACTGGGGATGTGGGACCGCGATGCGGCCCAGCGTGGGATCGGACTGGAGTTCGAGACCACGGGGCGGTTCGACGAGGACGCAATGGTGTTCAAATTCGACCACGAGGCCGCGCCCGGCGGGTACGCGTGGACGTTCCCCGCCGGCGACGGCGTGTTCAAGGTCGGCGTCTGCTGGATCGACGATTTCTACGAGCGCCACCGACCGCCAGATGACGGCACGATCCACGAGTACGTCCAGACGTGGGCCGACTCCGACCCGCGGTGGGAGATAGACGAGGTGCGCGCGGTCCACGCCGGTGAAGTACGCTCGGACAACTCACTGAACCACCGGGCCGGCGACGGCGTCCTCGCCGTCGGTGACGCGGTGTCGAGCATCAATCCACTGTTCGGCGAGGGGATCCGCCCGGCGATGGAGTCAGCACGGATGGCCGCCGACGCGGCCGCCGACGCACTCGCCGCGGGCGACACCTCGCGGGAGCGCCTGGCCGCCTACGAACGACGGTGGAACCGCGAGAGGGGACCGAACTGGAAGCGCCAGCGCGTCGTCGGCGAGTTGCTGTATGACTTCGACGCCGGTCAGCAGGACCGCTTCGTCGAGCGCGCCGGCCGCCTCTCGCCCGCGCAACTCGACCGGCTCCAGCGATACGACCTCAGCCTCTCGGACCTGCTCGAACTCTACCCCTTTGCCCCCGCGGACCTGCGCAAGGCGCCGAAACTCCTGCGCCACATCCGCTGACTGGCGATAGCCGAAATGTCGGCGGGGCGATGGCGACGCACGCCACCGCGACAGTCGGTCGCGCCGGCCGGTCACGGCGTCAGGCGAGCGACCGAGAGCCAGCGAATCGCCCCCTCGCCGTCGTCCGCGTCGTCGACGAGCGCGAAGGCCATCTCCTTGCGGACGCCGTGGGCGAGGCGGACGTCGAGCGCCAGGTCCCGCGGCGAGAACGCGTGGCCGGCCGAGAGCACGCGCACCAGGAGTTCGGAGTGACCCAGGTCGTCAACCGACTCGACGTCGGCGTAGGTGCGGAAGTCGGCGCCGAACTTGAAGCCGGTCTTGGGGACGAGACCGGCCTCGCGGAGGCGCTCGTAGACGCGCAGGCGGCGGTCGAAGCGGTCGCCCTCGACGGCGCGACCGCGCGCGACGACCGCATCGGCACCGTCGGCACCGTCGGCACCGTCGGCACCGTTGTCGGATCCGACCGCGACTGCGTCCCGGCGGGCGAGATATGCGGCTTCGACGAGCGATAGTTGCAGGGTCTCGCCGCGCTGGTCGTCGAGGCGCTGGCCGAAAAAGCCCGACTCGTAGAGGCGCGCGGGCGGGTCCCACAGGAAGACCCGGTCCGAGAGGAGCGCGCCGGGGACGCCGTCCGGCAGGTCGGCGCCGCTGGATCCCGCGGGTTCGAGACGCTCGGTCCCGAGGTAGGTGATCTCGCTTTCCTCATCGACGATGGCGAGGACGACGTCACCCAGGTCGGCGGCCGGGACGGGTTCGCGCTCGCTGGCGACCCGGACCCGGTGGGCCACCTCGTCGTCCCACGGTCCCGACCCGCGCGGGAAGACGGTGAAATCGACGCTGGCCGCTGCCCCGTCATCGACGCCGACCGCTGCCCCATCGTCGACGCCGGCCGACCGCTCGTCGTGCCCCTCCCGCACGGGCGAGAGGTAGAACCCCCGGTCGCGCAGGTCCTTGTAGACGAGAAAGTCCGTCTCGGAGACGGCCGCGGAGGCGAGAAACGCGCGGAATTCCATCGCCTCGCTACCTGGGCCGGCGACGGTGTCGAGGTCCCCCCGGTAGAGCAGGTGTGCGGCCTCGACGGGCGCGAGTTCGAGCGCGCCGCCGTCGAGCGGGCGGCCATACCCCCGCGAGTCGTAGTAGCGCTCGCGGGCGTTGGCCTCCACGCGCACCGCGCCCTCCGATAGCGTCGCGTCCATGTCCCAGGGTCGCCCACGCGCGGTGAAAGCCCCTGCGATCCGGGTGACTGACCGGGCCCTCGCCCGACCGGTTCCCGTCACGCCACGCGGTCACACCCCGAGTCGAGACAGCGCCGCCCGGTCGGCGTCTCGAACACCGGGAGACCACAGTCACAGGTCCCATCGAGCAGGCCGTTCGGGAGGCCAAACCCGGTGTCGCAGTCGGGATAATGCTCGCAACCGGCGATGAGCCCACCCCGGCGGAGGATCCTGAGGTCCCCCTCACAGTCCGACTCGGGGCAGTCCCAGGCGCGGTCGAACGCCTCGCGGACGCGCTCGTCCAGCGACTCGCAGTCGCGGTCGAGACACACCTCGAAGGCCGCGCCGCGCTCGGCGCGCATCAGCGGCAGACCGCAGTCGTCGCAGGTCTCCTCGATGACCGCCACGTCCCGCGGGACCGAGTAGCTCTCGTCGCAATCGTGGCAGGTGACGGTCCCTCGCGCGAGGACGAGCGTGCCGGAGCGGTCGGTCGATGCACCCGCGTCGGCGAGACGGGCACAGTCGGGGCAGTCACCGACGGGGACGCCCGCCCGCGAGACGGGATGGCGCGCGCTCCCGTGTTCGTCGTGGACCTCGACGCGGAGGCGCTGGTCGCCGTCGCGGGCGTCGAGTATCCCGTCGACAAACTGGACCGACTCCGCGCGGGTCAGCCACTCGACGGGCTGGTAGCCGTCCGCGTCGTGGACCAGGACCGTGCCGTCGGGTTTGACGACGGCGACCACGTCTCCCCGGTGTTCGCGCTCGCTTCGCCCGTCGAACGTCGTCGTGCAGTCGCCCGCGACGACGCGCAGTTCGTCGTGCATAGACCGGGCTGGTCGCGGATTCGGACTTAAACGTACGGTCGGTAGCGACGAACGGAGGGCGTCAATCCTGATTGTAGTCGCGGCCGAGTCGCAGGGCGAGGAGGTTCACGAGAAGGATGGCGCCGACCATCGCCGGCTGCTGGGTTGCCGTTCCGGATGCGACCAGTCCGAGCAGGGCGAAAGGGAGTACGACGGCCGACCAGAAGCCCGCGAAGCGGGCCGAGCCGACGAGGAGCGATTCGATACGCTCGGCGCCCTCGAAGGGCGTTTCGGAGCCGTGACGGCGGAACGGGGAAGCACTGGACATTGGGGGAACACCTACTCTCACCATAGAGCCCCACCATCGTATAAGGGGTCGACGGCTAGCTCGATTTCACCCGGTTTGAGCCGATTAATCGCTCGATCCGAACGACGACCGGACGTTTCATCCCGTTTCACTAACTGGTGAAATGAGTTTAAAACCGCATAGAAAGTTTAGAACAGGTTTTGAGAGAGTTTTCAGTGATCCGTGTTGATCAGGGTCGCAGGTTCAGTGAGACGCAGGCCGAACCGGTGAGTAGACAGGAACACTCGCTTGCGCGAGCGCCGGTCGCTACCTGGGCTTCGCTTCGTCGCCACCGACCCTCTCGTCGATGCTCGTCCCGTGGGATAGCCGCCCCGTGGCGACGCTAGGGTTGCCGTCTGCGGTCGGCCCCCGCTCCACGTCGGTTCGAGCCGCCCGAGGACTGCGCCGCGTAGATGACGCCGCCGATGGCACCCAACACCAGCGGGAAGGCGATCCCTGCCAGAACGATCCCCATTGTCTGGTCGATGCTGATCGAGGTCGAGATCGTCTGCCCGAAGATCGTCTGCTCGGTTTCGTACTCGAACAGGAACGTCCCGGCGGCCGCGAGCGGGAGATAACCCGCGATAACCGTAGCGCCGGCGATCGCGGCGTTCTGAGTCGTGGCCTCCCGTCCCCGGAGTTCCGCCGCGGCGAGGTATCCGGCCGCGCCGAGCAAGACGATCGGGATGAGATACCAGATCGGTTCCGGGATCATCAGGTCTGACGCCTCCCCGAAGATGTTGTACGACTCGGTCTCGCCGTTCTGTGTCGCCACGATATCGACGTGATGGGTACTGTAGAAGAACCAGCCGACGACGTCGATCGTCTCGGCGTCCGACGACCCGAAATCGATCTCGTCGTCGATCTCCGTGAACAACCACGTCACCGCATACCCGACGACGTACGCGGCGGCACCCAGTCCCGCTGCACGCCCGATCGGTAATCGATCCGTCAATCCGCCGCCCGACTGCTGTGCCCGTCTCGACATCGAACTGGCATACAATAGAATCCGATAAAAGAGTACCGGCAGAACCGGGTATCGCCGATACAGTAGCCGCAAGTGTATGAATTTAGAATATAGAACAGTTGTGAAGATTTCGTGTCGTTTCTGCAGATCCGTCACTCGATCGTCACTGTTCGCGTCTCCACGACGGGCGCGAGCGGCAACTCCGGAAAGACAACTTCGACGGCGAACTCGAGTTCATCGGCGTCGCCGCCGAAGACCCCCACAGGCAGGGTCGCCTCGCCGAGATAGCGGGTCTTGGCGCTCATCTCGACGCCGTTGACCGTCGCGCGCAGGCCGGCGCGGGCATCGCCGCCGACGTTGCGGACGCGCACCTCGCACATCTCGTTGTCGCCGGCGGGGATCGACTCGGGGAAGTCGCCCCACTCGACGACGACGTTCGGCAACTCGCCGGCCGCCTCGACGACCCGTCCGGCGACGCCCTCCGAGATGCCGGCCGCCACGAGGCCGGAGACGCCCGCGTCTCTGATCTCGGCGGGCGTGGTGATCCCCTCGGCGGCGAGTTTACTCGCGCGACCCGACCCCACGCCCTCGACGGCGGTCAGGCCGACCGCGTCGTCGCTGATACCGTTCTCGATGCGGGCCTCGATCCGGCAGGCGAGGTTGGCGGCCGCGGGGCCGTCGAACCGTTCGAGAAAGGCCCGCAGCGCCGCGAGCAGGCGCAGGGCGTTTTGCGTGATGACCCACGCGTCGCTCTGGAGCTCCGCGGGCGTCGTCCCGCGCATGCTCGATTCGAGGATGGCGAGTATCTTCCGAGCGCCGGGGTCCAGGTCGTCGGTCTCCCCGAGGACGGCGGCGACGGCGTCGCGCTCGTCCGACCGGGCGCTCGCGCTGTCGAACTCGGCGGCCGTCGCGATGGCGCGGAGCACGTCGTCCGCGTCGAGGGCTCCGTCTCGCGGGTCGCGGCGCTCCCCACTCGACCCGTCCGAGGCGCCTCCCTCGCGCTCCCGTTCACAGAGGTCCGCGAACTCGCGGGCGGTGTCGAGGCGGAGGTAGAACTTCGAGGCCAGGCGGCCAAGCGCCGTCGGTTCCAGCGCCATCTCCTGGCGTTCGACGAACCCGTGTTCGACCAGCGAGCGCAGCGTCTCGCTGACCCGGTCGCGCAGGTCGCTCTCGGACGCGTACTCCTCGGGGGCGCTCCGCGCGCGCTCGTAGTAGAACGTCGTCTCCAGCCAGTCCATCACGTCGGCGAGACTGCCGACCGTGCCCAGCGCGATTTCGGCGTTGAGGTGTGCGTCGAGGTCCTCCGCGAGGCGTGACTCGATGGGCTTGCCGTCTTCGAGCAGGCGGCGATACTTGTCGGCGTCCGACGAGTCACAGACGACCCAGGCGTACCCCTGGTCGTCGTAGCCCGGCCGGCCCGCGCGCCCGAGCATCTGCAACACGTCGAGCGGACTCATGTCCACCTCGCCCTCCAGCGGGTCGTGAAGCTTCGTATCGCGGATGACGACACAGCGGGCCGGGAGGTTCACGCCCCACGCGAGCGTCGAGGTCGAGAAGAGCAGTTGGAGTTTGCCCTCCTTGAACCACTGCTCGACCAGGTCCTTGTCGTCTTTCGAAAGGCCGGCGTGGTGGAAGCCGACGCCGTCGAGCACCGACTGGCGCAGGGTGTCGTTCGAGAGTTCGGATGCGTCGGTGTGAAAGTCGTAGTCGCCCCGCGCCCCCATCGGGATGTCCCGCTCGACGATCTCGTCGCGGGCTTTCTTCGCGGCCTGGACGGTGTCCTGGCGCGAGGAGACGAAGACGAGGGCCTGCCCCTCGTCGCGGATGTGCGGTTCGGCGATGTCCAGGGCGCGGTAGAGCCGGCGGTACTTGTCGGCGAAGGCGTTGTCGCCGTGCGTGTAGGTCCGCACGTCGGCGTGGAGCGGAACGGGGCGGTACTCGTCGCCGAACTGGAAGGTGTTGTCGGCGGGGGCATCAAGCCATGCCGCCACGTCGTCCACGTTGGGCATCGTCGCCGAGAGCGCGACCACGCGCGGGTCACACAGTCGGCGCAGACGCGAGACCGTGACTTCGAGGACCGAACCGCGCTTCTCCGAATCGAGGAGGTGGACCTCGTCGATGACACAGCAGTCCACGTCCGTGATAAATGAGTATCGCGGCGAGTCGTGCTTGCGGGTGGCGGAATCGGCTTTCTCGGGCGTCATCACGAGGATATCGGCCCGTTCGGCGCGGCGGGGGTTCAGGTCCCGTTCGCCGGTGACGACGTAGACCGAATAGCCGAGTTCCTCGAAGCGCTCCCACTCCGATTCCTTCTCGTTGGTGAGCGCCCGGAGGGGGGCGAGAAAGAGCGCGGTCCCGTCCGCTTCGAGGGCCTCACAGATGGCCACCTCGGCGAGGGCGGTCTTGCCGCTGGCGGTGGGCGCGCTGACGACGACGTTGTCCGAACTGTCGAGCAGGGCGGGCAGGACCGCACACTGCATCGCGTTGAACCGCTCGAAGGGGAAGGCGTCGGCGTAGTCGGGCAGCACGTCCGCGACCGCCAGTTCCGTCTCGCCGTCGGCGTGCCGTGACACGACCGAAGGCGGGGGACCCGGCGACATATGCGTTTCTATGGCGAAGCGAAAGTGGTCCGTATCGGGGGCGGTATCCGCCGCGTTCCCGACGGCCGTACCACTTTGTAGCCGGTCGTCGTACTCGCCGGCAATGGGACCGACGCTCCCGTTCTCCCCGCCCGCCGCGGCCGTCGGCGCGTACCTGCTGATCGCGGCCGCGACGGGCGTCGCCGTCCGCCTGCGCGCCCACGTGTACCACAAGGATCTTGCAGGCGACGACGAGACGGCCTTCCACCTGCGGCGGCTCCGCGGACGTGGCGTCCTCGTCGGCGCCGCACTGACTGTCGCCGTTACCGCGGGCTTTCGGGTCGGCACGGCCGCGGGCGACGCCTTCGCGGAGGCCGTCGACGCGGAGACGGGAGTCGCGGGGCTCGACGACGGCACGGCCGTCGACACGGTCGCCGGCGTCGTGGGCGCGAGCGCCGCGTATCTCGTCCCGATCGCGCTGGTCGTGCTGGTCGTCCGCCTCGCAACAGTACCCTACCAGCGCGCCGCGCGAGACCTGCGACTACGCTATCGCGACGCCGCTGCCTGGGAACTCAAGCGCAGCGGTGTCGGCGTCGTCGGACTGCTCGCCGCCGTGGGCGTCATCGCGGCGGTCCCGTCGGGGTGGCCCCGCGCGCTCGTCGCCGTCGGCCTGGGCTTTCTCGTCACCGTACTCGCGCCGGTCGCGCTCGTCGTCGCGCTCCGGACCCGGTGGCCGACCGACGCGGAGCACGCGCTGGTTGCCGACCTGCTCCCGCACGGCGTCGCGTTGCGCGTCGTCGACGACCGTACCCGCGTCGGCAGCGCCTTCACCGCCGGTGTCATCCCCGGACTGAAACGGGTCTTCGTCACCGAGTCACTGTTCGACGTGCTCGACGACGAGCAACTCCGAGCGGTCGTCGCCCACGAGGTCGGCCACCACGAGCACAACCACGTCCTGTTGCGGTTCTCGCTGGTCGCCGCGGCCGCGAGCGTCGCCCTCACAGTGGCCTCGTACGCGCCAGTCGCGACCGTCTACGGGCTGGTGGCCGGCGGGGTTCCCCTCGCCGTCGGCCTCGCGTGGGCCGTCAGGCACACCGAACGCGCGGCCGACGCCTATGCCGCGGCGGTCGTCGGCGGCCCGGCGCTCGCCGGCGCGCTCGAAGTCCTCGCCGACCGGCGCTACATCACGGCCGCGAGCGGCCCGTTCGGCCTCCTCGAGTACCACCCGCCGCTGGCCGAGCGCATCGAACGGTTACGGGCGTCGTCGAAGCGTGCGGTGGCCCGCACGGAGTCACTGCGCCCCTGACCGTTCCGGGGCCACTGCACTCGTGACTCCGGGACCGCCTCGCTCGCGGCCGGAACCGCCACGCTCGCGACCAGAACCGCCACGCTCGCGACTCCGGGACCGGGCGGCTTCCACAGGCTGAAGGGGATGCCCGCCGGACCCCCGCTGTGCAACGGGACCGCCGGCGTCGCGACGTTCGCCTCGTCCTCGGGAGCGCCGTCGCGCTCGGGCTCGTGATGGCGGTCCACTACGCGGTCAATCGCCCCGCGACCTTCGGCATCGACTATCGGGTCTACCACGTCGCCGCGCTGGCGGCCCGCGACGGCGCGGACTTCTACGCCGTCACACCTGCCGACACCGACTTCCACTATCTCTACCCGCCGGTCACCGTCCTCGCCTTTCTCCCCTCGACGCTGGCCGAGGGGTGGCGCCCCGGCTACCTCGCGCTCACGGCCGCCTCCGTCGCCGCCAGCGCCGTCGCCGCCCGCGAACTCTGTCGCTACGTCGCCTCGCTGGGCTACGAGGTCCCCCTCGCCGAGCGCGCCCTCGTCTTCGCCTTCCTCGTCGTCTCCTCGCACTCGGTGCCCTCGCTGGCCTACGGGCAGGTGAACCACCTCCTCGTCGCCGCCTTCGTCGTCGGCCTCGTCCGCCTCGCGAACGACCGGGAGACGCGCGCCGGCACCCTCCTCGCGGTCCCCGCGTTCGTGAAGATATTTCCCGGCGCCGTCGGCCTCTACCTGCTCCGGCGGCGGGCCTGGCGCGCCGTCGGTGCGGCCGTCGCGACAGCCGTCGCGCTCACCGCCGCCGGCCTCGCCGCCTTCGGCGTCGACACCTACCGCACCTACGTCGTCGACGCCTTGCTCGCCCGCCGCGAGGTCGACGCGTTCGCCGGCGGCCTCGCGGCCGAGCGCTCGATGGTCACGCTCCGGCGCCCGCTGTCGGTCGCCGCCCCATCGGTGGACCCGACGTGGTACGCCGTCGGCGCGGCCGCCCTGCTGGCGCCCGTCCTCGCGGCGCTGTACGTGCGCCCGACGACGCGGACGGACCGCCACGTCGCCCTCCTGGGCACGCTCGTCGCCACGGTCCTGTGGTTTCCCTCGTTGCTCGTCTACTACGCCTACCTGACCGCGCCGCTGGTCGTCTGCTGTTACGACCTCCCCGACGGGCGGGGCCGCTCGCTCGTCCTCGCCGGCGCCCTCCTCGCGAACCTCTCCGTGTCCTACCGCGGGCTCAGCGAGGCGGTCCGGGCGCTGCCGCTCGGCCCCGGCGCGAGCGACGCCATCACCGGGACGCTCAAACCCGTCCTGACCGTCGGGACGCCCGTGCTCTACGGCTGTCTGTTGATACTCGCCGGCTGTGTCGTCTACCGGTTCGAGAGCGGCACGCTCTCGGTGCCGACCCGACGCGACCGCGGATGAATGCGAGCGGAACCGCCGTCCCGCCACGAAAGCCTTTCGGCCGTTCGCCACAACTCCACGGACGATGAGTGATGCCCGGCGACGAGTCGCCGTCGTGCTTCTGGTCGTGATCGGCCTGTCGGGAGTCCCCCTCTCGGCGGCAGTCACGGCGCCAGCGGACGCATCGGCCGACGCATCCGGGGTGACAGCGCCGGCCGACACGCTCGGGGCGAATGCCGACTCGCGGGCGCAACTAGCGGCCGGGTCGGGCGCTGACCTGTTCGCCCAGACGGAGGTCGACCCGGACGTGGTCATCCTGCGCGCGGCCGCGAGGGAAGACGGCGACGCGACGTGGACGGCCGACCTGCGGGTCCGCCTCGACGACGAGAACGCGACCGCGGCCTTCGAGTCCATCCAGGAGGACGTCGAGACGAACGCGTCGGCCTTTACCGACCAGTTCGGGACGGGGATGAACCGGACTATCCGGAGCGCGGAGAACGCCACCGGCCGCGAGATGGCGCTCGCGAACCTCACCGTGAGCGCGACGACCGAACAGGCGCCCCAGCGCTACGGCATCCTGACCTACCGGTTCACCTGGCGGAACTTCGCGGCGGTCGACGGCGACCGACTCCGACTCGGCGACGCGCTCTCGGGGTTTTTCCTCGATAGCGAGTCCTCGCTCGTCCTCGCGTGGCCCGACGGCTACGAGCGGACGAGCGCCACGCCGGCACCCGACGAGGAGAGCGACGACTCCGTCACCTGGAACGGCCGCAGGAGCTTCGGCCCGGAGGAACCCCGTGTGGTCGTCTCGACCGGCGGGAGCGGAAGCGACGTTCCCGGGGCGTTGCTGTTGGCCGCCGTCGTCGCGCTCGCGGCACTGCTCGCGGTCGGATGGGTCGTCGCCCGCCGCCTCCGCGAGGGCGAGACGGGCACGAGCGAAAGCGGTGTGAGCAAGGCGGGCGCAAGCGAAAGCGGCCCGGGCGAGGTGGGTGCGGGCGAAAGCGGCCCGAGCGAGGCGGGCGAATCCGGGGCCGCCGGGAGCGGTGCCGACGGGCAGGCCGGAAGCGAGTCGGCTGGCGCCGCGGCCGGTGCAGCCGGAGCGGCCGGGGCGGCCGCAGGGGCCGCCGGAGCGGACGGGGAACCCGCCGCGACCGAACCGCCCGAGGAACTCCTGAGCAACGAGGAGCGGGTGATAAAGCTCCTCGAAACGAACGGCGGGCGGGTCAAACAACAGCGGATCGCCGAGGAGTTCGACTGGACGGACGCCAAGACCAGCCAAGTCGTGGGGTCGCTCCGCGAGGAGGACGCCGTCGAGACGTTCCGCATCGGCCGCGAGAACGTCGTCGCGCTCCCCGAGGCGACCGACTTATAGTGATTATTGGAGACTGTTTTCGACCGCGCCGACTTCGGGGACGGCGCGGTCCTGTAAATCGCGACAATAACCACTATGAGAGAGGTTGCGGCGAGCGCGGGAGTGACAGAGAGGTTGCGGCGAGCGCGGGACAGTCACAGTCGACGGCCCCGAAAGCCTCACTCGGCGACCTGTTCCTCGAGCCAGTCGAACTGCATCTCGAGTTCCTTGCGGCGCTGGCGTTTGATCACCGTCGCGTCGAGGACGGCCCCGACCAGGGCGAGGTCGAGCGCGAAGTCGGTGCTTGCGGTGACCTCGGTCGCGCCGTCGACCGGTTCGAGGTGGTAGACGGTCGTCATCGTCTCGAAGAACCCGTCGGCCTGCTCGTAGGCCAGCGCCGCGTCCCCGCGCTCGACGACTCGCAGGTCGAGTTCGACCGTCGCCAGTCCGACCTGGTTCTCCAGGTGCATCTCGTCGCCCGCGACGGTGACGTCGGTAAAGCCCGCCGCGAGCATGAACCCCTCCAGATCGTCCATGAGTTCGCGCACGCGGTCGGGGTCGGCGTCGACCCGGCGCGAGACCGTGACCGACTGCATGCTCGCCCCATCGCCCCCCGGACACGTATGTCTCACGGCGCACCGGTTCGGCCGCGACGGGGCAGTCTCGGCGCGGCTCGTCAGTCCGGTCTCGACTCGCCGGGGTTATGACGGTCGGGCGCGTTCGTCCGTCGATGACAGCGGATCTCGACGCCGACGTGGTAGGCGCCGACGCCGCGGCCAAGCGTCGCGACGAGGTGGTCGCCGCGGTGACCGAGCACGCCGGGCAAGTCGCCCGCGAACTCGCTCGCCTGCGGGGCGGCGACTACGGGCAGGCCACCTTCGAGACGGCGGCCGGGTCGTGGACGCTCAAGTACGAGGCTGGCGACGTGCAGTACCTGCGCTTCGAGCGCGGCGGCGACGAAACCTACGTCGTCTCGACCCACCAGCCGCCCGACCCCGAGGCGCTCGCCGCGGCGATGGCCGACTACGACGCCTTCGTCGCGGCGTTCAATGACCACGTCCGCTCGCTCGCGGGCGTGCTCGACGACGCGCCCGCGGAGTTCCCCGCAGTCACCTCGGTCGACGGCGTCGTCGCCGAGCGCGAGCGGGTCCTCTCGAAAATGCGCGAGGCCTGCGACGCGATGGCCGGCCGACTGCGCCGCTACGAGGGCGGCGACTACGGCTCCTTTTCAGCCCGCGTTAACAGTTCCCGCTGGGAACTCAAGTGGGAGGAAGGTCGGACGAGCTACCTCCGGGTCGGCGGCGAGGGCGGTATCTACCTCATCTCGCAGTACCAGCCCCCCTCGGCACACGACCTGCGCGCCCACGCCGACGACTTCGCCGGCTTCGTCGACGCCTTCAACGAGGAGATCGCCGACGCCGCCGAGACGCTCGAAAAAGTGTCGCTGTAACTGCTGTGGCGGTTGCAGTGGCGCGCGCCGTCGAACGTGCCCGAGCAGTGCGAGGGCCGTGAGACGGCACCGCGCGAGGGATGAGCGACGCGAGACTCGACCGCAGGGAGAGTCTCGGTGCGAGCGGCGAACGGAGTGAGCCGCGAGCAGCGGAGCGAATCGGCTGGGGAGGCGTGTGGCCGTCCGCGGTGCCGTGCGGTGCTGTCCCTGGCGTCTGCGCGAACGGAGTGAGCGCAGGCTCAGGAGAGCGCGCTCTCCTGGCGGATTGAAAGGGCGAGCCCCGGTCGCGCTTGCGTGGTCGCCTGAGCGTGGCACTATTCGAGCGAGCGAAGCGAGCGAGAATATCCCGCTCAGCGACCGCGAGCGGGGCGAGGGCTTTCGACGCTCGCGTCCGATTGCGGTCGCTGTCACTGTTAGCGAGCGGGGCGAGGGCTTTCCGTGATTATCGTTACCGACATGAGAGACCACTGTTAGCGAGCGGGGCGAGGGCTTTCGACGCTCACGACCAGTCGCGGTCGCGATTACTACACGAAACCGACTGCAGTCGGGAGAGGAGAGTCATTCGTGCGCATCGAGCCACGCCTCTATCTCGTCGGCGCGGGCGCCCCGCCGATGAATCGTCCCGGCTTCAACATCAACAACAGTGCTCTCGGCACCGGGCGTCTCGCCGCCGTCGACGACGGCCGCGACCGACTCCCTGATCCCGGCGCTCAGTTCGCCCACCCGCCGGACGCTCCCGGTGCCCGAGCGGTTCGCGCTCGTGGCGGTCACGGGCACGCCCGCCGCCTCGTACAGCGCCAGCGCCGTCTCGTGGTCCGGAACGCGCACGCCGACGCGCTCGCTACCCGCGGTGAGGATGTCGGGGACCATCTCGCGGCGCTCGACGACGATGGTCACGGGGCCGGGGAGGAACTCGTGCATGAACGCCCGTTCGCGGGCCGTGGGTTTCGTGTACTCCGTCGCCGTTGCCACGTCCGGCACACCCAGCGAGACGGGCTTGTCCCTGCCACGGCCCTTGATCTCGAAGACCCGTTCGACCGCCTCGGCGTCGACGGCGTTCGCGCCCATCCCGTAGACGGTTTCGGTGGGGTAGACGACGGGCTCGCCGTCCCTGATCGCCGCGCCCGCTCGCTCGACCACGTCGGTCATCGGTGCGTGGTTGGTGGCTCCGGTGGATAAGCGTCACGCGTTCGAGTTCGATGCGGGGTCTCCGTTCGTCCGACGGTGATAAAGCCGCGACCCGGTGACATCGATGTCAGCACGGACTCAAGTACGAGGAGCCCCTACCGGGACCCAATGGCAGATCCGAACCCGACACCGGGCATCCACCACGTGACCTGCATCGCGGGCGACCCGCAAGAGAACCTCGACTTCTGGGTCGAGACGCTCGGCCTGCGACTGGTCAAACGCTCCGTCAATCAGGACGACCCCGGCACCTACCACTTCTTCTTCGCCGACGCGGAGGGGACCCCCGGAACGAGCATGACCTTCTTCCCCTGGGAGGGGATGTCCCAGGGGAAAGTCGGCTCCGGACAGGTCGCCCGGACCGCCTTCCGCGTCCCCGATGGGAGTCTCGACGACTGGGAGGAGCGCTTCGACGAGTACGGCGTCGACTACGACGACCGGGTTGAGCGCTTCGGCGAGACGGTGTTGCCCTTCCGCGACCCGGACGGGCTCCCCGTCGAACTGGTCGCGGTCGAAATCGGCGACGACGACCCGACGGTCCCGTGGACGGAGTTCGTGCCCGAGGACGCCGCGATCCGGGGCTTTCACTCCGTGACGCTCTGGGAGGCCGACCCCCAGCCCACCGAGGACCTGCTCCGCACGATGGGCTTCGAGGAATTCGGGACCGAGCAGTCCCCCGGCGATACGCCCGGCGACGAGCGCACGCGCTTCGCGGCGGCCGGCGAGGTGGGGCAGTACGTCGACGTGCTCCCGACCGTCGAGGGCGGCCGGCAGGGCCACGGCACGGTCCACCACGTCGCCTTCCAGACGCCGACCGACGGGGACCAGGACGGGATGCGCAGCGCCGTCCGGTCGCTGGGACTGCGCCCGACCCAGCAGATCGACCGCCACTGGTTTCGCTCGGTCTACTTCCGCGAGCAGGGCGGCGTCCTGTTCGAACTCGCGACGAACGGCCCCGGCTACGACAGCGACGAACCGCTCGACGAACTCGGCGAGCGGCTCGTCCTCCCCGGGAAGTTCGCGGACCGCCGCGAGGAGATCGAGGCGGGGCTGGCAGACGTGACGATTCCACGGGCCGAGACCGCCGACGCCGACGACTGAGCGACTCCGGGCCGAAGTGAAAATCCCGCGCAAACGGCGGTTTACTGGAGGATATCGCGAGCCCGGATATCGGGTTCGCCGTCGCCGAGCCTGATCGTGGCGTCGAACAGCGAGGCGATGCTGTCGACCGTCTGGGAGTCGTGTGCGGTCGGGTCGATGTGGAAGTGCGCGCGGGCGTCGGCGGCGTAGAGCTGGCCGGTGATCGTGTGGATGAACTCGTAGGCCGTCTCGACGGTGACGTACTGGAGCATGGCGGTCAGGGAGTCGAAACAGACGACGGTGTCGCCCTCCCACGCCGAGAGGAACTCGCCGATAGCGATCCCGAGACCGGTCAGGTCGCTCGGCGAGGATATCGTCTCGACCTCGATCCCGTCGAGGTCGCTCGGTCCGCCGGACTCGCTGACGACGATGACGGCCCCGTTTTGCGGCTCCGCGTCGGTCGTCGCGAACCACTGGTCGACGCAGGCGGTCGCGTCCCGCCGGAACGTCACCCAGAGCACGTTCGCGTCGTCGGGGTCCGACGGCACCAGCAGGTCGGTACACGTCTCGCTCTCGGCCCCGCTCAGCGACGGGGCACACAGCAACACGTTCCGCGCGTCGGCCAGTTCGGTGCGTAGGTCGGTCATCGTCGGTAGCCGGCTGTCTCGCCCCTGTTTCGACCCCGCGAGTAAAATCCTTCCGCTCGTCGGGCGCAATTGGTATCCGGGTGGCCTGCGAACGGCCGGGTATGGATACCCGCGCAGACATCGAAGCGGAGACGCTACTCAAGATCGTCCTCGTCCTCGTGGTGCTCTGGCTCGCGGTCGAGATCGTCACCGAGATCATCGGATCGGTTGCCGGACTGCTCGGCCCGTTCCGCCCGCTCATCGGCCTGATCGTCCTTGTGCTCATCGTTCTCTGGCTGCTCGACCGGATCTGAAACGCGCGGGACCGACGCGCTTTTTCGCCCGACTCGCGTAGCGTGGCCGTGTACAGTCTGAACGTCCCCCTACCGGGGTCGGTCGGCTCGCTCGCCCGTGACCTGGGGGTCCGGCTGACCGACGCGACCGTCCGCCAGCGCGGGGAACACACCCTCGTCTGCAAGCGCCTCGGCCGGGGCGACGCCGCGACCTACCACGAACTCGAGGCGCGCGCCCGCGAGGTGCTCGTCGGGCAGTCGCCCTTCGAGGTGCGCGTCGCGGGCGTCGACTGCTTTCCCGAGGCGGCGACGGGCGCCTCGCCCGTGGTCTATCTCACCGTCGAGAGCCCCGGACTGGAAGCGCTCCACCGCCGGCTCTGTGCGGTGTTCGACCCCGTCGAAGGGATCGAAGGCGACGACTACGTTCCCCACGTCACGGTCGCCCGCGGCGGGTCCGTCGAGCGGGCCGCGGATCTCCGTGAACGCCCCTTCGAACCCGTCGAGTGGACCGTGCCCGAACTCGCGTTCTGGGACGCCGAACGCGGTCAGTCCGTCAGCACCGTCTCGCTGTCGGGGTGACGAGACGCGTGCGGCGGGCGGCCGATAGTAGTACCGCCCCGGTCGGACGATCTCACTGCTCGTCGAGCCAGTTCCTCGCGTCCTGCCTGTTATCGAAGATCTGCATCGTGATCTGTTCCCCGATCTCCTGCACCAGGTCCTCGACTGACATCTCGGTAACGACGCTTTCGGGCTGCACGATGGCCATGTTTGCCAGCGACGTATCGAACGCCCGCGGGTGCCAGTCGTCTTCCGTCCACTCCTGATCCTCCCGTGCCACTGCCTTCATCTCCCGGAGATCGGCCAGCCAGTTCTCCGCGTTCCGTTGTTTGACCAACTCCAGGCCCGCGTCCAGCCCATCCCGGTAGTCGTCACCCTCCGCGAAGTCGGTCCAGTTCATCACTACCGCCTCGACCGAATCGTCCCACTCCACGGTCAGAAAGTCGGTCTCGTAATGTGCCATATAGAAAGCGATCTGAACATCTATAATAGTATTTCCGGGGGAGTTCTCAATCATGAGAGCGACACTGTTGTCGAACTGGACTGACCGGCCGGTACACCGGACGTATTGAACGATGAGAGGTCGCGTCCGTGCGACCCTCCGCGAAGCGTGGCACTCAGTCACCCACCCGTCCAGATGCGGAAACCGTTCCGCGCCGCTCCGAATATTCACCGCTACGTCTCGAACCGAATCCCCCGTCACCGTCGGAAACGCTTTTTGTGCCGCCGCCCCCTCGATTGGGTATGGATTACCTGGAACTCGAGGGGGCTCGCGAGTTCGTCGCCCGGCTGGAGACGGGCGGCGACTGGCGCGCCCAGATAGAGGCTTTCGCCGCCGACGAGGGCGTCGAGGCCGCCGTGTTTTTCGGCCTCGGCGCGGTACAGGACGCCGAGATCCTCTACTACGACCAGGACGACGAAGAGTATTACCCCGAGCGCTTCGACGAGCCACTGGAGATGGCCGCCTGCGTGGGGAACGTCTCCGACCTGAACGGCGACCCCTTCGCCCACACCCACGCCGTCCTCTCGCGCGAGGACGGCACGACGCTCGCGGGCCACCTCGACAGCGCCACCGTCTTCGCGGGCGAACTCTACGTCCGCGAGTTCGACGTGCCCCTCGAACGCGAGTACGACGAGACGACCGGCCTGGACCTGTGGCCGCTGTGACCGGCGGAGAGTACGAATGAGGAACGCACGATGAGACCGGCGGACGAGCGCTACTTCGAGCGCCTGGAGTCGGGGTTAGACGACGCCTTCGACGTGGCGGAACGGGCCCGCGAGCGCGGCGGCGACCCCACCGACAGCGTGGAGATCCCCGTCGCCCGCGACATGGCCGACCGCGTCGAGAACATCCTCGGGATCGACGGCGTCGCCGAGCGCGTGCGCGACCTCGAAGGCGAGATGAGTAGGGAAGAAGCGGCGCTCGAACTGGTCTCCGATTTCGTCGACGGCGACGTGGGCGACTACGACACCCGCGCCGGCAAGGTCGAGGGCGCCGTTCGAACCGCCGTTGCCCTGCTCACGGAGGGGGTCGTCGCGGCGCCCATCGAGGGGATCGACCGCGTCGAAATCCTCGAAAACGACGACGGGACGGAGTTCGTCAACGTCTACTACGCCGGGCCGATCCGGTCGGCGGGCGGGACCGCCCAGGCGCTGTCGGTGCTCGTGGCCGACTACGCCCGTGCCATGCTCGGCATCGACCAGTACAAGGCTCGCGAGGAGGAGATCGGCCGCTACGCCCAAGAGATCGACCTCTACGACGCCGAGACCGGACTGCAGTACTCGCCCAAGGAAAAGGAGTCGAAGTTCATCGCGAAGCACATGCCGATCATGCTGGACGGCGAGGCGACCGGCGACGAGGAGGTGTCGGGCTACCGTGACCTCGAACGGGTCGACTCCAACTCCGCCCGCGGGGGGATGTGTCTCGTCATGGCCGAGGGTATCGCGCTGAAGGCGCCGAAGATCCAGCGCTACACCCGCGAGCTGGACGAGGTGGACTGGCCATGGCTCCAGGACCTCATCGACGGCACCATCGGCGAGAACGAGGGCGCCGACGGTGACGCCGAGGACGCCGCGGACGACGGAGGCGCTGAGGGGAGCAACGGCGAGGACGGTGACGGGGAAAGCGGCGACGGCGAAACGGGCGACGGGAGCGTCGGCGAGCGCGACGGCCCGCCCCGCGCCGACCCCAGCGAGAAGTTCCTGCGGGACCTGATCGCGGGGCGCCCGGTGTTCTCGCACCCGAGCGAGGCCGGGGGCTTTCGCCTGCGCTACGGCCGAGCGCGCAACCACGGCAACGCGACGGCAGGCGTCCACCCCGCCACGATGCACCTCGTCGACGACTTTCTCGCGACCGGGACCCAGATCAAGACCGAACGCCCCGGCAAGGCCGCCGGCGTCGTCCCCGTCGACACCATCGAGGGGCCGACCGTCCGCCTGGCCAACGGCGAGGTCCGCCGGATCGACGACCCCGAGGACGCCCTGGAGATCCGGAACGGCGTCGAGAAGGTCATCGACCTGGGCGAGTACCTCGTCAACTACGGCGAGTTCGTCGAGAACAACCACCCGCTCGCGCCCGCCGGCTACACCGTCGAGTGGTGGGTCCAGGAGTTCGACGAGGCCGGCGCCGACGTGCAGGCGATGCGGGACTCGCTGGACGTAAACCTCGCCGACCCCAGCGCCGCGGAGGCCCTCGCGTGGGTCGACGAGTACGACGCGCCGCTGCACCCGAAATACACCTACTGCTGGCACGACGTGACCGTCGACGAGGTGTGTGCGCTCGCCGACGCCATCGAGGCGGGGGACGTCGTTCAGACCGACGGGGCGAGCGAGGTGCCTCGCTCCGAGGGGGCGGGCCAGGGCCCCGCGGGGAACGACCGCGACGCCGCGACCGACGGCCACGACCGCGACGCGGGCGCGGCCGCCGCGGGCGACCTGTTGCTCCCGCGTAGCGAACCGGTCCGGCGCGCAGTCGAGCACCTCCTCGTCGAACACACCCAGGAGGAGGACACGCTCGTCGTCCCGGACTGGCGCCCGCTGGTCCGGACGCTTGGCTTCTCGGACGCGCTCGAACGCGACTGGACCCGCGAGGACCTCTCGGCGCGCGCCCGGGCCTACGGCGGGGGCGGCGAGGGCAGCGACGCGCAACTCGCTTCCTCGGCGGCCTCGACCGCCGACGGCTCGAACGCCATCCTCGCCATCAACGAAATCGCGCCCTTCCGGGTCCGCGAGCGCGCCCCGACCCGCATCGGCAACCGGATGGGCCGGCCCGAGAAATCCGAAAAGCGGGACCTCTCGCCGGCGGTCCACACCCTCTTTCCCATCGGCGAGGCCGGCGGCTCCCAGCGGAAAGTCGGCGACGCCGCCACCGCCGGCGACAGCGTCGACGGCACGCAGGGCCAGGTCGAGGTCGAGGTCGGCCGCCAGGAGTGTCCCGACTGTGGCACCCGTACCTACAAGCCGTGCTGTCCGGACTGTGGCGGCGTCTGCCGGGCGGTGTACGTCTGCCCGGACTGTGACAGCGAGGTCGAACCCGACGAGTCCGGGCGCGCGGAGTGTGCCCGCTGTGAGACGCTTGCTCGCCCGACGCGGGACGAAGTCGTCGACGTCAACCAGGAGTTCAAGGACGCGCTCGCGAACCTGAACGAGCGACCCACCGCCTACGACGCGCTGAAGGCGGTCAAGGGGCTCTCCTCCGAGCAGAAAACGCCCGAACCGATGGAGAAAGGTATCCTGCGGGCGAAACACGACGTCTCCGCGTTCAAGGACGGCACCGTCCGCTACGACATGACGGACCTCCCCGTCACTGCTGTCCGTCCCGAAGAACTGGACGTGACCGCCGACGCCTTCCGCTCGCTGGGGTATCAGGAGGACATCCGCGGCGACCCGTTGCGCCACGACGACCAACTGGTCGAGCTGAACGTCCAGGACGTCGTCCTCTCGGAAGGGGCCGCCGAGCACATGCTCCGCACCGCCGACTTCGTCGATGACCTCCTCGAATCCTACTACGGCCTCGAACCCTTCTACGAACTCGACGAGCGCGACGACCTGGTGGGCGAACTCGTCTTCGGGATGGCCCCACACACCAGCGCCGCAACTGTCGGGAGAGTTGTCGGATTCACGACAGCAGCAGTTGGGTACGCTCACCCCTATTTCCACGCCGCTAAGCGCCGCAACTGCTTCCACCCAGAGACGAAGGTCTGGTACGAGGACGCGTCGGAGGACCTCAGGCACGAGACCATCGAGACGCTCGTCGAGTCCCATCTCGATCCGGAGGCGGCCGACCGTGATGATTTCGGGACGCTCGTCGACAGTCTCGATCATCTCGATGGTGACCTCGCGGTCCCGTCGTTCAGTGATGGTGGATCGCAGTCGATGCAGTCGGTCGAGGCGATCAGCAAACACCCCGCCCCCGACCATCTCGTCGAGATCCGAACTGAGTCCGGCCGGGAGATCACGGTCACGCCCGACCACGAGATCCACGTTTACGACGCGGATCTCGGTCGGTTCGTGTCGGTCGCGGCCAGCGAGATCGATGAAACGGACCACCTCGTCACGCCGAAGCACCTCGAGAGCGCGTCGACGGGCAACGACGTTCGTCGGTTCGATCTCCTCGAAGCGTTCCTCGATTCGAGCGTCATCGAGGACGACCGACTGATGATCAAGGGGCTGGACAAAGACCGCCTGTACGATCTGTTCTCGGAACGTCTCGCCGCCGACTGGGACGGTCGGTTCTATCCGCTCCAGAGCACCGCTGACCATCTCGGTCTCACGAAGAAGACGCTGAGTAACTACCTCTACAGGGAGAGCATCCCTGCGGGTTTGCTATCGGATTTCTTCGACTCGACGGAGGGGTTGCTCGCGTTCGTGCCGCACAATGCGACACTCGGCATCAAGCGCGACAGCGCGGAGATCGACCGATACGTATCGATCAACGAGCGCGTCGCGACGTTGCTAGGGTACTACGCCGCCGAAGGGTTCGCTCGCGCACAGGAGACACCGAAGGGGACGATCCATCAGACGACGGTCTGCGGAACCGACGAACAGGCCCGCAAGTTCTTCCTCGACGTGCTCGAAACCGAGTTCGGTACTGATCCGTATGTCGAGAACCACGCGAAAGTGACTGTTTCCGGGCGACTGCTCCGTGGATTCTTCGACACGCTCCTCGACGCCGGGATCCACGCACACACGAAGAGAGTACCACAGTGTATCTTCGATGCGTCCGACCCGATCGCGAGCGCCTACCTCGCGGGCTATTTCAGCGGTGACGGAACTGCCGACTCGCAAGCGCCGCGCGTCTCGGCGACCACCGTGAGCAGCGAACTCCGGCACGACATCGTTTCGCTCCTGACTCGACTCGGTATCACTGCAACCGTCAACACCCAGGAGCCACGACCGCTAGCCGAACAGTTCCCGGAGTTCTACGACCCGGACGACGACTCGCTGTCGCGCCCGTGCTTCGAACTGACGGTATCCCGAGACGATGCGGTGCGATTCGCTGACCGGGTTGGGTTTCACCTCTCGGAGAAAGACGGCCGACTCCAGCGTCAGGTCGGTGACCGAACTCCAGACGGACGCCACGCGTACGCCTACGACGGCGGAACCGACGACTATCATCTCGATCCAGTCGCTGACGTATCGTACACCGAGTCGACCGTCGATCACGTGTACTGTCTCACCGTTGCGGAAACACACTCGCTCGTCGCCAACGATCTGTCGTCGAAGCAATGTGACGGAGACGAGGACTGCGTCATGCTCCTCATGGACGGGTTATTGAACTTTTCCCGACAATTCCTCCCAAACCAGAGAGGTGGAAAAATGGACGCACCCTTGGTCATGTCCTCGCGGATCGACCCGACGGAGATCGACGACGAGGCGCACAACATCGACATCATGCAGGAGTACCCACGGGAGTTCTACGAGGCGACGCGGGAGCTGGCGGACCCGGAGGACGTCGAGGACGTGATGACCATCGCGGAGGAAACCCTGGGGACCGACCGCGAGTACACGGGCTTTTTCCACACCCACGACACGACGAACATCGCGGCGGGGCCGGCGCTGTCGGCGTACAAGACCCTGGGGTCGATGGAGGAGAAGATGGACGCACAGCTCGAACTCTCGCGGAAGATCCGGGCCGTCGACGAGTCCGACGTGGCCGAGCGGATCATCGAGTATCACTTCCTGCCGGACCTGATCGGGAACCTGCGCGCGTTCTCGCGACAGGACGTGCGCTGTCTGGACTGTGGCGAGAAGTACAGGCGGATGCCTCTCTCGGGGGACTGTCGGGAGTGTGGCGGGCGGGTGAACCTGACCGTCCACGAGGGGTCGGTGTCGAAGTACATCGACACGGCCATCCGCGTCGCCGAGGAGTTCGGCGCCCGGCCGTACACGAAACAGCGTCTCGAAATCCTCGAACGCTCGATCGAACGGGTGTTCGAGGATGACACAAACAAGCAGTCAGGAATTGCGGATTTCATGTGATCGACAGAGTGACCGACTCCGCGTGTCCGACTCCGCGTGTCCAACCCCACGTGTCCGACTCCGTGTGACCGACTCCGCGTGTCCGACCCCACGTGACGACCGTCACGAGCTACCCGGAAAGCCCCCGGTTTCATGTCGAGCGCGTCCGAGCATAATCCATGGCTACGCCGGTCGAGTATCTCACGGATCTGGCGGACGAAACGGTGTGGGAGTTTCTGGACGGCATCAGCGCGGCGGTGCCGCGACTGGTCACCGCCATCGTCTTCCTGTCGCTGTCCTACGCGGCGATCAAGGTCGTGTTGGTCCTGCTCCGGCGGTTTTTCCGGGGCGTCTATCCCGAAGAGCAGGACCTGGTCGCGAGCCTGTGGATCACCGTCATCGGCGTGTTCCTGTGGTTCGGTGCCGCGCTGGTCCTGCTGAAAATCGTCGGTCTCGGCGACGTGGCGGCGAGTCTGGGCACCGGCGCCGGATTTCTCGCATTGGGCGTCTCGTATGCCCTCTCGGAGATGATCGAGGACGCGGTGGCGGGCGTGTACCTCCTGCGGGACCCCGATTTCAACCCCGGCGACCGCGTGGTGACGGGGTCGTTCACCGGCACGGTGAAAGCGATCGAACTCCGCAAGTCCCGGATCGAACTCGCCGACGGCGGGACCGCGGTGGTCGCCAACCGCGACGTGGAGCCCAAGTGGACGAAGAAAGTCGACGACGCCGAAGCGGCGGCGTAGCGCGTGCAGTCGGGGAGTGGACGCTCAGAGGTCGGTTTCCATCGCGACGAACGTGAGCGTCTCGCCGTCGATGTCGCGCTCGACACGGTCGGTCCGTTCGTAGCCGCGGTCGGCGTAGAAGGAAACGGCGTTGCGCGAGGCCAGCAGTTCGAGGGTGTCGGCGCCGCCGAACTTGGCGGTGGTTTCGATCTGGCCCAGCAGACGGGAGCCGATGCCGGTCCCGCGGTGGTCCGGCTGGATGTAGAGGGCGAGCAACGCGCCGGTTTCGACGTTCAGGACGCCGAATCCGACGACTTCGTCGTCGACTTCCGCCACGAGCACGTGGTACGTGTCGTCGCCGAGGGCGTTCTCGTAGTCGTCGATTTCGTCGGCGTCGGGTGCCCAGGCGGCGACCTGGTCGGCCGAGTAGGAGTCGTGCCCGTCGGCGCGGATGGCGGCCCGCTTGACCGACACCACGTCGAGGTTGTCGGTCGTCGTCGCCTGCCTGACGGTCACGGACGACATTCCCGGAACCATCCGGGAGCAGCAGTATAAATCTACTGTCATAGCCCCCGGCGCGAACGTGAAGCCGCGGCTCGGCGGTGGAAAACAGCCGGCTCAGTCCCGATTACTCGTTCTTGCAAGCCTCGATCAACTGGCGGGCGTGGCGAACGTGGAAATCCTTCTCGCTCTCGTCGTCGGCGTCCAGCGCCCGTTTCAGATGGGCATCGATTCGACTCGCGGAATCGGAATCGAGCGTCCCGACCGTCAGTTCCGCCGCGCCACCCAGGCGTTCTGTCGTCTGCCCAGTCATAGCAGTGTGTTGTCTCGTGTCACTCCCGACCCTCGCTTATAACTTGTGATTCGCCCTAAATATTTCCACTCGAACACCTGGTGTATAATGGTCACGGGGTCGGGGAGAAGTCGGTCGGTCAAACGAGTGAGCGGGCAGCAGACTCAGAGGCGGTTGGCGACCGCCGGCGCGGCGCTGACGGTGCTGACCGGGCGCTCGATGGTGTCGGTGCCGGCGATGGTCGCGACGCCGGCCCGCCGGAGTTTCGTCTGCGCGTTCGCGGCCAGCAGGGGGTGGACGCAGGTCACGGCCACGCGGGCGGCGTCACGGTCGTTCAGGACGGCGATGGCCGAGGCCATCGTCGACCCGGTGGCGACGATGTCGTCGACGAGGACCACGTCGCGGCCGGCGACCGCGGCGTCGTTCGGTTCAACGGTGACCTCGCCGGTGTCGTAGTCGCGGGTCTTCTCGAAGTAGTCGGTCGCACCCTCGCCGTGGGCGTCCCGGACCGTGCGGGCGAGGTCGATGGCGCCCTCGTCGGGCGAGAGAAAGAGCGGGTCCGCGAGATCAGCGGGGAGCGCACCCGCAAGGCGGCCGGCGGCGTCGACGGCCTCCGCCGGCACGTCGAAGCAGTCACACACCCCAGTCTCGTGGGGATTGACCGTAAGGACGCGGTCGGTGCCCGTCGAGATGGCGCGAGCGACCGCGCGGGCCGAAACCGGTTCGCCCGCGGTAAAGGCCCGGTCCTGGCGGGCGTAGCCCATGTACGGCAGGACGGTCACCACCTCGCTGGCGCCGGCCTCGCGGACGGCGTCTTGCAACTGGAGGAGTTCGACGTGCGCGTCGCTTGAGACGGTCGAGGCGACGACGACGGCCCGGTCGGCCGCAAACTCCGGCACCGAGGCCTGGAGTTCGCCGTCGGGAAAGCGGTCGTACTCGACGGCCGCCAGGTCGAGTCCCGTCTCGTCGGCCAGCACCGCCGCGAACGCCTGGGACGTAGAACCGCTGACGATCATGTTCGTCCGGTCGCCCCGCCCGGTAAACCCCTTTTCGGTTGGGGGCGTCCGCGTCCCCGACGCGGACTACAGGACTGCCAGCCTGGCAACGTCGCGGACTACAGGACCGCGAGCGCAGCCACGTCGGTGAGGCCGAGCGCCCGCGAGCGCCACCCGCCGGTGCCGTCGGGCGTTCGCTCGGGGTCGGCGTCGATCAGGAACGTGCCCCGCTCGGTGACGACGTAGGGGCACTCACCGTAGGCCACGTCCGCGACCGCTTCGTCGGTCGGCAGGTCGACGGCCGTCCACTCGTCGGCCGCCCGCTCGAACAGCGCCGGACCGGTCGCGGCGTGGGCGTGCCCGTCGCCCGCGGCGACGGTCGTGAACGTACCCTCACGCTCGCGAAGCCAGCCGTTTCCGAGCCGATAGAGCCCGGCGGCGGCCGCCGCGAGCGGAGCGCCGTCGGCCGCCACATCCCACACGTCCGCGAGGCCAACCGGCGCGAGCGCGTCGCCGTCGACGCGGAACACGCCCCCGGCGCTCGCGACGAGTCCGCCGTCGATGGCACGGGGGTCGTCGACTGTGCCGAGGGTCATCCACTCGCCGTCGCGGTAGCGCGCGACCCGCCCGTTCTCGCCGGCGGCCACGGGGGAACTGCCATCGCCGGTCTCGTCCGCACCGACCGCGACAGACGGCCCGAACCCCAGCGGTTCGAACGGGTCCGGGCCCGCGAGAACGTCGTCACCCGTCGCGACGTAGACGCGTGTCTCGGCCGCCGTATCGGCGACCGTGGCAACGTCGCGGGCGCGACACTGCTCGGCCAGCGAGAAGCGGCCCACCCTGTCGCTGGAGACGCGGACCGTCGCGACCCCCTGCCCGCTCGCGACGTACGCGACCGTCTCCGCGCGGCGCTCGTCGTAGACGCGGTCTTCCGCCATGTCGCCCATACCGGGGAGTGGGTGACGCGGTGCCGAAAACCTGCCGGCTCACCCGTTCGGGCCGCGATGACGGGCGCCGTTCCCGTTCCCTCAGAGAACCTCTTTGTACGCGTCGAGCGTCTCGTCGACGTCGTCGTCGGTGTGGGCGTAGGTGACGAACTGCGACTCGAACTGGTTTTGCGAGAGGAAGACGCCGCGGTCTTTCATCTCCGGCCAGAGGACGCGGCGCCAGCGGTCGGTCCCGCCGGCGGCGACGTCGGCGCCGGTCTTCGGACAGTGGTCGAACCGGGGGCAGGACGGTCGCTGGCGACAGCCGCTCTCGCAGTGGCCCTCGAAGGTGGCCGGGGCCTCCCGCGAGAACAGCACCTTGAACATCCCGTCGGTGCCCGCGACGGTGTACTCGGGGGCCTGGTCCTCGACGATCTCCGCGAGGCCGGTCCGAAGCCGGTCGCCCAGTTCGTGGATGTGCTCGTGAACGTCGTTCTCGGCGGCGTAGCGCAGGGATTCGAGCCCGGCAGCCATCGTCACCGGGTGGCCCGAGAAGGTGCCGGCCTGGAACACGTCGCCCGCAGGCGTGAACCCCTCGACGATCTCAGCGGGCCCGCCGATGGCGCCGACGGGGAAGCCGCCGCCGATGAGCTTGCCGAACGTCGTCAGGTCGGGATCGACGCCGAACTCGCTCTGGGCACAGCCCAGTCCGCCGACGCGGAAGCCCGTGATCACCTCGTCGAAGATGAGCAGGGCGCCGTGGTCGTCACAGAGGTCTTCGAGTGTGGCGTGATACCCCTCGACCGGGTGGACGATGCCCATGTTCGCGAGGATCGGTTCGACCAGCACGGCCGCGATGTCGTCGCCATGGTCCTCGAAGGCCCGCTGGATCGCTTCCTCGTCGTTGAACGGGACGGCGATGGTGTGCTCGACGAACGAGTCGGGGATCCCGGGGCTGGAGGGTTCGACGTGGTCGTACTCGCCCTCGACGAGGGTGGTCTCCTGGGCGCCGTGGTAGCCCCCCTGCATGACGACGATCTTGTCGCGGCCGGTGTGGGCCCGCGCCAGGCGACAGGCCGAGACGGTCGCCTCGGTGCCGGAGTTGACGAAGCGCAACATCTCGACCGAGGGGACGTGCCGGGCGACGAACTCGGCGTGTTCGACCTCGATTTCGGTCGGCGTGCCGAACATCGGCCCCTCGCTGACGTGGGACTGGACGGCCGACTCGACCGGTTGGGGGAGGTCGTGGCCGTACAGCAGGGGGCCGAGGCCCATCACCCAGTCGATGTAGCGGTTGCCGTCGGCGTCGACGACGTGGCCGCCGTCGCCCGATTCGACGAAGAAGGGGTAGGGTTCGATGGCCGCTCGTACCGCGGAGTTGACGCCGCCGGGCATGACCGACAGCGCGCGGTCGTACAGTTCTCGCGACCGGTCGTGGTTCATACCAGACCGTTCGCACGCACCGCAAAAAGGCCTACCGAGAACGGATTCGGGACGGTCGACGGATCAGTGAGGAACAACTGCGGTGGCGCGCGCCGTCGCGGCCGCGAGTCCATCTCGGACGAGCGGCCAAGACGGCGCCGTGCGAGGGATGAGCGAGTGAACGAAGTGAACGAGCGAATCGGTTGGGGAGGCGTGTGGCTGTCCGCGGTGCGGTGGGTTCCTGGCGGATTGAAAGGGCGAGGCGCGCTGGACGATGGCGGACGACGCAAGCACCGCAACGAAGTGAGGAGCGCAGCGAGTCCCCCGAGTCGAGCGCGCCGAGGGCTTTCATCGCTCAGAGCCAGTCGCGGTTGCGGTGGCTGTGACTCATAGCGAGCGGGCCGAGGGCTTTCATCGCTCAGAGCCAGTCGCGGTCGCGGTGGCTGTGACTCATAGCGAGCGCGCCGAGGGCTTTCACCGCTCAGGAGCAGTCGCGGTCGCTGTCACTGCGAGCGAGCGAGCCGAGGGCTTTCAGTGCTCAGGATCGAACACGGCCAATATCACAGTTAGCGAGCAACCTTCCCCCGTCTCAGATCCCGATGAAAAAGAGTGCGTAGACGGCAAGCAGGAAACTCGGGACGGCGACGGCGGCGAAGCCCGCCTTGCTCCAGTCAAGCACTTTCCGGCCGTCGAGCGGGCCGTAGGGGAGCATGTTGAACCCGGCGAGCAGGAGGTTGATCGTCACGCCCATCGAGCCGACGGCGGCGACGAACCCGCCCTCGACGAGCAACAGGGGTGCGAAGGCGACGGCGAGCGCGAGGTTCGTCACCGGCCCTGCGACCGCGATGAGGCCGTTCTCCCGTTTCGTGATCCGGCCGCGGTGGACGACGGCGCCCGGCGCGGCGAAGAAAAAGCCAGCCATGCCGGCCATCACCGCGAGAAAGAGCATCCCGTAGTCGGCGCGAAACGCCGCTAACTGGCCGAACCTGACCGCGACAACCTTGTGGGCCAGTTCATGCAGGAGGAAGGCGACGCCGACGGTCACGAGCGAGAGCGCGAAGCTCTCGCCCACCGCCGCGGTGTCCAGTGACCCGCCCTGGACCGCACCCCTGACCTCGGGGTTCAGGAAGAAGGCGAAGGCGACGCCGAGCGCCAGCCAGGCGACCGCCAGATCCCGCAGTTCGCGGGCGCCGAACTCGATGCCGGGGTCGCGCCGGCCCCCGCGGTGACTCACTGTATCGCCCCCCAGACGGTTTCGGCGCCGGTCCGGGCACCCTCCAGCAGCATTCCGCCGATGGCGCCGACGCCGCCCACGTCCGCCGAGAGCCACGTCAACACGACGGGGAAGACGACGAGGCTGGCGACCATGCTCCCGATGTTCGTCATCGCGACGACGAGGATCAGGCGAAAGAGAGGCACCTCGCGCATCCGCCGGACGATGTCGCTGAGCGGAGCCTCCTCGTCGTCGAGGATCGAATTGAGCGTCGAGATGTCGGCGACACTGACCCGCTGGTATTTCAGTTCGACGTAGCCGGCGAACCAGCCCGGCGCGAGCAGGGGGTTGACGCTCGTGAGCCAGGCGACGCCGCCGCCGACGGCCGCGCTCGGCCAGCGGGCGCCGGCGAGTTTCGCCATCCCGCCCGCAAAGACGGCGTTGACGACAAACCACGCGACGAAGATTTCGACCAGCAGGGCGTTGCTCGCGCCGCCGATGGCCAGCAGGACGAAAAAGACCACGAACCCGAGGGTGATCGCGTAGCCGATGGCCTTGTAGAGATAGCTCGTCACCCCGCTGCTCTCGGCCTCGCCGACGAGTGACTCCATCGGCGGCAGGGTCTCGGGGTTCGCGAGGTAGCGCTCGATGCCCTCGCGGTGGCCAGCGCCGACGACGGCGACGACCGAGTAGCCGGCCTCGCGGAGTGCGACGAGGCGATGGGCGATGAAGGCGTCGCGCTCGTCGATGAGCGCCTCGGCGCCGCCCGGCGAGAACCGCCGGAACTCCTCCATCATCGCGCTGACAACGTCGGTGTCGGTCATCTCCTCGATGTCAAGTTCGTCCAGTTCCTCCTCGTCGGGGACAACCGTCGCGAGGGCGGCGCCGGCGAGGACGCCGACGGCCGCGCCGACGACGCCGCCGCCGACCACTCCCGCGCCGGTCTGGAGGACAAAGCCCCCGGTCGAGGCGAGCCGGTCCATCCCCACGGAGAGGGGGCCGACCGCGAGACCGCCCGTCGCGGCGACGGCGACGCCGCCGACCGACCCGATGACGACCCCCGCAGCGAGTCGCGAGAGCGTCGTGTTGGGAACGGGCACGGCATCGAACAGGGCCGAGAGCCACGGTTCGAGGAGCGTCCAGAGGACGACGCCGGCGACGGCACCGCCGACGGCACCGCCGACGAGCGCGACCGGGTCGGCCCCGAGCGCGGCGACGAAGTCGGCCCCGGCAAAGCCGAGCGCCCCCGCGGCGACCATCGACAGCGTCAGGCCGAGGACAGCGCCGAAGGCGGCGCCGACGCCGACGCCGACGGCCATCGGTGACCCGGCCGCGAGCGTCAGATTGCCAACCAGGGCGAGCTTTTCGAAGAGGGTGAGGCGCTTCCAGAAGCGCTGGACGGTCGTCTGGATGTCGCGGTCGACCAGCGCGACGCCCAGGCCGAGCTCTTCGGCCGTCTCGACGGCCGCCATCATGTCGGCGCCGGGCTGGATGTCGAAGCGGTCGCCCAGCCGCGTCTGGACGTACGAGAGCATCCAGTAGGCGAGAAACTGGAAGACGGTGTTGCCCCGGAGGAGGTCACCCGGTTCCAGGTCGTCGGGGGTGTCGCCCTGGAGCTGGCGGTAGCGGCCCTCGTCAAGTTCGACAGCCACGACGTCCGGGCGGCGCTCGGTGATGGTCTCCTCGACCTCGGCGACGCTTTCGTGGGAGACGTGCGCGGTGCCGAGGACGTGGACCTCGCCGTCGCCCTCCGGATGGGTGGCGACGGGGCCGTCGGGCGGGACCGACACGCCGCCCCCGTCGAGGTCGGTGATCCCCTCGTCGACGGGGTCGTCGGCGTCCTCGTCGGCGACGCGATCGCTCATTCACCTGCGTTACAGCCCGGTTCGGTTTACCGTTGTCGGCACGGGGCGAACGGAAAACGGGGGAGAAGATCCAGCGGCGAGACGTCAGTCGCTCCGAGGCGGGGTCAGTCGCTCCGAGGCGGGGTCAGTCGCTCTGGATGCGCGGCGCGAGCATGTAGGTGACCGTGCCTTCGCCCTCGGCGATGTCGAAGTGCATCTTGACGGGGAACTCCTCGCCGAGTTCCATCCGGACCTCGGCGTCTTTCGGGATGGCCTTGTTCATGTCCTGGAGATAATCCAGCGAGAACAGCGAGTGAGCCGTCCCCGCCGTGAGGTCGATGAGGTCCTCGCGGCCGAGTTCGAGGTGGACATCGTCGGTGTCGCCGGCGGCGTCGACGTAGAACAGTTCCTCGTCGGCGTCGACGCCCAGGGCGATGTGGTCCGAGACCATATCCGCGGCGGTCACGGCGCGGTCGATATCCCGGCCTTCGATGATTATCTCGGAGGCGAGGTCCAGGTCGGGCAGATCGGGCTCCTGGCGGATCGAGTCGGGGTCGATGAGCGCGAGGGTGTACTCCAGGCCGTCGATGGCGATGTGGAGCTTGCGGGTCTCCTCGTCGAGTTCGAGGTGGACGAGCTGGTCGGCGTCGGCCATGCCGGCGATGTCTTCCAGCCGCGAGAGATTGACACCGATGACGCCGCCGTCGGTCTCGTAGGACTCGAAGGCGGCCGCCGACAGCGAGAGGTCGACCATGCCCACGTTCGCCGGGTCCACCGCCCGGATCTCCAGCCCGTCTTCCTCGAGGTGGATCTTGCACTCGTCCACCAGCACGCTCACGGAATCGAGCGTCGTCCGGAGCGTGTCCGCGCTCACGATCGCGTTGAACATCTTGGACTCGGCTACGCCCCCATCCGTTAAAAAGTCACTTCATTGGAGTCGCGCGTGCGTGCGATGGGGGATTCCGGACGGGCCGACCCGGCGCTTCGGCCGGGCGATTCCGGATAGCTGGCTGGACGATATCCGAACGGCGTCTCGCCGGCCGGGCGGCACCCGAACGGTGTCTCGCCGGCCAGGCGATACCCGAACGGCTTACTGTCCGACCCGCTTTGCCCCGGTATGAGCGAGCGGGGGCGGTCGTAGCGATGGCTGACGCCCTCGTCGGCATCGGACTGACGGTCCTCGCGGCGCTGTGTCTCGCCGTCCAGAGCCTGAGACGGATCGCCGTCTCCGTTCCGAACCGACCGCACGACTGCGTGCGATCGACCGTGCAAACGCTTCCAGTCGCTACGATAGCTTTGTGACGGAACGGGTCGGGATCCGGTGCCGGAACCGGGGGCGCGACCGTGGCTGGCTCCGCCTCATCCGTCACACCCGTTGTCACACCGTACATTACGTGTCCTGTCTCACGAGACCGCACTCTTGGGGTGGCATCACCGACACCATCCGATGTCCCGTTCCGCTTCGACGGCCTCGTTCCCGTATGAACGGGGATTCACCCGCGGTTTCCGCGCGGAATACATCGGCAGGTTCGGTGACCGACACATGACGGGAAAAGACGAGCACTACAACTACCTCTGACGGCCTGTTTGGCTTCCGAACACACCACCGCTACGACGGTGCAGTCGCGGTGTCTCTCGCCTCCGGGTCGAACGGGAGGTTGATGACGAGTTCGTCGAACCAGACGACTGGTCGCTTCCGTTGTCCGTCCTCCTCGAAGTAGATGATCCCCAGCCTGGCGAGTTCGGCGAGTTCCCCGTGGACGTTTTTGACGTCCCGATCGACGACGCGTGCGGCCTCGTTGATGCTCTCGGGTTCGCTGTGTCGGATCCCCTCGACCAGATCCAGAACACTCGGGGTAAGTGTCCCCATCAGTTCGTCGTAGCTGCCGAACGATATCGTCGGGGGCGAGTCGACGCTCTCTCCCGCTTCGAGTGCCCGTATCGCACTCCGGACGTCGTCGTGAAACTCGTCGGACGATTGTACCGTGACGACGAGCGTCGATTCGCGCTGGAGCTGTTCGCGTTCCATCGGATGCAGCGGTGGCGTGTCGGTCATTTGAATCAGTTCCTGGGAATGGATTGCTCAATCCACCTCGAGCTCGGTTTTCGGGCTCTCGCGCCAGAACCGATCCCAGAGTTCCACCATGCCGGGAAACTCGATGGCTGTCGGTTCCGGGTCGAGCGCCGCGTGGAGTTCGTGCCCCTTCGTGTCCTCGTGGGAGTTGTCGTACCGACGGATCGTCCCGTCGTCGAGAGTGTCTGGGGGATTCGGTTGTGTCGCACCGTAGTGGAGCTTGTAGGCCCATCCCGACGGATACGCATCGGCCGACGTCCGCATCACGAAGACGCGGACGACGGTACCGTCGGCGTATCTTTCGGTTCGGTTGATGCCGTCCAGGCCGTCGCCCGTCGGGATGCCCATCCTCTACTATTGGTAGATCAACCAATGCCATAATTCTATTGGTTGGAAAACCAATAGCGGATGAGACCGCTGTTGCTGCGTAGAACACGTTCCGTTCGTCTCGCAGTGAGTCGGCATACATTTCAGCATCGACGGCGTCATAACTGGTATGGCCGATATTTCGTCCGACGCTGTCGTTCGAACCGTATTGAGAGGGGTCACAACTTGACTATGTCGGGGAAAGACGAGTACTACAACCGGGCCAAACAGGAGGGGTATCGCGCCCGGTCGGCCTACAAGCTTCAGCAACTCGACGAAACCGCCGGACTGCTCGGCGATGGGAACGTCGTCGTCGACCTCGGCGCGGCCCCCGGCGGGTGGCTCCAGGTCGCCGCCGAACGCGTCGGCGAACGGGGCACCGTCGTCGGCGTCGACCGCCAGCGCATCGACCCGCTGGACGACCCGGACCCGACAGTCGAACTGGTCCGCGGTGACCTGACCGAGGACGACACTATCGACGAAGTCGTCGACCGCGTCGGCGGCGATAGCGGGGCCGAGGACGCCGGCGGCGGACGCGGCCGCGGCGGCCCGGTCGACGTCGTCCTCTCGGACATGGCGCCGAACATGACTGGCGACTACGACCTGGACCACGCCCGGTCGGTCCACCTCGCCCGCCAGGCCTTCGCAGTCGCCGACCGCGTCCTCGAAGCGGGCGGTGACCTCGCCGTGAAGGTCTTCGACGGGCAGGACCTGGACGCCCTCCAGACCGACCTGGAGGCCCAGTTCGAGTACGTCCGGCAGGTCCGGCCCGAGGCCTCGCGGGATTCCTCCTCGGAACTGTACCTCGTCGCGAAGAACTTCCTCACCGCACCGGTCCGCGAGGACGACCGCCTCACGGTCGAAATCGTCGACATCGGGAGCGACGGCGACGGCGTCGCCAAGGTCGACGGCTACACGCTGTTCGTCTCGGGCGCCGACGAAGGTGAGACGGTCACGGTTCGTGTCGACGAGGTCAAGTCCGACTTCGGCTTCGCCCAGCGCGTCGAGTAGCGCGGAGCGTCGACCAGGCGGGGCGTCGACCAGGCGGAGCGTCGGCCGGTACGTGAAGTGCCGGCCGGGGGCGGAGCGTCGGCCGGAGCACGGGGCCCTGGCCGGGATGTGGTCACTTTTCGGGGAGTTCCGGGTCGAACAGGTCGGCGAGCAGCGACTGTTCGGCCTGGCGGAGATGCGAGTGCAGCGTCGGTGAGGTGATGTCGAGCGACTCGGCGACCTCTTCGGCGGTCGAATCCCGCGGCCAGTTGAAATACCCCGAGCGGTAGGCCACCTCGATCACTTCGCGCTGGCGGTCGGTGAGGTCGGCCAGTCCCTCCTCGGTGAGCACTCCCCCGCTGGCGTCCGGCGCGCGGGCCCGCTCCCGCTTCGAGACGACGGTCGTGTCGGGGAACTCACCCTCGATGCGGTCCAGCAGCGTCCGCAGGTCCGCTTCGGAGGCGACTTCCACGCCGACGCTGGCGCGACCGCCGTCGGCGCGGGCACGGCGGACCTGCGCGCCGCGGTCGGCGAGTGCGCCAAGCAGCGACTCGCCGGTCACCTGCCACTCGACGAGGCCGGTGTCGGCCTCGCCGTCCCGAACCGCCCGCACCGCGCCCGTCGCGGCCGCATCGAGGCGGTCGCGGACCGCGCTCGCGTCGCCTTCGGTGACGCGGACGTACGCCCGGTTGCCGTCGTCGCCGGGGACCAGGCCCGCCACTTCCAGAACGGCGTCACCCCCATCGGATCCGCTGGCCGCGTCCGTCGAGGCGGCGACGAGCGGGCTCGCCGCGTCGGTCGTCTCGAGTTCGACTTCGACGACGATGTCCGTCGAGAGGAGTTGCTGGGTCTCGACGGCATCGATCGCCAGTCCGATCGTCTCGCCGAGTTCACCCAGCACGTCGCGCTCGCGGTCGGTCACCTCGCCCTCGGCGTAGAGGCCGAGCGCGCCGTACACGGTGTGGCCGTACGCGAGCGGGACGACGGCCCACGACCCCTCGCCGGCAGCGTCGTCGACTGCGGGGAGCGTCTCGGCAGCCGTCTCCGGGTCGGTGTCGAACTCCTCGCGGACGAACTCGGTATTTACGTCGGGCGGTGCGCCGTCGGTTTCGGCCCCGCGGCCGGCGACGACCCAGCGGTCGGCGTCGCCGGTCCAGGTCTGCAGGTCGCCGATGCAGGCGGTCACGTAGCGGTCGGCCCCGATGACGCGCTCACAGACTGCGCGTTCGATCTCCGCGCGGCTGGTCGCCGAGACGAGCGCCTGATTGACGCCGCGGATCGTCGCGTTGAGGTCGTCGAGGCGCGCGAGTTCGTCGCGCTGGGCGGCCAGTGCCCGCTCGCGTCTGGCCCGTGCGGTCACGTCGTGGACGACGATGGTGTGGCCGATCCGCCGGTCGTGGCGGTCGGTGACCGGCGACGTTCGGATCTCGTAGGTCCGACCATCGCGTTCGACCTCCGCGAGCGCGTCCTCGGCGTCGAAATCGAGCTGGGACTCGTCGACCAGTTCGTCGGTGGGTCGGTCGAGCGCGTCCGCGGGGTCGACGCCGAACACCTCGCCGGCGGCGGCGTTGCAGTAGACCACCCGCCGGGCGTTGTCGACGATGACGAGGCCGGCGTCGAGCTGGCTCACGGCGGCGTTGCGGCCGAGCTGTCGCGTCGCGGGCACGAGGTCGAACAGCCGCCGCCGGAAGAGCGCGTAGCCGAACGCGAGGCCGGTGACAGTGAACACCAGCGGCGTGGTGTCGACCGCGGGTCCGGCGGGGCCAATGAAGTTGTCGAGGACGTTGGCGGCGAAGGGGGTTGCAATGCCGGCCACGAGGAGCGCGGACTGGTCCGCGTACAGGTAATCGGAGACGAAGACGAGCCGGAGCAACAGGGCGGCGGCGACGGCGACGACGCCGTATGTGTAGGCGGTAAACGCCCAGAACGCCGGCCCGTACGGGAGTTCGACCAGGGCGACGCCGTCGACGATAACTACCGTCGGATCCGCCCACATCAGGTGGTGGAGGGGGTTGGTCCAGACGAGTGCGAGCGTGATGACGGGGACGACGCCGAGGGCCGCGACCAGTCGCCGGGTGACGAACTCGTCGTGGCCGGTGTACGCGAGCGCGAACAGCAACAGCCAGACGTGGATCGGGGCGGTCCCGACCCACTGGACACCCTCTAGCGCGACCCGGAGCGTCGGGTCACGGACGAGCAGGGCGACCGCGTAGCCGCCCGACCAGACCGCGAGCGACCCCATCAGCAGCGCGAACGGCGTTGCCCCTGGCTCGCGGCGGTGGCGGGCGGCAAAGGCCGCGACGGCGGTCGAGACGACCGCCGCCACCGCGAGCAACGCGACGGCGAGATGTCCAAGCGTCAGCGCCACGGTCGCCCCCCCGAGCGCGGATCCATCCTGACCGTCCGGCGTCTGCGCATACAGTCGTGTCAGTCTCTGGGTGTCGCGAAGTAAAAGCGTTCCTGCTACGCGAGCCCCCGGTAGGCCGCGCCTACGCGCTATCCGCGTCGTCGTCTGCGCCCGTGATGAACGCCTTCAGGTCGTCCGCGGACGCCTCGTACCCCTGCCGGCGGAAGAAGGCGGCCACGTTCTCGCAGTCGCGCTCTAAGAACTCCTCGGCCGAGGGGTGATGGACCGTCACCGCCTGGCCCAGGTCGATGACGTAGATCTGGTCCTCGTGGACGATCAGGTTGTACTCCGAGAGGTCGCCGTGGACGAGGCCGGCACCGTGGAGTCGTCGCATGTACTCGCGGACGACCTCGTAGGCGGTCTCGGGGTTCTCCAGGTCCACCTCGGAGAGGCGCTTGGCGCGGCCCTCCTCGGTGCCCAGGTACTCCATGACGAGGACGTTGCGCTCGACGGCGATGGGCCTGGGGACGTGGACGCCGGCCTGGCGGGCCCGCGAGAGGTTGGCGAACTCCTTGCGGACCCACGCAAGGACGACCTTCTTCTTGTCGCTGCCGATGCCCCGGAAGCGCGGGTCGCCGTCGAGATAGCCGCGCATGTCGGTGAAGTCGGAGGCGTTGATCCGGTAGACCTTGACGGCGACTTCGGTGTCGTCGGGGCCCAGGGCGGTGTAGACGTTGGCCTCCTTGCCCGTCGAGATGGGGCCGCCGAAGGCGACGATGTGGCCGTCCTGGACGAGCTTGTAGAGGGCGGCGAAGGTGGCGTCGTCGAACACCGACGCCTCGACTTTGAGCCGTTCGTTGTCCTTGATGCGCTTGCGGAACTCGTCGAACTCGCGGTCGCGCTGGCGAGCAATTTTGTCGGCCTCGGTGTCTTCGACGTCGACTTCCTCCCACTCGTCGCCGGGGGCGTCGGCCTCGTCGGTGTCGAGCAGGTCGAACTCGGCCATCAGTCAGTGGCCCCGGGGACGACGGGAGGGCTGACTCGGTCCGTCACGTACGGGAGCGAGAGCGAAAACAGAAGCGGGGATGTGGACATGTAGTGTGTTACTCCTGGATGTGTCCTTCCTCCCGTAACTGGTCGGCCTCCTGTTTCTCGTAGCGCCACGTGATGTCGGCCTTCTCGTCCTGCCAGTCCCAGGGATCGACGAGGACGACGTCGTCCTCACGGATCCAGATGCGCTTTTGCATCTTGCCCGGGATCCGGGCTGTGCGTTCCTGTCCGTCCATGCAGCGGACCTGGACGCGGTTGGCGCCGAGCATCTCCTCGACGATGGCGAACACCTCGTCCTCGTCGGGCATCCGCAGGTCCGTTCGTCCCTCGTTGTCGCTCATGTCCGTGGATTCGGGAGGGAGACGTTTTAACTTTTGCAGGATGCGAACGACCGACCGCTCACCCATCAATGCGAGACCCGAAAGAGCAAAGGCGGGCACCGACCCAGCACCGCCAGTATGGGAGCGACGCTGCCGGACGACGCCGCGGGATGGGCCGACCAGTTCCAGACGCGTCTCAACGAGCGCGAGGCGTTCGAGCGCGCGGCCGCGAATTTCTCGGCCACCTTCCGGTTGCTGGTCACGCCGGACGAGCGCTACGACGGCGAGCCGGTCGTGTTCACCGTCGTCGTCGACGAGGGTGCGGCCGTCGTCGCCGCGGGCCACGACGCCGACGCCGACTACGACTTCACGCTGAGTGGGCCCTACACCGCCTGGCGAGCGCTCCTCCGGGGGGAGGTCGACGCCGCGGCGGCACTGACCGGCGGCGACTTCGAGGTCGAGGGGTCGACGATGCGCCTGCTCCAGCACCGCGAGGCCGTCGCCGAACTCGTCGGCGCCGCACAGGCCGTCGACACCGAGTTCGCGTACTGAAACCGTTAAGACCCGGCGACGCCCAGCACCGGCATGTTCGACAAACTCGGCATCGCCGGCATCCTGGGTGCCCTGCTCGCACTCGGCGGGATTGGCCTGCTCGCGACGGTCGACCCCTTCATCGCCGCCGGCGTCGCCTTCGTCGTCGCCGGTCTCGGACTGGTGGTCTACGGCATCGTGACGAACCTGCTCACCTCGCTCGGGATGGGCGGGATGGTCTGACCCGCCGGTAGCGAAGATTTTTCCTCCGGCGAGCCATCAGTCGATGGCATGCGCCGCCCTCCAGCGGAGTCGTGCCGTGCAGTCCTCGTCGTCGCGCTCGTCGTCCTTGCGGGCTGTACCGGCTTTCTCGGCGGCGGGTCGGGGGAAAACGAGGCGACCGATTCCGGCCCGGTGACGCCCGCGCCGGTGCCGGACACGCCGAACGGGACGAGCGCGCCCGGCGCCGACGTGAGTCCGCCACCGGGCATCGACGGGAATAGAATCACTAACGAATCGGCGCTGATAGGCGCCCACCAGTCGATCCTCGCGAACGAGACGTTCAGGCTACGGGTCACCGCTACCGATGAGACGGTTGGGAGTCCGAGTCAGTACATCGTTCACGGGGCGAACGGAAGCCGACTCCTGGTGACGACCGTCGACGGGGAAGAATTGATCTACAGAGCCGAGCGGGCAGATTTCCGGCGTGACTTCAACTTCACGAGCAACGATCCCGAGCTCCGTAGCGAACGCGTCGTGATGAGGTCTGCACCGGCATCGAATGTCCTCGTCTCGGGGGTCAGACGGCTCAGAGAGGGAGCGGCCAGCGTCACCCGCGTTCAGCGCGATGGGGCGACGTTCTACCGGGTCCACCGGACGGAGCCCCCGGGATCGACTGACGACATCTCGAACTTCTCACTGACGGCCTACGTCAGGGCCGACGGGTTCGTCAAGACCATCGACCTGTCATACGACCAGGCGGGGGTCGGCCGCCCGCAACACGTCGACCGGCGCTGGACGTACTCGCTCGACGCCGGCCCCCTCGAGGAACCCGACTGGGTTACCCGGACGAGAAACGGGAACCTGAGCGCCTTCGCCACCGGCGAGTACCCGCCCGGGATCAACGAGAGCGGACTCGCTGACCTCGACGAACTGTGGGACGCTCACCGAACGCATCTCGGGGTGAAATCGTTCACGCTGAACCGGACGGGCGACCTGAACCGGACGGGCAACCGGATACTCTCCCGACTTCCACCGCGGGCCACCGTCGCGGTCGAAAACCGGAGCAGGTACCATGTCCGCCGGGCAAACGAGAGCGACACGTACGTCGCCGGGGGCGACAAGTACAACGAGAACGGGATCTACCTTACACAACAGGCGGGGCGGTTCGGCGGAACAGTCGAGTACTGGGTCAAGCGGGGAAGCAACCACGGGCGGGCCTGGCTCCAGGGAGACAACACCAGCGTCGAGCGCGTCGAGCAAAACGGGACCACTCGGTTCCGACTTACCGTCAGTGAACCGCTGAATCGCTTCGCTATGGCCATCAGGAACGTCACCACGACGGCACTGATCGGACCCGCGGGGCTGATCCGGACCATCGAAGTCGAACTGGCTGTGGCCGGCGACGAGGGCGAGAACTGGACCGATGCCGAGTATCGTTACAGCTACGACCGGATCGGCAACACCACCGTCAGCAAACCGGCGTGGGTGACCCGGATGCAGCAAAACCGGACGGCGACACCGATCGCGACGACGGCCCGTTCGTCGGCGTGACGGCCGCGCCGGTAACCAGTGACCTGTTTTTCGGAAACCGTTTTCAGTCGGCGTCTCGTCGCCTGAAGTATGCGGAGCCCTCCCCCACAGACGTATCACACAGTCGCAGTCGCCGCCCTCCTGGTCCTCGCGGGCTGTAGCGGATTCGGCCTCGGTGGCGGCGGGACAGACGAACCGAACACGGGCACGATGACGCCGGCACCGGTACCGGCGACAGCGTCGCCGACCGAGACGAGTGATTCGTCGTCGCTCGCGAACGCGCCGCCCGGGGTCGGACCCGACGGGATCGAGAACCGGATCAGGCTGCTGGACGCGTTTGAGGAGGTCGTCAAGAACCGGACCTACAGCGTCACGGTCAGGGAGTTCGACGATGACGGAGCACCCGTCGAGTACACGTACCGCGTCGAGGACGAACACGAATACACGGTCGTTACCGACGGCGGGGCGACCGACATGACCTACGTCGACAGTCGCGCGCGGTTCGACCGTGACTTCACCTTCGCGAATGGCGAGGTCGAGATCCACAGCGACCGAGTCATGATGAGTGCGACCAACTCCGTCTCCGTCGGGGCGTTCGGCCAGCGGCATCTCGCCGGGTCCGGTTCGGTCGACATCGTCGAGCGAAACGGGTCGACCTACTACCGGATCCGGACAACGTCGGAATCGTCGGCGATGACGCCGGGCACGAACTACACGCGGACGGCGTACGTCAGGCCCGACGGGTTCATCAAAACCATCGACGTGGCCTACGACCAAACTGGCGACGCCCCGCGCGTCGAGCGCCGCTGGACGTTTGCCCTCGACACCGGCCCCGTCACCGAACCCGACTGGGCCACCCGAACGCGGAACGGGAACCTCTCGGCGTTCTCGGCGGGTGAGTACCCGCCCGGTATCGACGAGAGCGGGCTGAGGAGCTATGGCGAACTGTGGACCGCTCACCGGACGCACCTCGCCGTACAGTCGTTCACGCTGACTCGGTCCGGGGACCTGAGACTGGACGGACTGGTGCCGGAACGGACGATCAAGGTGGCGAACCGGAGCACGTACGCGATAGTCGGTGAGCAGGGGCCCGTCGAGTACGTGGACCCGGGCGGTCACTACGAACTGCGCGACGGTCTCGAGACGGAGACGACGGCCGACGACCGGGTCACCGTCGACCAGCCACAACCGTTCTGGGTTCGTCTCGGTCCTGAGCACGGTCACAACTGGCTCCGCAGCGGCAACTCGCGCGTCGAGCGCGTGACCCGAAACGGGTCGACGCTGTTCCGGGTGACCGCCACGCGACCACCCCTCGGGCGCGACATCTCGGCGGAGAACTTCACCATGACGGCGTTCGTCAGACCGGGCGGCCTGATCCGCGAAATCCGGATCGGCGCGACCGTCGTCAACGGCACGCAGGCCGATGGCTCGGGCTACACGTGGGCCGAGAAGACCTACCGATACCGCTACCACGACATCGGGGCGACGACGGTCAGCAAACCGGACTGGCTCACCGCGGGCGTGGCGAACCGGACGGCCACGCCGGCGGAGTGAAACGCGCGAAAACGGGGATTCAGTCGCTCTCGCCGCGGTTTCCCGCGCGGTGTTCGCTGATCAGGCGGTCGACCATCTCGGCGTTGCGCTCGCGCTCGCGCTCGACCGCCCGGCGCTCCCAGTCCTCGATGGCCGCTTCGACCTCCTCTTCGCGGGCGACGGCGAGTTCGTCGACCTCCTGGACAGTGACGAGATCCGCGGGCGCGACGGGCACGTCGTGTTTGAACAGGATCTCGTCGGCGATGTCGGAGAGCCCGCCGTTCCGCAGGACGACCTTCGGGTCGACGTCGACGAGTCTGTCGGCCGTCGAGGCGCCCGCGCCGGAGGCGTCCCGGAACAGGACGACGTCGTCCTCGGCGAGGCCGAAGCGCTCGTCGGCGTCCGCGATGGCGTCAGTGGTGAACTGGTCGACGACTTTCACCGGGATCAGCCCCTCCTTCTTTTCGGAGACGTCCGCGAAGTTCGAGTGGTCGAGTTTCCACAGCGCCTTGAGCCGTTCGAGTTTCCCCTCGAGGTCAGCGATCCGCTCGTCTCTCTCGTCGAGTTCGCTCTCGAGTCGGCGATTCTCGCGTTCGAGACGGGTGACCTCGCGGTCCCGCCGGGCCTCCTTGCGGGCCTCGCTGCGGGCCTCCGAGAGCTTTCGCTCGTAGGCGTCGAGTTCGTCGTCTTTCTCCGCGATGGTCCCCTCCAGGCGCTCGACGTGGGACTGGAGCTGTTCGACCTGCGTTTCGAGCTGGCCGATCCGCTTTTGTTCGGGCGAGCGCTCGGCGGGTTCGTGCTTGGATTCCTCGTCGGAGTCGGAGCCGTCGTCGCGCAGGTCCGCGAGGACCGTCTCGACGCTTTCCTCGCCGGCGACGACGCGGGCGACGACGGGGCCGACCTCCTGACCGGGCGGGACCTTCGCGGCGATGCGGTCGAACTGGTCTTTGTGGTGGTCGAACGCGCCGAAGGCGGCGGCCATCGCGTCGCGCTGGTGGTCGTCGTCGTACCCCTCCTCGCGGGTGCGGTGTTGTTTCACGTCGACCGGCAGGTCGCGCTCGGGCGTCCAGCCGGCGGCGTCGAACGAGCGGCGGAGTTTCTCGACCGTCTCGGGCATCGGCGTCACGTCGGCGGCGACGACGACCGGCCGCCCGCGCTCGATGATCCACTCGGTCACGTCGGCGGCGTCGGCGGTCCTGGTACTGATCACGTCCAGCACCTCGCCGTCGAGGCCGACGACGGCGACGGCCGTGGTCGTCCCGGGATCGACGCCGACGACGACGTGGTCGCGGCGCTTGGCGAGCGGGCGAAACTCGATGCCGTCGCGGCGGACCCGCTCGACCTCGATACGCACGTCGCCGGCCCGCTCGTTCGAGACGGGGATGTCCTCCGGACGCCCCTCGACGGTGAAGACGGCGTTGGAGAAGCCGCCGTACTTCTCGGTCGCGTCGCGCTCGAACGCCAGTCCCGCATCCTCGAGTTCGGACTCGACCTCGCGGGTGCGCTTTTTCACCGAGCCGTGGATCCGGCGGGTGTAGCGGTCCTCGCTCCAGCCGCCGCCCCCGGTCGAGCGGCCCCGCGAGACCTTGACTTCGGTCCGGTCGGTAAAGGCGGAGACTTCCTGGCCGACGTTGGCGGCGGCGAGTCGGGCGGCGGCCTCGGCCTCTTTCATCGGGTCTTTGCCGTAGGGCACGTCGTGGCGGTTGGCCACCCGGGAGAGCGGTTCCGGGCGCTCGGCGCCGGTGACCTGGACGAGTTTCGTCGCGTCGGGGAGTTCGCCGAGGAAGTGGACCAGCGCGTCCTTGTTCTCGGCGAGTTCGTACATGTTGTCGGTGGCGACGATGGTGGGTTTCTCGTCGCGGATCAGCCGGCGGAGTTTCCGCCGGGAGACCACGTCGCGGTCGACGTGCTCGCCGTCGAACGCGACCAGCGCGTAGGAGACGTCCCCGCGCACGTCGCCGCTCTGGACGTCCACTCCGAAGACGACGGCGTCCAGCGCACTCGTGCGGGTGCTCACGACCCCGGCTAGGCGAGGCGGGAGTATAAATCCGACGCGGGGGCGACCGAGTCGGTCGCATCCGCCCCGATATGACAACGATTCCGTCTTATTGCACAGAAGATATCCAAGTGTAGATTAAAAAAGATTGCCAATGGAATTTCAGGTTTCGCGACGGAAAGCGCTTCGGCTGACAGCCCTCGGACTCGGAAGCGCCCTCGCGGGCTGTTCGGGGGCGGGATCCGAGGACTCGCCGAATACCGACGATGGACCGGCCGGAAACGCGACCTCGCCCGGGCCGACGGCGACGGACACGGCGACGCCGCCGTTCGCCGGCGAAACGCCGGCACCGGGCGAGTGCGACGCGGTCGACCGACCGGCGCCGACGCCGACGGCGGAGGGACTGGAGCCGATGTCCTACCCCGACTACCCCGCCTCGCTCACCGCGGAGACGGCCGAGGCGTTCGTCGACGCACACGAACGGGCCTACCGACACAACGAGTTCCTCGCCGACGAGTTCATCCGCGGGACGGACGAGGTGACGATAGAGGGCGGCGTCCCCGTGGGGTCGGTCACCGAGTACGAGAACGGCTACGTGGTGGGCTTCGAGGGGACGATGTACACCAGTGACAACCGCCAGCCGGAGACGTCGACGGCGACACAGGCACCGGCAGGTCACTTCCCGGTCGGTGCCTGGTACTACCTCACCGACCGGTTCGCGCTCCGGAACGGGGTTCAAAGCCTGGAGGAGGCAGACCCACCCGAGTTCGAGATGGCGACGACTGTCGTGTGCGACCGCGGGTGAGGGCGTCGTACTCGCCCCGGTGGTGCCGCCCCGTGTTCCCCGCGGCGGACCTTCGTCCGTCGTGAACTGATCAGTACACATATACGATCGTGCGCTCAACGGGGGCGGCATGGACGCGCCCGACTGGGTGACGCCGCGTCGCGTGCTGGCGGCGGTCGTGCTCGCGCTGCTCGTCCCGGTCGCCGTCGCCGGACTGACGTACTCGCCGCCAGCGACGGCCGATATCGGGAACGGGAGCGGTCCACCGGTCGAGGACCTGACGATCGTCACCATGCAAGGGGGCGACGGGCTGAGCGACCAGGCGACAGGGGGCATCGAGATCGTCAACACCACCTCGAAGGAGCGAGTCTGGTCGCACTACGAATGCCAGGCGTACTACGACGTCGAACCGGTCGACAACGCGACGGTCCTCGTGACGGCGCAGTGTCCGACCGACTCGGGGAACCACCGGAAGTACGCCCTCGAAGTTGACTGGCGGGCAAACGAGATCGAGCGCCTGCTGCGGGTTCCGCGGGACGCCCACGACATCGACCGTCTGGGGCCACACCGCTACGCCGTCGCGGACATCATCGACGACGCCGCCCACGTCTACAACTACACCGCCGGCGACTACATGGACGCGGGGATGGGCTACGACGGCGTTCGTGCGAAGGATTCCTGGAAGACCGACCACGCCTGGGAGTTCGAGTTCCGGAACCACTACCCCGGCCCGCCGCTGGCCGGCGGCGGCCGCGGCGGCTACACGCACCTCAACGATATCGACCCGGTCGACAACGGGAGCGCGTTCGTGCTGAGCCCGCGGAACTTCGACCGCGTAATGGCGGTCAACCGCTCGACGAAAGCCGTCGAGTGGACCCTCGGGCGGCAGGACGACCCCGCCATCCTCGCGGGGCAACACCACCCGGTCGTGATCGAGGACGACCCGCTCACCGTCCTGGTCGGGGACAGCCTGAACCACCGCGCGGTCGAGTACCGGCGGCTGGCGAACGGTTCCGAACCGGCTGACCCGGACGCGGTCGTCAGCTCCGGCGGCGACCGGTGGGAACGCACCTGGGTCTACGCCGAGGGGCTCAACTGGCCGCGCTCGGTCACGCGACTGCCGGACGGCAACACGCTCGTCGCCGACTCCGGGAACGACCGCGCGCTCGAAGTGACTCCCAACGGCAGCGTCGTCTGGGAGTACACGCCCGCCTCACCGCACATCTACGATGTCGTCCGCTACGGAGTGGGTGAGGAACCGGACGGCCCGACGATGGCGGCCGTGCTGAACGGGTCGAGCGCCCCGGGATCGTCGGGCGGCGTCTCGCTCGTCGAGAAGTACCATCGCTACGCCGGATTCGTCCTGCCGATCTGGGTTGGCGAGTGGGAGTTCGTCGCGCTCGTTCTCGCCGGTACCATCCTCATCGGGTGGACGCTGACCGAAGTCGGACTCCGCGTCCGGCGGTGGCTATAAGCCCGTCTACAGGAATGCCTTGCAGGTCTCGGAAAAGGTCGCGAGCGGCACGTCGGCGTCGGAGGCGATACTGACGAACAGACCGGAGAACTCCCCGGTAGCGAAGTGGAACGCAGTCACGTCCTCGAACCGGTGCATCGAACATTCCAGGTCACCAGCGGCGAACAGGTCTTCGAGGTGGCCACGGCCGAGTCCCTGCAAGACCAGTTCCTCGTGGATCCGGTCGGCCTGGGACTGAACGCGCGATTCCACTGCCTCGCTGACGTAGGTCGTGTCGTAGCCGTCCCGGTCGTAGACCGCGACGACCCGGAGCGCGTCACCGGCCAGGTCCCGAAGCGCCTCGACCAGCGCGCCCTCGTCACCGACTACCATACACGGGCTACCGGCCCGAGTCTTGTCAAAGTAGCGCCGAGCGGGGCCTGGCCCGCGGCGGTGGTCGGCGGCCCCGACCCCTGGAACTCCGTGGATCGAACTTCCGGGGACGGTCGATTTACGTCCGCGCGGGCCGACACGCTCGTATGGAGTACACCACACTCGGCTCCACCGGCATGGAGGTCTCGAAGGTCTGTCTCGGCTGTATGAGCTTCGGGGGCCAGGACGACTGGATGTTGGACGAGACGGAGGGGCGCAAACTCGTCGAGCGGGCCATCGACCTGGGCGTGAACTTCTTCGACACCGCAAACACCTACTCGTCGGGCGAGAGCGAGGAGATCCTCGGCGACGTGCTGGCTCACTACGACCGCGACGAGCAGGTCGTCGCCACGAAGGTCCGCTTTTCCGGCGCGAACGACCACCGCAACGCCGTTGGCCTCTCGCGCAAGACCATCGAGCAGGAACTCGAACACTCGCTGGACAGATTGGGAATGGACACGGTCGACCTCTACCAGATCCACCGCTGGGACCCGGACACGCCCATCGAGACGACGCTGCGGGCGCTCGACGACGCCGTCCGCCGGGGACAGGTCCGCCACATCGGCGCGTCGTCGATGTGGGCCCACCAGTTCCAGGAGGCGCTACAGGTCTCCGACCGGGAGGGACTGGCCCGCTTCGAGACGATGCAGGACCTCTATCACCTGACCTACCGCGAGGAGGAACGCGAGATGTACCCGGTCTGCGAGAAAGAAGACATCGGCGTCATCCCGTGGAGTCCGCTGGCGGCGGGGTATCTCGCCCGCCCCCACGAGGAGTTCTCCTCGACGACACGGGGCCACCACGAGGCCGAAGAGGTCGAAGTGCCGTATCACACCGGGTCCGGGAGCGAGGAGATAAACGAGCGCGTGCAGGAACTCGCCGCCGAGAAGGGCGTCACGATGGCCCAGATTGCGCTCGCCTGGCACTTCGAGAACGATTACACCGACGCGCCCATCGTCGGCACCTCCAGCATCGAACACCTCGAGGAAGCCGTCGAGGCACTGGAGGTGTCGCTGTCAGCGTCGGACATGGCCTACCTGGAAGAGCCGTACGAGCCCGTTCCCGTCTTCGGTCACGAGTAGGCGGGCCGCTTCGGTCACAAGTGAAACGGCGTCGCGGAACACGAGCGCGGTCGCTACTCGTAGCCTTCCCTGAACGCCTTGGCCGTGCGGCGGAGAAAGAGGAAGACGAAGAAGACGAACAACAGCAGGACGACGACGATGCCGAGGAGGACCGGGTCGATCCCGTCGAGGAACATACCCGCGCTACTCCGGCGGTGCCAATAGAGGTTTCGGGAGCGGGGTCACGACGTATCGGGACGGACCACCACGCCAAGACGCGCTCGACTCAGCGCAGTTCGCCCACGTCGCTCATCGTCTCGCCCAGTTGGTCGCGTTTCTCGACGGCGCCGTCGGCCCCGGGCGCAAGCGCGCCCTCGACCGCCTCGCGGGCGCCCGCCAGCGGGTCGTGGGTCTCGACGTAGGCCGCCAGGGCGAACGCGCGCTCGGAAACGCCCGCGAGTTCCACCGCCTCGGTCCGGGCGAGTCGCCCCTCGAGCCAGTCGCCGACGATCTCCCGGCCCATCGGCCCGACCGGCGAGACGGACTCGCCGAACAGGTGCAACGCCTTCGCGCCGTCGGTCGGCGCAATGCCGGCCGCCCGCGCCGCGTCGCCGACGCTGTTCCCGGCCGCGTAGGCCTCGACGAGCGTCGCGGCCGCGCTCGCGTCGCAGGGCAACTCCTCGGCGTACGGCGCCAGTCGCTCGGCCAGCGGTTCGTCCGTCCGGTCGACGGTCGCCACCCCGCGGTCGCGCTGCTCGTCGACCACCTCGACCCCCGCCGCGATATCCGACAGCCCCATTGGGCCGGGGTTTTCGCGCCCTCCGTTTAGTAGTTGTGGGTCCGACACATCCGCGAGACAGGATTTCGAGCTGACCGCAGTCCTCGGCGAGGAACGCGTTCCAGTACGGCGATCACGTACCGGTAACCGGTACGTGCGAGCGGGGTCGACGGCGCCGATATCGGGGGTGACCGCACCGTTTATTAACCCCCTTCCGGGCGAAGCGTTGCATATGAGCACGACAGTCACGGCGTGCCCGGAGTGTGAGGGAAGTCTGCGAAGCGACGACTGCGAGACCGTCTGCACGGAGTGTGGACTGGTCGTCGCGGAAGACACCATCGACAGGGGGCCCGAGTGGCGCTCGTTCGCCGACGAGGAGACCAATCCCGAGCGGACGGGCGCACCGCTCACGCGGTCGCGTCACGACAGGGGCCTCTCGACGGAGATCGGCCGGTCCTCGCGGGTCAAGGGGCGCAAGCGCCGGCGACTCGCGCGGATGCGCCGCCAGCACAACCGCACGAAGATCGGGTCGAAAGCCGAGCGCAATCAGGTGTACGGCTTCACCGAGATCCGTCGGCTCGTGAGCGCGCTCGGCCTCTCGGAGCACGTCCGCGACCGCTCGTGTGTCCTCTTCGAGTCCGCACAGGACGCGGACCTGCTGCGGGGGCGCTCGCTGGAGGGGTTCGCCGCCGCGACGGTGTACGCGACCTGCCGCACGGCCGAGATTTCCCGGACCGTCGAGGAAATCGTCGCCGACGCGAAGGCCTCGGCCGCGGAGTTGCGGGCGGCCTACGACGCCCTGAACCGCGAACTCGGCCTGCCGACGGGCCCCATCGACCCCGAGGAGTACCTGGCGCGGTTCGCGAGCGACCTCGACGTGCCACGCGAGGTCGAACAGCGCGCCCGCGACCTGGCCGAGCGCGCCCACGAGGAACACCTCGTCGCCGGCCGCAACCCGGCCGGGGTCGCAGCCGCCTGCCTCTACACCGCCGCCGACGAGCGCGCCTACCCGCTCACCCAGCGGGAAGCCGCCGACGCCGCCGACGTGACGCCCGTCACGCTGCGCTCGACGTACGTCGAGTTATCGGAGTGAGTGAGCGAGTGAACCGGAGGCCTGCGACCTGACCAGTGGCCGGGTCGATCCGTTCGTCGGCCCCGATGGCCGCGTCACCTACGAGAACGTCTCGTTCAGCTACCCGAGCCGGGAGGGTTCGTCGACCGGATCGAACAGCGGGCCGATGCCCTCCGAACGGACGAGGAGCGCTCGTCCGACTGAGACCCCGTCCTGCCTCTATTTTCCGGGACGACCGCCCGTGGACCCGCTACTGGAGCCGTGGCGGCCACCAGAGCCGCCCCTGGAACCGGATCCGCGACGGCTACCGGATCCACGATGGCCACCCCCGCACTCGCCGCGCGAGAGCAGGGATTCGAGTCGGGTCGCCAGTTCGGCGAACGCGTCGCTCGCGGCGCTCCCGGGCGCCACCGCGGCGACGGGGCAGCCGGCCGCCTGTGCGTCCGCGAGCGCCGGCGAGTCGGGGACGACCGTCACCGGGCCGCCGAGGCGGTCCGCGACGAGGTCGGTCGGCGCGTCCGCGCTCGCCCGGTTGAGCGCGACGGCCGCGAGTCCGGCGTCGAGTTCGCGAGCCAGCGCCCGCGCTCGAACGGCGTCGCCCAGCGCCGCTGGCGTCGGTTCAGTCACCAGCACGCACGCCTCCGCGACCAGCAGGCCCAGTCCCACGTCGCCACACAGCCCCGCCGGGCAGTCGACGACGACGACGCCGTACTCGCGAGCGACCCCTTCGACCGCGTCGACGAGCGCGGTCGGGTCACAGGCCCGCGCGCCGGCCAGCGACCGCCCGCAGGGAAGGATGTCGACCGGCCCACTCTCCCGGACGGCCTCGACCGGCGCGGCCCGCCCCGCGAGCACGTCGTGCAGGTCCGGACCGCGGCGCTCGACCCGGCGCCGCTTGGCCGTGTTCGCGTCGGGAACGGTTGCGTTCCCGTAATCGCCGTCGGCGCTCGGATCGGCGGCGCTCCGGTCGGCGGCGCTCTCCGGGCCCGCGGGGAGGTCGGCCATCGCCAGATCCGCGTCGACGACGACGGCGTCGAGGTGTGCGGCCAGGTTGTACGCGACCGTCGACTTCCCGACGCCGCCTTTCCCGCCGACGACCGCGAGGATCATCGCACCCCGTCGGCCCGCGACGCGAGTCGCTCGACGCGCCGGGCGACCCACGACAGCGCCCGCCTGTCCACGGCCACGGCAGTCCCGAGGCCGGCGTCACGACCCTCGGCAGTCGGCGACCGAGTCCCGTCAGTCGGCGAGTGAGTGCCGTCACCGGGCTTCCGTCCCGCGCCCGTCTCGACATCGTCGAGGCGCCGCTCCACGTCCCGGAGCCACGCTCGAACTCCGCCGGGAACGACGAGTGCGGTCCCGGCCGAAGTATCGGCCGGAGCGTCAGCGGGGCCGTCGGCTGGGGCGTCAACCGGAGCATCGGCCGAAGCATCGGTCCGCGTCGGCGCTTCGGTCCGGCGGTCACCATCGGGGCACCGCTTGCCGCGCCGGCGGCCCAATTCGCCGTCCGGGCCGCCTTCGAGTTCATCGGCACGCTCGCAGTCGTCGATATCGCCGGTTGTGGCCGGTTCGTCGGCCGTGGGCGATCCGTCAGTCGTGGCCGATTCGGTCGACGCGTCCGGGACCGGCACGCAGTCCCGCGGGACGACCGGGTCCCCGAGCGACCGGACCACGTCGTCCGGGGTTGGGTCACCGTTCCGCTCGGGAGCCACGCCCCGCGTGACCGCCACACTCTCCCCCTGCGCACCGCCGTCGGTGCGCTGTTCGCGGTCGACTGTCGCGTCGGGCGGCCCCGTCGAGACGATTTCGGCGGGCGGGTCGGCCGGCCGTGCCGGCGTGGCGTAGCCCACCGTCAGCCGACCGTCGGCGGGGACGGTACCCGCGTACTCGTCGCCGTCCCAGCCGGCCGCGGGCCGGCCCTCCCGTCGCGGCGGCCAGACGGCCCCGTCCAGTCGGTTCGCGATCCGGACGCGACACTCCCGCTCGGCCGCGACGAACAGTTCGACGAGCGTCACCCCGTCGGTCCGTTCGAGGTCCCAATCGAGCGTGACCATGGCGGGCCTGGTCGCCCCCTCCGGTATAAACGCCAGGACGACCGGCGTCGACGACCGACTCGTCACACCCGGATGACCGGTGTCGACGACCGGCTCGTCACACCCGGATGACGGGCGCATCGAGCCACGCCGCCGCGGACGGCGCGTCGAAGCGGTCGCAAGCGAGGACGACCGGCGCCCGGAGGGCGGCCACGCGGGCCACCGCCAGCGCCGCGGTCACGTCGTCGACCGCGAACGGGTCCGCGGGCGCGCTGGCGTCAGGGTCGGCCGCCAGCCCACCGGGTACGTCGGCCACCGCGGCGACGAACTCCCCTCGGACGGCGTCGACGAGCGCCGCCCGCGCGGTCCGTTCGAGATTCGCCAGTCGGTCTTCGAGTCGGCGCCGCCGGTCGCGAGCGTCGCGGCTCTCCCGTGCCGTAGACCGGGCACGGTCGAGCGCCTCGCGTGCCGCGGCGCGCTCGGTCTCGCGTTCGGACAGCGTCCGCGTCGCCTCGGCCAGTTCCGCCTCGAGGTCGGCCGTCTCACGACCGGCGTCGCGGGCCGCCTCGATACGCCCGCGGAGCGCGGCGACGCGCTCGCGCCCCGCCGTGACCGCCGACTCGGTGCCCGCGAGTCGCTGTCGCGCGCTCTCCAGGTCCGGCGCCGGCGGCACCTCGAGTTCGGCCAGTCGCTCGCGGACCGCCCGGAGATCCGGATCGACGGGCGTCTCCTCGCCGCGCGACCGGGCCGCCGCGGCCAGCGCCGTCCGGGTGCGCACGCTCGTCTCCGGTCCGATCCGCCCGACGTATCCGTAGACGGGGCCGGGTGCGGGACACTCGACCCGGAGGGAGTCCGCCGCACCGTCCCTGTCGCACGATTCCGACCGCCGGACCGCCGCGACCACGCGCTCGGCGCCGACGGATCGGTCCCTGAGGTCGATCGCTCGTCCCTCCCGGCGCTCGTCGGCGATTCGGACGGTGACGCGGGATCGGTCGGCGGATCGGTCGGCGGCGGATCGGTCGGCGGATCGGTCGGCGGCGGATCGGTCGGCGGATCGGTCGGCGGCGGATCGGTCAGTCATCGCTCTCTATCGGGTCCCGTGATCACCGCGTGAGGTCGGTTTCGCGCATCTCTCCGGGTTCGGGGTGGTCGGTTCCGTCGGCGAACGTCGCGTAGGGCACGGACGGCCGCTCTCGGTTCTCGTAGGCGCGGGCGGCCTCGCGGACGGACGGGTCGAGAGTTTCGAACTCGTTGAACGGCCGCGTCCGCTCTATCTGGACGTCCTCACCGTGTTTCTCGCGCAGTCGGAGCGCCTGAAACGCCGCGAACTCCGTCTCGGCGAACAGCGCGACCCGGCCGAACCGCCGGACCACGACACCCTCGTGAGTCCGGCAGACGTTGCGGAGCGTCCCCCGCGCCGCCCGCGAGTAGGTCACCACCAGTAACACGGCCGGCGGCTTCTCTACCACTCGAAATAAAATGTTCGTTTCGTCGTCACGATCCTGGCGTGGGGAACCTGATCAGCGAGCCCGGTTGCGGGCTCAAGTCAGGCGATCAGCGTGCCGACGATCACCGCCGTCAGGACGAGGTTGGCGAACGAGGCGACGAGCATCCCCTTCCAGCCGACGCCGATGAGCTGGTCGATGCGAAAGCGGGGAAACGAGTATCGCGCCCACTGCGTGAAGAGGAAAAACGACCACATCTTGAGCATGAACCAGACGAATCCCGGCAGGACCGGGCCGGCCGGACCGCCGAGGAAGATGGTCGTGATGACCGCCCCCGAGAGGAAGATGTGGAGGAACTCGCCGAGGTACAGGAGCACGAAGTACACCGAGGAGTACTCGGTCTGGACACCGGCGACGATTTCGGTCGGCGCCTCGGCGGTGTCGAAGGGGTTGCGCCCGACCTCCGCGAGCGACGCGACGACGAACAGGACGAACGCGAAGGGGTTGACGAAGGCGTACCACGACGGGACCGCAACCGGGCCGAGCGTCAGGAGGACCGCCTGCTGGGCGGCGACGATGCCGGACAGCTGGAGCGTGCCGGCAAAGAGCACGACCGAGACGCCCGTGACCACGAGCGGGATCTCGTAGGCGATGCTCATCGCGATGGCGCGCAGCCCACCCAGAAGCGAGAACTTGTTGTTCGAGGCGTAGCCCGCGAGCACCAGCCCCAGCGTCGCCAGCGAGGCGACCGCGAAGACGTAGGCCAGTCCCGTCTCCGGGTCGGCGATCTGGACGCCGCTGCCCATCGGGATCACGGCGAAGCCGAGCAGCGCCGAGAACGTCACCAGCAGCGGCCCGAGGTCGTAGGCGGGGCGGTCGACCTGCTCAGGGATTATCAGCTCCTTCGAGATCAGGCGCACCACGTCGGCGGCGATGATGAGCAGGCCGTAGGGGCCGTGGCGGTTCACCGCGATCCGGTCGGTGAAGTCGGCGAACAGTTTCCGCTTGGCCCACGGGCCGGTCACGGCCGCGAGCGCGAGCACGACCGAGCAGACGAAGGCCGCCCCAACCAGCCCCGCGGCGAACTGCTCGACCGGCCCCGGATCCGGGCCGAACCCGAGCGCCCGCTCGATGGTCGCCGGCAACGTCCGCAGCGCTACCCCCGGTCCGCCGAAGACACCCGTCACCATAGGGGAGCGTTCGCCCGGCCGGCCCCCAAGCCTACTGCCGGTTCAGCGAGGTCATTTAAATAGGAGTCCGCCCGGGGCGCGACCACGGCGAGCGACAACGCAGTCCTTAAGCGCGCCGTCCGGATAGATCCGGCAATGACAGTCATCGGGATCGTTGGCCTGCCCGGGAGCGGCAAGAGCGAGGCCGCGGCCGTCGCGCGCGAGGCGGGCGTCCCCGTCGTCACGATGGGCGACGTGATCCGCCAGGCCTGCCGCGACCGCGGGCTCGACCCCGCGACCCACCACGGCGAGATGGCCCGCCGACTCCGCGAGGAGAACGGGCCCGACGCCATCGCCCAGGAATCGATACCGCGTATCGAGGGCCACCTCGAAGACCACGACACCGTCGTCGTCGACGGCATCCGCTCCGATATCGAGGTCGAACGCTTCGAGGCGGCCTTCGGCGACGCGTTCGTCCTCGTCGAAATTTCCGCGCCCGACGAGGCTCGCGCCGAGCGCCTCGATCTGCGGGGGCGCGACGCCGGCGCCGCCGACGGCGGGGAGTCACTCGCGGAGCGCGACGAGCGCGAACTCGGCTTCGGTATGGGCGAGGCGATGGCGATGGCCGACCACACCGTCCACAACGACGACACGCTCGCGGCGTTCCAGGAGTCTATCCGCGACCTGCTACTCGAGGACGCCGCTCCGGGGGGTGAGGGCGCGTGAGCACCGTCTACAGCGTCGACGTGCAGATCACCGCACCCGTCTACGACACCGAGGTCACCGACCGCGTCGTCGACGCCGTGTTCACGCTCTTTCCGAACGCCGAGATCGAGGAACGGCCCGGCGAACTCGTCGCGACCACGCACGGCCTCGAACACTTCTCGGAGGGACTGCACCGCCAGGAGATCCTCGACACCGCCCGCGGCGCCTTCTTCGCGAACCGCCGCGGCGACACCTTCTCGTTCGACCTGAACAAGCAGGCCGCCTTCGAGGGCGTGATCAACTTCGCGGTCGGCGACCCGAGCGAACTCGGCGACATCCACGTCCGCGTCCGCGTCGACGAACCAGACGTGGAGTCGTTCATCGACCACGTCGCCCCCCGTACGGAAGACGGCAAACCCGTCGATACCGAAGAGTGACGGGCGAAAGGAGGCCGAACCCGCGCAACAGTCAGGCAGTCACCGCTCGGGATGGGTCGGCGCGTCGAACCCGCCCCGGACGAGCGGCTTCGCGACGTGGCGCCGGGCGACCGGCGGCACCTCATACCACCCCGTCTCGAGGTCACGCTCGACCGGCCGCTCGACTTTCCCCGGCGCACTCGTCGTGCAGTCCCGACAGCGATACCCCTGTCCGGCGCCGGCCGAACCCATCGACCGACCACAGTCCGGACACTTGGGCGGCGCCGATTCGGTCCGGACCAGGTCCCGCACCGCGAACTTCTCCAACTTGAGCGTGCCGTCGCTGATCTCGCCGCAGGCCGTAATGCGGTCGCCGACCCGAAGCGCCCGGATCCGGTCGCGAAAGCGCTTGGTCGGCTCGAAGGCCGCACACGCGAGGGTGTCCGAGTCGGCGCCCGATCCACCGCCCGAATCGTCGCTCAGGCCGTCGCCGATCCGGACGAAGACGTGCCCGCCCTCCCGGGTCTCGGGCGCCGTGACCACGTCTCCGGTCACTCGATAGGCCCGACCGTCCCGGACCGCGGCGAGCGAGTCGACCGAGCGCAGGTGGGCGTCGGTCCCCTGGTTGGTCACGAACAGCGCGCGCCGCGCGACGGGTTCGCTCTCGATGTCGTCGGCGACCGCTCGGACCGCCGCGGGGTCGTCGCCGCGGATCCCGTGGAGGACCGGGCAGGGGGTACGGGGAACACATACCGGATAGCCCGACGCGCGGTCGACCGTGTCCCAGACGGCGGGATAGGCCGCGTCGGCGGCGTCGCGGACCGACGCCGGGTCCACGTCCCGGTCGGTGCCCCAGCGCTCGCGCTCGCGGTAGGAGATGTGCTCGTAGGTCCAGTCGTCGAACGCGCGCCAGGCGCCGACGGCCGCGAGCGCGCCGATCCGGCCGCGGCCGTTTCCGGCGTGGGCCGTCCCGTAGCCCGCCCCGTCCGCGAGTGCGGCGGCGTCGGCCACGTCGTGATAGTCCCGGACCGCCTCGCGGGCGAAGGCGGCGACCGCGTCGGGGATCGCGCCCGGATCGCCGGGGTCACCGGGCGCGACGACGACGCCGGGATTGGTCTTCGGGTCCGCCGTCTCGGCCAGGTCGAGATGCTCGCGGGCGAGTTCGAGCGCGCGCTCGTGACCAAGGTCAGTGTGGACAGCAAGCGCCGCGTTCCCGCGGGTCTTGTGCGCGACACCGGGATTGAGGCGGACAAGGAGGCGGCGCTCGACGCGCCCGCCGTCGGCCTCGATCCGGGCGGCGAGGCGGGCGGCGACGTACGTCGTACACATCCCGCGCTCGCGGGAGTCGGTGTCGTCGAGGCCGATAACCGTCACGTACTCGGGTAGGCGACACAGGCAGTAACGGGTTTCGGCATCGGACCGAGTCCGGGCGGGCGAGACACCGGTGTTCAGCAAAGCGATGTGGAACCGCCACTACAAACAGCGTGAAAGCCCCGACTCGCTCGTCGGTCCTGACTCGCTGTCGACCGAGAGAGCGATAGTGATTGCCGAAAGTTTTGTATGATTTCGATGAGATGGGACAATAATGCCGGGACCGTCGAAGCAGGTGAAAGAACATCTGAATGAATCTGAACTTGATGAGGCGATCGACGAGGCTCAATCAAA